>Ga0099791_10000367_pt1 | contig 16509 bp, 21 predicted proteins | sample Rivendell_Oct201_7_FD_77318 | JGI IMG/M metagenome (GOLD analysis project Ga0099791, IMG submission 77318) | Vadose zone soil and rhizosphere microbial communities from the Eel River Critical Zone Observatory, Northern California to study diel... | ecosystem: Environmental > Terrestrial > Soil... | reverse complement strand
CTTCTTAGTGACGCCAGGATTGACGCACCTCGTCGCAAGGATAGAGGCCGCCGTCAGGGTCTACGCCCCGGTTCAGGTGAGTCCCACACCGTACAAACGTCGAAAATACATCGGCGTTCCGCACCATCGGCGAAATAGGATTAACCGCACGATACCAAAGGTTGGCCCTCAACCAAAGGAACGGCGCGTGCTCCCGGAACCGGTCGCCTTTACCTGACGCTCGGCGGGGAAGCTACTCGCGTATCCCACGGCTTTGATAAGACCAACTGCGGGCATATGATTGATTCCAGTCGGGGAAGGAAGCTGTCCATGGAAGACTTGGCCCACATTGTCACGTTCGCCCGGGCGGTCAATGCCGGCAGTTTCGGGTCGCGCCAAGAGCATTGAGGCCGTCATGGACACACTCCTGCTCTGGCACATCCCGCTCTCGCACTACAACGAGAAGGCCCGCTGGGCGCTCGACTACAAGCGCATCCCGCACCACCGTCAGGTGCTCGGCGCCGACTATCTGATCCGCGCCTGGCGCGCGACGGGGCGCGGCACGCTGCCCATCCTGTTCCTGGACGGCCGGGCGATCGGCGATTCGACCCTCATCATCGCCGCGCTCGAAGAGCGCTATCCCGAGCCGCCGCTCTATCCCCGTGACGTCGCCGCGCGACAGCGCGCTCTCGCGCTGGAAGACTATTTCGACGAGCAGCTCGGCCCGGCCCTGCGGGCAGCGATGGTCACGCCGCTGTTCCGGCACGATCCGGATGTCGCACTGCGCGTGCTGACGACAGGCATGCCCGACAAGGCCTACCAGACGCTGCGGCCGCTGGGGTGGATCTTCCCGGCGTACTACCGCTTTCGTCACAAGATCCGCGACGCGAAGCTCGAGGCCGATCGCGCCACCGTGAACGCCGCGCTCGACCGGATCGAGCAGGAGCGGCAGGGCCGGCCGTATCTCGTCGGCGATGCGTTCACGGTCGCCGACCTCACGGCGGCGGCGATGCTGGGGGCGCTGCTGCAGCCACCCGAGATCCAGTACCCGCTGCGCGTAGAGCTGCCGCCGTATCTGCGGGACTACCGCGCCACGCTCCTGCGGCATCCGGCCACGCAGTGGGCGGCCAATATCTACCGGCTGCACCGCGGCCGCTCCGCAGAAGTGTCGCGGCGGGCTGCTGCCAGATGAACTGGCCGCTCGTGATTGCCGGTGGGATGTCGCTCGTGGGTGCGGCGATCCACGGGATCGTTAGAGATCTCTTCCTGCGAAAGGTCGCGCGGCGTAGCCGTGGCACTGGATGAGGTGTCCGAGGCATTCAAGCCAGCCGACCTGCTCGTGGGGCAGGCGTCCAGGTACCAGCTGGTCATCAGCAGCACTACTCGCAGTATCAATTTCAGCAGCGAAACAGGAGGTGAATGTCATGAAATCACATGCGACCGCCGCCACCCTCGTGGGCGCAGCGCTTCTCTCGGCTGCTGCGGCTGTGGCACAAACACCCACGACGCCCGGGCGCGCCATGAAGGGCACGCTTATCGAGACGACCGTGGCGAGCACGAACGTCCCAAGTCCGGCTCCTCGCCATGGCGAGGCGAACGCGGTACCGATCACCTATTACCTGCCCAACAATTATGACGCGAACCGCGCAGAGCGCTATCCGCTCCTCATTCAGCTTCACGGTGGCGGCGGCTCAAACAAAGACATGGAAAATTTCCGAGCCCTGTCGGTGGGCGGGGGCATGGGCGGGCTGCTCGATCAGGCGATCGAAAACGGCTTGGTCGCGCCGATGGTGTCGGTCATGCCGTCTGCCGGCCGCGCATTCTACATGAATTTCAGGGACGGTTCGCAGAAGTGGGAAGACTTCGTGATGAAGGATTTACTGCCGTACATGCGCAAGAACTTCAACGTGGTACAGGGTCGCGAGGGCACGTTCATCACGGGCATCTCGATGGGCGGCATGGGTTCGCTGCGCATGGCGGTGAAGTATCCGGAAGTCTTCCAGGCGGTGGCCAGCTAGGAACCGGCCATCGAGCCCGCGCTAGCGTATGATGACATCACACTGCGCGACAAAATCGGTCGGCCCGACGGCACCGGCCTCCAGGATCGCATTCTTCTCAAACAAATTTACGGCGATCCGATCGACAAGGACTATTGGGCAGCCAATCATCCCACTACCATCATCAAGAAGGACCCTTCGCGCCTCCTGGGTCTCGGCATCTATCTCGAGGTCGGCGATCAGGACTTGTTTTATATCGACCAGGGCACGGAGTTCGTCCATCGCGTGCTGTTTGATGCTGGCATCAGCCATGAATATCGCTTGGTCAAGGGCGCGGACCACGTTGGCGCTTCGCTAGTGCCGCGCTCACTCGATGCGTTCGCCTTCATCGGACGCCAGCTCAATCCGCCAAAGTGGATTGACGACACCGCGCTCAGGTTTCGCGCGATCGCCGACGAGAACAAGAAGGCGCGTGGTTACCCTGTGACGCCGTTCGATCCCAACCGCATCCATGCGGAGTAGTCGTCAATCGGAACTCTAACCCTGGCAAGCTTCCTACGCTGCTCTTGCGCTTCATGCCCGCCGGCAAGGTGGTGCCGTCGTTGGCGGTCGCTGGACAGATTGGCCATTTCTCGACGACTGCTGGAATGCAACAGGCTGCCTCCAAGGACTTCTTGTACCAGTCATGAGCCCCAAGAACCTACTTGACGGAAAACAACGTTGGCCTGACCAAGAGCACGGTTCGCCACTGCGGGAGAAAGACCGGCAAGACATTGATATTCTTCATTCGTATTTGGCGCGGGAGATGTAGACGAAGGCTGCAAAATTTGGCCGACATTTTTCGGTCCGTGTACGTTGACAGTGGGCAACGGCCGCCATGCGGCGAGCATCGCGCTCCCGAGAAACTACATGGCCGCGAGCTTCGCATCGACAGCAGGCGGCCATGGCGACACGTTGATTTCGAGCACACCCCACACTGTTGACGCACCCGCAAGCGTGACTATGTCTCCAATTGGCCCGACTCTGCCGACTTGGGCGTTGCAGCAAGTCGTCGGCTATCCGGAGTGAACCGGTCGCGATGCCAAGTCGCCGCGAAGGCAGCCCGTGACCCACAACGGTCACTGGCACGATCAAAGCTGGATAAGGCGACTCTTTATTCGATCACAACATTGGCGATCGCCATTAAATCGCGTGGGACCTTGAGCCCCAGCATCTCAGCTGTCTTTAAGTTGATAGCGAGCTGGAAATTGGCCTGTTGCTGAATAGGCAGGTCGGCGGGCTTCGCGCCCTTGAGAATCCGCGCAACATATTGGATGGCGACTTGGCGCATGACGATAGCCCTACCGTAGCTCATCAAGCCGCCGTCATAGACGTATTGGGTTTGTGGGTAGATTGCCGGAATTTTGTGGCGCGCCGCCAGAGCTAAAATTTTGTTGCGATTGTTGAAGGCAAGTGGAAAGGCACTGACGACGACTGCGCCAGCCTGGCGCTCAATCATGGTCGCAAAGGCTGTCTCGAAGTCAGGAAGGGTGCGACATTCCAGGACTATGATCTGTCGTCCGAGAGCGCGCGCGGCTGCCAACACTTCGCCAGTATCGTCGCGCTGCACGTCATCAGTTTGACCGGCAACAAGATAGCCGACAGTTGTCGCCTGGGGCACCAATTTAAGCAGAAGATCGAGCCGCTTGCCCCCAAGCTCGTTGATGAGAAAGGTGACTCCCGTAATGTTTCCGCCTGCCTGATTCAGGCTGGACACAAGGCCGTATCTCACTGGATCAGCACCGCCCGCTATGACAATCGGAATAGTCGAAGTGGCGGCCTTCGCCGCAAGAGGCGAACGTACTCCGCCGGATGCAACTATAACGGCCACTTGAAGGCGGACGAGATCGGAGGCCAGTTGTCGCAGTACAGGCTGGCCATTCCCCCAGCGGAATTCGATGGCCACGTTTTGACCCTCCATATATCCAGCTTCTCTGAGGCCTAATCGGAAACTAGATACGACTTCCTTGGCCGCTTCGGGCGAAGTGGGATCGAGAAACCCGATCACCGGAATGCCCGGCTGCTGCGCGCATAGTTCAAGCGGCCACGATGCTGCGGCCCCGGCGACGCAGGCGATGAAATCACGGCGCCGCATTTGTTTGAACTCCTCCGATGTTTCGAGAAGCCTATCGCGGTTCGGGTCGCAAGGGAACCGGCCAACAATATCAAAGGTTGCGCTCCTTTTGGCTGGGGGTCCGGTTGTGGCTCGACTCTGCCGCGTTGCGCGGTGCAGCAAGTCGGCAGCTATCTGGGGTACAACAGTCGTGCTGCCAACGTGGTCGTAACGGCAGCCCGTGACCCAAAGCCGTCATGCGGCTGGGCGCTGAGTTGCAAGCTGTCCGGCAGCGGCTTGCCGCGCGTGCGAGTTGGTAGGGCGTCCGCCCCTTCCCCGCCCGCGGCAACCGAGCGACCGATGCCGATCACTCCTCGTTCGGCTGCCGCGCCCAATGGACCTATTTTGGCGGCGCCTTTTTCAACACCGCGATGCGCCGCACCGCGAAACTGAGGCAGCCTTACGCTGGGCGCGGGCACTCGTGCTAAGCGCGAGCTACGCAACGGCCTTTCCCCCCTCCAACCCTCAAATCGGCTGGGGCGAGAATATCGAGCCGCTATTAAGGGAAAGGCTCGACCATGTCGACGCGGATTTCCGGATGGGCTACGCCAGCGCCACCACGCCGCTCCAGAACTGGTTCTTGCCGCCCACGTCCACATCGTACTTGCGCACGAAGTCAAGCTCGCCATCGGAACCGATTCGGTAAACCGAAAGGCCCGCGGAAAGCATCTTCACAGTGGCGCCGTCGCGCACCGGGAGCGGGATCTGGCTCGCGGCGACCAGCATACGTCCGGTCGGATCGAGCCCGAAGGTGCGCAGCGTGATGCCGCGACCGTCGATGTTCCGAATCAGGGTCGGCTCGCCGGTCGATTGGTCGATCGAGAACGCCGCGATGCTGTTCTCGCCGCCCGCAAATACCTTCCTGCCTTCGAACTCCACCGTGGCGGAGGCGCGATTGGCAAGATAGAGCGTGCGGCCGTTGGGGTGCACGTGGACCGTCCCGGCGCCCTGGCGAGCCGGCGACTTAGGGTCGGATAGCGTCTCCTTGATGAAGATGGGCTCACGGGAGAGGCCCGTCGCGGCATCGCGCCGGTAGACGTAAAGCTTGTTCTGGCTCTCGATCGACACATAGACCCAGGGCTGCGTGGGGTGGAAGTCGAGATGCCGCGGGCCGAAATGCATGCCATCGCCAGGTTGGATCGCGGCAAGTTGCGTTAGTACGCCATCCTTGAAGGCAAACGTCTTGAGCGAACCGGGGTTCACCGGATTGTCGCCGGGCGCATTGTTGCCGCGCGTCACCAGGATCACTTGTTGGTTGTCCGGCGTTGCCCGAATCTGGTGGGCATATTTGCCGGTGTCCAGCCGATTGGGCTGGTCCACTCGTGCGCCAAGCGTGCCGTCACGGTTGATGCGATGGACGGTGAGGGAGCTCGGATCGTTGTAGGCCGTCAACAGATATTCGCCGGCAATGTCAACGCTGGTGTGGATCGGACGCGACGGTAGGTTTTGCGGCTGCCCGTGCGGTGTCAGCGCGCCGGTCGCCGGATCGATTTGGAACGCGTTGGCAAAGTTCTTGTCGCTCGCCACCCCGGGGCCACCGCCGCTCGACACAACGTAGAAATATTGCTTCGAGGGATGCGGCCACGCGTACTGGACATTCGCCGGCAGTGTCACGGCGCCGCGTTTCTCGAGTGTGGCATCCCCGACGTTCATGCCATAAAGCGTGAGCTCGCTGCCGACGCTCGCATAGAAGACTGCTTTGCTTTTGGCGGCCTGTCCCCAGGACGGCCTGGGCGAGAGCGCTGGCGCGACCGCAGCGCTGGCGAGCAGCGTCGCGAGCATGCGACGGTCGATCATATGGGCCTCCTCCCGCTTGCGTGTTCGGCTGAATGATACCACATCGCGGCCGCATCCAAACGGTCCTTGCAGATCTACGGAAACAGGACGCTACTGGCGCAGATACTACGTGACGGCGAGAGCCACCGGGTATCGCCAAGCAAGTTGGTCGCCGCGTTGAACAAATCACTGGGGATGGGCATCGCTACGGTTGCGTATAGGCAGTCTTGACCGCCGTATAGAATTCAAGTGCGTAGCGGCCCTGTTCGCGCGAGCCGTAGCTTGAGCCTTTGCGGCCCCCGAACGGTACGTGATAGTCGACGCCTGCGGTCGGCAAGTTCACCATCACCATGCCGGCCTCGGCATTACGCTTGAAGTGACTAGCGTATTTGAGGCTTGCCGTGCAAATCCCCGCCGACAAACCGAAATCGGTATCGTTGGCGACCGCAACCGCCTCGTCGTAGTCTTTGACCCGGATCACCCCGGCCACCGGACCAAAGATTTCCTCGCGCGCAATCCGCATGCGGTTGTCAACCTCGGTAAACAGCGTCGGCTGCAGATAGAAGGCGGGATTGTCGCGGTTGAGAACTTCGCCAGCCCTAGTGGAGCTTCGCCCCCTCCTCCTTGCCGAGGGCGATATAGCGAAGATCCTGATCAAGCTGGCTCCGATCGACCACCGGCCCTACATGCGTGCTGGCCTTCAATTCGACCTTTTCCATCAACATGAGCGCGGGCTCATTGGTGTTGTCCGGCATCTGCACAGCAAGCACGCCCCCCGCAGGCAGCGACCACAGCAACCGCGCCAGCACCTTCGGATGGTCCGGCACCCAGTGAACACAGCATTGCCAAACAGGAGATCGGTGCCCTGCTCTGGCATCCAGGTCGAAAGGTCGCCCTCGACAAATGTGCAGCGTGGCAGCCGCTCGCGCGCCTGTCGCAACATGTCTGGCGATGGGTCGACCCCGATGACTTCCGCGTCGGGAAACCGCTCGATAAGCAATTCCGTGGAGTTACCGGGGCCGCAGCCCAGATCCACCACGCGCCTGGGATGATCAAGCGGCACTTGCGCCAACAGATCGCGCGGCGGGCGGGTACGCTTGTCTTCGAGCTTGAGGTACTGCTTGGCGCTCCAGTCTTCGGCTGCTCGTGCGATAGCGGGAGGGATCAGCCATTTGCGAATCGTTTTCTTGTGAGCCGTCGGGTGTAAACTTATGAGCCTGCTGTTGGCGCGATGCCGCTAGCAGCGGCGAGGGGCAGTTCCTTACAGATCGGGCGCTCTCGCTTCGCCGTCTCAACAAAACAACCCGATCAATGACTGCGACTGCCCTTGCCGTGCTTGGACTTTGGTCTTTGCGGGACTACCGGTTGGGTTTCCGTGCTCGCGGCAGGACTGTTTTTCGTGATGGGGCCCGATATCACGACGTAAGGCCGTGACGCGCCGAAGCCCCTGGATTCCGCTGGGCCAGGACGCATCATGCAAAGCGAAACCGCGGCAATTGCTACAAGGGAGAAGTGAGCGATGGGCATTTTGGATCTCCATGCCGAGCATGGGGTAGTTAACACGCTTTTGCCGGGCCGACTCCGTTCGACCCGGGCACGCGTTCCCGGAAGCGGTCCTTACCAGCGCGGCTTGAGCTTGATCAGTTTTTCCCACGGTATAGCCTGCGGGCCTGCGGGCGCGATCCGCAAGCGGGCGAGGTCTACAGCGCTTCTGCGGCTTCGGCTGGCATGGTCACCCTTGCCACGTCTACTGAGGGGACTCGGCCCTTGTAGACGCCTGCATAAACGAGATCGCGTCGGGTATCCGAGCGCATGGACGATCTCATTCAGTTGACGTAAAGCGTCGGGACATGGCGTAATCGCGGGATCTCCCCTGCTCGAAAGGACATCCTCAGTGTGGAACATCATCATATAATCGTCAAACAAACTGGAAAAAAGCCATGTCCGACGAAGACCTGAAAGCTGAACTCGAGAGCCTTCGCAACGAAAACGCGGCCCTCAAAAGGGGGGCGTCTTCCAGTGTCCGCATGAAGGTAAGCGAAAAGGGAGCAGTCTCGATCTATGGCATGGGGCGCTTTCCCGTGACGTTGTACAAGGAACAGTGGCTGAAGCTCCTGGATATGTCGGACGAGATTCGGGCGTTCATCGCTGCCAACGAAGCGCAATTGAAAGCGAAGGATTAAAGCGGCCCGCATCATGATCCGGCCAGCGCCACCGCTGTGCAACACCGGACCAACTGGCAGCGAGATCAACGCGCTGTCCCGCAAGATGTGCCAAGCCCCCAATTTGATCAGGTGTCCCTAGTCACCAGCATCAGTCGCCCAACAAGTTTCCTTTCGGCTCACACCTGTCGACGCGTCCCGAGAACCGGGGGGTGATGGGTGGTCGACGGGAAGAAGGTAGGCACGAGGTGGGCGGAAGGGGGTGAAGGTGGTGAGGAGGGTGGTGGGCGCGTTAAGTCGTCCCGTCGCGATTTTGTGTTCGATGAACTCCATCTGGACCTTTGCGCGTTCCAGTTCCCGCTCCCTGATAAGCAGAATCCGCTGCGCTATCGTTTTGGCCACCTGGCCGTCGGCTCTCTGCAGCTCCGCCCTTAGAACGGAAATCCTGGTTTCCAATTCGGCTATCCGCTTATTGTCGGAGTCAAGTGCCGCGTACCAATTGAACATCCCGCCTCCGAGTCGCAAGCGACCTTCACGGAAAGGTACGGATTTTTTCCAGCTGCGGGTGTGGATGCCCGGTTCGGAGTGTCGCGCTCAATCCCAACGCCAGCGCGCAGCGACATCTCCAGATGGGGGAATAACGTCGAGGCCTGTCGATTGCGCCGGAGGCGCCGCCCGCACCAGGGGGGCACGGGCGCCTTGAACCGCCCGCCGGTTGAGTTAGGCTCGGTGCATCGCGGCTGTGGGGTATCGACCATGCGCCTTGCTTCGGCGATTGCATTCGTACTGGCGACCGTCCTGGGCGCGATGTCGGGCCATGCCCAGACCCGGTTGCGCTCGTCATCAGCAACGGCGGCCACCAAAATGCTCCGGTCTTGCCGAACCCGACCAATGACGCCAGCGGCATCGCGGCGTCGCCGGAGCGGCTCGGATTTTCGGTGCGCCGGGTCATCAACGGGATCTTCGATCACATGCGCCGCGCCCTGCGCGATTTTGCCCCGCAGGCCCAAGGACGTGAAATGGCCGTGGTGTACTTCGCCGGGCACGGCATGGAGATTGCCGGGGAAAACTGGCTGATCCCCGTCGACGCGGAACTCAAAATGGATATCGCCGCCAACCACGAGGCGACAGCGCCGCTGTCCGCGGCCGAGGAACAGGCGCTGAAGCCGAAGGACAGCTTCAAGGAATGCGCCCAGTGCCCCGAGATGGTGGTGGTACCGGCGGGCAGCTTCACCATGGGATCGCCCGACAGTGAGGAGGGACGGGTTGAAGAGGAAGGGCCGCAGCACCGCGTGACGTTTGGCAAGGCGTTTGGGGTCGGAAAGTTTGCGGTGACGTTCGAGGAGTGGGACGCATGCGTCGCGGATGGCGGCTGCAACGGTTACAAGCCCTCGGATGAGGGCTGGGGCCGCGGGCGTCGCCCGGCGATCAACGTGTCGTGGGACGATGCCAGAGCCTACGTGGGGTGGCTGTCGCGCAAGACCGGCAAGACCTATCGACTGTTGAGCGAGGCGGAGCGTGAGTATGTGACGCGCGCCGGCACGACCACGCCATTCTGGTGGGGTGCTTCGATCTCGACGCAGCAGGCGAACTACAACGGCAACTACACTTATGGCACGGAAGCGAAAGGATCCCGTAGGCAAACCGTGCCGGTCGATTCATTCCAACCCAATCCGTGGGGGCTCTACCAGGTTCATGGCAATGTGTGGGAATGGACGGAAGACTGTTGGCACGACAACTACTCTGGAGCGCCCTCGAATGGCTCGGCTTGGACATCCGGCGGGTGTAGTGACCGTGTCCTTCGCGGCGGTGCCTGGTACTTCTATCCGTGGCTTCTCCGCGCGGCCTTCCGCCTCTGGAACTCCACCGACAGCCGGGACAACGTCGTTGGGTTCCGTCTCGGGAGGACGCTTATCCCTTGAGTCGCCAACGGCGACAAGGCGTGATTCGGATGGCCAAATATTCCAGAGGTCGAAGCCGAGGTCGCGGCCTGGTATGACGCAAAGAACTCTCGACACGGAAAAAACCATTGTACGCCGACTGAACAAGGCCGCCCTCGACCATGCGGTCTACGCGCCACTGGGGGTGTTCATGCGGTATCAAGCGTGGCGCAAGAACGTTATCGGCATCGTGCAGGGACCGCTACCGTTCTTCTGCGGGTGAGCAAGACTGTTTGAGACTTCCCGCGACGTATTGGCCCGAATCCGGGGTGCCGGCAGTGTGCCCGTTGGTCCGGTTATGGCCCAAGGGTTGAACTGCACGAATTGCCCAACAGCGAATTTGTGCGTTGGGTCACCGCGTCTGCGGGCAATTCCTCATCGGCGTGACTAGGAATGCGGATGGTGGCGTCGATGGCGCGGCACTTTCGTGCCTACAATCCGTTCTTGGTTCCCTCGATAATACGGACTCTCTTTGCAGAATCCACCTCTAGTGAAAGCCTCATAGTAACACTGCTGATAGCTTGAAAAGTAGCAGGACAATGGGCCGTTAATGCCGTACTCCAGGCACCAAGGATATGAATAGGCCGACTGCGCCAACGCCGACCGGTCAGCAACCAGAAGTGCGGCGACCAAAAGAAAAATCGAAATCAATAGTCGAGTCATGGTTGACCTCCCCAGGATGGTGTGGTTCTGCCGGCTGCTCTGACGACGACATTGTAGCAGAGATTGTTGTACTGCCAGGCGGCGCGGATATCACGGCTCAGCTCGAGATGCCGCATAGGGCCAAGCAATTCGGCGGCTGAGCGGTCGCCGGGGATCCACACCCAATCGTAGCGTGGCAACCCGGTCTGGTGACACAAGAGATCACGCACAGTGACCCGGTCTGTCGCTACCGCATCGTGGAGCCGAAACTCCGGGATGTAATCGCGCACAGGCTTCGTCCAATCGAGGCGCTCCTCGTTGTGCAGGAGCGCGACGGCGGTGGCCGTGAACGTCTTCGTGATCGAGCCGATGAGGAACTGCGTCGAAGGGTGACGGGGAGGTTCGCGTCGATGTCGCGCTGACCATAAGCCTTCACGAGTGCCACCTTGCCGTCCTGCACCACGGCCAGAGCTGCGCCCGGTACCTTCCAGTCGGCCATCGCATCGATGGCGAGTTGATCGAGCTCGGGACTCAACTCGGCTATGACCGCGTTGTGCGCTTCAGAAGCCGAGCTCATCGCCGCTACACCCTTCAACTGAAATCCTCCCAAGCCAATCCCCACACATTAGTCTCCCCTCGCGGCGGCCGCCATAGGTCGCGTCCGTGCATTCTTCACGAAGCGCCCCCGTTCGCCGCGGACGTGGTGCGCCGGTGCTCGCCGTCATCTTAAACGTCTGAAAATGGCCCAAGGCTGCCGGTCCGGCCCGTCTGGTTTCACGGTGGGTTTCGGAGGAACCGGTCGTGGCATGGACACGGGAGAAGACCGCAGGAAGGACGTCCACAAGCGAGACCGGTTAGCAGGGACGATCCATGTGGGCGGGCACGTGAGACCGAACGCCTTTGCCGCCCTGAGGTTTGATAGCACGTCGACCGTTTCGGTCACTTGAACCCATAAGGACTATGGCGGTAATTTCCAGCGTCCACAAACCAGCACGCAGTGCTTATTTCGGGAGAGATGTCATGCCGATCTACATCTCGCGTGGTCGTTTCACTTCAGACGCCATAAAGGGCATGTTGGCAAAGCCGGAAGACCGTGAGGAAGCCGTTGCCAAGCTCTTCAAAAGCGTAGGAGGTAAACTCATCGGTTGGTACCTAACCTTTGGCCATCATGATTGGATGTCCATCGGCGAGTTCCCTGACGAGAAGGCTGCGGCCTCCGCAATACTGGCTGCTGCCGCGGGAGGCAGCCTGTCCGACGTCGAGACAACGGTCGCCATGACGGCAAAAGATGCGGCAGCCACCTTCGAATCTGCTGGAAAGGCGGCGAGGAGTTTCCGGAGCGCCGGCCGCTCGTAGGTTCAAGTGAGATTTTCAGTTTGAACGCAATGTCGGCATCCATCTTGGATGCTGAGCGCTTTGCATCGCCAAGCGTTCTCGCCGGCGTGAACGCCGTTGCACAATCCGATCGTTGCAAGATTAGCACGGGGCCAATTGGGCTTCGCCTCTCCTCCTTGAGGAATCGACGTGCTGCCGCTGGGAACGGTCTCCGAGCGCCTGCCTTGCAATTGGATGCGCTGCGGGCTCGTCGGAAAGCAGCTCGAGACGAGTAAGAGACGTTCAGCCAGGCGAGGCCAACACGCTGCGGTGCGGGCGCATAAATCCGCTCGCCCTTCATCAGAATCGATGTAGAACCGACGTCGCCCAATTTTGCACCGAGACGTAGCTACGGCTCGTCCTCTTCCGCGAAGAGAGCAGCCGGAAACTGTGCCGCGTAGCGTCGGCGTCGGCGGTTCGGCGCAATGGGCTCCTCTTGTCGAGGGCTTTGGTCTGGCTCCACCACCTTGCGATAGAGGTGCCACGTCGAATGTCCGAGCACCGGCATCACAACCGCAAGTCCGATGAACAGCGGGAGGGAGCCAATCAACAGGAGGCCCGCGACAATTAATCCCCAAATCGCCATCGTCACAGGATTCCTGAGCACCACTCTGACGGATGTCAGGATCGCAACTGCCGCACCGACGTCGCGATCAAGTAGCAGCGGGAATGATACAACGCACATCATCAGCACCAAGACGGCGAACAGAAAGCCGACGCCATTGCCGACGATGATGAGATTCCAACCCTCAGGCGTTGTGAAGACTTGGCGGAGGAAATTCGGAATCGACTCTGGGGGCGCATAGCCGAAGTTCGCAACGTAGATCGCTTCGGATACGGCCACCCAGACAAGGAAGATGACTGCCAACAACGCGCCCAGTGCAAGGATGCCGCCGATCGACGCGGAATGGCGCACGCCAAAGACATGCGTCCATGAGAGGTCAAGACCCAGCTCCCGCCGCCGGCTCAATTCATAAAGACCGAGGCCGGCAACGGGACCGATCAGAGCGAAGCCGGCTGCGAGCGGAAAGAACAGGTGCAAGAGGTTGTTGTTCAGAGTCAATTGTGCCAGCACAAGCGCGGCCACCGGATAGATGATGCAGAGAAAGATTGCGTGGGTTGGGACCGCCCAGAAGTCTTCAATGCCCTTGGCCAGCGCGTCCTTGACATCTGCCATCCTGATCTTCCGGATTATTGGAAGAGTATGGCTCGCGTGCGAGCCGACCGTCATGTCCAGCTGGGTCATGGCTACGCCTCTCTCCGTGAAATTGCTCCCGGACCTGCTCCGTTGCTTGTTCACCTGAACGGCAAGATTTGCTGCGCCAAGTCCAATCGCTGCCGCAATCGCGACCATGAAAATCGTGTCGCCGACGTCGTCCAACAGCGGAGAGTTGACGGCTACCGCGGTTTCACTCGATCACCTCGTCGGCTTGTTCGATCAGCGTCGGCGGAACTTGGATACCGAGCGTCTTGGCCGTTTGCAGGTTGATCACGAGTTCAAACTTGGTTGCTCGTTGAACCGGCAGGTCCGCCGACTTCTCACCTTTGAGGATACGATCGACATAGGTCGCGGCGCGCCGGTAAGCGTCGGCAGTGTCTACGCCATAGGACATAAGGCCGCCATCAGTGACATAGTATCGATAGGGGTAGACCGCAGGCAGCCGGCTGCGAGCGGCGAGGGCAATGATCTGTTTGCGATGAGCCAGCGTGAGAGGGCCCGGCAGGACGACCAGGCCAGTGTTCGGCGGCCGCGCAAATTCGTTGAAGACATGCTCAAACTCGGACGCAGCGACGAGCGCATTGGCAGCTATCAGCTTCACGCGGCCGAATGTCGCCGCCGCCCGGATCGCCGCCACGATCCCGGCCACTCCGCCGAGGTTGGCCCCAATGACTGCCACGTCCGTGACCCGTGGTGCGATCTCCTTGAGCAATTGCAGCCATTTGCCACCCATATCAGATTCGATGTTGGACAAACCGGTGATGTTGCCGCCAGGATGGTCAAGGCTCATCACGAAACCCTGGCCGACCGGATCGATGACATTCACGAACACGATTGGAATGGTGCGCGTGGCGTCTCGCGCTGCCTCTAACACCGAGCTGCCGTTGACCAGCAGAATGTCCGGTGACTGTGCAACCAACGCTGCCGCGACGGATCTCAGTGTGTCGCTCTCTGCCAAGCGGTAGTCAATCTGCACGTTGCGACGGTCTGTCCACCCCAGCTCCTGAAGCCGCTGCAGGAATGCGGCAACGCGGAGTGGCGCCTCGATATCGGTGCCCGGTAGGCTCATGAGCACGCCAATACGCTTCGCGCGTCTGGATTGCTGCGCGTGCGCTGCCAACGGCCATGCGAAGCCTGCGATGCCGAGAAGGCCGATGAACTCGCGCCGTTGCATGTCAACCGTCATCCGCTTAACGAGGGAATGCCCATTTTTGTCCCACCCAGATATCCCACAAAAGGCAATAGAGACCTCTGCCGCGCCGTCGTCTAATACATATTTTATCTGGAAATCTATAACGATTTGGCATAAGGAGAAGTATGATCTTCAAGTACCTGCGAACGTTCGTCACCATAGTCGAGCAGGGATCGGTCTCCAAGGCGGCTCTGCACCTACGCATTGCACAGCCAGCTCTTTCCCGGCACATCATCGAACTTGAGCGGGAACTTGGCCTCAAACTTTTCGATCGCGTCGGGCGCCGCCTTCTGCTGACCGGAGAGGGCGCGCAGTTGCTCGGAAATTGCCGTAGCCTGTTAGGCTACGTCAGTTCACTCGGCGAGCAGGCGCGAGAACTGCGCAGCGGAGGTCAGGGGTGGCTGACGGTCGCGGCATCACCGGGGCAAATCGAGACGGTTCTTTCGACGTTCCTGCACGGGTACGCCCAACGCTATCCCAAGGTAGAGGTGAAGTTGATCGAAGCCGTCGGCGACAAAACACTGGACATGCTCGATCGCGGCGAGATTCAGATCGGAATCACCGCGGTTCAAGCGGAACAGATCGAAGAGCGCGGATTCGGGTGTTACGCGGCGCCACCGTTGCAGCTTCTGGCAGCGTGGCACCCGAAGTTTCGGCTCGATTATGGCGCCGCGATCGAAATCGGGCGCCTTGCGGCACATCCTTTGCTGCTGCTGGACTCCGGCTTCTTCGCCCGCAAGACCTTCGATGCGGCTTGTCGTCTCGCCGGACTCAAGCCGATCATTCTGATCGAGAGCCAAGCGCCGCACACCTTGCTGGCGCTCGCCGAGGCTGGACATGGGGTGGCAATACTTCCGTCGGTCGTGCGAATTCATCGGTACAAACTGCGCACCAGCCGCATCACCTACGAGCGCAATCCGCTGTTGATCCCTCTTGTAATCGCGTGGGACAAGCGGCGTGCGCTGCCGCGCTTTGCGCAAGACTTTTGCGAATTGCTGGCTGCACATATGCGCAAGATTTCCCTACACTCGCGGCGGTCGGCGCCTAGAGCGAGCGCACGACGAAGAGACCTCGGGCTCGACCCAAGGACGCCAATCTGCACATGATGATTAAATGAAACTACTAAAATGAAGAGTGCTCCATACAGCCGCTTTTGGCCCGACTCTGCCGACTTTGGCGATGCAGCAACTCGGCGGCTATCTGAGGTAAACCGGTCGTGATGCAGGACGTTGGCGTGAAGGCATACATCGACCGGAAGAACTGCGGCGACTTTATGATAAGCTGACATTTGCCTCGACGAACGTCGTCGCGTTCATCCCGGTCCCCGTTTTGGCATCGCCGGCGGTGAGGACCGGACGAGGCTCGTCTCTGCCGAGCATCGCGGGGCGCGGTCGAAGCGAGAGGCCGCCACATGAACCAAACATCAATCCTTGAGTGGCTGCCGCAGCTCCAGCGAATCGCGGTGGCGCTCGTCATCGGATTTGTGCCTGCGCTGATTGCACGCTGGAAGCGACGCCCGATGACGCCCTGGTACCTCTACGGTTTCGTATGCGCCCTCTTAGTTTGGCCCGCGGTCGCGCTGCCGGCGATCCACGCGCTTCTTGTTCGACCGCACGGCAAGCCTGAGCAGATCAGCCAACAGCGTCGCAGGGCCAGCGCGCTAGCCCTGGTCAAGGAGGAGAGTGTACGGTCGTACCCGAGTTGGATAGCAGAGCTGAAAGGCAAATCGCCCGCCGGGATGGAGCTTCGCCGCTACGCCTACGAGCACCTCCAACCGGGCGAGGCGCTCGTGCTCTTCCGCGAGCGCGCTGAACCGGGCGACAAACATGCCGTGTCTTATCGGCATCGAGATGTTCATCTCGGCTACGTTCCCGGGCGACACCGCTGGATTGCCGACGCGATTGATGACGGCCTTCGCCTCTTCGCCATCGTCGAAACCGTCAAGACGCGCTGGATTTTCCGCTGGCGCGCAAGATTCGTGCGCACGCAGATAGTGGTTCTCCACGATGGCCGTTAGCGAGTACGAGGCGCGCGGCGCCGACAGCTGTCAGACGATCAAGAATTGGAGCGGTAGGG
>Ga0099791_10000366_pt1 | contig 16529 bp, 14 predicted proteins | sample Rivendell_Oct201_7_FD_77318 | JGI IMG/M metagenome (GOLD analysis project Ga0099791, IMG submission 77318) | Vadose zone soil and rhizosphere microbial communities from the Eel River Critical Zone Observatory, Northern California to study diel... | ecosystem: Environmental > Terrestrial > Soil... | reverse complement strand
GGACTCCAGACAACCATTGGGTTATCACAAGTCGTCGTAGGTCTGGTTATCCTCGCGGCGGCATCAGCGTTCGGAGGTGAAGCGAGGGAGCCTGCCAGGCAGGCTGGCGAATCGTGTCACATCGCCCGTAGCACGCTCGTGGAAACGGACCAGCCGACACGGGAGATCACGACGGAGGAAATGGTTGCCCTGCTTCCTTCGCAGCGGGACGTTGTGGGTGCGACGCTTGTCTTCGACGCACGTCCATACGAGGAATTCGCATTGAGCCACATTCCGGGGGCGCTCAACGTCTCTCCAAAGCCGGGATTGCCAATGTCCCAGTACACTTCGGACGTGGCGGAGATCGACAAACTCGCTGGCCACGACAGAGGCCGCTTGATCGTCCTCTACTGCAACGGCCCCTTCTGCGGAAAAAGCAAGAGACTGGCGTCCGACCTTCTCGCGGCCGGGTACGACAACGTGGTCCGCTACCAGCTCGGGATCCCGGTCTGGCGCGCGCTCGGGCACCCCGCTCAGGTCGAGGGGAGCGCCATCTGGTCCACGCTCGCCAAGGACAAGACCGCGGTCGTCATCGACGCGCGTGAGCCGGAGGCGTTCCGGAAGGGGACGGTCCCCCAAGCGCGCAACGTCCAGGCGCCCGACGTGGCGAAGGCGAAGGACGACGGAAGGCTCCCCATGCTGGACCACAACACGCGGATCTTCGTCATCGGAAACGATGAGGGCGAGGCGCGCGCCGCGGCCACGGAGATCGCCCACAACGCATTCCAGAACGTGGCGTACTACGCGGGCTCGGTGGAAGATCTGGTGAAGAGCCGCCCGAGGTCCGGCTCCCGTTGAGCGTGAAACCCGAGCCGGTCCAACTGCGCGAGGAGGATCTCCACGATCTAGGGTTCGGGGCCGTCGTCGCGCGCGAGAGCCGCGAGCGGCTCCTGAACAAGGACGGAACCTTCAACGTGGAGCGGCGCGGGAGGGGATTCCTGGCGTCGATCAGCCCCTACCATGCGCTGATCACGATGCCCTGGCCCGCCTACTTCGCCCTGGTCGTCGGAGCCTATCTCGTGACCAACCTCTTCTTTGCGGCCGCCTATAAGCTCGCCGGTCCGGGATCGCTGGAGATCGCGGGGCACAGGACCGCCAGCTTCCTCGAGGCCTTCTTCTTCAGCGTGCAGACGCTTGCGACCATCGGGTATGGAAGGATCGCTCCCGTCGGCCTGTCCGCCAACGTGCTCGTGACCGTGGAATCGCTGGTGGGGCTCCTGGGATTCGCCCTCGCGACCGGGATCCTCTTCGCGCGCTTCTCGCGCCCCGTGGCCACTATCGTGTTCAGCCACAACGCCATCATCGCTCCCTTCCACGACCTCCAAGCCTTCGAGTTCCGGATCGCGAACCGGCGGACGAACGAGGTGTTCGAAGTACACGCGGAGGTGGTCTTCAGTCGGATCGAGGGAGCGGATCGGGTGCGTCGTTTCTACGTCCTGCCGCTGGAGCGTGAGAAGGTCGTATTTTTCCCCCTGAGCTGGACGGTGGTCCACGCGATCGATGATAAGAGCCCCCTCCGGGGCCTCAGCCAGCAGGACCTGATCGATTCCGATGCGGAATTCCTGGTCCTCCTGACGGGAGTGGACGAGGGATTTTCCCAGATGGTGCTGACGCGGTCGTCCTACAAGCCGGAGGAAGTCGTCTGGAACGCGAGATTCACCAACATCTTCCGGCGCACCCGGGACGGGCGTCTCTCGATCGACGTGGGCAGAATCCACGAGTTCGAGGAGCTATCTAAGGAGGTACCGTGAGACGAATCCTGGCACTCTTGTCGCTCATCGTGGGGGTTGCGGCGGCGCCTGCCCCGCACCCGGGCGGAGCCGCGGCCAAGCGGATCAAAGTGTTTTCGGTACAGAAGGGGGGATACATCGTGACGGACAAGATTCAGAAGACGGACGAGGAGTGGAAGAAGAGCCTCACCGAGGAGCAGTACGTCGTCACGCGGAAGAAGGGAACCGAGCGCGCCTTCACCGGCGCGTACTGGGACAACCACGAGAAGGGAACTTACAAGTGCGTGTGCTGCGGGAACGATCTCTTCTCCTCGGATACCAAGTTCGACTCCGGCACCGGCTGGCCTAGCTTCACCTCGCCGATCGCCAAGGAGAACGTGGGCAAGGAATCGGACAAGAGCTTCTTCATGGAGCGCGATGAGGTGGTCTGCTCCCGCTGCGGCGCGCACCTGGGTCACGTATTCGACGACGGCCCCAAGCCGACCGGACTCCGCTACTGCATCAACTCCGCTTCGCTGGATTTCGAAAAGAACGAGAAGAAGGGGAAGTAGCAGTCCTGTAGCTGCGCAGTTACCTCCGGACGATCTGGTAGACCTCGCCGGTCAGGAGCACGAGGTAGATCTCCCCGTGTCCGTCCTGACCGAACGAGCTGAGACCCGCCATTCTGCCCCCTGCCTGCGTACGCAGGCTCGAGGTCCAGTCTTTCGCGTTCACCGCCTGCCCGTTGGCGATCAGGAAGCTCCGGACGATCCCCGTGCAGTAGTCGCCGTAGAAGTAGGTACCGTCCAGCTCGGGGATCTCGGTGCCGCGATAGACGTACCCGCCCGTGATGGAGCAGCCGTCCGAATGCCCGTACTCCGCGACCGGCAGCGTTAGCCCCGTTTTGTCGCAGTTCGCGCTGCTGGGGTAACAGTGGAGCCCTTCCATGATCGGCCAGCCGTAGTTCTTCCCTCCGGTGTGGTGCAATTCGTAATCCACCTCTTCGTACGCGTTCTGTCCCACGTCCCCGATGTAGAGGTCGCCGTTCAGGCGATCGAAGCTGAACCGCCACGGATTCCGGAGCCCGTAATCCCACGTCTCTCCCTTGGCACCGGGTTGGGATGCGAATGGATTGTCCGGCGGGATGGAGTACGGGGATCCCGCGTCCACGTTGACGCGGAGAAGCTTGGCGAGCAGCGATCCCAGATTCTGTCCGTTGTGGTAGGTGTCGCCGCCCCCGCCTCCGTCCCCCAGCGCGATGTAGAGAAATCCGTCCGGTCCGAACGCGACCTGCCCTCCGTTGTGATTGGCGGCCGGCTGGGGCACGAAGAGGATCTCGCGCTCGGTGGCGCTCGCCGTGTCCATCGTGGCCGCGGCGAGGAACTCGACGACGTGCGTGTCCCCGGTCCGGTCCGTGTAGTCCACGTAAAAGCGGCGGTTGGTCAGGAATTGCGGATGGAACGCGAGGCCCAGGAGGCCCTGCTCGCTCCCGTTGCTGACGCGTGAGGAGATGTCGAGGAAGACGCGTGGCACGAGGGAATCTCCCGCGAATACCCGGATCGTTCCCGTCTTCTCGACGATGAAGAGCCGGTTGGTGTCGCCCGGGGCGGCCTGCAGATCCACGGGCTGGTCCAGTCCGCCCACGAGGAGCCGTGCCTGGATTGGGGCGCTTCCCGCGGGACGCGGGGTCTGATTTCCGCCACACGAAGCCGCGATGAGGAGGGAAGCGAGGAGCAGCGCGCGATGCGTCAGGATTCCTTCTTGCCCGCGAAGAGGCGGAAGAGCTTCCGAAGGGGATCGTAGTGCTCGTCCACGACCCTCTCTTTCAGGGGAATAATCGCGTTGTCGGTGATCGTGATGTCCTCGGGGCAGACTTCCGTGCAGCACTTCGTGATGTTGCAGAGACCGATCGCCGCATCGTCCTTCAGGAAGGTGGCGCGATTGCCCGAATCCATGGGATGCATCTCCAGCCCCGCCACGCGCACCAGGAAGCGCGGGCCCGCGAAGGCGTCCGTGCGCTGGTGGGAGCGGAGAACATGGCAGACGTCCTGGCAAAGGAAACACTCGATGCACTTGCGGAACTCCTGAACGCGGTCGATGTCTTCCTGCTTCCAGCGCCACTCCGCATCCTGCTTCGGCGTGAAGGGCGGGATCTTCTTGTTGACCTCGTAGTTCCATTTTACGTCGGTCACGAGGTCCTTGACGATGGGGAAGGTCTTCATCGGCTGGACGACGATCGGCTCGCCGGCCGGATAGGCGTCCATTCGCGTCTTGCACATGAGCTTGGGCCTGCCGTTCACCTCGGCGCTGCACGAGCCGCACTTGGCCGCCTTGCAGTTCCAGCGCACCGCCAGATCCGGAGCCTGATGGCCCTGGATGTGGTGGATCGCGTCGAGCACGACCATGCCTTCCTCGAGGGGCACCCGGTACTCCTTGAGCCCTCCTCCCGAGGCGTCGCCTCGATAGACATGCAGGACCGCGTCCGCCACGTTTCCTCCGATCAGGCCTTCGCCGCCACCGGCTCCGCATCCACCAGGGCGCGCAGCTCCTCCGGCATCTCCGGGAGGGCAGACTGGGATACGAGCACTTCGTCTCCCTCGCGCACGGCGACGCTGTTCACCCGGCCGAGCGCCGGATCCAGATTCGGGTAGTCGAGCCTCGCGTGAGCGCCGCGGCTCTCCTTGCGCTGGAGCGCGCAGCGCGCGATCGCCTCGCTCACGAGGAGCATGTTGTCCAGATCGCGCGCGAGGTGCCAACCCGGGTTGAAGGCGCGCGAGCCCTCGACGCGCATCGTCTTCGCTTCATTCCGGAGGCTCCGAATCGCCTCGATGCCGCGCTTCAGATCCTGCTCCGTGCGGTAGATGCCCACGAGAGACTGCATGGAGTCCTGAAGCTTGCGGTGCACCGAATACGGATCCGGCCCGCTCGAGCGCTCGAAGGGCAACAGCAGCTCCCGCTCCGCACCCGCGATCTGCGCCGGATCGAGCGGCGCATGCGCGGGCGCCTTCTGGGCGTAGGCTGCGGCTCCCGCTCCCGAGCGCCGGCCGAACACCAGGAGATCCGAGAGAGAATTCCCGCCGAGTCGGTTCGCGCCGTGCATGCCGCCCGAGGATTCGCCGGCGGCAAAGAGCCCGGGCACCGTGGCCGCGCCCGTCTCCGCGTCCACGCGGACGCCTCCCATGATGTAGTGCCCGGTCGGGCCGACTTCCATCGGACCCTTCGTGATGTCGATGTTCGCGAAGTCCATGAACTGGTGGTACATGGACGGAAGCTTCTTCTTCACGATCTCGGCCTGCTTGTGGGAGATGTCGAGGAAGGCGCCGCCGTGCGGGCTTCCGCGCCCTTCCTTCACCTCGGTGTAGATGGCGCGCGCCACCATGTCGCGGGTCGAGAGCTCCATGCGCTTGGGGTCGTAGCGCTCCATGAAGCGCTCTCCCGCGGCGTTGCGCAAGACCCCCCCCTCGCCGCGCACGGCCTCGGTGACGAGGAGGCCCTGCACGCCCGGAGGCCAGACCATGCCGGTCGGGTGGAACTGGAAGAATTCCATGTCGATCAGCTCGGCGCCGGCGTCCATAGCAAGTGCGTGGCCGTCTCCCGTGTACTCCCAGGAATTCGAGGTGATCTTGTAGGCCTTGCCGACTCCGCCCGTGGCGAGCACGACCGCCTTCGCGCGGAAGGTCACGAAGCGCCCGGTCTCGCGCCAGTAGGCGAAGGCGCCCACCACGCGGCGGTCCTGCGTCAAAAGCTTCGTGACGGTGCACTCCATGTAGACCTCGAGCCCCTGATGCACGCCGTGGTCTTGCAGCGTGCGGATCATCTCGAGCCCCGTGCGGTCACCAACGTGGGCAAGCCGCGGCGCGGAATGGCCGCCGAAATTCCTCTGCAAGATTCTTCCGTCCTGCGTGCGGTCGAACACGGCGCCCCAGTGCTCCAGCTCGCGGACGCGGTCGGGCGCCTCCTGTGCGTGGAGCTGCGCCATGCGCCAGTTGTTGAGCAGCTTGCCGCCGAGCATCGTGTCCTTGAAGTGAACCTTCCAGGAATCCCGGGGATCCACGTGCGCGAGCGCGGCAGCAACCCCTCCCTCCGCCATCACCGTGTGCGCTTTCCCAAGCAGCGACTTGCAGACCACGCCCACGCGCGCTCCCAGCGCGGAAGCCTCGATGGCCGCGCGCAGCCCCGCGCCACCGGCGCCGATCACGAGCACGTCGACGTCGTGCGACTCGAAGCGCTCGGTCATCGGGATGCCCGGCTCGCGACGGTCACAGGAGCCTCACGTCGTGGAGGACACCCAGGGAGAGCAGGCGCACGTACACGTCCGCGAACGTGACGGCGAAGAAGGAGATCCAGGCGAATCCCATGTGGTGCTCGTTCAGGGCCGTCGCCTTGGACCAGAGGCCGTGCTGCGTGCGCGCGGCCGCGGAGCAGGAGAAGCAGTCCAGCTTGCCGCCGATCAGGTGGCGGAAGGAATGGCAGGAGAAGGTGTAGAGCGTGAGCGTGCCCGTGCTCGCGAGGATCACGAGGGTGCCGACGCCGATTCCGAACCTTCCGTCGAACCAGAGCGCCTGCCACACGTCGTGCCAGAGAAAGAAGAGCCACAGGAACGCGAGATAGAAGGCGAATCGGTGAAGATTCTGGAGCACGAACGGAAACTTCATCTCGCCGGTGTATTTGCCACGATGCGCCTCGCCCACCGCGCACGCGGGCGGATCGAGGAAGAAGGCGCGGTAGTACGCCTTCCGGTAGTAGTAGCAGGTGGCGCGGAACATCACCGGTGGGATCAGGATCAGAAGCGCGGGGGAAAGAGGCCACCAGGGCGCGACGATCTTGGGGGAGTACAAGGGAGAGAGGTAGGGTCCGAACTCGTAGTGCGCGCTCTGCAGCGCCGCCCAGAAGGAATAGCCGCCCAGCACCGACAATCCCAGGGCGGTGAGCGCCGGGGCGAGCCACCACGCGTCGCGCCGATCGGTGGATCCAAAGCGGTCCGAAGCCTTCGGGGGGGCAGCCTGCACCCGCTGCGCCATCCATTCCTCCGTGGAACGATTGAAATCCCGATAAGGGCAATGAGCAGACCGACTTTAGCACGGGCAGGACGTGAAGAAAAGCGAAGGGCGGGCTCGGATGTCTAGCCCGCCCCCCACTTACTGAGTGACGCCGGTTGGAGAAACCTACGGTCTAATTGCCGTCATAGCTGTCGTCGTAGTACGAGTCGTCGTTGTTGTAGTCGCTGTTCGAGTCGTTGTAGTAGCCGTTGTCGTAGCCGTCGTCGTATTGATAGCTGTCGTCCGCGCGGTACGGGCCGTCCCAGTACGAATCGAAATCGTTATCCCAGTTGCTCACCGAGATCGACAAGCCGCTGGGCGCGTACGGGCAGTGGTGCACGTGATAGGCGTAGGCGTCGTAGGAGTCGAAACGCTCGTCGCAGAAGTTGCATCCGTAGAGGTAATGCGGCCGCACGATCCGGGCGCCGATGTGGACCCCGCCGATTCTGAAATTCGCCGCGACAAAGAGCCGGACCGGGCGCACGTAGACGAGCCGGCCGTAGTATCGGGGCGCGCAGTAGATCCGGCGCGCGCGGAAGTAGCCGCCGTAGCGGTTATCGCGAATGGTGAGGACATCCCTGCGAACGGGATAGCCGCGCCATACGGAGGTGCCGCCCCACGAGCCGCGCGCGCTGTAGCGCCGGTCGCGGAAGCGGATGTCGCCGGAGGAGCCGCTTCTCCAGCGGTCGCCGACCTGGGTGCGCTCGCGGACCTGGACACGATTGGTCGCGCCGCGGTCGCGCCACGTCGTGCCGCCGCCGCTGTTGGAGCGATCCCCACGGCCGCTCCACGTGCGCTGACGCTCGCCGCCGTTCTGGCCGCCGCGCCATGCTCCCTGATCGCCGCGATTGCCGCGGTCCTGACCGCCTTGATTGCCACGGTTCTCGCGCCAGCCCCGGTCACTCCGCTCCGACTTGCGATCCCCCTCCTTTGGTGTCCACCACTTGCCTTGATCGGCCTGGGCGAGAAGGGGAGCTCCCATCAGCATCGTGACGCCGATGGCGCCCGCGATCGCGAGGCGAGCTCGGTTCAGCCATGATCCATTCATTCGACTCACTCCTTTCGGGACTAGGATATCTTGCTGGTGCTTCACCGTGGACAAAATGCAACCACCATGCCCGGGCAGGGCTCCAGGACCGAAGCCATTGGCGCGCAATCACTTGCGACCCAGAATCCCCGGACCCAGAGGGCCTCTCCTCCGTCGACATTCGACCCCATGGTCGCGCCACAGTCACACCCCTCCCAGACGCATCAAGGCTCAACAGAGTTGCCCATCCTGCCGATATCTGGACGGGCACAGATGGGATGCGCCCGCCTCCGGCAACCCAACCCAAACGAGGGGTAGAACCAATGGCTGCGATGACCGAGAACGAACGCATGGAGTATTCGGTTCTAATGAGCCGCGGGCGGGACGCGGAGCGCACGTGCCACTTCTGCTGGATTGCGTCCGGAATCGCGGCCACGATGCTTCTCTCGTGGGCGATCGCGGCCCGGAACGCGGGGCTCATGCTTCCGGTCATCTTCGCCGTCGCCTATGGCTTCTACACCATGGTGCACGGACGCTCGCAGACCCGGCTGATCGGCGGCTACGTGAAGGAATTCTTCGAGGGGAACGACTCGAGCAACTCCGGTCCGCTCTGGTTCACCCGCCTCGGAAGGCTCGAGATGGTGCCAGGATTCAGCGCCTCCAATGCCGACTGGCTCATGACCGCCATGGCGAATGTGGTCATCGTGACCTCCGTGATCTTCGCGTGGGTCTTCGCATCCGCCATGCCCAAGGGAGAGCTCTACGCCGGCATCGCGACGGGATGCGCGATGGCGTTTCTCGTCCACTCCATCTCGGAAACGACCCGCCTGAGACAGAGCGATGCGGCCGCCTTCTGGCGTCAGGTCGGCATGGGCGCGGTCGAGGAGCGTAGTAGTCGCCCGCAGCAGCGCTTCGCCGCCCGCTAGGGCAGCGTTTCGCGATCCGCTCAACCAGAGCGTTGCGTGGGCCTCGGGTAATCCCGGGGCCCATTTTTCGTCTGTTGTTTTTGACCCGGGCCGGTACTAGGCTCGAGGCAGCAAGTCCCCCTCCCCTTCGGACTCCCATTCGTGCCGGGCCGTGACGAAGGAGACACTACCCGCGAGCTGATTCTCCCATTCCCCGGATCCAATCACGCCTCCAAGCCGGAAGCTCTCGGAGGTTTCGATCATGAACCGGACCCTACTCCTCGTGCGATTCTCGATCTTGACGGCGCTCTTCATCTGCGCCGCGTTGTGCCGCCCATCTTCTGCGACCGCCCAGTACATGTACCTGGATACGAACGGCGACGGCATCCATACCGATGCCGACGTGCTGAAGCCGTCGGGAACCACGACCATCGCGGTCTGGCTGGACACGCAGCACGACAAGGACGGTACGCTCCAGACTTGCAACTCCCACACGCACGCGCCGCACGACTGGAGCTGGGAGGGCGCGCCCCCGGATCCAGGTCTCGACATCTTCTGCTACGACATCTACCTGGTCGTGACGGATGGGACGGTGACGTGGGGAGACTACGAGGACAATCTCGGATACGACGACCTCTCGCCGCCCGACGGAAAGGGAAATCCCACGAAGCTCCACCTCACCTACTTCATACCGACCGGCGAGTACGGAAACCCCGCCGGGCTCCACAAGCTTGGCGAGATCACGGCGACCGTGGAATTCGGGACGCCTTCGATCGGCTTCGCGCCCATGGTGGGCTGGGACTACACGGCCTTCGGCACGCATTGCAGCGCTTCCCTGGATTATCCGAATTCGTACCTGTACGGGATCGACTGGTTCGACGCCGACGGAGCCCCCTACGGCGGACCGATGAATCACCCGCCAAGCATGGGCCCGCTCGCGGCGGTATCCCTCGTGGAGGAGGCGGCCGCGGACGTGAACGTGGTGGCCACCGACACCGATGCCCAGCCTCTGACGTTCACGAAATCGTCGGGGCCGGATTACGTGACGGTGGAAACCGTGGACGCTCCGGGCGGCGCCGGCCGCGTCCACGTGGCTCCCCAGAGCGCGGACGTGGGCGCCGGAAGTGCCACGATCCGGGTCTCCGATGGGATTTTCTGGTGCGAGCGAACCCTGGACATCGTCGTCCGGCCGCTGCTGCGGATGAGCCAGCCCGGGGACATCGCCACGCTCGTGGGCGGGCCGGTACGATATTCCATTCCCGTGGAGAACAACACCGGCCACACCCTCTCCTTCTCGCTCGTCTCCGCTCCCAGGTTCGTGACCCTGGACGCCAGGGGCACCGTGTCGGGGCTCCCCGCGAGAGAGGATATCGGCACGTGGAGCGTGACCGTTTCCGTGACCGATGGGACGCTCCACGATCAGAAGACGTTCCGCATCCAAGTCAGTCCCGCCCCGGAGGCGCCCAACAGCGCCCCCGTCGCGGTCACCGAAGCTCCCTTTCGGGGAATTCTCGGCCGTCCCGTCCTCTTCGACGCCTCGAAATCCCGCGATCCCGATGGCGACCCGCTCAGCTATCTGTGGGAGTTCGGAGACGGCACCGCCGCGATGACGGCCAAGGCCACGCATGCGTACACGAGGACCGGAGATTGGACCGTAAGCCTGACGGTTCGCGACCCGAGCGTGGCGGTCACGGTGACTTCCGTGGCTCACATTCAGGATCGCGCGGAGGCGCGCGCCTATCTCGAAGGCGGCCCGGGCGCGGCCCTGGCCGCGACTGCGGGGAAGAACGTGTGCGTGCGCATCGAGCCCCTGAACGCGTCGTTCGGATGCGCGGAGCTGGGCCCCGAGGCCCTCAACGTGACCCTCGCCGCCGCGGGGGCGGGCAGGATCAACGCGATCGGTGTGGCCGAGAACAACGGGACCGATGCGGACGGAAACAGGATCGCGGATCGGGGCATCCTGTTCTCCGCGACGGACATGGCGGGTTTCCTTTCACGGGCTACCGGCAAGGATCTGAACCTGACCCTGGAGGGATCGCTCGACGGGGGAGGAAGCTTTACCGCGCCGCTCCAGATCTCCCTCCTGAGACACGCCGGGCCGCTCGGGGCGGGCATGTCACCGAATCCCATGAATCCCTCGAGCCAGTTTTCCTTCGTCACCACACGGGCCGGCCGCGTTGATCTGCGACTCTACGACTCCCAGGGAAGGCTCGTGCGCCGCGTCATCGACGGCGAGGCCATGCCCGCCGGATACCATCAGATGACGATCGACGGGCGTGGCGATCGGGGGCAAAGGCTGTCCTCGGGGATCTATTACTACTGGATCGAGACCCCGGAAGGCAGTACGCGCGGGCGGTTCGCCATTCTGCGCTAGGAGTGGCGCGGCTCTACGGGTGTGCTACGAGCGGGATCCGAGGGAGTGCCGTCGGGGAGTGCTGGCGCGTCGATGGCAGGAGCGTACGGGAGGCGAGGCCGGGCACCTCGAGTGACGGCGAGCTCTCTTCCTCCCAGCGCGAGGAGCACGACCACGATGACCGGCGGGATCTGGATGGCCTGAAGGGCGAGCCCGGCGGCCAGCGCCTCGTGCGGCGCCACGCCGAAGGGAAGGAGCGCCAGGATCATCGCTGCCTGCGTGACCCCGATGTTTCCCGGCGAGAGCTGGATCAGCCCGCTCAGGTTGACCACCATCAGGGCGGTGAAGGACGCGGAGAAGGACACCGGAATCCCGAACGCGGAGAGAATGAGGTGATAGGTAGCCCACTGCGCCACCCAGTTGAGGAGCGCGAAAAAGAGGGCGAGCGCAAAGAGCCGCGGTGACCCGGTCTCCGTGATGCTCGCGAGCGTCGTGCGCACGCGAGCGGGAAGCGCGTCCAGGAGGCGCACGCGTTTTCCCGACCAGGCGGCCGCAACCAGGAGCAGGACGAGTACTCCTCCCGAGATCTGGAGCCCGTTCAGGATCGGCGGGAGGCTCAGGATCGCGGGCGCGAGCAGCATGAAGCAGGCGAGCGCCAGCGCTTCGATCCCCCGCGTGCGGACGACCGAGGCAGCGACGGCGCCCACCGGCGCCCCTTCGCGAGCCGAGAGATCCTGGACGCGAGCGGTCTCTCCGAGAAGCGCCACCGAGAGCGAATTCATCGCCGAGCCCAGGAAGTTCGCCTCCTGGACCGCCCGCCACCGGCAGGGCGCCGAGGATCGAAGCAGGAAATACCACGCGAACCCCTTGGCGATCAGGGAGACGAGGTTCACCGCGAGCGCGGCCCAGAGGATTCCCGGATCCGCCCGGAGAAGAACGCCGGGCACATCGCGCCACGGGACCTTGTAGAGGAAGAGGACGAGCGCGGCCAGGGCGATGGCTCCCAATGCCACGCGCGCCACGGTCTGCTTCTCGAGCCTGAGCCTCACGCGCGCCTCATGAGCTCGGCGAGCGGACGGAACTCATATCCCTCGTCGCGGGCGTCGCGGATGATGCCATCGAGCGCTTCCGCGGTCTGCGCGCGGTCGCCGGGAGTCGCGTATCCATCGCCGTCATGAAGAAGGATGATCGCGCCGGGACGGAGCCCGTGCCGTACGCGCCTTCGGATCTCCTCGGCGCCCGGACGGTTGGTATCCCAGACCCCCAGCGTCCACCCGAAGACGTCGTAGCTCAGCTCCCGAGCCACCGAGTGCACGGCCGGATTGCGAAGCCCATGCGGCGCGCGGAAGCAGCGCGGCGCCCGGCCGAGCACGTCCGTGATCGACGCATGGGCGTCCCGCAGCTCCCCTTCGATGAAGCGCCGTCCTCTCAGGTGGAGCTTGGCGTGGCGCTCCGTGTGGTTTCCGATCACGTGTGGGCTTTGCGAGAGGCGCGAAGCGACCTCGGGGTGGAGGCGCACATGGCGGCCCAGCACGAAAAAGGCGGCCGGCACGCGCCGGTCCTCCAGGACGTCGAGAATCCGGTCCGTGGCGCCGGGATTGGGGCCATCGTCGAACGTGAGATAGAGCGTCTTGCCCTCGCGCGGGCCGCGCCCGATGACCCGGCCGAAGAGGGAGCTGTTGGGCGCGTACATCCCGTACGCATAGCACCCCAGCGCCATCGCCGCGGCGCCCGTGCCCCAGATCGCCGGGGCGAGCGTGGGCGTCATCGCGCGACCCTCCGGTAGACCTCGACCACTCTCGCGGCAACTTCCGCCCAGGAGTAGGCCGAGGCTTTCTTCAGCCCCCAGGCGCTCATCTCCGCTCTCCGGTCCGGATCGCGCGTGAGGCGGATCACCGCATCGGCCCAGGCACCGGGATCGTCCGGAGGCACGAGGAGCGACTTTCCGCCATCGATCAGCTCACGGAAGCCGCAGATGTCCGAGCCGATGATCGGCGTGCCGCAGGCCATCGCCTCGAGGAGCGTGATTCCAAAAGACGCCTTGCTGGTGGGGCAGAGGTAGAGATCGGCCCCGGCGTAGAGCGAGGGCCGCTCGTCGTACACGCGTCCCACGAACGTCACGCTGCGTCCGAGGGAGCGGGCGCGGCTCTCGTACGCGGGACGGAGCGGCCCGTCTCCCGCCACCGTCAGCTTCGCTCCCGGGTACGCGGCGAGAACCGCGGGCATCGCGGAGAGAATCTGGTCCAGCCCGTTCCTGGGGTCGAGCCGTCCCAGGAAGAGGAGCTTGGGGCCCGAGCTTCCGTTCGCCGAAGACCTGCCGTTGGGATGGAAATACCCGACGTCCACCCCGTTCGGAATGATCTCCCAGTCCGAAGTGAAGTAGCGGGCATGGGCCTCGATCGCGGGCTGACTCACCGCGATGCTCGCGGCGAACCGGTCGAGGCGCTTCTGGAGCGGGGCGCGGAAGATCGAGTAGGCCACCGAGCGCCGGAACCAGGAATGGAACGTCGCGACGACCGGGATTCCGAGATCCGCCGCCGCTTCCGGGGCGATCATGCCGAGCGTGGGTGTGAGGGGGCCGTGGGCGTGCACCACGTCGATCCGCTCCGACTCGAGGATTTCGCGGATCTCTCGCCGAAGGCCGAAGCCTGCCGTCATGCGCGCGAAAGAGCCGTTGCTGAGAAACACCACGCTCCGGCCCACCCGGTGGACCCCGGCCGACTCCCGCTGCCCGGCCATCCGGGAGGTGATCACGACCGCCGTGTGCCCCCAGGCCCGGAGGTGCACGGCCAGGTTCTGAACGTGCTCCGTCACCCCGCCGAAGTGCGGGTAATAGAACTCGGTTACGAGGGCGACGCGGAGGGGCTTCCCGTGCGGTGCGGAGGGGGGCGAAGGGAAGCCATTCGCCGTTGCGACCTTCTGGATCATCCAAAAAGTATAGCCCCGTGGCGAAACGAGAACCTAACGGCGGGTGGTGGTTATCTTGGCAGCAGATCCCTGAGGCCGGGGATGGCCGGCTTCATCACCATGAGCGCGGCCGCGATCGCGGGCGTGAGTAGGGCGACCGCTCCCCAGATCTCCCACTGCACGGAGAGCGCGCGATACGCGGCCCAATCCAGGGATTCGCCGGAGCGGCGAACCAGCGCGAGCATCTTCCGCTGCGCCGGGGCGACCGCCATCATGAACGCGAAGCCCGAGATGATGAAGAGGACGATCGACCAGAAGATCCACCCCGTCCCGAGGATGGGATACTTGCCCACGACCGCGGCGCCGATGCCTCCGATCAGGATCAGGATGATCGGCGGCAGGGTGAAGAGACGGTCGGCGCGAATGATTCCCTCGAGCATGTTGGCGATCACAACCGGGTTCTTGGTGCGGTCGGCGTTCGCCTTCCAGAACACGCCCGTGGTGATGTTCCCCAGGAAAAGAACCACCGCCAGCACGTGAAGCAGCTTCAAACCTAGATAAGCGTGCGCCTCCATCGCGAGACTCCTTCCGATCAGGGTTCGTTGGGGATCAAGCCCACGGCGCTGAACTCCGGGCTACGGGCTGAGGATGCGCGTCGTCCATCCACGTCCCTTACGCTCGTAGAGCACGCGGTGGTGGAGTCGATGGGGGCGGGCTTCCCAGAACTCGATCCGCTCCGGCTCGATCCGGAAACCGCTCCAGTGCTTCGGCCGGGGCACCTTCCGGGGCAGCGACGCGTCGAGCTCCTGGTATTTCGCGGTCAGCTCCTCGCGCCCTTGCCCAAGCTCCTCGCTCTGGCGCGAGGCCCAGGCGCCCACCTGCGACTCGCGCGAGCGCCCGGCCCAGTAGGCGTCTGCTTCCGCGTCCGAGACGGGAGTAGCGCGTCCCTCCACGCGCACTTGCTTCTGGAGCGGCGGCCACCAGAAGCAGAGGGCCGCAGGGGCGCCCGCTCCGCCGGCGCCGCCCTTGGGGCCCTCGGGCAGGAGCTCATGCCCCTTCCTGCTCTCGAAGTTCGTATAGAAGACGAATCCGCGCTCGTCCACGGAGCGGACGAGCACCACGCGCACCGACGGCTTGCATTCGCGGTCCACGGTGGCGAGCGCCGCGGCGTCCGGCTCCGGAAGATCGGCTCGAGACGCGAGTGCCTGCCACTCGAGAAACAGCCCGATCGGATCGGGCGGCTGGGTCACAGACTGGGGACCGACGTACCGGATTTCCCCGACGGCGGGACGGGGCGGTACTTCACTCCGAGCTGATCGAAGAGGAACATCAGGACGTCCGCCATCTGCCGGTCGCGCTCCGAGAGCGCGGTCCCGATTCCGTGCCCGGAGTCGTAGCTCACGCGCATGAGGACGGGATTCTTGGAGCCCGACGCCTGGAGTCTCGCGACCATCTTGAAGGTTTCCCAGGCGGGGACGCGTGGATCGTTCACGCCGGTGAGCGCCAGGATGGAAGGATAGGTCTCACCATCCTTCACGTGGTGGTAGGGGGAGTAGCCAACCATGCCGTGGAACTGGAGGGAGTCCTTCACCGTGCCGAACTCGGTCGTGTTGAACTCGCCGTTCGGCGCCAGCTCCGTGCGGAGCACGTCGCCGTAACCCACGTGCGCGACCGCGGCCTGCATGAAGCTGGGGTAGTGGACCAGCGTGCCGTACACGAGGAGCCCGCCGGCGCTTCCGCCCTCGATCGCGAGACGCTCCTTCTTCGTGTATCCCTGATCCACGAGGTAGCGCGCGCAGGTCGCGAAGTCCTCCATGGACTGCTTCTTGGTTCCGAGGCGCGCGGCCTGGTGCCACGCGTCCCCGTACTCGCCTCCACCGCGCACGCTCGCGTCGGCGTAGATCCCCCCCTGCTCGATCCAGACCTTGATCTCCGGCTCGAAGTAGGGCTGCTCGCTCAGGCCGTAGGCGCCGTACCCGTAGAGGATGGCCGGCGACGATCCGTCCCGCTTGGTGCCCTTGCGCATGACGATGTTGATCGGAAGCTTGGTGCCGTCCGGCGCCTCCGCGAACACGCGCCGCACTTCGCAGTCCCTGAAGTCCGCGGGAGAGATCTGCCGGAGTGCGGTGCTCATCAGCCTGCCGGTCTCCGGAGTCCATCGGTAGTACGCGGGCGGCTGGGTGTAGCTCTGGCTCCGGACCAGCACGGTGTCTCCCGACGTGCGCACCGCATTTCCCATGGTCGAGATCTCCGAAAGGGTGACCAATCCCTGTGGATGGCCGCCCAGATCGTAGACGCGCATCTGCGTGGGACCGCCGACCATCTCGGTCACGAAGAGCCGGCTCTGCGCCGGCGTGTAGGACTCGATCGCGTTCTCCGTCTCCGGGACGACGACCGCGGCATGGTGCAGGTCGGGGGACTGGAGCGGCATTCTCAGGATGGCCTTTCGGGGCGTGTCCTTTCGCGAGAGCAGATAGAGCGCCGCATCCATTCCGAACTTGGACTCGATGATCCCGTCCTCGAACGTCGCGAACCGATTCCACGCCCCGC
>Ga0099791_10000365_pt1 | contig 16531 bp, 14 predicted proteins | sample Rivendell_Oct201_7_FD_77318 | JGI IMG/M metagenome (GOLD analysis project Ga0099791, IMG submission 77318) | Vadose zone soil and rhizosphere microbial communities from the Eel River Critical Zone Observatory, Northern California to study diel... | ecosystem: Environmental > Terrestrial > Soil... | reverse complement strand
TGCCCGTCGAGCCGCCGAGCACCTGCGCGGCGGCGTGCGACTGAACGCGTGCTCGCTGCACCCACGGGACGCCATCGGCCAGGCGGCAGCGGGACATACCATCGCGGTGCGCATGAACCCGGGTCTTGGCAGCGGCTCCACGAAGCGGACGAACACCGGCGGGCCGTCCTCGAGCTTCGGGATCTGGCACGAGTACCTCGAAGAGGTGAAGGCGCTGGCCGCGCGCCACCGCCTGACGCTGCGCACGCTCCACACGCACATCGGCTCCGGCACGGACCCGAACGTGTGGCAACGCGTGGCGCGGATGACGCTCGACCTCGCCGCTCAGTTTCCGGATGTCGTGGTGGTCAACCTCGGCGGCGGCTTCAAGGTAGGACGGATGCCCGAGGAGCCGAGCGTCGACATGAACGACGTCGCCGCACACGTGACGCGGGAGCTCGACGCCTTCCGCGCCCGCGCCGGGCGCGCGCTGCACCTCGAGATCGAGCCGGGCACGTACCTCGTCGCGAACGCGGGCGCGGTTGTGTCCACGTGCATCGACGTCGTCGACACCGGCAAAGACGGCTACCTGTTCGCCAAGCTCGACACCGGGATGACGGAGATCACGCGCCCGTCGCTCTACGGCGCCCAGCATCCGATCGACGTGATGGCCACCGGCCGCGAGTCGGCGCAGGTCGTCTTCGTCGGGCCGTGCTGCGAGTCCGGCGACATCCTCACGCCAGCCCCGGGCGACCCCGAGAGCCTCGGCCCGCGCCGGGTGCCGAAGCCCCGCGTCGGGGATCTCGTGATCGTCGGCGGCGCAGGCGCCTATTGCGCGGCGATGTCGACCATCAACTACAATTCGTATCCGCAGGTGCCCGAAGCGATGCTCGATCCCGACGGCACGCTGCGCCTGATCCGTCGCCGCCAGAGCTTCGACCAGATCCTCGCCAACGAGCTCTGAGCGGCTCTGTGCTCAGCCGCGCGCCTGGCGTATAAGGTCTGCGCATCGGTCGAGGACCGGCAGCACCTCGTCGGCCTTCGCCGGCGGCAGATTGAAGACGACGCGGGCGACACCGGCGTCACGATAGCGCGCGACGAGGTCGCGATCCTCCGGCACGCCGAAGATCGTGATCGGCAGCGTCGCCGGATCGCGCCCGGCCTCCACCGCCAGCTTGCGAAAGTCCGGCAGCAGCCCGAGCACGTCACCGTAGGCCGGGCGCCGCGCGTGCGGCACCCAGCCGTCGCCGAAGGCGATCGCGCGGCGCGCGCCGTATGGAAAGGCGCCCCCCACGAGCACCGGCGGGTGCGGCTTCTGCACGGGCTTCGGCCAGGTCATCATCGGCGGGAAGTCGACGAACCGACCGTGGTATTCCGGTTTCGACTTCGTCCAGATCGCCTTCATCGCCTCGACGCGCTCCTGCATGACGTGAAAGCGCGACTTGAACTCCGTGCCGTGGTCGGCCATCTCCTCGGCGTTCCAGCCGGCGCCGATGCCGAAGAGGAAGCGCCCGCCCGAGACCTGATCGAGGCTCGCGACCTGCTTGGCGGTCTGGATCGGATCGCGCTGGACGACGAGACAGATGCCGGTGGCGACCTTCAGCGTTTGCGTGGCCGCCGCGGCGGCGGCGAGCGTCACGAACGGGTCCATCACGTCGTAGTACTTCTTCGGCAGGTCACCGCCCTGCGGAAACGGCGAGCGGCGAGACAGCGGGATGTGCGAGTGCTCCGGCGCCCAGAGCGATCCGAAGCCGCGCTGTTCCAGCGCGCGGCCGAGCTCGGCCGCGCCCATCGAGTAATCGGTGAAGAAGATCGCCGCGCCGAAGTCCATGGTCCCTCCCTGGCCGGACAGCATACCGCGGCTCAGCCGACGAAGAGCGAGGCGGCGAGCACCACGCCACCGATGACGACCACGGTGCGCGCCCCGAAGCGCTCGACGAGCCAGCCGAGCAGGGGACCCGAGAGGCCGTGCACCATGACGAGTACCGAGAACGCGCCGGCGACGACCGAGCGGTTCCAGCCGAACTCGCGCCCGAAGGCGACGAGGACGCGCGTCTGGGCGGCGGCCGGCGAGATCGTCAGGGCGGGGAGACCTACGCCGGCAGCTTGTCCCCGTCGGGCGGCGCGGCGACCTCGAACGCGTTCACGACGCCGCACAGGAGCGCGTAGTAGTTCACGGCCGCCGTCATCTCGACCAGCCACTGGGTGCCGAAGCGCTTCCGGAGCGCGTCGAACAGCGACTGATCGACGCGGTTCGTGCGCATGAGCTGGCGGGTGTAGGCCACGATGTCCCGCTCCTCGGCGGGAAGCTTGCCCGGATCGCCCTTGGCCCGGATCAGGTCGATGACGTCCTCGCGCAGGCCGTTGCGGCGGGCCGCACCGACCTGGGCCGCCCACACGTACGCGGCGTCACGCTCGCGCACCGCGCTGAGGATGGCGATCGACCGGAGCTTGGGCTCGACGACGGTCGTGTCGCGAAAGAACGTGACCAGGGAAAGCATCCGCTCCGCCAGCTTGGGGCTGTGGAGCAGCATGCTGAACGGACCGCGCACGCCCCCGAACACGTTCACCACGGAATCGACCACGGCCTGGTGCTCGGTCGGGACGTCGGACTTGCCGGTGATGGGAGCGACGCGCGGCATGGTGAGCTCCTTTCGACTTCTCAGCGAGGAGTGGCTCGGGTCAACGGCCGCCGATGACGACCGCGCCCGTCTTGTCGTACGTGCTCAGGATGCCCTCGCGGCGGCCCCCCGAGCGCTGGCTGAGCGCCCAGATGTTCCCCAGCATCGGCCCGTTGACAAGGCCGAAGTTGCCGCTGGCGTCCATCCAGTAGGATCCGCGGTACACGGGCGTGACTTGCTGGAGCCGGTTCACGTCGAGCCAGTGCAGCTCGCGGCCGTTGATCACGACGCCGGTGTTTCCGTTGGAGGCGTCGCGGCGGAGCGGCCCACCGAGCCCGAGGCCGGGGACGATGAATCCCACCGTCGGGCCGCCGCGGAAACCCCACGCGCCCACCTGACGGTCGTACCAGTAGTCGCCGTCGTGGATCTTCACGCCGTACTGCTGTTGCAGCGAGGCAACCTGGCCGTCGGTGAGCCGGACGCCGTTGACGACGACGTTGCGCGCCTGCGCGTGAGCCGCGCCGGCGGCCAGCACGATGGCGAGAACCCCGAGCGCGAGGATCTTCATCAGATCACACCTCGCTTCGCCAGGTCGGCGATCTGCTCCTTGGTGTAGCCGAGCCCCGTGAGGATGTCGTCGTTGTCCTGTCCGAGCTCCGGCGCCGCGGTGCGGATCGGCTGGCGCGTGTCGCCGTGAGAGACCGGATGGCCGAGGATGGTGAGATCGCCGAGCACGGGAGAGTGCACCGGCTGCGCCATCTTCAGGTGCTGCACCTGCGGGTCGGCGAAGGACTCGTCGACGCGATAGATCGGCCCGCACGGCACGCCGGCATCGTTGAGGATCCTGATCCACTCCGCGCTCGTTTTCTGGCGCGTGACCGGCATGAGCACGTCCATCAACACGTCCCGGTTGGTCGAGCGCGCCTTGCTGGTGGCGAAGCGCGGATCGGTCCGGAAGTCCGGGCGCTCGATGGCCTTGCAGAGCCGCTCGTAGATCTCGTCACCCGACGCCGCGATGTTGATATGGCCGTCCTCCGTCTCGAAGACGCCGGTGGGAATGCCGGTCGGATGGTTGTTGCCGGCCTGCGGCGGGATCTCGCCGCTCATCAACCAGCGTGACGCCTGGAAGTCGAGCATCGAGAGCATCGCCTCGAGCAGCGACGTGTGGACCCACTTGCCCTGGCCGGTGACCTCGCGCTCGAGCAGGGCCACGAGGATGCCCTGGGCGAGGAAGACGCCCGAGCACAGATCCGCGATGGGAATCCCGACGCGCACCGGTCCCTGGCCGGGGATGCCCGTGATGGACATCAGGCCGCCCATGCCCTGAGCGATCTGATCGACGCCGGGCCGGTCGCGATAGGGCCCGCTCTGGCCGAAGCCCGAGATGCTGCCGTAGATCAGCCGCGGGTTGATCGCGCGCAGGTCCTCGTAGTCGATGCCCAGTCGCCGCTTCACGTCCGGGCGGTAGTTCTCGACCACGATGTCGGTCTCGCGCGCCAGCTTCTTGAAGATGGCCACGCCCTCCGGCTCGCGGAGGTTGAGCGTCATCGACCGCTTGTTGCGGTGCAGGTTCTGGAAGTCGAAGCCATGGCGGTTGCCGCCCATGCCGTCGCCCGTGCGGCCCCCAGGCATCTCGATCTTGATCGCCCGGGCGCCCCAGTCCACGAGCTGCCGGACGCACGTCGGGCCGGCGCGAGCGCGGGTGAGGTCGAGCACGGAGAAGCGCGCGAGGGGCAGGGCCGTGTTGGTAGCCATGATTGCCGCGCATGATAGTGCAAGGCTCGGGGCGGGACAAACGGCGGATCGCCGACGCCGGGCTCGGACGCTGGGAAGTTTTTTTCACATCTTGTGGGCTGACCATGGCCGGCCTACCCTTTGCCCATCACGACGCGGCGCCACAACGTGTCCACCATGCCCTCCAACTCCTGGCTCGTCGGCGGCGGGGAGATGGGAGCGCTCATCCGCTCCCTCGACTGGTCGCGCTCACCTCTCGGTCCGATCGACACCTGGCCGCAGAGCCTGCGCACGAGTCTCGGCATTTGTCTGTCCTCGCGTTTCCCGATGGCGATCTGGTGGGGCCCGGAGATCGTGCAGTTCTACAACGATGGTTACCGGCCCTTCCTCGGAACGAAGCATCCGCGCTCGATGGGCCAGCGCGGCGACGAGTGTTGGGCCGAAATCTGGAACGTCTGCGGGCCGCTCTACCGCCACGTGATGACGACCGGCGATTCGACCTGGTCCGCCGACCTCCAGCTCCTGATGGAGCGCGACGGCTACCTGGAAGAGACCTACTTCACGTTCGCCTACAGCCCGATCCGAGGCGAGAGCGCCGAGGTGCTCGGCAACCTCATCACGGTGACCGAGACGACCGAGCGCGTGCTCGGCGAGCGGCGACTGCGCACGCTGCGCGACCTCGGCGCGCTGGCGATGGCGGCCAAGACGCCGGAGGAAGCCGCGCAGCTCGCGGCCGAGACGCTCTCCGCCAACGATGCGGACATGCCGTTCTCGCTGCTCTACCTGGTCGAGAACGACGGCCGCCACGCCCGGCTCGTCGCCTCCAGCGGAGGGATCGAGAGCCCGGCCACGCTCTCGCTCGTCGGCGACGATACGGGGTGGCCCGTCGGTCAGGTGGTGGCATCGGCGCGAGCCGTCGTCGTCGACGACCTCCGCGCTCTGGAGCGGCTGCCGAGCGGCCCGTGGACCGATCCGCCGCACACTGCGCTGGCGCTCCCGTTGATGTCGGGCGACGAGGTCGTCGGTGTGCTCGTCGCGGCGGTGAGTCCGCGGCGGCGGCTCGACGACGCCTATCGCGGCTTCTACGACGTCCTGGCCGGTCAGATCGCAACGATCCTGGCCAACGCTCACGCTCACATGGAGGAGCGCAAGCGGGCCGACGCGCTGACCGCGCTCGATCGGGCCAAGACGGAGTTCTTCAGCAACGTGAGCCACGAGTTCCGGACCCCGCTCACGCTCATGCTGGGGCCGCTCGAAGACGTGCTGCGCGCGCCGGATCTGCCGGCCGCCGAGCGCGAGCAATTGCTGACGGCGCAGCGCAACGGCGTGCGGCTCCTCAAGCTCGTCAACACGCTGCTCGATTTCTCGCGGATCGAGGCCGGGCGCGCCCAGGCCGTCTACGAGCCGGTGGACATTGCCGCGCTGACCGCCGACCTGGGCGGCGCGTTCCGTTCGGCCGTCGAGCGAGCGGGACTGGACTTCGTTGTCGAGTGCGCGCCGCTCGCCGAGCCCGTGTGGCTCGATCGTCAGATGTGGGAGAAGATCGTCCTCAACCTCCTGTCCAACGCCCTCAAGTTCACCTTCGAGGGCCGGATCGTGGTGCGGCTCCGTGACGCCGGCGAGCGGGTGGTCCTCGAGGTTGCCGACACTGGCATCGGCATCGGTGCCGAGGACTTGCCGCATCTGTTCGAGCGCTTCTATCGCGCGCGCGAGGCGCGCTCGCGCTCGCACGAGGGCACGGGCATCGGGCTGTCCCTCGTCCAGGAGCTGGTGAAGCTCCACGGCGGGACCATCGACGTGACGAGCCGCCCGGGTGAAGGCACGACGTTCTCGGTCGCGCTGCCGCGCGGCACCGCCCACCTTCCGAAGGACCGAATCGGCGCGCGGTCGGGCGTCTCCACCGGCATCGGAGCCGGCGCGTTCGTCGAGGAGGCGCATCACTGGCTGCCCGAAGAGGCCGTGAGTCACGCGGGCGCGGCGGCCCCGGTCGCGTCCAGCGGCCGGATCCTCGTGGCCGACGACAATGCCGACATGCGCGAGTACGTCACGCGGCTGCTCGCGCCGCACTGGTCGGTGGAAGCCGTCGCCGACGGCCAGGCCGCGCTCGAGCGCGCGCGTGAGGACCCTCCCGATCTCCTGCTCACCGACGTGATGATGCCGCGCCTCGACGGGTTCGCCCTGCTCGAGGCCCTGCGCGCCGATCCCCGCACCGCCGCGATTCCCATCATCCTGCTGTCGGCGCGCGCGGGAGAGGAAGCTCGGGCCGAAGGCCTCGAGGCGTGCGCCGACGACTACCTGGTCAAGCCGTTCGCCGCGCGCGAGCTGATCGCCCGCGTCAACGCGCACCTCACGCTGGCCCGGATCCGGCGCGAGACCGAGCGAGCGCTCGACGACTTCTTCGAGAACGGGGTCCCCGCGCTGCACTGGCTCGGGTACGACGGCACCATCCTGCGCGCCAACCGCGCCGAGCTCGAGATGCTGGGCTATGCGCGCGAGGAATACGTCGGGCGGAACATCTCGGAGTTTCACGCGGACGCGTACGTCGTCGCCGACCTCCTGGGGCGACTGCACGACGGCCAGTCGATCCGCAACGCCCCGGCCCGCCTGCGCTGCCGGGACGGCTCGATCAAGGACGTCCTGATCAGCGGCAACGTCCGCTGGGACGGCGACCGCTTCGACTACGCGCGCTGCTTCATCGTCGACGCGACGGACCTTCGGCACGCCGAGGAGGAGCGGGATCGCCTGCTCGCCGACGAGCGGGCGGCGAGGGCGGAGGCCGAGACGCTCAATCGCCTGGGTCGCCGGTTGGCGTCCGAGCTCGAGCTCGAGACGCTGGCCGAGGTGGTGACGGACGCCGCCACGAAGGTCGTCGGCGCGGACTTCGGCGCGTTCTTCTATCGCGCGCTGGACGAGCGCGGGGCGCCGGTCATGCGCTACTCGCTCGCCGGCGTTCCCCGCGAGGCGTTCGCCGATCTCCTGCGGCTCGGGAATGTCGCGCTGTTCGACGTGACGCTTCGCGACGGGCGCGCGGTGCGCCTCGACGACGTCCCCGCGGCCAACCGGAGCGACGAGGGGAACCCGTGGGGCACGCCGCCGACGACGGACATTCCGCTCAGAAGCTATCTCGCGATTCCCGTCATCCGCTCGAGCGAGGTGCTGGGCGGCCTGGTCCTCGGCCACGCGGCCCCGGGCCGGTTCACCGAGCGACACGAGCGACTGCTCGGCGGACTGGCCGCCCAGGCGGCGATCGCGATCGACAACGCCCGCCAGTACAAGGTTGCCGACGAGGCGCGTCGCACCGCCGAATCCGCCAACCAGGCCAAGGACGAGTTCCTGGCCATGCTGGCCCACGAGCTCCGCAACCCGCTCGGCGTCGTCCTGAACGGCGTCAAGATCCTCGATCGGATCGGCGTACAGCACGGTGAGGCCGTCCGGACGCGGACCGTCATGGCCCGCCAGACCCAGCACCTCGCGCGCCTGCTCGACGACCTTCTCGACGTGGCACGCATCAGCCAGGGCAAGATCGACCTCCGCAAGGAGCTGCTCGATCTGCGCACGGTGGTCGACTTCGCGCTCGAGAGCGAGCGCCACCGCCTCATGGTGAAGTCGCAGCACCTCACGGTGACGATGCCGGACACGCCGGTGACCGTCTACGGGGATCCGGCCCGGCTCCAGCAGGTGGTGGCCAACCTCGTCCACAACGCCGCGAAGTACACGCCGGAGCGCGGCCGTGTCGACGTGACAGTCGAAGAGCGCGACGATGAGGCGATCGTGCGCGTGCGCGACACGGGAGCGGGCATCCCGTACGAGAAGCTCCAGACGGTCTTCGACCTGTTCGTCCAGCTCAACGTCTCGAAGGATCGCTCGGAGGCCGGCCTCGGGATCGGCCTGACGCTCGTCCAGCGCCTGATCGCCCAGCACGGCGGGCGCGTGCAAGCGCGGAGCGAGGGCGTCGGTCGAGGCAGCGAGTTCGTCGTGACGCTGCCGCGCGTCCCCGTGGTCGCCGCGCCATCGGCCACGCTCCTGCCGCCTTCGCCCGCTCTCCGTCGTCTCCGCATCCTGCTCATCGAGGACAACGCGGATGCGCGCGACATGCTGAAAATGGGCCTCGAGCTCACCGGCCACCGGGTCGACGTGGCCGCCGACGGCGCGCAGGGCATCGAGCGTGCGGTCACGGACCGGCCGGACGTCGCCATCGTCGACCTCGGCCTGCCGGGGATCGACGGCTTCACCGTCGCGCGAGAGCTGCGCACCAAGCTGGGACCGGACCTCCGCATCGTCGCGCTCACCGGCTACGGTCAGTCCGAGGACCGTCGTCGCACGCAGGAGGCCGGCTTCAACGTTCACATCACCAAGCCCGCCACGGTCGATGACGTCCTCGCCGCTCTCGCGGCGTGACGGACGTCGTCGACGTTCCTGCCGGCACCTCTCTGGTAAATTTGCTATGGCGCCTGGACGTCTCTGAAGACCATCAGCTCGCTGGCGTCGCTCGGCACCGATGCCGGGACCTGGCGGGGAAGCGCGCTGGGCGGCACCGTGGTGTTCCTCTCGGTCGTGCCACTTCCCATGCTCACCGCGCCTCAGCACCATCGTCTTTCCCGCAGTCCCCATGTGCATCTGCGTCGACGGCGTCACCCGGACGGCCGTGCCGTCGGTCAGGCGGACGACCTGGTTGGGCTCGTCGATCGACGCGATCGTCCCCATGTGCTGCCGCTTGCCGCGGAGCGTCTTCGCGCCCTCGGCGGCGCTCCCCGTGGCGCTCGAGGCCGATTGCACGCCGACAGGCAGAGCGTTCCGCACGATGACGGGCTCGCCAGGCCGGACGGCTCGCGTCTCGACCGGCTGCAACACTTTACTCTGCTCTGTGAGCTCCACCATCCGCCCATCCGTGAAGGTCAACACTCCGGTCGCGGGATCGTAGCTCGCGACGACACCGGTCGTAGTGATGGGGCGATGGCCGGGGATGGGCGTCGCGGCCAGCGCCGGCGCTGGCGTCGACGTCATTGTCGAGGGGGGACGGGGCCTCGGTCACGCGAGGCTCGCGGGCTGCGCGCGCGCACGAGTGCGGGAGCGGTGAGTGCGGTATCCTTCCACCCAGCCCCAGAGGGAGGACCATATGGACGCTCGTGACCTGTTCCTGGACCAGCACGCCGCGATGCACTCGGCCGCCGTGGCCGGCAACAAGATGTCGGCGGCCGAGCGGGCGTTCGCCGGCCTGACCGAGGCGCAGATGCGCGTCCGCCCGCGCGAGGACCTGAACTCGCTGGCGTGGCTGATGTGGCACATCGCCCGCGCCGAGGACATCATGGTCAACCGGATGTTGGCCGGCCAGGCGCAGGTGTTCGACGAGGCGTGGAAGAAGCGGCTCGGCATCAGCCGCCCCGACTTCGGCATCGGCATGACGAGCCCCGAGGTGACGGAGCTGACGCAGAAGATCGACGTCGGCGCCCTCCGCGAGTACCGCGACACGGTGGGACGTCGGACCCGCGAGATCGTCGGCGGCTTCAAGCCCCAGGACTGGGAAGGTTCGGTCACGGCCGAGATCGTCGAGCGCGCCGCCGCCGAGGGCGCCTTCGGCGTTCGGACCGAGATGATGGTGAAGATGTTTCCCGGGCGGCCTCGCGCGGCGGTGTTGAGCGGCATCGCCCTGTTCCACTCCGCGGGACACATGGGCGAGGCGGCAACCGTCCGCACCGCGGGCGGGTTCGGCAGCGGCATCTAGCTCAGGCCGGGCCGCTCAGTCAGTATCGAGAAGAAGCTTCGCGAGGCTCGCTCACGTGCCGTGTGGGGGCGCTCACCGCTTGCTCGCTTTCGGCGCTGACCGGGCTGACCGCTTCGCGCGCGCCTCGTTCAGTCCCGTGCCCGGGTAAGGATGCATCGCGATCCAGTGGCGCGCGATGTCGAGCCGCCGGGTGATCCAGACGCCGTCCTGCTTCAGCATGTAGTCGAGCAATCGCTCGAGGCCGGCCGCGCGCGCGGGGTGGCCGATCATCCGCATGTGGAGCCCGACCGACATCATCTTCGGGTGCTGGGCGCCCTCGCGCAGCAACATATCGAAGGCGTCTCTGACGAACGAGAACCACTGATCGGACGTCCCGGTCCAGCCCGCGTACTTGCCGTCGTTGTTGGTCAGCGAGTAGGGCACGACGAGGTGACCGCGGCCGTTCACCGTCGTCCAGTACGGGAGCTCGTCGTTGTAGGTGTCGGAGTCGTAGAGGAAGCCGCCCTCCTCGACGACCAGCTCGCGGGTGTTGACGCTCGGTCCGTACCGGCAGTACCAGCCGAGCGGCCGCTCGCCCACGCTCTTCTCGAACGACCCGACGGCCTTCCGGATGTGCTCGCGCTCGGTCGCGCGTGACAGCTCGTAGTGCTTGATCCAGCGCCAGCCGTGGCTGCACACGTCGAAGCCGGCCTTGCGGATCGCCGCCGCGGCCGGCGGATGCCGCTCGAGCGCCAGCGCGCACCCGAAGATCGTCAGCGGCAGGCGGCGCTCGAGGAACAGGCGCATCAGCCGCCAGAATCCGACGCGACTGCCGTACTCGAACATTCCCTCGGCGGCGAGGTCGCGGCCTTTCACGCCCTGGTTCAGCGCGTGGGCCTCGGTGAGCCCGGTCTCGGAGTAGCCTTCACCGTCCTGGACCGAGGGCTCAGATCCCTCCTCGTAGTTCATCACGAAGTTCACGGCCAGCCGAGCGCCGTTCGGCCACTTGGGATTCGGCGGATTCGCTCCATACCCGATCAGATCGCGGTCGTAGCCTCGCGCCATGAGTTTCCCTCCTATTACGGAATCTCGACGATGAACGGCGCGGTGAGCGTGCGAAATTCTTCGTCCGTGCTCGTACCGTCGCGCCACATGACCACGGCGAAGCGCGCCGGCCGATCCAGGATCGTCAGCGGGTGGTGCCACGTGCCCGCGTGATAGGTGACGCCGTGGCCGGGCCCGGCGAGAAACGCCACGGCGCGCGCCGCATCGGGCCCGCCGTCCGCGGCCGACGGCGCGACGACGACGAGCCAGCGCGAGACGTCGAGCGGCAGGAAGCTCTGCGACGAGAACTCGTGCCGTTCCAGGACCTTGGCCTCGAGCGGCAGGCTCGTCAACGGTCGCACGCGCGAGAGGGACAGGCTCGGCCGGGCGGTGGACCGGCTCGTCTGCAGGCCCTCGTCGAAGTACGAGCGGCCGAAGTCGTCCGGCGGCGTCAGCACGTCGCCGTACGGTGCGAACGCCTTTGGGGTCAGGGGCACCGCGACGATTTTCATGTTCCCTCCCGGGCCGTCAATCGCGGAGCCGGCGCGTCAGGCCGACGACGCGCTCCATGATCAGCATGAGCGCGAGCACGGTGGCGATCAACACGCCCGACACCGCGGCGACGCGAACGTCCAGCATGCTCTCCATCATTCCCCACATGCGAATCGGCAGCATGTCGCTCCGCGGCCCGGACAGAAAGAGCGAGACGGGCACGTTGTCGAGCGAGGCGACGAAGGCGAGGAAGGCGCCGGCGGCGATGCCGGGCGCGATCACCGGCAGTGTGACGCGCCGGAACGTGTAGAGCCAGCCGGCGCCGAGGCTGGCCGAGCTCTCGAGCAGCGCGGGGTCGAGCTGCGACATGCTCGCCGACGTCGTGCGCAGGACGAACGGCGCCACCACGACGGTGTGGCCCACCATGATCAGCGGTAACGAGGGACGAAGGCCGAGGAACGTGAAGTACATCAGCGCGGCCAGGCCGAAGGCGAGCATGGGCAGGATCATGGGCGACATGAAGAACGTGTCGAGCGCGCGCACCCACCGGCCCGAGCGGCGGGCCAGGGCCACGGAGGCGAGCGTGGCCAGCACCGTGGCGGCCACCATCGCGACCAGCGCGACCTCCAGGCTGTTGAGCGCGGCGCGGTGGATCTGGCTCGAGCTCACCGGATCGAACAGGAGCCGGTACCACTGGAGCGACAGCCCCGACGGCGGGAACTTGATCGAGCGGCCGAGCGTGAACGACGTCAGCAGCACGATCACGACGGGCCCGATCAGCACGAGCAGGCCGAGCCCGGCCAGCAGGCCGATGACGACGGAGTAGGTGAGGTCGCTGGCCCGGCGAGCGAACATCGCTAATCGTCGGAGGAGGCCTCGACGGCCCCCTCCGAAATCTCCCCCAGGAAGAGACAGCGCCGGCAAAGCCGGCGCTCGAATTCGTGGATCACCCGCCCGACTCCGATGTCTCTCACAGCGCGTAGGCGCGCCCGCGCCGGCCGACGGCGGCGATGGCCGCGACGCCGAGGCCGACGGAGACGAGCAGGGTAAGGGCGGCCACCGAGGCCAGCGGCCAGTTGTAGACGACCAGCGATTGCTGCCAGATGATCAGCGGCAGGTAGACCAGCCGGTTCCCTCCGATGACGAACTGAGAGATGAACGCAGTGGTGGCGCTGGCGAACACCAGCATGCAGCCGGCGACGAGGCCGGGCAGGCTGAGCGGGAGCGTGACGCGGACGAGCGTCCGCCACTTCGAGGCGCCGAGGCCGGCCGAGGCGTCGCGCAGGTTCGGATCCAGGCGCGACATGACGCTGAGCAGCGGCAGCAGCATGATCGGCATCTCGATCTGGGTGAGGGCGATCACCAGGCCGTGCTCGGTCTGCAACAGCCGCAGGGGCGCCGGAGCGAGGCCGAGCCACAGGACGGCCTGGTTGATCACGCCTTCCCGGCCGAGGATCACGATCCACGCGAACGTCCGCACCACGACCGAGGTGAGCAGCGGCAAGATCACCACGAAGAGGATCACGCGTTGCCAGCGCGGGCCCGCGCCGAGATACACGAGGGCCAGCGGATAGCCGATGAGCGAGGTCGCCGCGACGGTCAGGCCGCCGAGCTTCACCGTGTCGACGATCACCTTCCACGTGAAGGGATCGCCGAGGAACTTGCGCCACTGCGCGCCGTCGAGCGTGGTGATCCGGTCGTCGCCGAATGCGCTGACCGCGATCAAGAGCCCCAGCGGAACGAGGAAGAACGCCGCGTAGGCGAGGGCGAGTGGCAGCGCGAGCTGCCACTCGCTCTCCCGTGTCACTTCGCGACTTCCTTGTTGAACCGCTCGATCCAGCCCGCCCGCAGCGGGTTGATCTTCGACCAGTCGTGCTTCACGAACTTCGCCATCTCGTCGAGCGAGGCCATGGGCAGGTTGGCGGCGAGCTTCACCTCGCGGTTCACCGGGATGAAGTTGTTCGGCGGCTGCATCAGCGCCGACTGCACCGGGGCGCTGATCACCGTGTCGAAGTACTTGTAGGCGTTTTCGCTCTCTCGGGAGCCGCGGGCGATGTGCATGGTCGTGAAGAACGCCACCGCGCCGCTCTCCGGCTTCACGAACTCGATGTCCACGTCGCGCCCGCGCAGCGTCGCCACCGTCTGCGTGTTGGTATAGGTGATGTCGCACTGCCCCTGCTGGAACAGCGCCGGCATCGACGCCGGGGCGCCGATCGCCGCGACCTTGGGCAGCACCTTCTTGATCTCGACGAAGAACGGCTCGACGTTCGTCTCCGAGCCGCCGAACTGCTTGGCGATCTCGATGATCGACACGGTGCCATACGTCGTCTGGAAGCCGGTCATCCCGAGGCGCGAGACCCACGGGTCCTTCAGGAGATCGGTCCAGCTCTTCGGCTTCGGCAGCTTCTTCGGGTTGTAGCCGATGCCGACCACCTGCGCCGCCACGGTCACGCCGTACTCGTCGGTCATGCCCGTGGGGAGCCGGGCCAGGTTGCCGAGCCGCTTGCCGTCGAACTTCTCGAACAGGCCGCGCTCGATGCCGGTCACGCGCGGCCCGGGGTCGAGCACGAACGCGTCGAAGGGCGGCGCGCCACGCGAGGCCTGGGCCTTGGCGATCTGATCGACGGCGAAGAGCGGCGTCATCTCGAGATCGACGTCGTGCGCGGCCTTGAGCGCAGGCGTCACGTGCGCCCGGAAGGCTTCCTCCCAGGTCCCGGGGTACATCGCGGCGGTGACGGAGCCCTTGGCAAGCGCCGGTCGCGGAAGGGCCAGCGATCCCAGCGTCACCGCGGCGGCGGCGAGAAATTCACGTCGAGTCGATCGTCGGTGGCTCATAACTTCTCCTTTCACATCGGGCTTGGCAGAGAGAAGAGACCGGGCCGCGCGTCCGGGCGCAGGCCGCACCAGGCTTCTCCCGCAGCTTCGGTAGGCGCGCCGAGCCGAGGCTCGACGAGCTTCAGCGTGACGCCCTCGCGTGTGGCCAGGTCGTGCACGGTGTTCGGGCCGAGCGGCACCGCGAGGCGCCGCTGCACCCGCCAGCGCTCGGCCGCGGGCTCGGCGTGGAGACAGAGCTGCTCGGGCCGGGCCGAGAGCACCACGGGTGCACCGGCAGGAAACGTGCGATCGCCGAGCACGACGAGGCGCGCACCGGCGTCCAGCTCCACGAGCGTGCCGACGCTCGACGACGCCAGCGCCCGGCCGGCGAGCAGGTTCGTCGTGCCGATGAAGCCGCTGACGAAGAGCGTCGCCGGGTGATCGTACACGTTGATCGGCGTGTCGAACTGCTCGACGCGTCCCTGGTTCATGACCGCGATGCGATCGGCGACGCTCATCGCCTCGTCCTGGTCGTGGGTGACCAGGATGGCGGTGAGGCCGAACTGACGCTGCAATCGCTTGATCTCGATCTGCATGTCCAGGCGCAACCCTTTGTCCAGCGCGCTGAACGGCTCGTCGAGCAGCAGCACGGTGGGCTCGACGGCGAGCGCGCGGGCGACGGCGACGCGCTGCTGCTGGCCTCCGGAGAGCTGGCGCGGGAGGCGATCACGGAGCTCGGTGAGGCGCACCACCTCGAGGAACTGGTCCACCGTCTGCCGGACCTTCGCGCGCTGAACGCCGCGCGCCTGGAGCCCATACGCGATGTTGTCGGCCACCGTCATGTGCGGGAAGAGCGCGTAGCTCTGGAAGACGATCCCGACGTTGCGGAGGTTGGCCGGCAGGTGATCGACGGGCTTGCCGTCGATCCGAACCGACCCCGCGCTCTGCCGCACGAACCCGGCCACCACGCGTAACAGCGTCGTCTTGCCGCAGCCGGACGGACCGAGGAGCGCGACGATCTCGCCCGCTCGCACGGCCAGTGACACATCAGCGACGGCGGTGACCGAGCCGTAGCGATGGGTCACCAGATCGATGTCGAGGGTGTGGCCGTGCTCGCGAATCATGCACCAGTCGTCGGTCGAAAAATCGCGGAGGATTACAGCACGCGCCCGACGCGAACCGCAAGCGGCTCACCGCGTCGTGGTGAGCCGGGGATCGAGCGCGTCACGCAGCCCATCACCGACGAGGTTGAAGCCGAGCACGGCGACCATGATCGCCAGCCCGGGAACGGTGGCGACGTGGGGCGCGACGAGCAGCACGTCGCGGCCGGTGGAGACCATCAGGCCCCACGACGCCGTGGGCGGCTGGACGCCGAGGCCGAGGAACGACAGCGCGGCCTCGAGCAGGATGGCGTTGGCCATGAAGAGCGTCGCGTAGACGACGAGGCCGGGCAGGACATTGGGCAGGACGTGGCGGCGCAGCACCGCCGGCGCGGGCGCGCCGAGCGCGCGCGCGGCCCCGACGTACTCCGTCTCGCGCAGCGCCAGCACCGAGCCGCGGACCATGCGCGTCACTGCCGGCACGCCCCAGATGCCCACGGCAAGCGTGGTGTTGAGCACGCCGGGGCCCAGCATGGCCACGATGGCGAGGGCCAGCAGCAGGTAGGGAAACGCGAGCAGGATCTCGACGACGCGCATGACGACGGTGTCGAGCCAGCCGCCGGTGAATCCGGCCGCCGTGCCGAGCACGAGCCCGCCGGCGAGCGCGATCAAGACCGAGACGACGCCGACGAGCAGCGCGACGCGCGAGCCGTAGATCACGCGCGAGAGGATGTCGCGCCCGAACTCGTCGGCGCCCAGCAGGTACTTGGCGCCGGGGCGCGCGCGCTTCTCGATCAGGCTCTGGCGCGTGGGATCGTGGAGCGCGAGCCACGGCGCCAGCGTCGCGGTGAGCACGAGCAGCAGGACGAGCGCGAGGCCGATCAGGGCCAGGCGGTTCTTCCGAAAGCGGAGCCACGCGTCCATGCGGCCGGTCAGCCCTGTCGGCTGATGCGGGGATCGAGGAGGCCGTACGAGAGATCGACGATCAGGTTGATGACGACGAAGGCCAGCGCGAAGACGAGCACCGCGCCCTGGAGCAGGACGTA
>Ga0099791_10000364_pt1 | contig 16535 bp, 18 predicted proteins | sample Rivendell_Oct201_7_FD_77318 | JGI IMG/M metagenome (GOLD analysis project Ga0099791, IMG submission 77318) | Vadose zone soil and rhizosphere microbial communities from the Eel River Critical Zone Observatory, Northern California to study diel... | ecosystem: Environmental > Terrestrial > Soil... | reverse complement strand
GCGGCGAGATAGTCGGCGCGCTCGGCGCGTGAGAGCACCGCGATCTCGGCCTCGATCTTCGCCGAGATGACAACGCAGCCGGCCCCCTCCGCCTGCGCGCGCGCTTCGACGCGGCGGGAGAAATCGTTGCCGGTCGCGGCCGCGGCTTCGTCCACATTGCAGACATAGAGCACCGGCTTCGACGTCAAGAGGCCGAGGCCGCGGAACGCCTTGTCCTCCTCGGGCTTGACTGCGACGAACCGCGCCGGCCTACCGTCGCGCAGCAGCGCGAGCGCGCGATTGACGAGGTCGAGGGCAAGCTTTGCCTCCGCGTCGCCCCCCTTCACCTTCTTCTCAAGGCCGTCGATACGCCGCTCCAGGCTGTCGAGGTCGGCGAGCATCAGCTCGGTCTCGATGGTGTCGATGTCGGCGATCGGGTCAATCCGATCACTCACGTGGGAGACGTCGGAGTTCTCGAAACAGCGCACCACATGCGCAATGGCGTCGACCTCGCGGATCACGGCGAGGAACTGGTTGCCGAGCCCCTCGCCCCTGGAGGCGCCGCTGACAAGCCCGGCGATGTCCACGAAGGCGAGCCGGGTCGGCACGATCTTCGCCGACTTGGCGAGCCTCGCCAGCGCGTCGAGGCGCGGATCGGGCACCGCCACCTCCCCGATATTGGCCTCGATGGTGCTGAACGGATATTTCGCCGCCTGCGCCGCGACCGTCGCGGTCAACGCATTGAAGAGCGTCGATTTGCCGACATTCGGCAACCCGACGATACCGCATTTGAAACCCATGTTGATTCACTCAGAACGGCTGGTGGAGCGGATCAAGCCGGAATGGATTCAATATGGTCATGCCTTCCAGCTGTCGCTTGTGTTGCAGGTCTTCGCTCAGAAAGTATTCAGCGCCCGCGAGCAACGCCGAACTTAGCAACATGCAATCCCACCACACAAAGTTGGTCATATCCTGAATGCGCCATGCCTGTCTCGTTACGTCATATCCGGATGGAGCGACACAGAAGGAGCTCAGAGCGGCAATGAATCGCCGCGCGTCATTGCGCGATAGGATGCGACGGCGATCGGTGACGATCCGATAGCATTCATTCAGGCTTTGCGGGCTTAGAATGAGCGCCCGGCTTGCCATCACTCGCTCTAGGAGATCGGCCGCCAGCGCTCTTTTCTCCGGCTCCTCCGGATCGACCGTGTAAACGAGTACGTTCGTATCGACGAAGCAGTTCGTCTTCGCGCTCGGCATAAAGTTCCTCTCGCCCGCGCCAATTTCGACTGACTCCAGGGTATCCGGGGCCTCTGGTGAACTCCCTGATCACGTCCAGATCGCTCTTCGCATCTCGTCCGATTTCGCGCTCGATCAATTCGCGTACGAACTTCGATAGACTCTTGCCGCGACTTGCCGCCTCGACGCGGGCGCGAGTCGCAACGGCATCGTCCAGAGTTATCGTGACGTTCTTCATCGCCTTACCGCAAAACACAGATATCGTGTTTTCGTGTTTTCGTGTCAAGTGGGCACGGTTATTCCGGCTTCGGCTCGCCCGGCCCCGGCACGTCATCAAAGCCCTTCGCCTGCATGGCAAGGTGCACCTTGTTCTGGAAACTTGAATCCTCGCCCTTGACGACCAAGGCAGCGTTGTCCGCAATGATGTCGCACAAAGCTTCCACCCAAGGCCGTTCCGCCTTGGCGAAGTCGCCGAGCACATAAGGATACACCAGCTCCTTGGCGCCGGGATGGCCAACGCCGATGCGGACACGCCGGTAATCGTTGCCTACATGGGACGAGATCGAGCGCAGGCCGTTATGGCCGGCGATGCCGCCACCGGTTTTGACACGCACCTTGGCGGGCGACAGGTCGATCTCGTCGTGGAAGACCACGATGTGACCGAGGTGGATCTTGTAGAAATGCACCGCCTCCCCGACTGCCAATCCGGACTCGTTCATGTAGGTGCCCGGCAACAACAGGATGACGCGCTCGCCGTCGATCGGACCTTCTGCCGCGACCCCTCGAAAGCGCCGCCGCCACGGGCCAATCCGGTGGCGCCGGGCAATGGCTTCGACCGCCATGAAGCCGACATTGTGTCGATTGCTGGCAAAGCGCGGGCCCGGATTGCCGAGCCCGACCAGGAGCCGCATGGCACGCCGGCTTACTTCTTCTCGCCGCCTCCGGCTGCAGGGGCGGCGGCGGGAGCGCCTGGCGCAGCGCCCGGCGCACCGGTGCCGGGGGCCGGAGCCGCAGCGGCCGTGGCGGCGGCAGCCGCAGCCGTGGCGGCAGCCTCGGCAGCGGCCTTCATCTCTTCCGCATAGCCGGACGGCGGCACGATCGTCACCAGCGTGGCGTCGACATGCATGAACGGCCGCACATTGGGCGGCAGCCTGATGTCGCTGAGATGCTTGGAATGATTGATCTCAAGTCCCGTGACGTCGACCTCGAAGGCTTCCGGAATGGCATCGGCCAGGCAGCGGACATCGATCGTGTGGGTCACGATATTGATGGTGCCGCCGCGCTTGATGCCCGGTGATTGGTCGGAATTGACCACACGAATGGGAATGCGCACCCGGATGGTGGCTCCTTCGCCGAGCCGCATGAAATCTACATGAATCGGCACGTCGCGGACCGGATCGACCTGAAAATCACGGGGAATCACCCGGTGCTTGGTGCCATCCACGTCGACGTCGTAAAGGCTTGTCAGGAACTTGCCGGCATAAATCCGCTGGCGCAGTTCGGCGTGATCGAGCGAGATGTTGAGCGGGGGCTGATTGTCTCCATAGATCACGCCGGGCACACGCCCCGCGCGGCGCACGGACCGGGCGGCCCCCTTGCCGGCCCGCTCACGTGCCGTCGCCTTGATTTCCTTGACGGTCGCCATTTTGCTTTTCCTCGTTCTGCGTTAAGGCAACGCACATCCGCGCCGACGGCCCTCGTCGCCTGTTGCGCTAAAACCGAATGGGCTTTAATCCCACCCACTCTTGCCAAACTGCAGGGGGCCGGATCTGGTCCCGCGGCTGACCTCCAGGGGTGTTCCGGAGCCGCGGTTGCGTCGCTTATAGCCGTGGCATCGGCAAATGACAAGAAACCTAGCCGATTTCCAGAGCGTGCCGGCCTCACGCGGCCGGCGCTGCGACACCCTGCTCTTCAGTCAGATCGCAGGGCAGGAGCGCGTGCGGGAAGGTCGGGGAGGAAACGTGGAAGCCGTCAGGCTCTGTTGTCCGGAGATTTTGGGCAGCCGTTCAGAACGCCGCGCTCCCGGCCGACGCAGCCGTGAGCTTGGCCTCCAGGGCGGCGACACGGGCCTTGAGCGCTTCGTTTTCCTCCCGCGCCAATCGGGCCATCTCCTTGACAGCCTCGAACTCCTCGCGATGGACCACGTCCAGCTCGCGCAACATCCGCTCCGCCTGAGTGCGCAGCACCGTGTCGAATTCCCGCCGCACCCCTTGAGCGACGCCGGCCGCATCGTTCATCAGCCTGGCGAACTCGTCATAAAGTCGCCCCGTTGTCTGCACCATTGCGGGTCTCCGTGCTTGTCGTTTGGAAAATGCCCGCCAGAAGACGGGCGGGCATGGCATCACTTCACCGCCGGGCACGGTATACAATGGCGACGGGGCCGCTTGTGTGCAAGGTCCGGGGCGGGTAGAGCGGGTCCTAACGCACTGTCGTCGCCCTCGCCAAGTCAGGTGCGGGCAGGGCGATGACAAATCGTGCACCCCGGATTCGCCATCATGCCGATCTCGACCATTCCGTTTCCTGACCTCGACCCCGTGCTGGTGACCATCGGGCCCTTCGCGATCCGTTGGTACGCGCTGGCGTATATTTTCGGCATCCTGTTGGGCTGGGTCTATGCCCGCGCCATGATTCGCGATGAACGAAACTGGGGCGGGCCGGCGCCGGTGAAGGTCGAAGACTTCGACGATTTCATCCTTTGGGTGACGCTCGGCATCATCGTGGGCGGACGCACCGGCTATGTGCTGTTCTACAATTTGCCGCATTTCATCGAGCATCCGCTGGAGATTTTCCAGGTGTGGAATGGCGGCATGTCGTTTCATGGGGGGTTTCTCGGCTGTGTCGTCGCCGTCATAGCTTTTGCCACGATACGCAAACTCCCGGTGCTGTCGCTCGGCGACATTACATGTGCGGTTGCGCCGATCGGGATCCTGCTCGGCCGCCTCGCCAACTTCGTCAATGGCGAGTTGTGGGGCCGGTTTGCCGACGTACCCTGGGCGATGATCTTTCCGCGCGCCGGCCCGATCCCTCGCCATCCGAGCCAGCTCTATGAGGCGGGCCTCGAAGGGCTCGTCCTGCTGGTCGTTCTCGGCCTCATGGTGCGGGCCGGCGCGCTCCGGCGTCCCGGCCTGATCCTCGGCGCCTTTGCGGCGCTCTACGCGGTGATGCGGTCGTTCAGTGAATTCTTCCGCGAACCCGATCAGCAGCTCGGATTCCTGTGGGGCGGCATGACCATGGGCATGTTGCTCAGCGTGCCGCTTTTCATCGGCGGGGTTTTGCTCATCGCTTTCGCGCTGCGGCGTCAGCCGGCTTATCCTTAAGATGACGGACGAGCGCACCCCGCTGGAGGCGGAAATTCGCGCCCGCATTGCGCAAACGAGTCCGATGCCGGTCGCCGAATTCATGGCGATGTGCCTCTACGATCCGCAGCATGGGTACTATGGCCACCGCTCCCCGTTCGGCGCGGCTGGCGATTTCGTCACCGCGCCGGAGATCAGCCAGATGTTCGGCGAATTGGTCGGCCTGTGGGCCGCCGACGTATGGCGGTCCATGGGCAAGCCCGATCCGGTCGCATTGATCGAGCTCGGTCCGGGCCGCGGCACCATGATGAGAGATGCGCTGCGCGCCGCGCGGGCTGCGCCCGATTTCCGCAGGGCCGTGCGCGTCCATCTCATAGAAACCAGCCTCGACCTGCAGGCGCGGCAACGCGGGACCCTGAGCACGGTCGACGACGTAACATTGTATTGGCACACAACCATGGACGACGTGCCTGGCACCGCTTCCATCATCGTGGCGAACGAATTCTTCGACGCGCTGCCGGTCCGCCAGGCCGAGCGCCGCCCGACCGGCTGGCACGAACGGATGGTCGCGGTTGACGCCAGCGGCGCGCTGACCCTCGCCATCGCGCCTGATCCGTTGCCCAATCTCGGGCCGAACCTGCCGCCTGCGCTGGCGCAGGCGGAAATCGGCGAGATTTTCGAGTGGCGGCCGGCGAAGTTCGCGATCGAGATCGCCCGCCGGGCCGCGGCCGGCGGCGCGGCGCTCATCATCGACTACGGCCACGTCAAAAGCGCAACCGGCGATACCTTCCAGGCGGTGCGGTCCCATCGGTATGCAAGCCCGCTTACGTCACCCGGGTTAACCGATCTCACCGCCCATGTGGATTTCGAAGCGCTCGGCAAGGCGGCGCAGGAGGCGGGCGCCCGCGTCCACGGCCCGGTCGAGCAGGGGACGTGGCTGAAGCGTCTCGGCATCGAGGCACGTGCCGCGGCGCTGCTGGCCAACGCGACCGAACCCCAGCGCGCCGACATTGCGGCGGCGCTGCGGCGCCTCACGGGAACCGGGCCGAACCAGATGGGTTCGCTGTTCAAGGCGATCGCGTTCTCAGCAACCGCTATTGCACACCTGCCGGGGTTCGCACCGTGACACAACCGGTTCACGCACACATGCTGGGGCAACTTCCCGGCATCCGGCATGGGTTCTTCACCCGTGCCGGCGGCGTATCGGACGGCGTCTATGCGAGCCTCAATGCTGGGGTCGGCTCTAGCGACGCGCCGCAGAACGTGGCGGAAAACCGCGCCCGCATGGCCGCCGCCCTGGGGGTGCCGCCCGAGCGCCTCCTCACCTGCCATCAGGTCCATTCGCCTAAAGCCGTGGTGGCGGTCGCGCCCTGGGGCGCCGACGCGCGTCCCCGCGCCGACGCAATCGTGACCACGGTTGCGGGTCTTGCCATCGGCGTCTCGACGGCGGATTGCGGCCCGGTGCTGTTCGCGGACACGCAGGCGCGGGTGATCGGCGCCGCGCACGCGGGGTGGCGGGGCGCGCTCGCAGGCGTGACCGACGAGACCATCGCCGCGATGGAACGCCTCGGCGCTGCGCGGGAGCGGATGGTCGCGGCGGTGGGCCCGATGATCCGGCAGCCGAACTACGAGACCGGAACCGATGTGTGGGACCGCTTCATCGCCGCCGATCCCGCCAATGCGCGCTTCTTCCGCCCGAGCCCGTGCGAGCGGCATTTCATGTTCGATCTCGCCGGCTATGTGGTCGCGCGGCTTGCCGCGGCCAGGATCGGGACGATCGAGGACGTCGACGCGTGCACCTACGCGGACGCGGACAAGTTCTTCAGCTACCGGCGCATGACCCACCGCGGCGAGGTCGACTACGGCCGGCACGTCAACGCGATTGTCCTGACTTGATGGGCTTACGACAAGATGGTCCGCATGACGCAGGCACTGGTAGAGAGCGATTGATCTCTCAGCGGGCACCTGCACTGGCGACAAACGCCACCAATTGCATCGCAGTAATGCAAAAAACTTTGTCTCGCAAAAAGGCAGTTATCATAACCTGTTGATTTAACCTAGTTAACACGAATTAGCGCGCTCCAGGAATCACCCAACTCTCGTCTTTGAACGGTTGTCAGATACCGCATCGCGATCAACTGATTGTGACCGAACGGTTCGGTCACCTTGAAACCCCGCCGCCGCTTTCTACCTTGACTGAACGGTTCGGTACGACCAAACCGTCGAGGCACATGGACCGATATCGAACCGAAACTTCGTCTCAAAAAAACTTGGAACCGGAAGAGACATCACCATGGTCACCAAAGCCAACATCGTTGCGATCGCCGCAGTTGTTGCCGCACTTGCAACCCCGAGCGTTGCGGCAGCTGCAAAAGTCAAGCAGTCCCTCCCCACCTGGGACACTTGCTATTCACTTGCGGTGGAGAGGGGCTCCGCACCGGGCAGAGGAGGAAGCGAAGGCAATAAGGGGGGAGGGATGGGGCATTATCTTAGATTTATGGACGAATGTCAGGCGGGAAAAATCCCCCTAGGTCCGAGCGCTTTGGCGCGGTAGCCAACTCGGCGGAGAATGGATTGCCGCCATCTCCCGACGCCAAAACAGCCGGTCGAAAGACCGGCTGTTTCTTTTTAAGTGCATCTGGCTCAGCATGCCGCAACTGGCGGGCGTTAACTCACCCCATCTTCACCGGATAAACCGGCTTCTCTCCCAACAGCACCCGCGCCACATCGCTCGCGCATTTGGTTTGCAGCTCTTCGAGCGCTTCGACGGAGTAGAACGCCGTGTGCGGCGTCAGGATGACGTTGTCGCGCCCGAGCAGCGGAGAATTTCCCGCCGGCGGCTCGATGGTCACCACGTCGAGCGCGGCGCCGCCAAGATGGCCGCGGTCGAGCGCCGCGACCAGGGCGGCCTCGTCGACCAGGGGTCCGCGCGCGGTGTTCACCAGGAATGCGCCCTTTTTCATCCGGGCGAATGCCGCCTCATTCATCAGGCCGCGGGTGGCCGGCAACAGCGGGGCATGGACCGAGACGAAATCCGAGCGGGCCAGCAGATCCGCAAAGCTCGTGTTCTCGACCCCATGCGCATTCACGACATCCGCCGGTACGAACGGATCGTGGGTGATCACCTTCAATCCGAATACCTTCGCCTTGGGCGCGAGCGCACGCGGGATATTGCCGAACCCGACAAGGCCCAGGATCTGGCCTTCGAGCCGGCGCAGCGGTACGACGGGCGGCACTTCCCAGTGGCCGGACTGCACCAGGGAGTTGGAGAACGGGACCTTGCGGGCCAGCGCAAGCAGGAGCGCCATGGCGTGGTCGGAGACCTCGCGCAGGCAATAATCCGGCACGTAGGTGACCGCGATACCGAGTTGCGCTGCCGCCGGAATATCGATGTTGTCGACCCCGAGGCCGAAGCGGCCGATCGCCTTGCAACGCTTTAGCTCCTTGAGAAGCTCGCCCGGCAGTTTCGCGTAGGTGACCAGCACCGCGTCGGCGTCGTGCGCGACCGCGAGGATATCGTCCGCGGACGCCGACTTTGCCATGCGCAGCTCGGGATCGACGCGCTTGAGCGCCGCGATCGCCGGGGCGAGAGAGGGAAACGGGCTGTCGGTCACGGCAATCAGCGTACGGCTCATGACAACACCTCGGGATTGACGATGTTGGGCGGCTGCCGCCCCTCCAGCAGGGCCACGATGTTGTCCACCACGGCGTTGCCCATGGCGTCGCGCACCTCGACGACCGCGCTGCCGAGATGCGGCGTCAACGCCACGTTGGGAAGCCGGGTGAGCGCGCGGTTGACATCGGGCTCGTTCTCGAACACGTCGAGGCCGGCGCCGGCGATGCGCTTTTCGGTGAGCGCCTTGATGAGCGCCGCCTCGTCGACGACGGCGCCGCGGGCCGTATTGATCAGAAAGGCGGTTGGCTTCATCAGCGCCAGCGCCCGCGCGTCGATCATGTGACGGGTTTCCTCCGTCAGGCTTGGGTGGAGCGAAACAAAGTCTGCTTCTGCGAGCAGGCGGTCGAGCGGCACATAGATGGCGCCAAGCCTCTCCTCCTCGGCCTTCTCCATCGGGCGCGGCCCGCAATAGAGAATGCTCATGGAAAAGCCCCTGGCGCGCGCCGCCACCGCACGACCGATGCGGCCGCGCCCGCCGACGAGACCGATGGTTTTGCCGTGAACGCCCGAGCCGAGAAGGTAATTCGCCTGGGAGCCCGGAAAAATCCCGGCGCGGAGGAGCTGATCGCCTTCCACCACGCGGCGCGCGACGGCCAGCAGCAGCGCGAAATGGGTGTCGGCGGTCGATTCGACCGCCAGCGCCGGCACCACGGTCACCGGGATGCGTCGCGCTGTCGCCGCGGCGACGTCGATATTGTCGGGCGTGATCGCCATCGAGGCGATGGCGAGCAGCTTTGGGTTCGCGGCGATCACGTCGCGATCGATGCGGTCGTGCAACAGGCTGAACAGGATGTCGCAGCCGCGCACGCCGGCGATGAGCCGATCCCTGGGGATGACCTGCCGCGCGTCGGGATTTGCCGTGACCTCCGCAACGGCGCGCAGGCGCGCAAGCGCGCTCACATGCACCGGCTGAGTGACGAAGATGCGCGTCATCAGGCCATCCACCGCACGATGCCGGCAACGCCGTCGACCGCAACCTGGGCGCCGTCGGGGATTTTTCGCGTCGCGTCGCGCACGCCGAGCACCATCGGAATGCCCCGCTCGCGCGCCAACGAGGCGAGGTGGGAGGTCGAACCGCCGAGCTCGGCAACGACGCCCGCAACCCGCGGCAGCACGTGGCTGAGCGCCGGCCCGGCAACCCGCGTCACCAGGATGTCGCCGGGCGCGATGCGGGAAAGCTCGCATTCGCAGTTCACCACCACGGCGCGGCCCGCGCCCCAGCCGATGCCCGCCGGATGGCCGTTGAGGCCCGGATGCTTGAGCCAGATCTCGTCCGGCACTACCCCCGCCCTACCCTCCCCCGGAGGGCAGGGTGGGGGTAGCGGGCGCGCCTGCAGCAGCTTGAAGCCGCCGTCATCAAGCGCCCATTCGATCTCGACCGGCATGCCAAGCGCGGCTTCGGCCTTGCGCAGCATGCGGCCGAGCGCAACGGCTTCGCCGGCGCTAAGGCACGGCTTGTCGACAAGCTCGCCGGGCACCGCCTGTGGCGCAACTCCGGCGCCACCGTTTGCGTCGCCACTTGCCCCGTGGTGACAGATATCACGGTGGTGCTTGCGGCCGGCCTCGTTGGTGCGCAGGAAGCCCTGGCGTGTGAGCACGATGCGATCCGGCACGACCTCGCCTTGGGCAATCGCGGAGCCAAGCCCCCAGGTGGCGCTGAGCAGCATCTGGCCTTCGGCGTTTTCGCTTAAACCCCCGCCGGAAGCGCGGGCATCGACCAGCGGCTGGATCAGCACCGCCATCGCGGTGGCGGCCGGGCTTAGCCCATGATTGTCCATGTAGCGCCGCGCATTGGTGGTCCACAGGGCCGCCCAGCAGGCCCGCACCGCCGTGAGAAACGCTGCCTCGTCGTCGATACCGAGAAAGCTTTCGAACTGGCCGGCGAAGTTCGCGCCCTTGCGATCCTCGATCAGCGCGGAGGAACGTACCGCACACGGCTTGCCGCTGGCGGCGCGCTGGGTATGCCAGGCGCCGCGCAGGGGTTCGACGATGTCCGGCCTGATCGGCCGTTCATAGAGCGCAAGCCTGATCTCGACCGACAGCCTGCGTTGCTCCCGCGGATCGGCCGCGGCGAATCGGGAGACCGCATCGTCAAGACCGAGCGCCGCGACCTGTGCCAGATAGGCATCCGCCGTCAGGCAAAAGCCGCCCGGTGTCGGCAAGCCGGCCCGGACCAGCGCCGCCAGATTGGCAGCCTTCGGCCCAACCCGCGACGCATCGGTCGCGCACATGCCGTCCAGCGGGACGATAAAGCGATCCGCCGGCATCGGTCGCGTTGCCACCGATGTGCTCATGGCAACCGCCCAAACTACTTCACATGGTCACCATAGCCCGGAAGCGGGTCGACGACGGTCATCTGCTTGACCGGGAAGTTGGAGACGATCTCGATCGAATCCTTGTGCACGATCAGCATTTCCTCGATGCGCACGCCGTAGCGGAAGCGCTTGCCGTGTTGCGTCTCCAGCGCGAAGGTCATGCCTTCCTTGATCTCGACCGGATGATCGAGCGACCAGATGCGCGAAATCACCGGCTGGTCGTACTGGGCAAGCCCCAGCCCGTGTCCCCAGAGGTTCGCAGCGGCCTGATCCTCGTCCTCGTAGCCCCAGGTCTCCATGGCGGATGGCCACTTCAGCGCGATCTCGCGCGTCGTGGTTCCGACCTTCACGGCTTCGATCGAGTCATAGAGCCACTTCAGGGCTTCCGCGTAGGTGTCCTTCTGCTCCTGCGACGGCTCCTTGCCGACGCAATAGGTGCGGTAATAGCAGGACTTGTAGCCGTTCCAGGTCAACGCGGCCAAATCCATGAACACGATGTCGCCGGGCTGGATGATGCGATCGGAGAAATTGCGCCAGTTCGGCCAGGTGTTCGGACCTGACGAAACGATCACGTCCTCGACATCCTCCATGCCGGGGATGTTGTAGAGATACTTCATCAGATGCGCAGTCACCTGGTTCTCGGTGATGCCGGGGCGCAGGAACTTCATGCACTCCCAGTGCGTGGCGTCGCCGATCGCGCCGACGATGCGCATGCATTCCTGCTCGTCGACGTTCTTGACGGCGCGCGCCTCCATCATCGGCGTCATGCCGTCGACCCAGGTGATGTTCTTGTCTTTGAAAATGCCGATCATGTTGATGTCGATGAAATCGACACCGAGCTTTTCGCCCGCCACGCCGTGGCGCTGCATTTCTTCGATGATGGCGTTGGTGAACTTGGTCACCTGCTGGGTCGAGGCGGGGCCGGCGGCGCCCTTGATCCAGGCGAAGGAGTGGCGGACGTTTTCCTTCGGCAGCCACGGCGCGTGGCGCTCGATCTGAAACCCGAGGTCACCCTGCTCAAACAGCACCGGATCGCCGTCGCCGCACAGCATGGCATAGCGCAGGCCCGGCTTGAGCCGGTTCCAGCCCGGAGTGAGCGTGCCGGTGATGTAGCGTACGTTTTCATCGTACATGCACAGCAGGGCGCCGAGGCCGTGCTTCTTCATCATCTCGCGCGCCCGTTCGGTCCGGTATTTGCGCAGCCGATCCCAGTTGACGCGTTGCTGCCAATCCAAACCCGCGATGCCGAAATTCGCTCCCATGAAGTCCTCCCCTACGGGCGGCGGTCTTGCCATGACCAGGACGCCCGCCAGCCGTTCCTACCCTGGGATCGTGGGCGTCCCGCCCGCATTCCCGTCACCTGCGCTCGGTCAGAAGAAAGCGAGCGGGACGCCCGCGGTCCCAGGGTAGGGAGGGGCTTTCATAGCTTCATCGGGCAGGTAAGAGAAACAATATTCTGCCGCAGGCATCAAAATCTCCCGCGACGCGAAAGGCGACCCGTGCTGCAACTCGCGTCACGCCGGCGGAGCGCCGGGTTGCCGGAGCGGATGAGCGCGGGCGAAGGCGTCGATCTCAAGGCACGTCTGCGCGATACGGGCGAAGTTCGGAAACGGCGCGATGTCGACGCCGAAGAATTTGGCTCCGGCGGCTTGGCTGGCGAGACAGATATCCGCGATCGTCACCTGGTCGCCATGGCAGAAACGACCTGTTTCTTCCATGCCGAGGTGGATTTCGAGCGCGGCCAGCGCCTGCGAATGCCAATGGCGGCACCATGCCGTGCGTGCAGGCTCGTCGATCTTAAGTTCGTGCTCCAGGTACTCGCGCACGCGCGGCACAATGAGCGGATGAGAATCGCAGGCCACGATCTGGGCGAGGCCGCGCACCCGGGCCCGGCCGCGTGCATCCTTCGGCAATAGCGGCGGATCGGGCCGTGTCTCGTCGAGATACTCGATAATGGCGAGGGACTCGAACAGGGCCGGCGCTTCGCCGTCGACGAGCGCCGGCAGCGCCATCATGGGATTGACGGCGCGGTAGGCCGCGTCGCGCTGAACGCCCTTCATCAGGTTCACGTCGGTTTCGTCGTCCGGCACGAGTCCCTTGAGATTGAGAGCGATGCGCACCCGATAGGTGGCAAGCGAACGCCAGAACGAAAACAACCGGATCATGGGGCCTCCCGCCTCTTAACAAGCTTGAACAGCACCTCATCCTGAGGAGGCCGCCCTCTTGGGCAGCCGTCTCGAAGGATGGATGCACAGCACGCGCTTGCCGCCATCCTTCGAGACGCGCGCAAGAGCGCGCTCCTCAGGATGAGGTCCTATATACCGACACAGGCACTCAGCCCTTCTGGCCGCCCGGATCGGCCTTCAATCCGGCGGCCTCGATGCCGGCAACCGCGCAGGCCTCATCCTTGTCGGAGGTGTCGCCCGAAATCCCGACCGCCCCGATGATGTCGCCGCCGGCGTCGCGGATCAGTACGCCGCCCGGATTGGTGACCACACGCCCGCCGCTCGCCGCATAGAGTGCATTGAAGAACTGCGGCGTATTGGCGGCGCGCTCGAACAGCGTGCGCGATCCGAACCCCATGCCGAGGGCGCCCCAGGCTTTGCCGCAGGCAATGTCGTAGCGAAGGATGCCGGACTTGTCTTCGCGCTTGAACGCGACCAGATGGCCGCCGGCGTCGAGCACCGCCACGGTCATCGGCACGAGATTCATCTCGCGAGCCTTCCTGAGCGCGACATCCACAATGGTGCTGGCTTGCGCGAGGGTAACCGACATGATGCCTCCTTAAGGGGGAATTTAGGGTTGACGACGGAGAGCTATTTCCCTGCGGCGCGGGTCGACCAATACACCGCCATGCCGGCACCCTCGGTGGCGCCGAGGCCGTGGCGGCTCGCCTCCTCGAAACAGGCGAGCGCGCCGGCGACAAGCGGCATCTCGACGCCGCACCTCGCCCCTTCGGCCAGCATGACGCGTAGGTCCTTGATGCAGTTGTCGAGCGTGAACATGGCGGGGCCGGGATCCTCGCCCTTGAGCAGCTTGACGAGTGCGGGGCCGCGCACCTTGAGCACATTCGCGCCGCCGGAACTCTCGGACATGAGGTCGATCAGGCGGGCCGGATCGAGGCCCAGCGGCCGGCAAAGCGCCAGCGCCTCGCCAAGCGCCTGCCAATAGATCATCAGGGGCAGATTGAGCGCGAGCTTCATGGTGGCGCCGGTACCGACAGGCCCGCAATGTTCAATGCGCCGGCACAATTGGTTGAGGAGCGGCATCGCGCGCGCCGCGTCTGCCGGGTCTGCCCCCATGAGGCCGATCAGCTTGCCCTGGCGCGCCGGGCCGGTGGTGCCGCCGACCGGGCATTCCACGAAAGCGGCACCTTTCGCCCGCACCTTCTCGGCAAGCTGCGTTCCCACATGGGGCGGCACGGTGCTCATCTCAACGAACAGCTTGTCTTTGATGTCGCCGGCGAGAAGTCCCGCCGGCCCGCCATACACCGCATCAATTGCAGCGGCATCGGTCAGGATCGTAATGACGGTGCCGGCCGCCCCCGCCAGCGCTGCCGCGCTCGCCGCAACAGCTGCGCCGGCGGCGGCGAGCGGCTTGCACTTCTCGGCCGAACGGTTCCACACCGTGACCGCGTTGCCGGTCTCGATGAGCCGCCCCGCAATCGCATTGCCCATGTTGCCGAGACCGGCGACCCCCACATCCATACGGCTTCCCCCGACGCGAACGCGGCGCACGATAGGCGATCGGCGCGCAGGTAGGAAGTCCAACACGGCGACCCTTCGCCGGTCGATCTCCAGGGCGTCCCATAGCGGCGTTCAACGCACCGCACGTACACAGCGGTCGATGTCGGTTGCGGAGGCCGAGCGCACTGTGTAAATGGCGGCAAGCCGGCGTAGGGCCGGGCTCGGCCGTCGGGCGTCGCGCCGGATCGGATTGGGCAGTGTTGCGGCCAGCAAGGCTGCTTCGGAGGCCGAAAGGGCAGCGGCCGGCTTGCCGAACGCCCGACGCGCACCGGCCTCGGCGCCAAATTCTCCGCTCGGGCCCCATTCCGCAACATTGAGATAGATCTCAAGCTGCCGGCGCTTAGGAATCACGAGATCGATCCACAGCGCCAAAGGGAGCTCCAGCGCTTTGCGGAGATAACTGTGCCCGGGCCATAGGAACAGGTTTTTGGCAAGCTGCTGCGTGATGCTGGAAGCGCCACGCGGACGGCGCACGCCGTCGGCCTCGGCCTTTACGACGCCGCGCAATTCATCGAAATCAATTCCATGATGGCTACAAAAACGCGCGTCCTCGGCGGCGATCACGGTGCGTAGCAGTGGCGGCGCCAGGAAATCGATCGGCGTCACCACCCGCTCGACCCGGGCGTGCGTGGCCCACCGCCACAGCATGAGTGTCGAAACCGGATCGACGACACGGTAGAGCGGACTCAGCAAATAGGGCAGGATGAGGAGGAAAGCGCAGGCCACAGCTAGAATCTGGATCGCGCGCAGCAGCCAAACCCGCGCGGAGTTTCGTGGCAGCGCGACGCTTATCGTGTTGTCCGGCGGCGCATGGTTCATCCGCGGATCACGCGCCGACACTATCTGAAATGTCAAACCTCCCAGCCGATCAAAAAATGGTCGAGCGAATAGAGACCGCCGCCGTGGATAAGGAAATAGAACGCCGCGACCGCCCACATCAGGGTGTATTCGAGGCCGAGCGTATTCCAGAAATAGCCGCCGACGCGCCAGCGTTCGACGTTCGACACCGCGAGAAAAATAAAGATCGGCACTGCCGCCGGGCGGGTGAAAAGGCCAAGCGCGAGCAGCGGCCCCAACACAAGTTCGGTGACCGCTATTGCCGGCGCCCACAGCCGGCCAGGGCGGTAGCCGGTCTGGTCGAGCTGCGCGGCCAACGCTTTCAGGCTATCGACCTTGAGGCCGGTGCCGGAGAACCAGCCGAAGGTCATGCGCAGGCCATGAGGAACGAGCGCGAGGCCGACAATGACGCGAAGCAGCGCCTCGGCGACCGGAGCGAGCGCCGCGTAGGCGTTGGCAAGCCCTGGAGCGATGAGCGGCATCGGATCCGCCATTGCTACAATCTGATCTCGCCGAGATTGACGCTGACGCCGAGCCGCGTCTCGATGGTTTTCGTTGCCCGGCCCTTCGCCTCGATCTCGACCGAGTAGGCGCCGGAATTCTCATCGAGCCTATCGAATTTGAAGTCGCCGTAATTGTCGCTCGTGGTCTCTGCGACCACGGCGCCGGATTTGATGAGCCGGACGCGTGCGCCTTCGACGCAGTCGACGACGCCGTTCGCTTCAGCCGAAACCGTGCCGCCGATAAAGCATTTCGTGTACCGCCACAGGCTGCGATAGTAGACCCTCGGCTTGGTGCCGAGGTCCGGCCCGATGACTTCCAGGCCCTCTTCGCGCACCATCCGCGCCATCTCGGCATCGTCGCGCTTGATCGCCCGCATGGCGCCGGTCGGGCACGATTGGTGGCCGCGGGTTTGCTGCCAGCCCTGGTCGATGAGATGCGCGTCAAACGGCCAGTGCTGCGGCAGTTGCTCCTCCTCGTTCCACCAGATGTGGCCATATGGGCAGGCTTCGATGAGCTCTTTCTGCCCTTTCGCCTTCACCGGGTCGATGATGACAATGCCGTCCTCGCGTTTCGTGATCGCGCCGTCCTTCGCCGCCTTGATGCACGGCGCGTCGTCGCAGTGGTTGCACATGGTGGGGACATAGGCGATGTCGATCATCGGCGCCTGGCCGCGCTCCTTCTGCAAGATATCGATCCACCGATGGCCGTGCTTCGGCATCGCCGCCGCATAGCCGGGAAAATCATTGCCGACGTATTCGTCCATGGTGGCGAGCGTGCACAGTTGGCAGTTGGTACACTCGGCGACGTCGATGATCATGTTCCACTTGGACATTGCAATTCCTCCCGCGGACCATCCTTCGAGACGGCCGCTTCGCGGCCTCCTCAGGATGAGGTCCGTTGACAGACCTCATCCTGAGGAGGCCGCGAAGCGGCCGTCTCGAAG
>Ga0099791_10000362_pt1 | contig 16561 bp, 16 predicted proteins | sample Rivendell_Oct201_7_FD_77318 | JGI IMG/M metagenome (GOLD analysis project Ga0099791, IMG submission 77318) | Vadose zone soil and rhizosphere microbial communities from the Eel River Critical Zone Observatory, Northern California to study diel... | ecosystem: Environmental > Terrestrial > Soil... | reverse complement strand
GTTCAGCTTCTTCGTGTTCTGCGCGAACGCCCCGCCCAGATCCCCGATGGCCGAGACGCCGAAACCGACCGAGTCCTTGGCGGGATGCGTGGTGTATCCCATGAAATTCCGCTGGAGCGTGTGCTCGCGCGCGGCCCGGGCCAGGGAATCGCCCTCCAGCGCGAAGTGGTCCATCCCGATCTGCTGGTATCCGGCTCCGGTGAAGAGCGCGTGCGCAATGCCGAAGAGCTCCAGCTTCACCTCGCGCGGCGGAAGGTCCTCGAGCCGGATCGCCTTCTGGTGCGCCTTGATCCAGGGCACGAACGCGTAGGAATAGACCGCCACGCGGTCGGGGCGCAGCTCCAGCGCCAGCTGGATCGTCTTCCGGAAGGTCTCCGGCGTCTGGTGCGGGAGCCCGTAGATGAAATCGAAGTTGATGGACTCGATGCCGAGCCCGCGAAGGTGCTCGTGGAGATCCTTCGTCTGGTTGAAGGTCTGGTATCGATTGATCGCTTCCTGGACGTCGGGGTCGAAATCCTGCACGCCCATCGAGATTCGATTGAACCCCAGGCGCTTCAAGAGGTCGCCTTGGCGGTGTGTGGTCACGCGCGGATCCACCTCGATCGCGATCTCCGCGTTCGGCTCGAACGTGAAGCGGTCGGTGAACGCCCGGAAGACGCGCTGAATCTCCTCTTCCGTGAGGTAGGTCGGCGTGCCGCCTCCCCAGTGGTACTGGACGAGGCGCGTGCGCTTCTTCAAACGGTTGGCGACGAGCTCCACCTCGCGCTCGAGATCCTCGATGTACGCGGCCGCCACACCCGGCTTCTGCGTGATGATGACGTTGCACCCACAGAAGCTGCAGCGCTCGCGGCAGAAGGGCAGGTGCACATAGGCCGATAGCGGTTCCTCGGACTTGCCTGACGCCTCGTCCAGCTTCTCGAGGTAGCGCTCCGCGTTGAATCCCTCGTGGAACTCGACCGCGGTGGGATAGGACGTATAGCGCGGGCCGGGGCGATCGTACTTGGCGAGAAGCTCCGCGGTGTTCATACGATCCGCTTCACGGGATCGCCGTGCCGTCTCACCGTCTCCACGAGAAGCGCCACGTTCTCCACCGGGGTCTCGGGATAGATGCCGTGACCCAGGTTGAAGATGAAGCCGGGACGTCCGCCGTTCTCGCGCAGGACCGCCTCGGCCCGCTTCACGACCTGCTCCGGAGGACCCATGAGGGCCGCGGGGTCCAGATTCCCCTGCACGCAGCGCGCGCTTCCCAGGATGGCGCGCGCCTGGCTCAGGGAGACGCGGTAGTCCAGTCCGATCACGTCGGAATGGATGGCGCGCATGGCGTCGAGCTGTCCGTTGGAGGAGGCGAGTGCGAAGTAGATCGTGGGGGTCGACTTCGGAATGGAGCGAAGCACCCGGTCCGCGAAGGCCACCGCGAAGCGTCCGAACTCAACGGGAGGCAGCCAGCCCGCCTGCGTGTCGAAGAGCATCACCGCGTCCACGCCCGCTGCGATCTGCTCCTTGAGGTAGTCGATCGTCGCGGTGGCGAGAAGGTCGAGCAGCTCGGCGAATCCCGCGTCGTCGCGGGCCAGGAAGCTGCGGGTGAGCATGAGGTCTTTCGAGCCGCCCCCGTCCACGAGGTAGGAGGCGAGCGTGAACGGAGCTCCCGCGAAGCCGATCAAGGGCACCCGCCCCTGGAGCCGCTCTTTCACCGCGCGGATCACGGGGCGGACGTGCGGCAGCGAGCCCGGGCCCTTCCACTCCAGGGAAGCGATCTCCTTGCGGCTCGCGATGCGCCGTTCCAGCTTGGGTCCCGGATCGAACTCGATGGGAACACCCATCGCGATCAGCGGAATCAGGATGTCGGAGAAGAGAATCGCGGCGTCGAATCCGAACCGCTCGATGGGCTGCGCGGTGACCTCGGCGCAGAGCTCGGGCGTGCGGCAGATCTCGAGAAAGCCGTGCTTCTCGCGCACGGCGCGGTACTCGGGCAGGTAGCGGCCCGCCTGCCGCATGATCCAGATCGGAATCTCGCCGATGGGCTCGTTACGACACGCGCGGAGGAAGGAGTAGGCCGGGGCCAGGGACGGTCCTTGCGTCACGCGAGGTCCTCCATCGCCTCGTCGGCGGCTTCGAGCGTGCGGTCGATCTCGGTCTCGGTATGCGCGTCCGAGAGAAAGGCGCTCTCGAAGGCGGAGGGCGGAAGAAGGACGCCTCGCTCCAGGAGGCCCTGGAAGACCGTGGCATATCGCTTGGAATCCGCGCGGCGCGCCTCGTCGGCGGAGGCCACCTGGTCCACGCCGAAGAAGAGGGTCCACATGGACCCGAGGCTATTCACGACCCCCCGCACGTTGCGGCGCGCGAGGATCTCGCGGAGCCCCGCAGCCAGGAGGCCGGTCCGCGCTTCGACCCGCCGGAAGATCGCGGAATCGGATTCCAGAATCGCGAGCGTCGCGTTGCCCGCGGCCATCGCGAGCGGATGGCCCGCGTAGGTGCCCGCCTGGTACACGGGACCCTCCGGCGCCACGAGCTTCATGAGGTCGGCCCGGCCGCCGAAGGCCGCGACCGGGAGCCCGCCTCCGATCACCTTGCCCAGCGTGACCAGATCGGGCCTCACGCCGAAGCGCTCCGCGGCGCCGCCTCGCGCGATGCGGAATCCCGTCATCACCTCGTCGAAGACGAGGAGGGTGCCATGGCGGTCGCAGAGTGCGCGGAGGCTCGAGAGGAATTCCGGCTCAGGGGCGATCACCCCCATGTTCCCGATGACCGGCTCGAGGATCAGCGCGGCCGGAGGCGAACCGGGCCGGAGCTCGAAGGCCGCCTTCACCGAATCGAGATCGTTGAACTTCGCCACGCGCGTGCCGGCCGCGACCGCCGTGGGAACGCCGGCCGAGTCGGGGATCCCAAACGTCTGAAGCCCGGAGCCGGCCTTGATGAGAAAGCCGTCCGCATGGCCATGATAGCAGCCGTCCAATTTCACGATGTCGTCGCGCCCCGTCGCGGCGCGCGCGACGCGGATCGCGGCCATGGTCGCTTCGGTGCCGGAGGCCACGAAACGCAGCCGCTCCGCCGCCGGGTAGAAGCGCCGCACCCGCTCCGCCAGCTCCACCTCGAGGGGGTTCGACAAGCCGTAGAGGAATCCATTTCGGAGCTGGCGCTCCACGGCCTCGACGACACTGGGATTCGCGTGTCCCAGGAGCATCGGTCCCCAGCCCAGCACGTAATCCAGAAGCTCGTTCCCGTCCGCGTCCGTGAGGATCGCGCCGCGGGCCGAGACGATGTGGCGTGGTGTGCCGCCCACCGCGCGGAAGGCGCGCACGGGGGAATTGACCCCGCCGGGGAAGAGATCCAGCGCGCGCTCGTGGAGCGCTTCGCTTTTCCGGGTATCGGGGAGTGCGCGCGTTCCCTTCATGGCTTCTTCGTTCCCAGGAGCGGGGCGATCGACTCCGCGAAATACGTGATGATGACGTCGGCGCCGGCGCGGCGGATGGAGGTGAGCGATTCCAGAGCGGCACGCTCTCCGTCGAGCCACCCCAGCTGCGCGGCCGCCTGGATCATCGCGAATTCCCCGGAGACGTTGTAGGCGACCACCGGGACCTGGAAGCGGTCCTTCACGCGCCGGATGACGTCGAGGTAGGGAAGCGCCGGCTTGACCATGACCAGGTCCGCGCCTTCCTCGAGATCCAGCGCGACCTCGCGGAGCGCCTCGTCGGAGTTGGCGGGATCCATCTGATATCCGCGGCGGTCCCCGAACTGGGGAGCCGACTCCGCCGCCTCCCGGAAAGGGCCGTAGAAGCTGCTCGCGTACTTGGCGGAGTAGGCGACGATCGGCGTCTCCAACCGCCCCGCCTCATCCAGCGCTTTCCGGATCGCGCCCACGCGGCCGTCCATCATGTCGCTCGGGGCGATGACGTCGGCCCCCGCCTCGCCGTACACGACCGCGGCGCGCGCGAGGAGCGGCAGCGTGCGGTCGTTGTCGACGGAGCCGTCCCGGATGACGCCGCAATGGCCGTGATCCGTGTACTCGCAGAGACAGACGTCCGCCCAGAGGAGAAGCTCGGACTCCGCGGCCTTGATGGCCCGGAACGCGCGCGCCACGATTCCCTGCGGGTCGTAGGCTTCGCTCCCTTCGGGGTCCTTCCTCGCGGGGATGCCGAAGAGAATGAGACCTCCCACTCCAAGGGACGCGAGCTTCTTTGCCTTCTCCACCACGAGGTCGACCGACAGCTGTGCGTGCCCCGGCATGGAGACGATCGGCCGGCTCACGCGCTCGCCGTGGCAGACGAAGAGCGGCGCCACGAGGGACGCGGGTGTGAGGGAAGTCTCGCGAACCAGGGCGCGCAGGGATTCGGTCGCGCGGAGGCGGCGCATGCGGGTGGCGGGGAAGCTCATCGGCTTACCCCCGCCGACTCGAGCACGCTGAGGGCGATTGGCTCGAATCCAGTCTCTGCGTCGGGGTGGAAGATGTTCCGGTAGCCCCGCGCCGTGAGCTCCGACGCGGTGGTCGCCCCGCGCGCAAGAACCGTTGCGCGGGCGTGGAGGCGCTCACGCGCCGCGGCAGGCAAGAGCTGCTCGAGCCCGGTCACGGTGGAGGGGCTGAAGAACGCGCCCACGATCGCGTCCTCGCTCTGGAGAGCGGTAAGGAGCCCGTCCACGTCGGCCTCGAGGAACCGCGTGCGATAGACCTCGAGTGAAGTGACTTCGATCCCCGCGCTCTCGAGCCCCATCGGAAGGTCGGGAAGGGAGCGGTCGCCTCGGAGAAAGAGCACGCGCCGGATCCCATCCTTCGCGGCGCGCCCGGCGATGAAGCGGGCCAGGTCCGCGGCGCGCGCAGGGGTTGCGGGAGTGAACGGCGTGCATCCCAGATCGCGGACCGGCGCCGCGCTCTCGTCCCCAAGCGTGTACATGCGCGGGAAGCGTCCCTTGGCGCCGCCGGCGCCGAGCGCCTGCGCCAGAGGCTCCGCGGCGCGACGGCTGGTCCAGACGATCGCCGTTTCTTCATCGAGCGTCGCGATACGGTCCACCAGCGAAGGGCCGTCCGATCCGGGATCGGTGGCCAGGACCGGAATACGCAGCACCGAATAGCCGAGCCCAGATGCCTTCGCCGCAAGGGCGTCGTCCAGCGGATCCAGCCGCGTCAGAAAGAGGAGTGGCTTCATGGGAAGCGCTCCATGCTCCGGACCTCGTCCAGGATGGGACGCGCCCCCTGCCCGATCATCGTGATGGCGAGCGCGCGTCCCACATCGGCGGCCTTGTCCGCGCTTCCGGAGGCGGTCATGCGCATGGAGGGGCGGCCCTCGGGGTGGCCGACATAGCCGGTCAGCTGGATCGCTCCGCCCTGGGCGCGGGCAAGGGCGCCCACCGGGACCAGGCATCCCCCGCCCAGGCCCTCCAAGAGCGCGCGCTCCGCCGCGGCTTCCGCCGCGGCGATCACATCATTCATGGACGCGACGGCGGCCGCGGCCGCGGCATCTCCCGTGCGGATCTGGATTGCGAGGATCCCCTGGCCCGGTGCGGGGAGCATCACCGACTCATCGAACACCTGCGTCGCCCGATCGAGGAGACGGAGGCGGATCAATCCCGCGGCGGCGACGATGATCGCGTCCAGGTCTCCCTCCGTGAGCTTGGTGAGGCGGGTCGGCACGTTCCCGCGCAGGTCCTCCACCTTGAGGTCGGGCCGCTTCGCCAGCACCTGGGACCGGCGCCGGAGCGAGGAGGTTCCGATCGTCGCTCCGGAGCGGAGCTTCTCGAAGGTCGTGCCGTCGCGGCTCACGAACGCGTCCCGGGGATCTTCCCGGCGGAGCAGCGCCCCGAGCCGGAGGCCCGGACGCTCGTCCGTGGGGAGGTCCTTGAGCGAATGCACCGCCATGTCGATCTCGTTCCGCAACAGCGCCTCCTCGATCTCCTTCGTGAAGATTCCCTTGCCCCCGATCCGCGCGAGCGACGCCGTGGGATTCAGGTCTCCGGTCGTCTTGATCACGATCAGCCGATGCTCGCGCGCCCCTCCGGGAAGCGTGTCCCGAACGCGCTCGCTCTGCGCGAGCGCCAGCGCGCTACCGCGGGTCCCGATCCTCATCGGCGCCCTCCTCCCGCTCGATCCCGAACAGATCCCGCACCGCGTCGATGCGCCGGATTCCCGTGCTGCCGTCCTCTCCGGCGCGGTTCAGCCGCGTCGTGGGGATATGGAGGAGCTTCCGGACGATGGAGCGGGTGAGCGACTCCACGGCCGGCTGATCCTCCGGCCGAAATCGCGTGCGGTGGCGCTCCAGCTCCTCCTCCGCGATTCGCTCGAAATGGCTCCGGAACGCCGTCACGGTGGGCTTCAGGAGGAGCGAGCGGTACCACCGCATGAACCGGATCACCTCTTCGTCGACGATCCGCTCCACGCCGGGCACTTCGGCGCGGCGCTGCTCCAGGCTCTGCGCCACGATCGCGGCCAGAGCGTCGAGATCGTGCAGGAACACGTTGGGGAGCCGGGCAGCGGCCGGGTCGATGTCCCGGGGCACCGCGAGATCGATGAGGAGCAGGGGGCGGTTCTTCCTGATTTTCATCGCTCCGCGAACGGCGGGCTCGTGCAGCACGAAGCCGGGCGCTGAGGTGGCGCTCACGACGATATCGGCGCCGGGAAGCACGACGGGGAGCGCCTCGAGGGTCACGACGCGCACGACGGCGCTTCCGGCGCGCCGGGCCAGGGCCTCGGCCCGCTCGCGGTTTCTCGCGGCGATCGTGAACTGCGAGACGCCCGAATCCATGAGGTGGCACATCGAGAGCCCGGCCATCTCGCCGGAGCCGACCAGGAGCGCGCGCTTCTGGCTCAGGCTCCCGAGGACTTTCGATGCCAGGCTCACCGCGGCGTAGACCGAGGAGATGGGGCCGCGCCCGATGGACGTCTCCGTCCGAGCGCGCTTGGCGCATCGGAGCGCCGCGTCCAGCAATCGCTCCGTCACGGGCCCGGAGCCGCCCGCCCGGGCGGCGAGCGTGAGCGCGTCCTTCACCTGGCCCACGATCTGCGGCTCGCCCAGGACCTGGGAATTGAGCCCGCACGCCACCCGGAAGAGATGCCGGACCGAGGCGGGATCGCGGTACGCGTAGAGGCGGTGCCCCCGCGCTCCGAGATCCATTCCCTTGATCTCCCGGAGGAGATCGTTCACGAAGAGCGGAAGATCGGCCACGGAAGCGCCGCGCGCGTAGATCTCCGTGCGATTGCAGGTCGACAGGACGATTGCTTCCTCCGCGCCCCCGCGGCCGCGCAGCGCCTGGATCGCGCGCTCCACCTCCTCCTCGTTCATGACGAGCGCGTCCCGGATCTCGAGCGGCGAGGTCTCGTGGTTCAGCCCGACGCAGAGGAAATCGAGGGAGGCTTCGGCGAGATTCGTGGACACGCGGGTTACCGGAACGAGTGGAAGGAATGGAAGAAGAGATCCACCGCGATCCTGCTCAGGAGCAGCGTGGTGAATCCGGCGAGCGAGACGTAGATGGCGCGCGGTCCCCGCCAGCCGAGCCGGTGGTACCCCAGGACGCAGGCGGCGAAGATGCACCAGACGAAGAGCGTGAGCCAGACCTTGGGATCGGTCAGCGTTCCCGTGCCCGATCGCTGGACCCAGCCCACGCCCAGGATGATCGCGAGCGTGAGGAGCGCCAACCCTCCGCCCGCCGCGCGGATGTTCATCTGGCCCAGCGCCTCGAGCGGCGGCATGCGGCGAAAGAAGAACGAGAAGCGGTTCGCCTTGATGTCGCGGTAGAGGAGGAGGAAGAGGACGCCGTAGATCGCCGAGACCGCGAAGGCGCTGTAGCCAAGCACGGCGGTCAGCGTGTGGAGCTCGAACCAGAACGGCCGGAGCGGCACCGGTTCGGGCGTGACCTGGTTTCCGTAGGCCGAGGAGACGATCTGGATCGCGAAGATGAAGGGCAGCACGAAGACGCCCGTCGTGCGGATCCCCTCACGCGACTCGATGTAGAGGTAGACGATCGCCATCGAAAGGCCCGTGGCGGAGAGGAAGTCGTAGACCGAGGCGAGGGGCAGATGACCTTCCAGCACGCCCCGGACCGAGAGGTAGAAAATATGGAGGAGGACGGCCACCCGGAGCGCGACCGGTCCCAGGCGGTCCGAAACGCCTCCCTCGCGCGCGTAGGCGCGGGCATAGGCCGCGACAGCGAGCGCGTAAGCCACTGGCAATAATGTGGTTAAGAGTGGGACCAGAAAGCGCATGTGCAGTTGTCCGGCTCCTCTACCGGCGCGCCATTCTCGCTTGGAAGCGTTGAGTTTACAAGGGTCCGCGGGTTGGTGCTACCTAGGCATACCCCGAAGGAAACCTGGGGGTCGCAGTACGCGGGCCGCGGATTTTCAGGACCTGAAACAGGGCCGCTAGAACCAGTCCGCGTTCGGGGCTTTCTTGCTCAGTAGGCGCAGGATTACCTGTACCTGGCCCTGATGGCGAAGCTCGTGGGTGAAGACGTGGGTGAGGATCTGCTCGACGGTGAGCTGCACCCGGGTACCGGGCTCGGCCCCGCCCGCTTCGCGCGTCTCCTGCATCCTGGCCGCCGGCGCGTACTCCTCGAGCACGGAGCGCGTGATGTCCGCGACCTCGCGCCCCTGCGTGCGCGTCAGGGCGGGCGTGGCGTAGCGGTTCCGGATCGCGGCCTGGCTCTCCGGCTCGTATTTCTTGCCCCGGATGTCCTCGAGCATCCACGAGCGCTCCACCTCGATGATGTGCGCGAAGAGGAGCTGCATCGATTTCCACGAGAACTCGAACTCTCGCACCCACTCCTCGGGCGTGAGCTTCTCGGCGGCATCGAGCAGCTTCTCCCGCGCCTTCCAGGTCTGCTCGAAGTACTCCGCGAGGCCCATGCGTTCCTGAGTCATCGTGGCTCTTGCCATTCCGGGCCTCCCTTCGCTAGAGCCGGTCGAATTTCGTGAGGCATCGATTGCCGAACGTGAAGGAGTTGATGGCGACCCCGGCATCGGTGGGAGAGAGCCGCAGCTCGTGCGGGGCCGAGTCCTCACCCTGGATCGCATAGTACATTCGTCCTTCGCGAACGTCGATGTAGGTGCCGCCGCGCGCGTCCGCCTGTACGTCGACGCCGCGGCGCGCCGCGGGCACGGGCTTCCCGTCTCGGGTGACGTAGACGCGAGAGGTCGCGCCCCCTTTCTTGAGATTTACGACCACGTAGACCTCGCTTCCAATGTAGCGAATTCCAATGTAGTCCTGAGGCGCGGGCGTGCTCCGCGCGTGCTCGAAATCGTCGGGATTGTCCTTCCAGTCGCCGTGCGCCGAGAACCCGCGCTTCACCTGCCGGGGCATGCTCACGTAATTCACGACCTTGCCGGGCTGGAACCCCTCCCGGTTCGCGATCTCGCCGCCCCAGCGCGATCCGCGCGTCGTGCCCACGTAAGTCTCCTCGGACATGGCGCCGCAATGGGTAGGGCTGAAATCGTCATCGTCGGGCGCGATGGTCCAGGAAGCCGGAAAGGTCGCCTTGGGATTCGCCTTCTTGATCTCCTCGCGGATCTGGCGCTCCAGCTCTCCGTACGCACCCTCACCGCCGTGCTGCCGTGAGATGATGCCATTCGAGCCGATGAGGAACTTGTTCGGCCAGGAGTTGCTGTCGTAGGCGCGCCAGATCGAGAAGTCGCTGTCCACGACGACGGGCCATGGAATGCGCTGGCGCTTGGTGCCTAGGCCTACGTTGTCCGGCTTGTACGCGAAATCGAATTCGGGCGCGTGAACGCCTATGATCTCGAACCCGTAGGGCTTGTATCGCGTGTAGATCCGCTTGAGCGCGGGAAGGGTGCGAATGCAGTTGATGCAGGTGTATTCCCAGAAGTCCACGAGGACGACCTTGTTCCGGAGCTCCTTCTGGAGTGAGAGCGGCGTGGAGTTGATCCAGACCTTCTTTCCGGCGAAATCGGGAGCCGGAGTTCCGGGCGTCAGCTCGGCGTGCGCCGCGGAGGCTGCAAGGATCAGGAGCGCCGCGAGGAGCGCGGGGGCCGCAAGGTTTCGATGCCGGGACACAAGGCCTCCCTGGATGTGTGTGCGATGAGCGCGAAGAGACCCAGCATGATACACCGGCGGGGCACGCCCGCGACCTCGGAGATCGAGACGATCGCCACCGACGTGATCGCGTGCGAGCGCTGCCCGCGCCTTCGAGCCTACAGCTCCGAGATCGCGCGGGTCGGGAAGAAGGCGCACCGCGGGGAGACGTATTGGGCGCGTCCCATCCCCGGATTTGGCGATCCCGGCGCCTGGCTCCTCATCATCGGCCTGGCGCCGGGAGCCCACGGATCGAACCGGACCGGACGGATGTTCACGGGAGACCGGTCGGGGGAGTGGCTCTACGGCGAGCTTCACCGTCAGGGTTGGGCCAGCTCGCCGCTGTCGCTGCGACGGGATGATGGTCTGACGCTCCAGGGTGTCTACGTCACAGCCGCCGCGCGCTGCGCGCCTCCGGACAACAAGCCGACGCTCTTGGAGCTGAACCACTGCCGCGAATACCTGATTCGCGAGATGGCTGCGCTCACGAGCGTGCGTGTGCGTCTTGCGCTGGGGAAGATCGCGTTCGACGCGTTCTGGAAGGCGCGGCGGGAGCTGGGATTTCCCGACGTGAAGCCGCGGCCGGAGTTCGGGCACGCCCGATCGGTCCCGCTGCCCGAAGGAGGATTCCTCCTCTCCTCGTATCATCCCAGCCAGCAGAACACGAGCACGGGGAAGCTGACGCAGGCGATGTGGCGCGCCGTCTTCGACAAGGCCCGCAAGCTGGTATAGTGACCCCATGACCGTCCTCTTCCTTTGTCGCCAGAACGCCGGCCGCAGCCAGATGGCGGAGGCGTTCTTCAAGCGCCTGGCGCCCGAGCACGAAGCGCTCTCGGGCGGCTCCGCACCCGCTGACCGGGTGCATCCCACGGTGATCGACGCGATGAAAGAGGTCGGGATCGATCTCTCCGGCCGCGTCCCGCGGCGCGTGGACCGGGCGATGCTCGACCGGGCCGATCATGTGATCTCCATGGGATGCGACGACCCCGCCGTTTGCGACTATCCCGGCCGCAAGGTCGAGGAGTGGGAGCTGGAGGATCCGTCGAAGAAATCCCCCGAGGAGGTCCGGGGGATCCGCGACGAGATCCGCGCGCGGGTCGAGGCGCTCGTCGCGAAGCTACGCGGTGTGCAAGCCAAACGGGCCGGCGTGGACAGCGCGGCGCGCTCCTCGCGCTCCTGACGTGCGCGACTCGACCATGCGCGCCGTCCTCCTTCGCCGTGCCGGCCCTCCGAAGAATCTCCGTATCGAGGAGGTCCCGGACCCGATCGCGCGCCCCGGCGAAGTTCTGCTCTCGATCAAAGCGGCGGGAGTGAATTTCGCGGACGTGCTGGCGCGCCAGGGTCTCTATCCCGACGCGCCCCATCGCCCCTTCATCCCTGGGTTCGAATCGAGCGGGGAAGTGCTCGCGCTCGGCGAAGGCGTGAACGGGCTCGAGGTCGGGCAGCGCGTGCTGGCCTTTCACAAGTCGGGGGGCTACGCCGAGAAGATCGCGGCGCCGGCGGCGAACGTGCATCCCATCCCGGATTCCCTGGGCGCCCAGAGCGCGGTCGTGCTTCCGCTCAATTACGGCACCGCCTATGTCGCGCTCTATCGCACCGGTCCCGTCGAGCCCGGCATGCGCGTCTTTCTGCAGGCGGCCGCGGGAGGCGTGGGGCTTGCGGTCGTGGATCTCGCGCGCCGTGCGGGGCTCGAGGTCGTGGGTGCCGCAAGCTCGCACTTCAAGCGCGAACGGCTCCAGGCGGAAGGCATCAAGCACGTCGTGGATTCACGGCGCGCCCATGTCGACCGGGTGGCGAAGGCTCTCTACGGCAAGGACGGGGGATTCGACATCGTCATCGACTCCGTCGGAGGCCGCTCGATCGGGGAGGGGCTGCGCGCGCTCCGGCCGGGCGGACGGCTCGTGAGCCTCGGCGTCGCGCGGATGTGCGGCGGCGGGCTCCTGGGTGCCATCCGGCTCTTCTTCACGACCCCGCGAATCCACCCGTTCAGTCTCTTGCGGGGAAGCCGCGGGATTTTTGGAATCAACCTGGCGCCGCTCATGCGCGATCAGGCAGGTGCGCGCCGGATCATGGAGGAGCTTCTGCGGCTCACCGCCTCCGGGGAGATTCATCCGGAGCCGGGGCGCGTCATGCCCCTCGCGGAAGCCGGAGCCGCGCATCAATTGCTGGAGAAGCGGCGGAACGTGGGGAAGATCGTTCTGCGGGTCTAGCGGGCGACTGCCGGGGCCACCAGCGCCCTGAGATCCGAGAGCACCTCCGCCCAGGCGCTCGCGTAATTGCGGCGCGCCGCGAGACCGCCGGGCCCCTCGATGCGCTCGAAACCCGAATGAGAGATGAGTAGCGACGCTCCCGCTGGATCCGGCTCGAGCGCGAAGAGAAGCTCCGTCGGGGCGCCCCAGCCTTCTCCCACCCATTCCCAGCTGAGCTTCAGCTTCGACTCCGGAACGACCTCCTGCACCACGCCCTGCTCCACCACGTCCTGCCCGCGATAGCGCGAGTGGAACCGGAACGCGCTTCCGTTCTGCGGATCGAACTGCTCCACGTTGGCCACCCATTTCGTGAGCCCGGACGCCGACGAGAAGAGCGGCCAGAGCTCCGCCGCCGTCCGTGGCAGCAGGGCGCGGATCGTCACGGGGTGCGCGCCGCCCCACTCGGCGGCGGGAGTCTTCCGGTCGGCGTACTGGGCCAGCGCGTCCAGCGAATCGCGCCAGAAGAGCCTCGCGTGGTCGCGCTCCTCCCGGCTCCGAAGCCCATCGTGCGTGACCGTGAGCCGCGAGCCAGGCCCGTCGCCGCTCAGCCGCCACACCACGTGGCTCTCCGGATCGAAGTCGAAAGGCTTCCACGCGAGCTCGAGCCTCGCGGTGGGCACCGACGCGAGCACGCGTCCATGGATCGCGTCGCCGTTCCAGAGTTTGAGCTGGAGCGCGCCGTTCCAGGCGAGGTCGATCTCCGCCTCGCCCATCCAGCCCGCGAGACGCTCGGGCTCGGCGAGGCAGGGCCATACCTCCCGGACGGGCGATTTCAGCGATCGATAGTGCGTGAAGGAGGTCGGTTCCATGCCGGCATCGTATCGCATGCAAGGAGTTGGCGCTGAAAATAAGGGCCGCGGTTATCTCCTTGACGCAACGGTCCGCCATGCCTAGGGTCCGGGCATGTGGGTTGATCGAGCCGAAGCCTTTTTCATCTCTCCGTACACATCAATGGTCGCCGTGCTCATTCTCACCTTGGTCGCTTCGACCATGAAGCCGAGCATGGCGTGGCTACTCCTGGTGGTCGCGCTGGTCTACGGTTGTTTTGGGCTTTATCGAGGCTTGGGCCAGTACGGGGTGCGCCCGTTCCTCATCTCGTGCCTGATTTTTGCGGGACTGCTTGTATGGCTCTCAATGTACGCGATTCCACCGCGACCAAAGAAAGCGCCACCACAGGAACCGGGACAGAAACACTTCACGGCGGAGGGTATGAGTGTTGGCGTGAACGTTCCTGCCCTGCGAAAGGTTATTGAGGACAGCGCAGCGCAGACAACAATAGTCAAGGCCGAGCCCCCGAAGCCCCCCAAGCCGATTACGGGGAAAGAACTAAAGAAGCCACTCCTCAATCTCGCCAATGACGTTACGCAGTGGTACCAGCGTAAGAGTGCCGCGGCCCCACAGGGGCCGATATACGCTCCGGATGTGCCACGATATCTGAGTGAAGAGGGCGGCGTTCGCTTGTCGGAGTTTTGGAAACAAGCGGCTGAAGAGTTTCACGAGAAATTCGATTCAAGGATTATCGCAGTGCGGAATAATTTGGAAAGATATGGGGTGGATGTTTCAGAGATTGACCACAGGATGGTCGTTATGAAGAACGTTGAGTGGACGGTAACGGGCTTCCATTGGCGACTCCAAGTGCAAGCCGGGAAGATTCAAGATGACTCAACGTACCACTTGGTTAGGCGGCCCTCTTCTTCGTCAACGCCTTGAACGTGAGCGGATCAGTATTGATTAGCTCCGTGATCGTCTCCGAGAAGAGGCGCGGGTTCTTCCGCTCCGAGAACCGGAACGACATTTCATCGAGGTACCGTTGAAGATGCTTCGCCGAGACGTGATGCCAGCTTCCCACGATGCCGCGCTTGAGAAGCGAGAAGGCATTCTCGATGTTGCTCGTGTAGACGTTCCCGCGAACGTAGGTTTCCTTGTGCTTGATGCGCTTGAGCACGGGGCGGTCGTAGTAGGGAATGATGGCGTTCACGTAGGCCGCCCATTCGTCCGTGATAATCAAGTCGATGTTGGCACTCACGCGGCGACAGATGGCCTTCGCCAGCGCATTGGTCCCAAGGTTCTCGACCACGGTGAACCGGAGCCGTCCGTTGCGCTCGACCAGCCCTACCACGTACACCTTCTCGGGAGCGGGACGCCACTTGCGCTTCTCGCCTTGGACTTGCGTATCGTCAATCTCAACCGTTCCGCTCAGGCGCGTGTCTGTGCCGTTGGCCTTCATCATGGCCTCTCGGATCCGATGGCAGAGATACCAAGCCGTCTCGTAGCTCGTGCCGAGCATCCGCTTGAGCTGGAGCGCGGAAATGCCCTTCTTCGACTCGCAGAGGATGTAGATCGCAAGGAACCATTTCCAGAGCGGAAGGTGGGAATCATGGAACACCGTTCCCGCCGTGGCCGAGAATTGGTAGCGGCATGAGTCGCAATCGAACTGAGGGCGAGCCTTGATGCGCGACACCTTCTCAGACTCGCAGCGCGGGCACTTGATGCCCTTCGGCCAGCGCAACGCTTCCATGAAGGCGCGGCACTTTTCCTCACTCCCGAACTGCTCGATCAGCCTGGGCAGGTCAATCTCGGGCACCATGGGTTTCTTCTTCATGGATTCCTCTCGTGGCCGCTAAGAAGTCGAAGCATCCCAAGCGCATGACCACCAGAGAGGCTGCGAAGCACCTCTTCCATCCTCAAGTGGTCGAGCACGTTAAGAAGCAAATCAAGCCGAAGCGTTCTCACAAGAGGAAGTCTAGCTGAGGTGACTACCTTGTGTCAAGGAGATAATCGCGATAAGGGCTGGACTTTCACCTTTCGTTCACCTATGATATCGGCACGTTCGCAGGGCGCCGCAACGCACCGCCAGGCGAACCGGGGGGTCCGGACGGTTGCTACAGGGCGCCATGCCGCCGTCCCGGAACCCCCGCCCCCGCTATGAGATCTCGGCGCGCGCCGGGATCGTGAGGGTCTCGACCATGCTCATGCTCACGCCGCGTCAGCACGCGGCGTATCAATTCATCACCGGCTTCATCGAGAGGCGCGGCTTCGCTCCCTCCTACGAGGAGCTGCGCCGACACCTCGAGCTGCGGTCGCTGAACGCGGTCGCCAAGCTCGTGACCCAGCTGCGCCGACGCGGAGCTTTGGCTCCCGCTCCCCTGAACGCCAAGCGAAGTCTGGTCCCCACGGCTCGCGCCATGCGATCACGCTCGACGCGCGAAGTCAGGGGCGTTGATCGCGCGCCCGCGACGCTCCCGCTCCTGGGGCTCATCGCGGCGGGGAGGCCCATCGAGGCGATCGAGAATCCCGAGCCCGTCGAGGTGCCGGAGTCGATGCTCGGCCCCGGGGAACGCTACGCGCTGCGGGTCCAGGGCGACTCCATGATCGAGGACGGAATCCACGACGGCGACCTCATCGTGGTGCGGCGCGCGCCGCAGGCGGAGAGCGGGCAGACCGTGGTCGCGGTGATCGAGGGCGAGGCCACGCTGAAGCGATTCTTCCGGCGCGGGCCGCGCGTGGAGCTGCACCCCGCGAACCAGGCACTTCCTCCCCTGGACGTCCCCGCCGCCTCAGTCGAGATCCGGGGGACCCTCATCGGACTCCTGCGCCAATACTCCTGATCCGACACGGGATGCCCCTTCATGGAACGCACCATCCTCCATCTCGCGATCGACTCCTTTCCCATCCAGGCAGAGCGGCTCCGGTGCCCCAAGCTGAGAGACCGTCCGCTTGCGCTGATCCCGGGAGCCTCCGCGCGGCCGCGCGTGATCCTGACTTCGCGGGAGGCGCGGGAAGCGGGCATCACGCCGGGCACGCCGCTCGTGCACGCGCGACGCCTCTGCCATGACCTGATCGCCCTTCCGCTCGATCGCGAGTTCTACGGGGGGATCGGGGAATCGATCTTCGAGCGCCTCGCTCCCTTCGCGCCCGTCGTGGAGCCCGGGGGCGCTCCCGGAACGGGGTCGGGGAGCGGCCGCTTCTTCCTCGATCTCACCGGAGTGGCGCGCAGCCATCCTGAGACGCGCGACCGCGCGGCGCGCGCGGGACGCGACGTGGAGGCTTCGTTCCGGCTTCATCCGACCCTCGGCGTCGCAGCGAACAAGCTCGTGAGCCGCGTCGCGTCCCAAGTCGTGGCGCCCGACGGCGATCTGCTCGAGGTTTCTTCGGGAAGCGAGGCGGCCTTTCTCGCGCCGCTCCAGGTGGGCTTCCTTCCCGCCGCCCGAGCCTCAGATGTCGCCGAGCGGCTCGATCTCCTCAACGTTCGGTTCGTGCGCGAGGTTCAGGCGCTTTCGACCCAGCAGCTCGCGCGGGCTC
>Ga0099791_10000361_pt1 | contig 16573 bp, 6 predicted proteins | sample Rivendell_Oct201_7_FD_77318 | JGI IMG/M metagenome (GOLD analysis project Ga0099791, IMG submission 77318) | Vadose zone soil and rhizosphere microbial communities from the Eel River Critical Zone Observatory, Northern California to study diel... | ecosystem: Environmental > Terrestrial > Soil >... | reverse complement strand
GCGGCGCGCAGCTCGCGCGTGAACGTGTCGCCGGCGACCTGGCGCTGCTTCTTCTCGCGGAAGAAGATCACGCGCACTTCGTACCCGGCGTGATACCCGGCGGGAGGCGTGCGCTCGAAGAGAAGCTCGCTCCGGCTCATCCGGTAATCCAGACGCACTGTGGGCTGGCCCGACTCCCCGAGCTGAAGCGTGGCGTCGACGGAAAATCGAGGGCGATCCGGGCTGGTGCCCGGCGCGGGGGCCTCCGGCTCCGTGGGAGATCCGGGGTTCTGGTACTGCGCGTAACCCTCTCCGCTCCCCCAGCACAGGGCGCAGAGGAGGAACGCGGCCCAGCGCGCGTGGATCCTAGCGAAGGAGGATGAGCCTGCGGGCATCGTCGATTCCGGGTCCCACCAGCTTGAGAAAATAGACGCCGTCCGCGAGGGGGCGTCCCCGACCGTCTCGTCCGTCCCACGTCATCGAGCCGAAGCCGCCGCCCGGAGCCGTCGTGGCGGAGATCGTGCGCACGAGACGGCCGCTCATTTCGAAGACACGGAGCACCAAGGATCTTCCACCATCGACCGAGAGCACGCGATAGGGAATGTACAGCGCCTGTCCGTTTCGGGGCCGGTACGGGTTTGGATAGGGGCGCCCCAGGGCCGAGTTGGAAGGGATGAACACCACGCCCTCCGCATCATTCCGGGAAGAGCCGTCGGCGAGGAAGGCGTCGAGACGGTATCGGTAGCTCTGTCCGCCCTGCACGGTTCTGTCCTGGACCGTCCGGGCCGCCGGACCGAGGAGCGCGTCGTTCACGCGGTACTCGGCCGTTCCCGCCATCCCCTTCGAGAGGGTTACGTTCTCGCGATAGAGATTCCATCCGATCGCTCCCGCGGGGAGGGCCACGGACCAGGTGATCGTGAGGCGCGGCTGCACGGCGGCGGGATCGAACGCGAAGCCAAGCGAAGGATCGGCCACGAACGCAGCGCTCGCCAGAAAGCGCTCGAGCCCGAGACCCGCGGCAACGAGGAGGGTATCGCCCACCCAGAAGGCGTCGCGGGCGAATCCGGGAACCTGGATCAGGCCGCGGACCCTAGGAGCCGAGGGAACTCGCAGATCCATGGCGAGCGCGCCGCCGTCCCCAAGGAGCGCCACGCCGGTCTGTCCCATCTGCGTGACGCCGTACACGGCCGGCGCAGGCAGCGCGCCGGCGGGATCCGCCAACCCCGGATTCGAAACATCGAAGATCTGCACGCCGAGGTCTGTCGTCCCCACGAGGAGCCGGGTTCCGCTCAGGTCCAGGTCGAGGGCGCCGAAGCCGATCGCAGAGCCGATGAGCGCGGGCGCCGCAGGATCCATGATGTTGATGAGCGCCAGTCCCGAGAACGCGTCCGCCACGTACGCCACCGTGCCCTGGATGGCCACGGCGCGCGGGTCTTGTAACGCGAGGGTCCCCCGAACGAGAGGCGCCAGTGAGTCCGTGACGTCGACGACGCTGATCCCGCCGCCGTTGATATCCCGCCACGCCACCACCGCGACCGTGCCGCTCACCGCGACTCCGAGCGCCGAACGAGGGGTGGCCACGGTGGACCGCAGGGCGGGAGCGGAAGAATCGCCGACGTCCACGACGAGGAGCCCCGCCGTGCCCGCGGCCACATAGGCCAGACGGCGCGCGGGGTCCAGAGCGACGTCGTATGCGCTCGAGTTGCCGGAGAGCGGCAGCACTCCCACGAGGGACGTGTCGGCGGCGGCAGAGCGGTAGATGCGCAGGCCGCCGGAGTAGTCCGCCACATACGCCAGACCCTGGCTCGCGACCACGCTGCGGACGCGTCCCGTTCCTCCCGGCGCGCCGCGGCCGCCGAAGATCGGCGCCGTGGTGTCGTAGGTCTGGATCAGGCTTCGCCCGATTTCGTCCGGCTCCGGGGGAACATTTTGGTCGTTCTCGGAGAGGACCGCCCGCGTTCCCACGATGGAGATCAGGAACGGCTCGATCGCCGTGAGCTGGTCGAACTCGGATCCGAGCAAGTCCCCTTTCGAGCCGCTCCGGACGAAGTTGGCATACGTCCGGGCTGCTCCCACCGCGACGACCCGTGCCTGGTCCGCATCGACGTCGCGAACCAGACTCCCCGAGCCGATGAGCACCGCCGCGCGGGGAGTCCGGGTCTCGGTGTCGAACGGAAGTATGCCGAGGTCCCCCACCGCGAGGAACGCCATCGCGTCGGGCCAGGCAAGATCCGTAGCCTGGAATCCGTTCGCCTGAAACTCCCACAGCGATTCGGGCAGGGCCCCGCTCCGGACGCGATAGAGTGTGAGGATCATGCGAAGCGTGGGGCTCTGGCGGCGGCTCAGGACTAGGAAGGAATCCGCGCGCGCCTGGACCCGGATGATCTTCCGCCCATCCTGGTACCCGCGCGGGCCGATCGGATCCAGAGCGCCGGGGACGGTCTCGCGGAAGAAGAAGAGATCCCCGTCGGTCGCAGCGGCCAGCGTCGCGCTCGAGGGCGCGAAGGCTCCATGCACGATCGCGCCCAGATGGTCGTGGCTCCCGATCGCGACGAGATCGGTGGAGTCGCTCAGATCGACAGCGACGATGCCCCGATTCCCCGCGAAGAGATACGCCGTGCTCCCGGAAACCGCCAGCTCGGAGACCACGCCCGCGGTTCGGAACGACCCGTAGAGGGTGTCCCGGCTCCCGTCCGTGCTCCTGAATTCCACACCGTTCCGCGTCGGAATGACGTAGGTACCCCCTGGAGAAGCAACGTGCACCGGAACGGCGGAGCCGTAGAGTCCCGTGAGCGAGGAGGGCGCAAGACGCGTGGCGACGATCTCCGTCGCGGCGCGCGCAGGCTGCGGTACCACGAGGAGGCAACCCAGGAGCATGAGTAGGCCGGGGATGCGCGGAGCACGGAAGGAACGAATCATCTGATACGACGCTACCACGGCGCGCCGAGCGGCCTCAACACGCATCTCCTTCTTTCCGCTTGTCCCGCACGAGGAGAGAGGCTATAGACTCGCCCCCCGCATGCTCGAAACGATCCTCGCTCCGCTCACGTCCTTCGTCCTCGCGGTCATCTCGAGCTGGGGCTATGCGGGCATCGTCTTCTGCATGGCGATCGAGAGCGCGTGCATCCCGCTGCCGAGCGAGATCATCATGCCCTTCTCGGATACCTGGTCACGACGGGGCGATTCACGCTGTGGGGCGTCGTGCTCGCGGGCGCGATCGGGAACGTGATCGGATCCTGGGCCGGGTACTGGCTGGGAGCCAAGGGAGGACGGCCGCTCGCGGAGCGGCTCTCCCGATGGCGGATCATCCGGATCAGCGAATACGACCGGGCCAACGGGTGGCTCCAGAAGCACGGCATCCAGGTCGCGTTCTGGACGCGCCTCCTCCCGATCGTACGCACGTTCATCTCCTTCCCCGCGGGCGCCGCTCGGGTACCGCGCTCGCGGTTCCTGATCTACACCTTTCTCGGCTCGCTCCTCTGGTCGCTCGCGCTCGCGTACGTCGGCGTGGTCTTCGGCGAGCACTGGGAGTCGATCCACGGCCTCTGGCGCGGGTTCGATCTGGTCGTCCTGGCCGCGCTCCTGGTGCTCTTCCTGATCTGGCTCCGATCTCACCTCAAGTCTCGGTAACGATATGGGGCCGTCCGCGTTGACGCTTCTCCGCGCCGATGGTAGTCTGGTCCTCCTTTCTGGGGGATCGTCCAGTGGTAGGACACGTGGCTCTGGACCACGGTACAGGGGTTCGAATCCTCTTCCCCCAGCCACATCAAAATCGAGAAATCCCCAACCGGATGGATACGGCGCTATCGTCTAGGGGTTAGGACGGGTGGTTCTCAGCCATCAAACCGGGGTTCGAATCCCCGTAGCGCTACCATTTTTTCTTCGCATGCCGGAACCGACGCGCGTCCCACCCGCGTGAAAGGAGCTCCTTCCATGCTGTCCCGTTCCCTCACCCGCTCGCTCGTGCTCCTTTTCGCGCTGGCTCCCGTACTGGCGACGCCGGCCCCGGCCGCGCCGCCGCGCGACGGCATGTGGCGCGCGTCGAAGCAGGAGTCCGGGAAAGGGATTCCCTCGAACGTGGAGTGGGTGGACTCCCTCGGCGGCATCACGCAGTACCGGCTCCGCTCGAACGGCATGACGATCCTCCTCTCGCGGAACCCCGCGGCGCCCGTGATCACGTTCCAGGTCGTGTACCACGTGGGATCGCGGAACGAAGCGCCCGGGAACACCGGCTCGGCCCACCTCCTCGAGCACCTCCTCTTCAACAAGAGCACCGAGAATTTCGGGCGCCAGAACGGGCACAAGACCTTCCAGGAGGTCCTCTACGAGGCGGGCTGCGACTACAGCTCGACCAACATGACCACCTGGTACGACCGGATGAACGGCTACTCGACGCTTCCGGCCGACAAGCTGGAGCTGGCGATGAAGATCGAGGCCGACCGGCTGGGCCGGGCACTCATCCTGGACAAGGAGCGCCAGCCCGAGATGACGGTGGTCCGGAACGAATACGAGATCGGAGAGAACAATCCCTCGGTCGCGCTGAACAAGGCGGTGATCGGGGCCGCGATCCTGGCCCACCCCTATCACTGGGACACGATCGGGTATCGCTCCGACATCGAGGGCGTCTCGACGGAAACACTGCGCGAGCACTATAAGAACTTCTTCTGGCCGGACAACGCGGAGGCGATCCTGGTCGGCGACTTCGATCCGGCGCAGGCGCTCCGGAGCTTCGACCACGAGTTCGGCGCCTTTCAGCGCTCGACGAAGCCGATACCTCGAGTCATCACGGTGGAGCCTCCCCAGGAGGGAGAGCGGCGCGTCATCGTGCGCCGGCCCGGGCAGGTGGGATTGGTCGAGATCGCCTACATGCGGCCGAACTCGCTCCATCCCGATTTCATCCCGCTCGACGTGCTCGCGACCATCCTGGGCTCGGGCATCAACTCGCGCCTCTACCAGGCGCTGGTGGAGAAGCAGCTGGCCACCGACGTGAGCGCGAACAACTACACGCTGCGCGATCCCTTCCCCATCCTGATCGACGCCACCGTCGCGCCCGGCGTGGGCCACCAGAAAGTGGAAGACGCGATGAAGGCGGCGCTCTACGAGGTCGCGCGCCGCGGGGTCACGCAGGAGGAGCTGGAGCGCGCCAAGAACCAGCTCGAGGTCTCGGTCGTTCGCGGGCGCGACGGCACCTACGAGCTGGCGTCGAGCCTCGGAGAAGCGGTGGCCTCGGCGAACTGGAAATGGTTCGTGCGCTACGTGGACATGATGCGAGGCGTGACCCGGGAGGACATCCAGCGCGTTGCGGCGACCTACCTCGTGCCCGATCACGCCACGGTCGGCTGGTTCGTCCCCGCGAAGGCCGAGGCGAAGAAGCCGCAGAAGAGCGCGGGCGCCGGGGGCTCGGTCGAGTCCTCGGCATCGAGCGGCCAGGTCCCGGGCGAGCCCGAGCGCGCGGCGTTCGCGGGGCGCACGCTTCATCGCGTGCTCCCGAACGGCATCACGCTCGACGTCCTCGCGAATCACGCGGTGCCGACGGTCGCCGTGCACGGAATCATCCTCGCCGGCCGCGTCTATGCGCCGGACAAGCCCGCGATCGCCCAGCTCACGGCCATGATGCTGGAGCGGGGCACGAGGAGCATGAGCAAGCGGGCGATCGCCGCGAAGCTGGACGGGGTTGGCGCGCGCCTCAACGTCTCGAGCGATCTGAACGTGGCGACCGTGCAGGGCTCTTCCCTCTCGCGCGACGCTCGGCTCCTCCTCGCGATTCTCGCCGATGAGCTCCGGACCCCGGCGTTCGGCGATTCCGAGCTCACGAAGGCGAAGGCGGAGATGAGGACCGATGTGCTGCGGGCGTTCGACAACACGAGGCTCCGCGCGTACGACCGGCTGGCGCAGGCCGTCTACCCGTCGGGACATCCCTACCATGCGCCCACGAAGGACGAGCGCCTGCAGAGCCTCACCGCGGCGCGGCCCGCGGATCTCCGCGCCTTCCACCGGGAGCGCTACGTGGGCTCGGCCATGGTCCTCGCGATCGTCGGCGACGTGGATCCCGAGCGGATCGCGGCGACCGTGGATTCCCTGTTCGGCGGGATCCCGCGGGGCGCGCCCTCGCGGCCGGACCTCCCCCGCACCGACCGGGGCGCGCCGGTGCGCGAGGCCGTCGAGCTGAAGGGAAAGGCGAACATGGATCTCATGTTCGGCGCGGGGAGCGGGCTGCGCAGGAACGATCCCGATTACGAGGCCTGCCTCGTGGCCAACGCCGCGCTGGGGCAGAGCTCCCTCTCCTCGCGCCTGGGCAAGCGGGTGCGCGATTCGGAAGGGCTGACCTACTCCATCTACTCGAGGTTCGTGATGACGGACGTTCTGGACGGGATGTGGCTCGCGGACGTCGCGGTGGCACCGAGCAATCTCCAGAAGGCGATGAAGTCCTCGCGCGAGGTGATCGAGGAATACTGCAAGAACGGAATCACGGACGAGGAGGTCGCCGTCCAGAAGAGCTTCTTCGCGGGCAATTACCAGGTGCAGCTGGCGACGAACGCGGGGATCGCGCAATCGCTCGCGGTCGCGGAGCAGTACGGCTACGGGCCGTCGTACCTGGACGAATTCCCGAATCGGGTGCGCGCCGTGACTCGCGAGCAGGTGCTGACGGCGATCCGCGCGCACCTGGATCCAGCCAAGCTCAGCGTGATCGTCGCGGGAGACCTGGACAAGTTCCCACAGTAGCGAGCTACTTCACCAGCGTCATCGTCCGCGTGCGGACGGTGTTCCCCACCGCGAGACGATAGAAGTAACGCCCGCTCGCGACCTGGAGCCCGCGCTCGTTCCTGCCGTTCCACCGCACGCTGTAGGTCCCCGGCCGCTGGCTCGCATCCACGAGCGTCCGCACCAGACGTCCGGACGCATCGAACACACGAATCAGGACACGTCCGCCGGAGCCTGCGTCGTAGGAGATCACCGTCTCCGGATTGAAGGGATTCGGGCGATTCTGCTCGAGCCGCGCCACAGGCGAGACACGGGGAGTGTCCGCCGCCGTGACCGACGGCGTGGAGAGCGGGTTGGCTGGATCGGATCCCAGGAGGAGCTCCCACCGGTCGCGGTATCCGTCGCGATCGCGGTCGATCGCCATCCTCATGCCCGAGCCCGGCGGCACGCCGAGGTAGGTGATCTCCCCTCCGTTCGTGGCGAGGGACCGGAGGCTGTCGGTGGAAATCGCTCCCTCCGAGTTCAGGTCGCTGATGAATCCCCCGCCCGTCTGGTAGAGGAATCCCTTCATCACGCCGCCAATCTTCCCGTGCGCGACGAGGTCGCAGTTCCCCAGATCGGCCTCGTGGTAGAGCGAATCGAGAAGCGCCACGGTGCCGGGACTGTTCTTGTTCGAGGCCGCGATGGTCAGCTCGCGCCCCACGGACGGAGCGGTGCCCGTGTCGAACGAAAGCAGGAAGGCCTCGATCGAGTAGCGCGCGTTCGTGTCCGGAAAACTGAAGACCGGCGCCCTCAGGAAGTTGACGAGGTTGTCCAGCGAGCCGTCGTGGAGGAAGCCGTAGCCCCTCTTGTTCGAGGCCGCGGCGAGCAGGAATCCGCTCTTCTGGTACATGTTCCGGAGCTGCGGGACCTTGAAGTCCTGGCTTTCTTGTAACAGGACGCCCGGGATGAGCGTGCCGTTCGTCCCCGTCGGGAGCGCGTGGCAGAAGGCGCAGGTTTGCCCACCGTCGTGCGGCCGCGCGGTGAACTCGATCCTTCCCTGCTCCGCCAGTGGCGCGAACGTCCGGTCGAGGTTCTGATTCGGATTCGGCGGATAGGCGACGGTCAGGATGAAGGTGTTGTACTTCTGCATGTCCGCCGCCGAGAGCGTGTCGGGATTCCCCATCAATCCCACGAAGGCCGGATTGAAGCGCGTGAAGTCGAGCCGGTCGCCCCGCCAGTGGAAGGGAGACGTGCCGGCGAGGCCGCGAAGGGACTGCGTGGTCATCGGCCCCTTCATGGGATGAACCTGAGTGCCGAGCTGCAGGCTGGGCGCCATCGTTCCCTGGGGATTTCCCAGATCCCAGGCGATGTTGTCAAAGTCCCCGCCGACGTGACAGCTGGCGCAGGCCAGATCGCCGTGCGCGGAATTCTGGCCGTTGTAGAGAAAGGGCCTTCCCTCCTTCACCTCGGCCGGAGTGGGATCGAACCGCAAGGGAACCTCTCCGATCTTGGTCTCGGTCGCGGCGTCCAGGATCGCCACCGAGTTCGTGAACCGGTTCAGGACGAAGAGCTGGCTCCGGGCCCCGTCGAGGGCTAAGCCCACGGGGCCGCGAGGCTCGGCCAGATGGATTCCAGCCGGAGAAGGAGCGCCGTCGGTCTGGATTCGATTCGTCACGGCGCCGGAGAGATTGATCACCCCAACCCGGCTCGACCCCATCGCGGCCACGTAACCCTTCCCCTGGGCCGCGTTCAGGACGATGTCGGTAGGCTCGGCCAGGCTCTGGTCCTTCTCCAGCTGCGGGCCGGGGCTGATCGAATAGTCGATGTGCGCGTTGAGATGCACCGGCGTCACCGGTCCCGCGCCCGCGCCCCCGATCAGCGTGACGCGATTCCTCGAGAACTGCCCCTTGAGATTCGGCTCGAACCGGGTCCGGTTCGACGCGTCGGTATTCGTGACGTAGAGCGTCGACGTCGCGGGATCGACCGCGATGTTGAACGCGCTCGATCCCACGTCCGACACGGTGCGGACCACCGCACCCGTGCCCGTGTCGAGAACCGCCAGGTCCACGTCCGGCAGGGTGAAGCCGGCCGGAACGGATGCGTCCCAGATCTTCGGTGTCGGCTGTCCGTCATCGATCCAGTGCGTTCCGTTCCACTGCACGATCACGCCCACGTCCGGAGCCGCGGGCAGCGCCGGGCTCTTCGGCGGATTGGGTGGCGAAGGCCCCCCACCGGCGCGCACCTTGGCCGCGCTCAGGATCGTCGTCCGGTTTCCGCACTCCTGCACGCTCACGTAAACCTGGGTCCCTCCTGGCCCTACGGCGAGCGCACGGGGACGCCTTCCGAAGATGGAGGCCGGAGCAAACGCCGGTGTCAGGCTCACGGGATCGAAGACACTCACCTGGTCGAGTCCGCTCACGCACACGAAGGCCCGAAGCGGCGAGCCGGCGAACACGACATCGGTCGGCTCATCGCCAACGGACACGGTCGCCTCCACGCTCATGGAGCGGAGATCGACCACGCTCACGTCGTCGGAGAGATGGTTCACGACCCAGGCGGTGCTGTCGTTCAGCGCCGCGACCGAGACGGGCTCGAGTCCCACCGGCACCTCGCCGAGCGATGTCAGGAAGCCCGGACCGATCGAGAACACCTCGAGGCGCGCGTCGGGCAGGTTCAAGGCCAGGAGCCTGGTTCCATCCGGGGTCAGCGCGACGGGGTGCACCGGGAGCGATTCGAAATTCCGGTAGTCGGTGGTTGCGGCGACGGAGGAGGCGGACTCATGGGGTCGGTATGCGAAGAATACGACGGTGCACAGAGCCGAAGCCGCGAGAACGAGCCAAAGGGCGCGACGACGGCGCGGGGAGGGGCCGGTGCGCTCATCCATGGGTGCATACCTCCGGTATTCCACTGGCATGGTGTTGTTGCGGGAGTTGGACTTACAGCCCTAAGCCACTATTATACTACATGTTGCGGCTCCCGTAAATACCCTGTGAGGCGCTCCACGGCGGCGGGATCCTCGTGGCGGCGCATGTAAGCGGCGTACGCCTCTCCGAGCCGGGATCGCATCTCGGAGCGGTAGCGCTCGCGGCTGAACCGGAGCGCCTGGCGGCGGAGCGCTCCTCCGTCGAAGCGGCGGCGGCTCACCTCCCGCATCGCTTCCACGAGAGACTCCTCGGTCGCATCGTCGAAGAGCACCCCGGTGTCGGGCGTGATCGTCTCGAGCGCCCCTCCCTTCCGGAGCGCGACGGCCGGACGTCCGCAGGCGAGCGCCTCCAGGGGCGCGATGCCGAAGTCCTCCTCGTGCGCCTGAACCAGCGCGCGGCAGGTGCGGTATGCCTCCCGGAGATCCTCCTTGGAAACCCATTGCTCGAAGCGAACGGTCGGTCCCGCGATCGATCGAAGCCTCTTGAGATCGGGCCCCGAGCCGATCACTCGCAGCTTCGCCCCCATGCGGTTCGCCGCGCGGATCGTGAGGTCCACGCCCTTGTAGGGAACGAGGGCGGAGACGGTGAGAAACGGAGCGTCGGGACCGGGCTCGGAATCGCCGGGAGTGAAGAACTCGGTGTCCACGGGCGGGTAGACGACGAGCGCGGGACGCCGGTAGTGCTTCCGGATCCGGTCGCGGATGTTGAAGGAGTTCCCGATGAAGAGGTCCACCCGGTCCGAGCTCAGACGATCCCACAGGCGGAATTCGTGCGCGATCGAGCGTCCCACCCAGCGCTCGAGGGGGCCGGTGCGTCCCGGCGCGAAATACTCCGGGGCCAGATCCCAGAAGTAGCGGACCGGGGTGTTGCAGTAGCACACGTGAAGCGTGTCGGCCCGCGTGATCACTCCCTTCGCCGCGCAGTGGCTGATCGACACCACCAGGTCGTATGCGCTCAGGTCGAAGGACTCGATGGCCTTGGGATAGGACGAGACGTACCAGCGGTAACGGCTCCTACCCAGAGGAAACTTCGCGATCCACGACTCGTGAATGCGATGCGATTCGATGGTCTTGGAGAGACGCCCCTTCCAGTGCACGAGCGTGTAGATCTCCGCGGAGGGAAACATTTCGCAGAGCACCTCGAGGCATTTCTCGCCGCCGCGCATGCCGGTGAGCCAGTCGTGGACCAGCGCGACGCGAAGCGAATCGAAAGGTTTGGCCGAAAGTGCCGGGGCCGGCGCGCTCACGAGGCGGGTGCGGGAGACTCGGCTTCGAGGCGCTCCGCGGCGAGCCGCAGCCGCTCCACGGTGCGCTCGCGTCCCAGGAGCAGGATCACGTCGAAGATGCCGGGGCTGACCTTCTTTCCGGTCAGCGCGATGCGCGCGGGCATGATCACCTCTCCGGCCTTCACCCCCTCCGAAGCCGCGAGCCCCCGCGTCGCCTTCTCGATCGGGTCGTGCTCGAAGGGCTGCACCTCTTGGAGCGCCGTCGCGAGCTTCTTCAGCCTCGCGGCGGCATACGGCTTGGCCAGGAGCTCCGCCCAGGGCTCCGGCTCAGGCTCCACCCGATCCACGAAGAGATACGCCGCGTATTCCAGGAACTGGCGGGGACGCTTCAAACGGTCGCCGACCGCCTCGACGGCGCGCTCGAGGAATCGCCGGTCGCGAAGCGCCGGATTCTCTGGCGTGCCCGTCGCCTTCAAATGCGCGGCCACCATGTCGGCCCGTACCGACAACGGGAGCGCGCGGAAATACTCGCCGTTCATCCAATCCAGCTTCTCGTAGTTGAAGATCGCGGGATTCTTGGAGACGCGCTCCAGGGAGAACACCTGCGTCAGCTCCTCCATCGTGAAGATCTCGCGCTCTCCGTCGTACGCCCAGCCCAGGAGCGCCAGGAAGTTCACCATGGCCTGGGGCAGGATTCCCTCGTCGCGGAACGCCGTCACGGAAACGGCTCCGTGCCGCTTGGAGAGCCGCGTCCCGTCCGGTCCCAGGATCATCGGAAGATGCCCGAAGCGCGGAGGCGTGAGTCCCAGCGCCCGGTAGATCTGAATCTGGCGCGGCGTGTTCGAGATGTGGTCGTCCCCGCGGAGAACGTGGGTGATCCGCATCGCGTCATCGTCCACGACGGCGGCGAAATTGTAGGTCGGGTGCTGATCGGTACGCAGGATCACGAGATCGTCCAGGGTGCCGTTCTGGAAGGTCACCGTGCCTCGCACCTCGTCCTCCCACGAAGTCTCCCCTTCCGGCATGAGGAACCGGATCGCGTACGCCTCGCCCTTGGCGGCGCGCGCGTCGGATTCCTGCTTCGTGAGCCGGAAACAGGTGCGGTCGTACTTGGGGGGCTCGCTGCGGGCGAGCGCCTGCTCGCGCCTCCGCTTCAGATCCGCCGGGTCGCAGAAGCAGCGATACGCCTTCCCCTCGTTCAGGAGGCGCCGGGCCGCTTCGGCGTAGCCCTTCAGCCGCTCGCTCTGGAAATACGGCCGGTGCGGCCCGCCCACCTCCGGCCCCTCGTCCCAGCGGAGTCCCAGCCAGGAGAGCCCCTCGAGAATCCCCCCCAGGGCGTTCTCCACGTTCCGCTCCTGATCGGTGTCCTCGATGCGCAGCACGAAGGTGCCGCCGTGCCGCTTGGCGTAGAGATAGTTGAAGAGCGCGGTGCGGGCGCCCCCGACGTGGAGATACCCGGTCGGGCTCGGCGCGAATCGCACGCGTACCGGCGAAGTCATTGCAGTCCTTTCCGTGTGGCCGTGGAGTCGGATCGAGGTGCCTGGCTCAGCGCAGCAGCACCATCTTCCGCGCGAAGGTAGCCGGGCCGATCGCCGCGCGATAGTAGTAAACGCCCGAGGAGACTTCCCGGCCCGCGCGGTCGCGTCCGTCCCAGCGGAACTCATAATACCCGGGATCGTAGGCCCGCGAAACCGGCGTCGCCACGAGACGCCCGCGCACGTCGAAAATCCAGATCCTCACCGGCTGCGGCCCCTGGCCCGCCACGGCGAACGAGATCGCGGTCACCGGATTGAAGGGATTGGGCCGGTTCTGCGCCAGCGAGGAGCGCTTCGGCGCGCCCGGAGCGGGCGGCCCCCCGTCTCCTGGAATCGAGTCGACCGCGGTCAGAACCGGGAACGTTGCGTACCCCGTGTGCCAGTTGTCGTGGCGGAACATGGGCCACGCCATTCCGCTGGGCATGAAGGACCCCGGATAGCGCCAGGCATAGACCCCGCGGTCCCAGCCCGCGAGCACGATGTCCACGGCGCCGTCGCGGTCCAGGTCCCAGATCGCGGGCGTGCCGCGCGCCTCCGCGCCGATCTCGATCGGAAAGCCGCTCACCAGCGTTCCGTCCGCATGGAACGCATGGAGTCTCCGGTCCTCCGCCGCGATCAGGATCTCGAGGGTGCCGTCGCCGTCCAGGTCCGCGACGGCCGCGGATGCTTCGGTCGCGGCTCCCAGGGTGAGGTTCGAGAATCCCGGGAGCACGGCTCCCTGCGGGTCCCACGCCATCACGCGCCCGTCCACTCCCACCGCGATGACGTCGAGGCGTGGATCTCCCAGCGGGGTGAGGAGCGGCGCCAGCACCGGCGAAGGGACCCGCCCGTTCCCGATCGTGAGCTCGAGGGGCCGCGGCCATCCGGGTGCACGCTGTCCCGAAGCGGTGAGCACGTAGACACTGTCGTTGGCACAACCGAAGACCGTCTCCAGGCCGCCTCCGGGGATCACGCTCCCGATCGCCGGAGAGGCGCTGGTGGTTCCGTTCGCGAAGAAATCCCACACGACGGAGGAGTCGGCGTGGATGGCGTACACGTGCCCGGACGAAGTCCCGAAGACGATCTCACGTATTCCGTCCCCGTTCAGGTCCGCGATCGCGGGAGAGGAGATCACGGTGCCTTGAGGGGTGAAGAGGACGCCGGTCGTTCCGCGCACCGGGGTTCCGTTGGCGTGCCAGGCGTAGAGCCGGTTCGTATTCGAGCCCACCACGATGTCCGGCTGGCCGTCCCCGTCGATGTCTCCTATCGCCGGACTGGACCAGAAAGGCGCCGCTCCCTTGCGGGGCCATCCCGAGTAGAGCGTTCCGTTCGCGCGCCACACGGCGACGCTGGAGTCGTTCCACGAGGCGGCGATGATCTCGGGGACGCCGTCTCCGTCGAGATCGGCCGCCGCGGGAGAGGACGGAATGTGGTGGAGCAGCGTGCTGAAGATTCCGGTCGTGACCGTGCTCTGGTCGCCGTCCACCCAATCCTGCCCGTTGGGCCGGAACACGTAGAGGTATTCCGCCCCGACGATCACCTCCGGCTTCTGATCCCCGTCGAGATCGGCGAGACAGACCGAGGAAGAGGTGGGCTCTCCCAGGAGCGCCGGCCATCCCGCAAGGAGCGGCGGGCTGGTGCTCGTGACGAGTGGTATGGATTGCGGCCCCTCGTTTCCACCGGAATCGACCGCCGCGGCGGCGTAGCGGTACCGCGTGAGCGTGGGAAGGCCCTGGTCCTCGTAGGAGGAGACACGGCGAACCGGTGTCGGGGTCAGGAGCGTGAGAGCGCTGCCGTCATCGAGCGCGCGATAGATCCGGTACCCGGCCACGTCGGGCGCCGCGACTGGATCCCACCCGATCGTGATGCGATCGGAGCCTGGGATCTCCGTCCTGAGATTCATGGGAGCCCCGGGTGTTCCGGCGTCCACCGCGAAGCTCCAGGAATGGAAATAGGCGTCGTCCACGCGCACCTGGAAGAGCGCCCCCGCCGGGATGGAGGCTCCGGCGCGCACGCGAAGCGCCTGGCTCGTCGCCGTGGACCCTGTGGGAACGTCTCCCAGGGCCGCGGTGGAATCGAGGAGCGCGACTCCCGCGCCAGGATTCCTGAGGTGCACCGAGAGCCCGCGTCCGCGGCCGCTCCCCTCGTTCGCGATCGTGAATCGGTAGCGCACGTTCTCGTTGGGGTCCAGGATCCCGTTGCCGTTCCCGCCCGCAGCGGGCGAATCGTCGAAGCCGTTCCCGGCGAGAACAGGTGCCGCGGCCGAGACGGCGAGCGGCACGTCCGTCGTGTCCGATCGCGCCGCGTCGCTCACGATGATGCGTATCCGCTCGGCGCGGGCCGTCGCCGGTATCGCGAGCGCCCGGACGCGAAGGCTGTCCGGCAGCGGAAGCTCCGCGCCCGAAGCGAGGGCCGGAAGGGCGGCGATGCCCTGCGTCACCGAGAGTCCTCCCGTGAGCGTCTGCAGGGAAATCGAGACCGCGCCCGAGGAGGCGCCGGTGCCCGAGTTCTTCACGCTGCCCCCGAGCGCGAAGGTCTCGCCGGCGTCGGCGACCTGGTCTCCGTCTCCCGCGATGGAATCGCGAACGGTCACGTTTCGAAGCGCGAAGTGGGCGGCCCCGGTCGCCGTCACCGTGAGCGAGTCGAGGAACGGGAGATTTCCCGGCACGGTCACCGCGAAGGAGAACTTGCCGGTCGATCCCGGATGGAACGGGACCGTGGCGTGACCCGCGGCGTCGGTGAACGACACCCGGTACTCCTCCCCTTGCTTCCATGCGACGACGAGCGCCGATTCCGCCGGTGCTCCCGAGGCCAGGACGGTCACGCTGAAGCTCGGCGAGCTCAGCGCCACGGCCACCGGCCTCGTGACCGCGAGCGTGCCGGGAGGGCATCGCCAGATCGGAAGGGCCGGGCTCCCGAGCAGGATGGTCTCGAAGTACCCCCACCGCTCCTGGGACTCGGCGCGCGCGAGAGGAAGGAGCGAGGCGCGCGCGTTCTCGACCGCCTCTCCCAGGGTGATCGGTGGGCCGCGCTGGAGTTCATCCATGAGCTTGGTGGAGACCTTTTGGTCGATGCCGGGCCAGGCGTCGCGCGTCGCCCCGACGTACGCCAGGGCTCCTCCCGACGCGCTTCGCACGACCTGCTCCCCCACGCACTCGTAGTCGGCGGCCGCGGACGCGCAGTTGGAGGAGATCCAGAGGCCCGCGGAGTCGCCGTTCGCCAGCGTCGCGAGCTCGGAGAGGTTGATCACATCATTCCCGATGGAAAGCTGCGACCCCGCTCCGTGCCCGATGTGGTGCACGATGCCGTAGCCACGCCCGAGCGCATTCAGCGCTGCCGGCTTGGTCAAGGGCAGGGCGCCCGGGTAGGCCGCCGCGTTCTCGTAGTAGCGATCCACGGTCACGCACGCGGGGGCTCGCACCAGGAGCGATTCTCCGGCCGCCGCACCGTCCACCGAGATCACCTGCCCCGGCGTCCAGTTCGTCGGGAACAGCACCTCCGCCAGGATGAGCTCCTTCGTGAGCGCTCCGGCGGCAGGGCTTGTCGCGTAGCGAATGGCTTTCGAGACGAGCACCTGCGCATCCGCTCGCGTGGACGCCGAAAGCCTCCCCACGGCGATGTCGGGGCTCATGTCCAGGCTGTCCGCCACCTCGCCGTAGATCCCGTTTCCGTTCCGGTCCCAGGTTCCGTCGAGATCGGAGTAGTAGGCGTCGCTCGGAACGTCCATCGTCTCCCCGAACAGGACCCGCGCGTAGCGCATCGGGATCGCATCGTGATCCGCTGCCAGCACGGCCCATCGCGTGCCCCAGAGATCATGGGCCGCCTTGAGGAAGCTCCGCACCGCCTGGGCGAGATCGTTGGACCGGGGATCCGCGGCGCGAACGGTCGAGAGATTCCGCACCACGGTCGCGATGCCGATCCGGGTCTGGTAGTCGGCGAGACGCTGATAGATGTCGGCGAGCGAGTCGGCCGTCACGATCACGCAATCGACCGGAGAGCCGAGTCCCGACGGCGTCACCGTGGGGAGAAAGGGCGCGGCGCGGCGTGGATCGGACGGGATCCGGTGCGCGCGAGGGGGTAGCTGGGCATTCGCGGGCGGAATGGGAAGGGCCGCCAGACCTGCCATGGTGAGGAGGGCCACGAGCGCGGGGAGCCGCTTGACGCAGCGCGAGAAGAAAGGCGAGTAACCTACGTGTTTTGAAATGGTTTGGTGCCTCGGCGGCGCCCCGGGAGTCTGTGCGAGCGTT
>Ga0099791_10000359_pt1 | contig 16582 bp, 18 predicted proteins | sample Rivendell_Oct201_7_FD_77318 | JGI IMG/M metagenome (GOLD analysis project Ga0099791, IMG submission 77318) | Vadose zone soil and rhizosphere microbial communities from the Eel River Critical Zone Observatory, Northern California to study diel... | ecosystem: Environmental > Terrestrial > Soil... | reverse complement strand
TAGATGAACGCGAGCCCGATCAGGGTCACCACGAGCCCGCCCACCACCGCGCCCACCACCCAGCCCGGCACCGACAGCCGCAGCACACGGCTGCCGTCGTCGCGCACCATCAGCAGGTTGAACTGCTTGGGCTTGCCCATCGTCACCGCTTGAGCGGCACGACCGCGAGGTCCCGGACGGCGGCGACCTCGGTCACCGGGGTCGGCTTGACCATGCGGCAGTGGCCCTCGAAGACCACGCCCTCTTCGACCACCACGATCGGGGCCTCGACGTCGCCGTAGACGCGCGCGGTGCGCTTGAGCTCCACCCGCTCGGTGGCCCGCAGGTTGCCCGTGACCTCGCCGCTCACCGTGACCCGGCCGGCCCGGACGTCGGCCTCGACGACCGCGCGCTCCCCGATGATCAGGGTGTCGCCGGAGCTGATCTCGCCCTTGAACTTGCCGTTGAGCATGACGGTGCCGCGAAACGTGTACCGGCCCTCCATCTCCGAACCTTCGTCGATGAAGGCGGTCAGGTCGCCCCGTCGCGGTCCCTTGGTCCTTCGTCCGAACATAAGACTCGTCCCCCTGGCCCTTGGACCCCCGCGGGGGTCGGGAAACTCGACTGTCCGCTCGGAGCGTGCTGGAAGGTGGGTGTTGGTTACGGGTTCGCCCGGTAAGGCTCTTCTAGCACGCCCTTCAAAAGGGTGTCAACCCCCGTCCGACCGCCGGCCGGCGTGCGCGCTATCCCCGCGCGGCATCAGGGCGACTTCGTTGACACTCGCGCGAGCGGCACAGTATGATCGAGGTCCCTGGAGACGAAACCATGGACGAGTTCTATCGAATCAAGCGGCTCCCGCCCTACGTCTTCGCGATCGTCAACGACCTGAAGTCGAAGGCGCGCGCCAAGGGCGAGGACATCATCGACCTCGGGATGGGCAATCCAGACCAGGAGACGCCCAAGCACATCGTCAACAAGCTGGTCGAGGCGGCCCGCAATCCGCGCAACCACCGATACTCGGCCTCCAAGGGGATCACCCGGCTGCGGAAGGCGGTCACGACCTGGTACCGCACCCGCTACGGGGTCGAGCTGGACGCGGAGACCGAGGCCATCGTCACCATCGGGGCCAAGGAGGGCATGGCCCACTTGGCCCTCGCGGTGCTCCAGCCGGGCGACGGGGTGCTGGTCCCCAACCCGACCTATCCCATCCACTCCTACTCGGTGGTGATCGCCGACGGCGACCTGCGCTCGGTGCCGCTCATCCCGGGCGACGACTTCTTCGCCCGGCTGCAGGAGACGGCCCGGCTCGCCTGGCCCAAGGCCAAGCTCCTGATCCTCTCCTTCCCGCACAACCCGACGACGCTCTGCGTGGACCGCGAGTTCTTCGTCAAGGTCGTCGACTTCGCGCGCGAGCACCAGCTGATGGTGGTGCACGACTTCGCCTACGCCGATTTCGCCTACGACGGCTACAAGCCCCCGTCCTTCCTGGAGGTGCCGGGGGCCAAGGACGTGGGGGTCGAGATCTTCTCGCTGTCGAAGTCCTACAACATGCCGGGCTGGCGGGTGGGCTTCGTGTGCGGGAACTCCCGGATGGTCAACGCGCTGGCCCGCATCAAGTCGTACCTCGACTACGGCGCCTTCCAGCCCATCCAGATCGCGGCGATCATCGCGCTCGAGGGCGAGCAGGGCTGCGTGGGCGACATCGTCGAGCTGCACCGAAAGCGCCGCGACGTCCTCGTCGACGGCCTCAACAAGATCGGCTGGTCCGTCCCCAAGCCCAAGGGCACCATGTTCGTGTGGGCCCCGATCCCGGAGGCGTTCCGCAGCATGGGCTCGCTCGAGTTCTCCAAGCTGCTCATCCAGGAGTGCAAGGTGGCGGTGTCCCCGGGCATCGGCTTCGGCGAGTACGGCGACGGCCATGTCCGCTTCGCCCTCGTCGAGAACGCGCAGCGCATCCGACAGGCCCTGCGCGGCCTCAAGACCCTCACCGGCCGGTAGCGGACCGGGAGCGGCTCACGGGCTTCCCCGGGGGTCGGCCGCCCGGGCGGCCTCGAATGGACCCATGAACGAGATCAAGATCGCCCTTCTGGGCCTCGGCACGGTCGGCTGCGGCGTAGCCAAGATCCTCCAGAGCCACGGCGCCGAGCTGGCCGAGCGCGCGGGATGCCGCCTCGCCTTCGCGCGCGTGGCGGACGCGGACCTCACCCGGCCCCGCGACGGGCTCGACCTGGCGCGGCTGCCCCTCACCGCCGACGCGGGCCAGGCCATCGACGATCCCTCGGTCCAGATCGTGATCGAGCTGATCGGCGGGCTCGAGCCGGCGCGGACGTTCATCCTCCGGGCCCTGCAGGCGGGCAAGCACGTGGTCACCGCCAACAAGGCGCTGCTCGCCCACCACGGGACCGAGCTGTTCGAGGAGGCCCGCCGCCACCGGGTCATGCTCGGCTTCGAAGCCGCGGTGGCGGGCGGCATCCCGCTCATCCGCGCGGTGAAGGACGGCCTGCCCGCCAACCGCATCCTCTCGACCTTCGGGATCGTCAACGGCACCTGCAACTACATCCTCTCCAAGATGACCGACGAGGGCCGCGACTTCGGGGAGGTCCTCAAGGAGGCGCAGGCGCACGGCTACGCGGAGGCGGATCCGACCCTCGACATCGAGGGGCTCGACTCGGCCCACAAGCTGCAGATCCTGGCCACCCTGGCCTTCCGCACCGCGGTCGATCTGAAGGACATCTACACCGAGGGCATCACCGCGGTCGGCCAACAGGACGTGGTGAACGCGACCGAGCTCGGCTACCGCATCAAGCTGCTCGCGATCGCCAAGGCCTCCGAGGGAGCCCTGGAAGTCCGGGTGAACCCGACCATGGTCCCGGCCAGCTCCCCGCTCGCCGCGGTCTCCGGCGTGTTCAACGCGGTCTTCATCACCGGCGACAACGTGGGCGACCTCATGTTCTACGGCCGCGGGGCCGGCCAGCTCCCCACCGCCTCCGCGGTCTGGTCCGACACCATCGACATCGCGCGCCGGGTGGCCCACGGCATCCCCGCGCTCGACACCGATCTCCCCACGATCCGGCGCAACCCGCTGCCCCTGCGGCCGGTCGACGACATCCGCTCCGCCTACTACCTGCGCGTGATGGCGCTGGATCGGCCCGGCGTCCTCGCCCAGGTGGCGGGCATCCTCGGTCAGCACGACATCTCGCTGGCCTCGGTGCTCCAGAAGGTGCGTGCGCGCCACGAGGCGGTGCCGGTGGTGATGATGACGCACGAGGCGCGCGAGCGGGACATGCGCGCGGCCCTCGCCGCCATCGACAAGCTGCCGGTGGTGGCCGCCCGGACCACCATGATCCGGGTGGAGGCGTGAGCGGGCGGTCCGGCCGGTCCGGGCGCTGAGCCGCGCGCCCATGTCGTCGTACGCACGGCTGGGGAAGATCCTCCTCGGCCTCGTGGTGAGCGCCGGGCTCCTGATCTACTTCTTCTGGGACGTGGATCTCCGCGTCGTCGGCGCGCGGCTCCGCGAGACCCTCTGGGGCTTCCTGGCCCTCAGCGTCGCGCTCAACTTCCTCTCTCTGTGGGTGCGCGCCCGGCGGTGGCGCTACCTGTTCGCGCCGGGAGCGCACGCCGGCCACCTCTTCCGGGCCCTGATGGTGGGCTACATGGGCAACAACCTGCTCCCGCTCCGGGCCGGCGAGATCGTGCGGATCTACGTGGCGTCACGGCACGGCCCGCCGTTCTGGACCACCTTCGCCACCGTGGTGGTGGAGCGCGTCCTCGACGGGCTCGCGCTGGGCCTGCTCGTGGCCGGCGTCCTGCTGGTGGTGCCGGTGCCCAGCGAGATGCGCTGGTCGATCCTGATCTTCCTCGGCTTGGACGTGCTCGGGATACTGATCCTCGCCGCGATCGCGATCGCCCCCGGCGCGTGCCGCGCGCTGATCGAGGTCCTCTTTCACCGGGTCGCCTGGGTCGAGCGGCGGATGCTCAGCATGCTCGACACCATCACCGAGGGGCTGCGCGGCCTGCGCACGCCCCGCCACCTTCTACCGCTGACCCTCTACTCGGTGGGGATCTGGTTCTTCCTGGCCCTGTCGGTGTGGACCGCGCTCCACGCGGCCCACCTCGACCTCCCGCTCGCCGCCGCGTGGACCGTGCTCGCCTTCCTTGGCCTGGGCGTGAGCCTGCCGTCGAGCCCCGGCTTCGTCGGCGTGATCCAGGCCGCGACGGTGCTCGCCCTCGCACTCTTCGACGTGCCGCGCACCGAAGCGCTTTCCTTCTCGCTCCTCATGCACGCCTCCCAGTTCGTTCCGGTGACCGCGGCGGGACTGGTGTGCCTGTTCTTGGAACACATCCGGCTGACGGACGCCACCCGGGGCGAGGTGGGGCAGATCGCGTCTTCCCAACGGTGAATGGCGAACGGTGAGTGAGGAGCGGGGAGCGGGAAGGATCGCGCGGGCGCGGCGGCGCAGCTAGCGGCGACGGCCCCACCGCCGGCGCTCCACCCATTCGGTGAGCCGGTCGGTCAGGTCGATCAGCAGCACCGCGGCCCCGATCGCGACGATCAGCCAGCCGAGCCCTCGCAGGCTCGCGCCACCGGCCTCGATGAAGGCCGGCACCGCCGCCACCACGAGGATCGCCAGGACCGCCGCGCCAATCCACATGCCGCCAGCGTAGAGAGCCACCCCCCGGAACGCCAAGAAGAATAGGCGCCCGGCCCCGCGTGTAAACGCGGACCCACGCCACGGCGTCTCATCCAGTGATCGCAGCACCCCGGGGCTTCAACTCCAAAATCCCTGCAAATCCAGGAGGATACCGATGGACAAGCCCATGGGTTGGCTGGTACGGACGCTGGCGGTGGCGGCGACCGGCGTGACGGTCGGGCTGCTCTCGACGGCCGCCTCGGCCCAGGAGATTCGGAACGACGCCCAGGACCTGCGGCAGGATCGGAAGGAGATCCGCCAGGACAACCGCGAGATCCGCGGAGACCGGCGTGAGCTGCGCGGCGACACGAAGGAGATCCAAGGCGACCGCCGCGAGCTGCAGGGCGACCGGCGCGACCTCCGGGACGCCCAAAAGTCCGGCGACCCGACCGCGGTCAAGGACGCCAAGCAGGACCTGCGGGGCGACCGCCGCGACCTCCGGAGCGACGTGAAGGACCGGCGGGCAGACGCGCGCGATCTGCGGCAGGACAAGCGCGACCGGCGCGGAGACGTGAAGGACCTGCGCCACGATCGGCGCGATCTGCGGAAGGACGTCGCGGAGAAGAGCGCGAAGTAGAGCGGTGGGCCGGGCTCCGGGAGCGGTTGGGATCGCTCCCGGAGCCCGGCCGCGAGCGGCGGGAGGCTTGGAGCCGAATGCGCGCGTATGGGAAGATCGGGGCGAGAGGCGCCCGTGGAGTCGAGCGATGAGGAGCTATGTCGTGCGGTGGCGGAGCGGAAACCGGGGGCCTTCGACCTCCTGGTCGAGCGCTACCAGGAGCGGGCCTACCGCATCGCCTGGTCCGTCGTGCGCGATCGGGAGGAAGCCCGCGACTGCTCCCAGGAAGCGTTCCTTCGCCTGCACGAGTCGGCCGGCTCCTTCGCGGGGCAGTCGAAGTTCTCGACGTGGTTCTACCGCATCCTGGTCAACTGCTGCCTCGACCAGAAGCGTCGCGGGCGCGGCTGGCGGCAATTGCTGGGCTGGCGCGATCGGCGCGACGACGGGCCCGACGAGCCGGATCCGGTCGAGCAGGCGCCCTCGCCGTTCGCGGATCCCGCGGATCACGTGGACACGGAGCGACGCATGAGCCGGGTGTGGGCGCTGGTGGAAGAGCTCTCGCCGCAGCAGCGCGCGGCGGTGACCCTCTCCTGCCGCGAGGGAATGGCGACCAAGGACATCGCCACCGTGCTGAGCCTGTCGGAGGCCACGGTGCGGGTGCACCTGCACCGCGCGCTCGCCACGCTCAGGCGGCGGATCGGAGATCAGGCATGACCGACGTGCACGTGGACGAGCTGCTGGTCGATCATCTCCGCGGCGACCTCGAGGGGCCCGAGCGGGCGCGGGTCGACGCGCATCTGGCCGCGTGCGCGGAGTGCCGCGCCTCCCGCGAGGGCTTCGCGCGGATCGTGGCCGCGCTGGCCGACACCGCGCCGCCCGCGCCCCCCATCCACTGGGGCGCGTACCGGGCCGAGCTGCGCGAGCTCATCGCGCGCGCCGGCGCCGGCCGCGGCGCGCGCGGGGCCTGGCTCGGGCGACCGGTGTCGGCGCTGGTCGCAGCAGCCCTGGTGGCCGCGCTGGTGGTGGCCGGGCAGCCCGGGCTGCGCGGACCGGGCGCGCCCGACCCGCTCGCGCTCGACAACACGATCCTCGCGAGCCGGCTCGACATGATCGCCCGGCTCGACGTGGTGCAGGACCTCGACCTGCTCGAGGACTTCAACGTCATCAACGAGCTGGACGAGCTGCCGGGGCCGAGCAAGAGCTGAGCCGTGAGGGCATGGCTCTGGCCCGCCGGCCTGCTCGTGATGACGCTGGCGGGAACGATCGCGGCGGGCGCGGCCGATCGAGGCGCGCCGACGAAGCGCGCCGGCGCGCCGGAGGCGGTGGACGCGGAGATGCTGAGGGACCTGGACCTGCTGAGCAGCCCGGACTACACCCGGGACCGCGAGGTGGCCCGCCGCATGGGTCTCCTCGAGCGCATGCGCATGCTCGAGACCCAGCGCGCGCAGGAGGCCGCCGGCGCCGCCACCGGTGCGTCCGCCCCCGAGCCCCCGCCGCCTCCGGCCCGGGACGGCCGTTGACATGACATCCCGGACCGCGCTCGTCCTGACCCTGCTGGCGCTGCTGGCCGGCCCCGCGGCGGCCCAGGCTCCGCCCCCGCCTCCCGCGGCCCCGGGCGCGCCCGCGGCGCCCGGCGCGGCGATCCAGGGGCTCGAGCGCCTCTCGCCGGAGGAGCGCGCGGTCGCCGAGCGCAACCTCGAGCGGTGGCGGAGCATGACCCCCGAGCAGCAGCAGCGCGCGATGGACAACTACCGCCAGTGGCGCAGCCTCTCCCCGGAGGAGCGCCAGAGCGCCCGTCAGAACCTCCAGCGCCTCCGCCAGATGCCCCCCGGCGAGCGCGCGCGGGTCATGCAGGACTTCCAGCGCTGGAACCAGCTGCCGGACGAGCGGAAGCGCGAGCTGGAGCGCGCCTACCAGCGCTACCAGCAGCTCCCTCCGGAGCGGCAGCGGCAGATCCAGCAGCGCTTCGAGCGTTACCAGTCGCTGAGCCCGGAGCAGCGCCAGCGGATGGACCGGAACCTCGAGCGCTGGCGGAGCATGACGCCCGAGGAGCGCCAGCGCGCCCGCGAGCAGATCCGCGAGAAGCGACAGGAGCGCCAGAAAGAGATCCGGCCGCGCGAGGACGCGCCGGCGCGCCGCCCCCGCTGAAGGGGCGCGACTTTACACTGCGCGCGGGGGTCGTGTACGATGGCCCTCTCATGGCGCAGCTGATCGTCCAGAAGTACGGCGGCTCGTCCGTCGCCGACCCCGAGAAGATCAAGAACGTGGCCCGGCGCGTGGCGGGCTATGCGCGTGAGGGACACCGTCTGGTCGTCGTGGTGTCGGCGATGGGCAAGACCACCGACGGGCTGCTCGCGCTCGCCGCCGCGATCACCGCGACCCCCGACCCGCGCGAGATGGACATGCTGCTCGCCACCGGCGAGCAGGTGACCATCGGCCTCCTCGCGATGGCCCTGCAGGCGCTCGGGCACCCCGCGTGCTCCTTCACCGGCTCGCAGGTCGGCCTCGTCACCGACCAGGCGCACACCCGCGCGCGCATCAAGCGCATCCGCGCCGAGCGGATCCACGCCGCGCTCGACGCGGGACGCGTCGCGGTGGTGGCCGGCTTCCAGGGCACCACCGAGGACGGGGAGATCACGACCCTCGGCCGCGGCGGCTCCGATCTGACCGGCGTCGCGCTCGCCGCCGCGCTCAAGGCCGACGTGTGCGAGATCTTCACCGACGTGGACGGCGTCTACACCGCCGATCCCAACGTGGTGCCCGACGCGCGCAAGCTGCCGCGCATCTCCTACGACGAGATGCTGGAGATGGCCGCCCTGGGGGCCAAGGTATTGCAGGCCCGCTCGGTCGAGTTCGCCAAGAAGCACAACGTGCCGGTCCACGTCCGCTCCACCTTCAAGCCGGACCCGGGCACGCTGGTGACCAGGGAGGATCACAGCATGGAAGACGTGGTGGTGACCGGCATCACCCACGACCGGGGGCAGGCCAAGGTCTCGATCCTGCGCGTGCCCGATCGGCCCGGCATCGCCTCGCGGGTCTTCGGCGGGCTCGGCAAGCAGAACATCGTGGTGGACATGATCGTGCAGAACATCAGCCGCGACGGCTTCACCGACATCTCGTTCACCCTGCCCCGCGCCGACCGCGCCCGCGCCGAGGAGGTGCTGGGCGCGCTGGCCCGCGAGATCGGGGCCCAGGGCGTGGTGGCGGACCACCGGGTGGCCAAGATCTCCATCGTGGGCGTGGGCATGCGCAGCCACGCGGGGGTCGCGGCCCGCATGTTCGAGACCCTGTCCGGCGAGGGCATCAACATCCAGATGATCTCCACCTCCGAGATCGCGGTCTCCTGCGTGATCGAGGACAAGTACACCGAGCTGGCGGTGCGGGCGCTGCACGACGTCTTCGCCCTCGGCGCCGAGCGGGGAGGTTGACCATGGCGACCACCGCGCGCGCCGCCGTCTTCTTCGGCCCCGGCAAGCCGTTCGAGATCAAGTCGGTGTCGATCCCGGAGGTCGAGCCCGAGGGCGTGCTGATCCGCGTCACCCACGCCAACATCTGCGGCTCCGATCTCCACTTCTGGCGGGGCGACGCGCCCCTGCGGCTACCCGACGACGGCTGGATCTTCGGCCACGAGATGACCGGGCGGGTGGCCCGGCTCGGCGCGCGGGTGAAGACCGACTCGCTCGGGCGGCCCCTCAAGGAAGGCGACCGCGTCGCCTACACCTACTTCTACCCGTGCGGCCGCTGCTACGCGTGCCTGCACCAGGAGCGCGCGGCCTGCCCGAACAAGATCGAGCGGCCGCTCGGCCCGAGCGCGCCACCGCATCTGCACGGAGCCTTCGCCGACCACTATTATCTCCGCCCGGGCGGCGCGCTGTTCGCGGTGCCCGACGCGCTCTCCGACGAGGCGGTGGCCGGCGTGAACTGCGCGCTCTCCCAGGTCTTCTACGGCCTGCACGTGGCGGGCGTGCGCCAGGGCGACCGGGTGGTGATCCAGGGCGCGGGCGGGCTCGGCATCCAGGCCGCCGCGGTGGCCAAGGACATGGGCGTCGAGACCGTGATCGTGATCGACCAGATTCCGGGACGGCTCGAGCTGGCCCGGGCGTTCGGGGCCGACCACACCATCAACGTCAAGGAGGTCACGGACCGACGCGAGCGGGTCAAGCTGGTGCGCCAGTGGACCGGCGGGGTCGGGGCCGACGTGGCGTGCGACCTCGTGGGCTTTCCGGCGGTGATCCCGGAGGGCATCGAGATGCTGCGCTCGGGCGGCACCTATCTCGAGATCGGCACCATCAGCCGCGGGGCCAAGATCGAGCTCGAGCCGTCGCTCCTGGTGTGGGGCTCCAAGCGCATCGTCGGGGTGATCCAGTACGAGGCGTGGGTGATCCCGCGCGCGCTCGACTTCCTGGTGCGGACCCGCGAGCGCTATCCGTGGGACCGAATCCTCTCGCACAAGTACCCGCTCGAGCAGATCAACGAGGCCTTCGCCGCCTCCGAGTGGCACAACCGCGAGACCACCACGATCACGCGGGCGGCGCTCACCCCGTGAGCCGGACGATCGCCGACCTGATCCAGGATCGCTTCGGCCTGCCCACCGAGGCGGGGCGCGCGCGCCCCGCGGAAGGTCCCCTCGCCCTGCTGCTCTCCCATCGCACGCAGCGCCGCTACAAGCCCGATCCGGTGCCGGACGACGTGCTCGAGATGGCGCTGGCCGCCGCGCTCTCCGCGCCGTCGAAGTCCGATCTGCAGCAGGTGGGCATCGTCGTCGTGCGCGACCGCGGCAAGCAGGCCACCATCGGCGGGTGGATCCCCGACATGCCGTGGATCGCGCAGGCGCCGCTGTTCATGGTGTTCTGCGGCGACCACCGGCGGATGCGGCGGGTGAGCGAGCTGCGCGGGCGGCCCTTCCCCAACGACACCCTCGACATGTTCATGAACGCGGCGGTGGACGCGGGCCTCGCGCTGCAGGCCTTCATCACCGCCGCGGAGGCCCTGGGGCTCGGGTGCTGCCCGATCAGCGTGGTGCGCAACCACGTCGAGATGCTCGCCGCCCTGCTCGAGCTGCCGCCCGGGGTGTTCCCGGTGGCCGGCCTCTGCGTCGGCTACCCGCTGCAGGCGGGCTTCATCAGCCTGCGCCTACCGCCCGCGATCACGGTGCACACCGACCGCTACGACGACCGGGACCTGCCCGCCCTGCTCGCGGCCTACGATCAACGGCGCGAGGCGCGCCACGCCACCCCGAAGGAGAACCAGCGCTACGTGGAGCGGTTCGGCTACACCGAGCCGTACGGCTGGTCGGAGGACAAGGCCCGCCAGTACTCGACGCCGGAGCGGCACAACTTCGGCCCCTTCATCCGCGGTCACGGGTTCGGGCTCGCCTAGGGCCCGGGATCGAAGCAGGCCCCGCGCCGACCCTGCTCGCACGCGCACTCGAGCGGCCGGCCGTCGGGCCCCGCCACCATCACCAGCGTCCCGTGGCAGCCGGGGGCCCGGGAGAGCTGCACGGTCACCACCACCGTGACCATCGCGACCACCAGCGCCACCCCGATCAGGAAGACCCGTCGCTCGAGGCGCTGACTGCGCTTGATCCCCGCCTCGCGTCCAAACTGCGCGCGCCGCTCGACCCGCCACATGGTGGTGAACAGCACGAGGGCGCACCCGCCCGCGAGCGCGGCGATGACGAAGAGAATGACGAAGCTTTCGGCCACTGGGATCGGGCGTCGACGAGAACGTTGCCGCGGCAGCGGGCCGTCGTCGGCCCGGCGCGGCCATCGACCACCCGGCGCACTCTAGCACGATCGCGGGGCGCCCGAAACCCGCCCGGCCGCGCTAGAGCGTCCGAGCTCGAGGCGATGGGGCGAGCCGGCCGTCTCGACGACGCGGCCATCGGGACCGATCGGCTCGAGGCCGATCTGCACGCCTTGAGCCGCGTCCTCGACGACTCCCCTGGCGACGCTGAGCGAGTAGATCGAGTAGCCGTCGAGCGCGAATCCGCCCGGATACACTCCGGGGTATCCGAATTCGCACTCTAGCGGGTCGCCGCGCCCGCGTGCGACGGTGCGGGCGTGCTCTACCCCGGCCCCCAGCTCCGGCTGCTGATCCTCCTGGCCCTCACTCTGCTGATCGGGCTGGGCGTGCGCGAGTGGCGTGCGGGGTTCCCGGATGCGGCGGTGCGGCTCGAGCGCTTCGATCGCGAGGACGGCACGCCGCTCATGCCCGACGGCGGCCCGCCGATGAGCGGCCCGGCGGGACCCGCGGGGCCGGCGCCGCGTCGCTCGGGGCCGGCGCCTCCGAGCGCGCCCGCGCCGCCCCCCGCGCCGTCGCCTCCGCCGCCGGCCGAGCCGCTCGACGTCAACCACGCCGACGCGGCGGCGCTCGCACGGCTGCCCGGCGTAGGCGCGGGGCTCGCCCAGCGCATCGTCGAGGAGCGCGAGCGCCGCGGCCGCTTCGACTCGCCGGAGGCCCTGCGGTACGTGCTCGGCATGGGGCCGAAGAAGCTGGCCGCGATCCGCCCCTTCATCACGGTGCGTGACTGACCGGTCGCTCGCCGCCGCGCCGCTACTGCCGCCCGCCGCCGCCTTCGCGATCGGCATCGCGGCCGCGTCGTGGCTCACGCTTCCCTCGTGGGTCCTGCTGACGGTCGGGACCGTGCTGCTGCTCGCGGCGGCGGCCATCGCCGGGCGCGGCCCTCGGCTGTCGCTGGCGCTCGTCCTGGTCGCGGTCGTCACGCTCGGCGTGCTGAGGGCGGCGCCGCCGGCCCTGCCGGACGATCACGTGGCGCGCCTCGGGCGCGAAGGGGCGCTCACCCTCGAGGGCCGGCTCGCCCAGGAGCCGGTGCGCTGGGCGCCTGACCGCATGCGCCTCCTGCTCGACGTGGAGGCCGCGCACCTGGGACCGGAGCGCTTGCCCGCCACCGGGCGGGTGCAGCTCACGATCTACGGCGAGCTGGCGTCGCCACTGGGAGAGGGGCAGCGGGTGCGCGTGGACGCTCGCGTGCATCCCCCGATCGGCTATCGCAATCCGGGCAGCTTCGACTACCCGGCTCATCTCCGTCGCGAGGGCATCCTGCTCGTCGGGCACGCGCGCGCGGAGCGGCTCACCGCGCTCACCCCGGACGCGCCGCCCTGGCGGGTGGCGATGAAGCGCTGGGCGGTGGACGTGATCGCGACGCGCCTGCCCGAGACCTCCGCCGCGCTCCTCGCCGGGCTCCTGCTGGGGGAGCGCTCCACGCTGCCGCCCACGAGTGACGAGGCATTCCGGCGGGCGGGCGTCTATCACATCCTCGCGGTGTCGGGCTTCAACGTGGCGCTCCTGGCCGGCGCGGTGTTCGGCGGCCTCGCGCTCTGCGGGATCCCGCGCCGGGCGGTCGCGGTGATCGCGGCGGTGGTGCTGATCGGCTTCGCGCTGGTGGTGGGCGGCCAGCCCTCGGTGCTGCGGGCCACCGTGATGGGCCTGCTCCTGCTCGCCGCGCTCTTGCTCGAGCGGCAGTCCCAGCTCCCCAACGCCCTGGCGCTCGCCACGCTCCTCCTGCTGCTCTGGCGGCCCGGCGATCTCTGGGAGCCCGGCTTCCAGCTCTCGTTCGCGGCGACCGCGGGCATCGTCTACCTCACACCGTGGCTGACCGAGCGCCTGACCGTGCGGGGCTGGCCGCCCTGGCTCGCCGGCGCGGCGGCGGTCAGCCTGGGCGCGCAGGCCGCGGTCACCCCGCTCATGGCGGCGCACTTCAACCAGCTCTCGCTGATCGGCGTCGTCGCCAATCTCGCAGTGGTGCCGCTCGCCGCGGTGGCCACCACGCTCGGCATGGCGGCCCTGATGGTGGAGCTGCTCCCGGGCCCGGGGGGGCCCTTGCTTTTCGACTGCCTCTGGCTCGTTCTGCTGATCCTGCGCGCGCTCGTGGCCCTGGCCGCCGCGCTCCCGGGCGCGATGGTGCACTTGCCGGCGCCCATGCTCGCTGCGTCGCTCGCGTGGTATGCCGCCCTGCTGCTGGCGCCCGGGGTCGCGGGGTCGCGCCGCCGCCGCGCGCTGCTGGGCCTCCTGCTGCTCACCGTCGCGGCATTGTCGGCGTGGCCCTGGCTCGCCCTCACCGACCGTACGCTCCGGGTGACCTTCCTCGACGTGGGCCAGGGCGACGCGATCCTGATCGAGCTGCCCGACGGGCCACGCGTGCTGGTGGACGGCGGCCCGGGCGGGGCGCGCCGGCTCGACGTGGGCGAGCGCGTGCTCGCGCCGTTTCTCTGGAATCGGCCGATCGGTCACCTGGACGTCGTCGCCCTCTCCCACTGGGACGTCGATCACTCGGGCGGGCTGGCCGCGGTGCTCTCGCGCTTCCGGGTGGGCGAGTTCTGGGAGAGCGGCCGCGCGCCCGTCGGGGCGCTCGACACGGTGGCGGCGCTGGCCCGCGCGCGGGTGCCCCGGCGCGCGCTCACCGCCGGTCAGCGGATCTGGCTGGGACACGCGCTCCTCACCGTGCTCGGGCCGGCGCCGGGGCCGCCGCTGGCCGCCAACGACGAGTCGCTCGTGCTGCGCCTCGACTGGCGCGGCGTGTCCCTGCTGCTGCCGGGCGACCTGGGCGCGCGCGGCGAGGCGCTCCTCCTGGAGCGCGGCGGCCCGCTCCCGACGCTCGTGCTCAAGGTGGCCCACCACGGCAGCCGCTCCTCGACCGGCGCGCCGTTTCTGGAGGCGGCGCGGCCGCGGATCGCGGTGATCTCGGTCGGCGCGCGCAATCCGTTCCGCCATCCGAGTCCGGAGGCGATAGCCCGGCTCGAGGCGGCGGGGGCCCGCGTCTACCGCACCGATCGCGACGGCGCGGTGATCCTCGAGACCGACGGAACCGTGGTGCGGGTGACCGCGTGGGCCCGCCGCACCACCGACACCTTCCGGCTGGAGGACCACGAAAACACCGCGGCCCCCGGGTAACCGGAGGCCGTGGTGGGACGCGCGGGTAGCGGGAGGGAGACTACGTCTCGAAGCTGCGCTCGTAGTGCGCGCGCAGCCGCTCCAGCTCCTCGGGATCGAGACGCATGCCGAGGGAGAGCCCCATCTCTCCCAGGATGGTCTTGATCTCGTTCAGCGACTTCTTGCCGAAGTTCTTGGTCTTGAGCAGCTCCGACTCCGTCTTCTGCACGAGGTCGGCGATGGTCCGGATGTTGGCGGTCTTGAGGCAGTTCGACGCGCGGACGGAGAGCTCGAGCTCGTCCACGTTCCGGAAGAGGTGCTCGTTCACCTCGCTGCGCGGCGCCGGCTCCGCGCCCTGCTCGGTGCCCTCGGCCTCTTCCTGCGGCGCCACCGGGAAGTCGATCAGGAGCGCGAACTGGTCGTCGAGGATCCGGGAGGCGTCCCCGATCGCGATCTCGGGCGTCACGGTGCCGTTCGTCCAGAGCTCGATCACCAGCCGCTCCTGCCCGGAGGGCTGGCTCTCCACGTGGAAGTTCACGCGCTTCACCGGCGAGAAGTCCGCGTCCACCAGCATCGCGTTGATGGGCAGCGCCTCCGGCTCGCGCTTCTCGGCGGGCTGGTAGCCGCGCCCGCGCTCGACGCACACTTCCATCTCGAGGCTGCCGTCCTTGTCGAGGGTGGCGAGCGCCACGTCGGGGGTCAGGATCTCCACGTCGGGATCCGGCTCGAAGTCCCGCGCGGTCACCGTCCGCACCCCCTGCGCCTTCAGGCGGATCAGCTTCGGTCGGTTCACGTGCAGCGTGAACACGAGCTTGCGCAGGTTCAGGATGATATCGAGGGTGTCCTCGCGCACGCCGACCAGGTGCGAGAACTCGTGCAGCACCCCCTCGATCTTGACCCAGGTGGGCGCCGATCCGGAGATCGAGGACAGCAGCACCCGCCGGTAGGCGTTCCCCGCGGTCAGGGCGAAGCCCGGCTCGAACGGCTCGATGGCAATCTTCCCGTAGCCACGCTCACGGGCGAGCCACTCGTGACGGACTGGAAGCAGCAGCTCCTGCATTGGGTCTCCTCCTCGGGGGTGTCAGGGGGGGGCGCCCCCAGGCCGGTGATTATACCAGAAGCCCGCGGGGAGCCTAGATGGCCCCGATCCCGGGGCCGCCGCGGGCGGGGTCACCCCCGGCCGGCGCTCCCGCCATCCCCCGGCGCCAGCCGAGTGCCCCCAGGCCCACCAGGCCCAGCCCCAGGGTCACGTGCAGAAGGTCGTCGAGGGGCCGGTAGGCGAACAGGGCGGCCGGGAACAGGTCCACCGAGCCGGCCACGGCCTGGTAGAGGTCGATCAGCCCGAACGCCAGGTTGAACCGGACCGCGCCCCGGCCCCCGGCCCGGAGGACCAGGGCGATTCCGGCCAGCCCGCCCGCGATGTGGAAGAGGTTGTAGGCCGGCGCCCCGCTCAGCAGGGCCCAGTCGGGCGGCAGCGCGAAGCCGAGCGCGCCGGTCAGGACCAGCAGGGGCGCCAGGGCGCCCCCGACCACGAGGTTGCGGGCCTCCCAGATCGCCGGCACGGACGGGCCGCTCATACGATCTTCTACGGGTGGACAGACCCGGCCGGATTGCTCGGGCGCGGCGGGGGCCTGCCGGAGTTAGCGGGGCGCGCTCAGCGGGCCAGGGCGATCGCGCAGAGGCCGCCGAAGATCACGACCGCGCCGGCCACCCGCGCGATCGAGTGCCGCTCGTGGAGGACGAGCGCGCCGAGCAGCGCCGCCACCACCACGCTGACCTCGCGTGCGGCGACCACGTAGCTCACCGGCGCCTGCGACATGGCCACGAGCACCGCCAGGTAGGCGCCCATCATCAGGACGCCGACCACGATCATGCGGCCCCAGGGCGCGTCGCGCCGCAGCGCCGGGGGCGTCGCGCCCCACCGCCACTGCACCAGGCGCACGATCACGGCGTCGGCCAGGAAGACCAGGAAGGCGTAGAGCGGCACCGGCACGAGGGTGACCCCGACCTTGTTGACGAGCGAGTAGCCCGCGATCAGCGCACCGGTGAGCAGCGCCCAGCCGAGGGCCCGCCGGTGGGCCCCCGCGACGGCCCAGCCGCGGAGCGCCCCGCGGCCGAGCCCATGGCTCAGAAAGATGCCGGCCACCACGAGCGCGATGCCGACCACGCCCTGCGGCGACAGCCGCTCGCCCAGCAGGAGCACCGCGAGCGGCGCGACGAGCACCGTCCCGCTGCCGCGGGCCACCGGGTATACGAGCGACATGTCCCCCGCCCCGTAGGCGGAGGTCAGGGCGAGCACGTAGGCGGACTCGAACAGCGCGGAGACCGCGATCAAGGCCCAGGCGTGCGGCGACAGCGTCCACGGCGAGTAGAAGAAGACCACCGGCGCGCACATCAGGGTGCCCACCACGAGCGCACCCGACTGGATCTCCAGGCGGCGGGCGTCGGTCTTCACGATCAGGTT
>Ga0099791_10000358_pt1 | contig 16596 bp, 16 predicted proteins | sample Rivendell_Oct201_7_FD_77318 | JGI IMG/M metagenome (GOLD analysis project Ga0099791, IMG submission 77318) | Vadose zone soil and rhizosphere microbial communities from the Eel River Critical Zone Observatory, Northern California to study diel... | ecosystem: Environmental > Terrestrial > Soil... | reverse complement strand
CCCCGATTCCTCCACGCGCGGCCCGACACCGTGGAGGAAGGCGAAGTCCCAGACCGGTGCGAACATCGCCCGTTCATAGATGAGCTGCTGCATCCGATGGAGCACCGTCTCGCGCTTCGCCCGATCGAGCTCGGCCGCCTGCTCCCGGAAGAGCCCGTCGATGTCAGGGTAGCCTCCGTAGGCATAGGTGCCGCCGGTGACGGCGATCGACTCCAGCCACGTGGCCGCATTTCCCGACGAGCCGAGAAAGAGGTACGAGACGTTCCGGTACCGCTTCTCCGCGACACCCTTGAAGAACGTTGCCCGCTCGAGCGGGCGCAGCTTGAGCGCGATGCCCACGGCCTTCAGGTCGGTGAGCATCGCCTCGCCCCAGCTGCAAACCTGCAGGTCGCAGTAGAACTCGCCGGCGTCGAAGCCGTTCGGATAGCCCGCCTCGGCGAGCAGCTTCCGCGCTCGGGACGGATCGTAGGGGTACGGGGGCGCCGGCCAGTAGAAGTCGAAGCTCGACGGCACGATGCTGCCGGTGATCTTCGACAGCCCGAGCGTGGCGGCCTCGTTGAGGGTGTTGCGATCGATCGCCAGATTGGCGGCCAGCCGCACCCGCTGGTCGTGCCAGGGCGACTTCGGATCCCACTGATCGGCGAAGATCAGCCAGTGGTTGGACGGGAACACCGCCTTCAACGTGAGCCCGGGCGTTCGGCGGACCTCCCCGGCCAGCTCCCCGCTGATCAGGTAGACGATGTCGACGTCGCCGCGCTTGAGCGCCGCCAGCCGCGTGGCGTGGTCGGGAATCACGCGCAAGACGAGGCGCTTCACGTTCGGGACCTTGCGCCAGTACTGCTCGAAGGCCTCCAGCACCAGCTCGACGCCGGGCGTGAACGAGACGAACCGATAGGGGCCGGCGCCGATCGGCATTTTCTTGTAGCCGTCGTCTCCCACCTTCTCGACGTACTTCTTCGGCACGATCCACCCCGCGCCGGTCGTCCGCGTCGCGTAGTAGGTCATGAAGTCGGGCCACGGCTGCTTGAGCCGGAACCGGACGCGACCGGGATCGGGAATCTCGACCGCCAGCACCTTCTCCCTGAAGGTCCTGGCCAGGGTGCCGCGGTAGCGCTCGAACGAGAACTTCACGTCCTCGGCGGTGACGGGATCCCCGTTGTGGAATTTCACTCCCTTGCGCAGCACGAACTCGTAGACGAGGCCGTCGGCCGAGGTGCTCCACGATTCGGAGACTGGGCGCCATGCTCTTTCCGGGCATCGGCTTCACGAGCGCGTCGTGCGTCGCCATGAGAACCATGAACGGCGTGCCCTGGATGGTCTCGGCGGGATCGAACCAGGACGGCACCAGGGTCGTGTGCACGGCCCAGGTCATCTGACCGGCGGGCGCTTCGGCGCGCGCCTCGGGCGCGGCGGCCCACGCGCCGCCGATTACGACGGCGAGGACGGCGACCAGGAGGGCGGCGGAGCGCATCACTTTCCCTTGAGCCTCACGTCTTCGTACGGGGCCGAGAAGGCGTACCCGGCGATGAGGCCGATGCCCGCCTCCTCCACCCGAGGCCCGGACCCGCTCAATCCGGCGTTCAGCCAGATCGGCGCGATCATCGCCTTCTCATGGATGAGCTGCTGGATCCGGTGCAGCGCCGCCTCGCGCCGCCGGGCGTCGAGCTCGTTCGCCTGCTCCAGGAAAAGCCCGTCGATATCTTTGTAGCTCCCGGACACGTAGGTGCCGCCGGCGGCGATGAACGCCTCGATGCGCGTCGCCGCGTTGCCGAAGGCGCCGCTGCCGCCCTGGATGAGCCCCTTCAGCTTCTTTTCCGACCAGCCCCTGAAGAAGGCCGCTCGCTCGATCGGCCGGAGCTTCACGCGGATGCCGGCTGAGTTGAGGTAGTTGACCACGGGCTCGCCGACGTAGGTGATCGCGGCGTCGCAGAAGTAGTCCCCGGCATCGAAGCCGTTGGGGTAGCCGGCCTCGGCCAGGAGCTGCTTGGCCTTGACCGGATCGTAGGAGTATCCGGGCGGCTGCCAGTAGAACTCGAAGCTCGAGGGCACGATGCTCCACGTTATCTTCGAATATCCCAGCGCGTCCGCCTGGTTGATCGCCTGCCGGTCGATCGCGTAGTTCGCGGCCAGGCGCACGCGCCGGTCGTGCCACGGCGACTTCGCGTCCCACTGATCGGGGAAGTTGACCCAGAACGTGGCCTGGCCGACGTTGGGCTTGAGCGTCAGCCCGGGGGTGCGCCGGAGCTCCTCGGCGAGCGCGCCGCGGATCCCGTAGGCGATGTCGACCTCGCCGCGCTTGAGCGCGGCCAGACGCGTGGCCTCGTCCGGGATCGACTTCAAGACGAGCCGCTTCACGCTCGGCGTTTTGCGCCAGTACTGGTCGAAGGCCTCGACCACCAGCTCGATGCCCGGTGAGTAGGAGACGAACCGGTACGGACCGGCGCCAATCGGCGCCTTCTTGAAGCCCTCGTCACCCAACTTCTCGACGTACTTCTTCGGCACGATCCAGCTGGCGCCGGTGGCGCCGGCGTAGAAGGTCATGAAGTCGGGCCAGGCCCGCTTGAGCCGAATGCGGACACGCCCGGGGTCCGGCGTCTCGATCGTCGCCACGCTGTCCTTGAGCGGCTTGGCCGAGGCGCCCCGGTAGCGCTCGAACGAGAACTTCACGTCCTCGGCGGTGACGGGCTCGCCGTTGTGGAACTTCACTCCCTTGCGAAGCACGAACTCGTAGACGAGTCCGTCGGGGGACATGCTCCAGGATTCCGCCAGGCTCGGCGTCATCAGCTGGCCCGGCAGCGGCTTCAGCACGGCGTCGTGCAAGGCGTACAGCACCATGAACGGCGTGATGATTCCAGAGGTCTCCGCCGGGTCGAACCAGGTGGGAGCGAGCGAGATGTGAACTGCCCAGGTCATCTGACCCGCGGGCGCTTCCGAGGCACCGCTCGACGAGACTGCAGACATCAAGAGGGCCAGAACGAGGAACGGAACGAAGAGGCCTCGAACGCTTCTCATGGGAAGCCTCCCTGTTTGCGGAGTTTATTTTCCTTTCAGCGTCACATCCTCGTAGGGCGCGGAGAACGCCCCATCAGCGTCACGGCGGCGGCTCTCTAGACCGGCTCCGTGCGACCCCAGACCACGGCCAGCATCGTCACGCCGTTCTTCGTCGTCACCGTGTGCACGCAGCCGTTCGGCCGGTAGTTCATGTTGCCGGTGGTCACCGGACCGGATTCGTCCGCGTTGGCGCCCTCGATGACGAAGATCAGCTCGTCGCCCACGTGACGGTGGCGCGGGAGCGTGGCGCCGGGCTCGAAGCGCGTCAGGATCGCGCGGCGCTCGCCCGCCTTGTCCTCCCAGATGCGCTTCTGGCGCACACCCGGGCGCGCGTCGACCCACGGCAGATCGCACAGCGTGAAGATCTGCGACGCCGGCCCGCTCTCGCGCTGCGACAGGGGCTCGACGCCGCCGGTGAGGATCGCCAGCACCGTCGCTCCGTTCGCCGTCGATACGGTGTGAACACAGCCGTTCGGTCGATAGCCCATGTTCCCGGCCGTCACCGTGCCGAAGTCGTCGGAGAGGGCGCCCTCCACGACGAAGAGCAGCTCGTCACCGACGTGCCGATGCAGCGGCAGCTTGGCGCCCGCCTCGATGCGGCTCAGCACCGCCTGGCGCTTGGTCGCCGGATCGGCCCAGAGGCTCTTGGCCCGGACGCCGGGCTGCCGCTCCTGCCACGGGAGGTCGCTGATCGAGATGATCTCGGACAACGGGGTCTTGGTCGCGCTCATCGGTTCGGCCCTCCGCCGGGCGAATCGAACGGGACGTCAGGTGGCGCGAGAGTAGGCTACTTCGTCTTGAGCTTCAAGTCCTCGTAGGGCGCCGAGAAGGCGTAGCCGGCGATGAGCCCGAGGCCGGATTCGTCCACGCGCCGGCCGACGCCGTTGACGAAGGCCAGCTCGTACATCGGCGCCACCATCGCCTTCTCCGCCACGAGCTGTTGGACCCGCTGCAGCATCGCCGCGCGCTTGCCGCGATCGAGCTCTCCCGCCTGCTCGCGGAAGAGGCCGTCGACGTCCGGGTAGCCGCCGTAGGCGAACTGTCCGCCCGAGACCGCGTAAGCCTCGAGGCGCGTGGCGGCGTTCCCGAAGGAGCCGCCGATGATCTGCACGAGGTTCTTGAGCTTCTTCTCGGCGATGCTCTTGTTGAAGGCCGCGCGCTCGAGCGGGCGGAGCTTGGCGCGGATTCCCGCGCCCTGCAGGTAGCCGATCATCGCCTCGGCCGCGTCCGCCGAGGTCATGTCGCAGAAGTATTCCCCGGCGTCGAAGCCGCCGGCGTAGCCGGCCTCGGCGAGAAGCCGCTTCGCGCCGGCGGGATCGAAGGCATACGCCGGGGGCTGCCAGAAGAAATCGAAGGAGCTCGGGATGATGCTGTAGGTGATCCTCGAGAGCCCGCCCGTCCGGGCCTGATCGATGGCGCGGCGATCGATGGCGAGGTTCGCGGCGAGCCGGACCCGGCGATCGTGCCACGGCGACTTCGGGTCCCACTGATCGACGAAGGACAGCCAGTGGGTCGACGGGTAGACGGCCTTCACCGTGAGCCCGGGCGTCCGCCGCACCTCGTCGCCCAGCTCGCCGATCATCGAGAAGGCGATGTCGGCTTCGCCGCGCTTGAGCGCGGCCAGCCGCGTGGCCGGGTCGGGGATCGTGCGCAGCACCAGCCGCTTCACGCTCGGGCTCTTGCGCCAGTAGCCCTCGAACGCCTCCAGCACGAGCTCGATTCCCGGCGTGAAGGACACGAAGCGGTACGGTCCGGCGCCGACCGGCGCCTTTCTGAAGCCGTCCTCACCGACTTTCTCGAGGTATTTCCGGGGAACGACCCAGCCCGCGCCGGTCGCGAGCGTGCCGTAGAACGTCATGAAGTCGGGCCACGGCTGCTTGAGCCGGAACCGCACGCGCCCGGCCTCGGGCGTCTCGACCTCCGCGACCCTGTCCTTCAGGTTGCGGGCGAAGATCCCGCGGTAGCGCTCGAAGGAGAACTTCACGTCCTCGGCGGTGACGGGATCGCCGTTGTGGAACTTCACGCCCCGGCGCAGGACGAACTCGTAGACCAGCCCGTCGGGCGACGCCGACCATGATTCGGCCAGGCTGGGGGCGAGCGGCTTGCCCGGCATCGGCTTCACGACTCCGTCGTGCAGCGCGTAGAGGACCATGAACGACGTGATGATCGTCGTCTCCGCCGGGTCGAAATAGGTGGGCACCAGCGTCGTGTGCACCGCCCACGTGAGCTGCCCCGCCGCGTCCGAGCTGGCGCCGGCGGGGCCGGCGGCCGCGAAGAGGAGAAGCGCGGCGATGCCGATCGCGGCGAGCTTCATCGCGCCAGCTGCCGGCCGATGAAATCGCGCATCATCGCGAGGGCCTTGTCGGTGTCCGCGCTCGCCTGCCCCGTGAAGCCGTGGCGCGCGCCCGGGAAGTGGACGCGCTCGATCGGGCCGCCCGCTTGCTGGTAGGCGCTGACGAACGCGTCGGTGATCGCGGCCGGCACGTTGTCGTCGAGCTCAGGATGGGCCAGCCAGACGGGCGGCAACGCCCGGGACTCGCGGGCCGCCACGATGCGCGTCACGCTGGCCTCCGCCATCTGAGCCTCGCTCGTGAAGTACCCGTGGTGGGCGGCCATCAGACGCTTGGCGTCGAAGCCCGACCCGTCGTCCTGCCGGCCGACCACGTAGCGCAAGCGCGCCAGCGGATCCGCGACGGGATAGAGGGCGATGACGAACGCGACCGATTCGTCGCCGGGGCTGGTGTCGAGCGAGCCGTCGGGCGTGACGATCGGAGTGCCGGCGTGCTCGGGGACGCCGGGCTTGAGCCCGGCGAGCAGCGCCAGCTGGCCGCCGCTCGAGCTCCCGACGATCCCGACCCGTCGCGGATCGACGCCGAGGCGCCGCGCGTGAGCGCGGACGTAGCGCACGCCCGCCGCCACGTCGGCGCTGGCGGCCGGATGCTTGTGCGCCGAGCCCTGGCGGAAGTCGAGCGACACCACGAGGAGGCCCGCCGCCGCGAGCCCCCGGCAGTGCACGGCGCCGGACGTCCGGTCGTTGCGGCTCCACGCTCCACCGTGCACGTCGACCAGCGCCGCCAGCGGCAACTCCGCCTCGCCCTTCGGCCGGTAGATGCGGGCGAGAAGCTCCAGGCCGCCCGATCTGGCGAAAGGCGCGTCCAGCTCGTCGACCTCGTACGGCGCGGATTGATCGAATCGGAGTTTCATCGTGTTCCTCCTCGGTGGCGAAGGGCGGGCAGGACCTCGGCGGTGAAGCGCTCGAGCTGGGCGAGCTGATCGTCACCCGCGAACCGGATGCACAGGTCGCTGACCCCGGCCGCCGCGTACCGCTCGAGCGCGGCGATCACCACGTCGGCGGGCCCGAGGCCCATCGTCCCCCGCGAGTACACCCCGCCACCGTAGTAGGTGGCGAGAAACTCGGAGGTGACCCGCTCGGCGGTGCCGGGATCGTTCTCCATTCTGACGGTCGTGTACACGCAGAGCTCGAATCGCGTGCCGGCGCGCCCGTGGCGCGCCAGCGCCTCCTCGGCGCGCTCGCCCACGAGACGGCATTCCTCGGCGTGCACGTAGGTGGTGATGATGCCGTCCCCGAGCCGGCCGAACCGGTCGAACTGCGCGGGGAGCATCTCTCCGCGGTTCGCCGCGGTGATGAGGACGGGCGGGCCGGCCGCGTTCCACGGCAAGGGACCGATCGTGTGGTCGCTGAGCTCCACGTCGCCGCGGCGATGGGTCACTGGCTTGCCGCTCCAGAGCATCCGCCAGATCTCGACGTGATCCTCGAGGCGCCGGACACGGCGCTTGTGGTCGGCGCCGCACGCCGCCCACTCCCGCTCGGCCGACGGCAGGCTCCAGCCCACGCCGAGGCCGAGCACCACGCGGCCCCGCGAGATCTGGTCGACGTTGGCGATCTGGTGGGCGAGCACGACCGGGTGCCGCAGCGCGGGCAGGAGGACGGCCGTCCCGAGCCGCACGCGCGTCGTGATGCCGGCCAGGTACGCGAGGGTCGTCAGGGGCTCGAGCCGCGGCTTGGCGACGATGCTGTCGCCCACCCAGACGGCGTCGTAGCCCGCGCGGTCAGCGAGCCGCGCCATCGTCCAGCACTCCTCGACGGCAGGCCGCTCGGCCGACTGCATGACCACACCACGGGTCGGAATGAGAACGCCCAGTCGCATGCCGGGCGATAGTGTACCCCGCCGCTCGTCAGCCGAGGAGTCTGCGGAGGGACTGATCCCCGATCAGGGGCGAAGGCGGACGTACGAGGGCACCCAGGCGCCCTTCGAGATCGCCGGCGAGACGGCGCCGTAGGTGAACCCCTGGGCGTCCTTGACCATCTGGCGGACGTCGAACAGGAGCGCCGACTCCGGCATGCTGCGCAGGAACGCGCGGAACATCGGTCCGATCATGAGCTTCGCCGTGCGGCAGCCGAGCGGTCCCAGAAAATTCCGGCGCAGACCGATGTGCCCGAGCTCGTCGCTCGCGATCTCGTACAGGAGCGCGCGCACCCGCTCGCGCGCGTCGGGCTCCTCGGCGAGGATCGTGTCGAGAATCCGGTCGAGGTGCAGGTAGACCGTGAATCCCATCAGCTCGGTCACGAAGGCCGCCGACGCCATGAGCGCCGGCGGCATCCGCGTGAAGAAGGCGTAGGCCCGGCGCACCCACGGGGCCAGCGGAACCCATTGCACCCGATCGAGACGGAACGTCTCGAACATCTCGTGGAAGAGCCGCATGTGGCCGAACTCCTCGGCAAGATGATAGCGGCTGATCCTGTCGGTCACGTACACCGAGTCGGCCAGGGTCGGCGTCACGTCCCACGCCGCGGAGATGCCCACCCATTCGTGGCGGGCGAACTTGTAGAGGAAGGTCAGCAAGAGCGTCGTCCGCTCGAGCGCCCGCGGATCGTCCCGCATGACGACGTTGTTGCGGTAGAAGAGCTCGGGCGCCGCCAGCGGCCGGCGCGAGCGGACGGCGTGCTCGCGGAAGCGGCCGAGGACTCGCTGCTTCTCCGCCAGCGCCTGCTCGCGCTCGAAGAGCTCGCCGTTCTTTTGCCGGAGATACGCCCAGTAGCCCTCGAAGTTCTCGGCGCGCTCGCGCCGGGTGGCGGGAACGAAGATCGACGGACCGGCAGCCGGCGCGGGCGGCGCCATCAGACCTGACCCTCCCACGACCCGTCGGCGACCTCGCGCCAGCGCGCGCGGATCTGCTCGAACTCTCGCGGCGGCAGCCCGCCCGCCCGGAGCAGCGCCGCGTTCTCCTGCCATCGCTCCGGCCTGGTCGTGCCGACGATGGCGGTGTGAACGCCGGGCACGCTCAGGGTGAAGCGCAGCGCGGTGCCGGCGGCCGTCTCGGGCGCGCTCGTGAGGAATCGATAGTCGAGCGTCTTGAGGCGCGACCAGTAGGTCTGGTAGTACGACTCGGCCGGCTTTTTCTGGTATCGCCAGGCGACATTGGCGAGCGGGCGCTTGGCGATCACGCCCATCTGCCGCGCGATCGCCATCGGCAGCGCGCCCTCGATGGCCTCCTGGTCCGCGATGCTGACCGAGGTCTGCAGCGTGTCGAAGCGCCCGCACTCGACGGCGTAACGGGCCGCCGCCCCGTCGCCGCTGTAGCCGATGTATCTCGCCCAGCCGCGCTCGCGCGCCTGCTCCAGGGCCTCGATGGCCTCGCCCTTGCGCAGCGTCTCGAGCGAGCAGCTGTGGAGCTGGATGAGATCGACGTAGTCGGTCGCCAGGCGCCGCAGACTGCGCTCGATGCTGGTCAGGAGCGGGGCCCGCCGCCAGTCCGCGCGCGCCCACCCGCCGGCATGCCCGCACTTGGTGAACAGGTGGACTTCGCGCCGCCGCGCGCCAATCGCCTTTCCGATCAGGCTCTCGCTGTCCTCGTAGCACTCGGCGGTGTCGATCACGTTGAGCCCGGCGTCGATCGCGCTCCCGAGGAGCCGGGCGACGGTGCGACCGGTCACGCCCTGGTAGCCGATCTCGGAGCCGCCGAAGCCCAGCACGCTCGCTACGATGTCGGTCCGACCGAGGCGGCGCTGCTCCAGAGCGGGTCCGCGTGACACGGTCATGCGGTCACCCACGTTATCACACGGCTCCGGCCCCGCTCTGGCCTCAGGTGGGAAACTGGACGTGGAGGCCGATCGATCAACCGCACGAAACCCGAGGAGGACGCCCATGACCACGATCAGCGAAGTGGAACGGCCGGGGCTGGCGGTTCGCGCCTTTTACAAGATCGGCGAGGCGATGTTCGGCAAGGTGCCGACGCCGGAGCGGATCATGGCTCACCGTGTCCCGCTCATGCTAGGGCTCGGCGCGCTCTACGGCTCGCTCGAATGGCTCGGCCGGATCGACGCGCCGCTGCGGGCCCTGCTGAACGTGCACGTCGCCGCGCTCTACGGCAGCGCGTATTGAATGGACATCCGCCGCGCCGTCGGCGCGAAGCGGGGCGTTCCGCTCGAGAAGCTCGACGCGCTTGTCCGCTACTCGACCAGCGACCAGTTCACCGCGCGCGAGCGCGCGGCGCTCGAGTACGCCGAGGCGATCACGCGTGAGGACCGCGACGTAACCGACGCGTGTGTCGGCCGGCTCCGCGAGCACTTCTCAGAGGCCGAGGTGGTCGAGCTGACGTTCATCGTGGGGTACCAGACCTTCGCCAGCAAGTTCGCCAAGGCCTTTCGACTGCCTTCGCAAGGGTTCACCGCCGGCGCTTAAGGCCGCCTCGGCGGTCGTTATCGCGCGGCGAGCGTCACCAGCAGCGGAGCGACTCGCGCAGGATCGCGGTGATCTCGGCTGAGCCGACCGCCCGCGGCGCGCCGCTGAGGAGCCGCGGCTGCTTCAGCGTGCCCTCGAGCAGCGACGGGATATCCCGCTCGCCGTAGCCGAGCGCGCCGAGGCCGTTGGGGACGCCGACGTCGCGCATGAGCGCGAGCAGGGCGTTGGGCAGCGCCTCGCGCGCCTCGCGCTCGGAGAGCCCGGCCGTCGAGACGCCCATCAGCTCCGCCGCGCGCAGGTGCCGCTCCGGCGAGGTGGCGTAGGTGAACCGGAAGGTGGCCGGCGCGGTCACGACGACCGAGATGCCGTGCGGGACGAGCGGATGGCTGGTTCGATAGCCGCTCGGCACGTAATCGCGGACGAGGCCGGCGATCGGATAGGCGAGCGCGTGCGGAATGTGCACGCCCGCGTTGCCGAAGCCCACGCCCGCGTAGTTGGCGGCCAGCGCCAGGTGCACGCGCGCCTCGAGGTCGAGCCCGCTCAGCACGCCGCGGCGCAGGTACCTCCCGACGTACTCGATGGCCTTCTCGCACCAGATGTCGCTCGCCGGGTTGGCGCCGATGTAGGCCGGACGGTCGGGCGGATGGTGCTTCGCCCGCGCGTTGTACGGGCGCGTGGTGTAGGACTCGATCGCGTGCGTCAGGATGTCGCAGCCCGCCGCGGCCGTCACCTCCGGCGGCGCGGTGAGCGTGTTGAGCGGGTCGACGATCCCGAGCGCCGGGCGCAGCAGACGGTGTGAGACGCCGGCCTTCACGTGGTGCGCGAGAACGTGGGTCACCGCCACCGCCGTCGTCTCGCTGCCGGTTCCCGCCGTCGTCGGGACGGCGATCAGGGGCTTGAGCGGACCCGGCACCGGCCGGCCCCGTCCGACCGGCTGGTTGATGTAGTCCAGCAGCGGCGCCGGGTAGGTCGTCAGGAGATTGACCGCCTTGCACGTGTCGAGCGCGCTGCCGCCGCCGACGGCGATGAGCCCGTCGAGCTCGCGCTGGCGCGCGTACTCGGCGGCTTCCTCCATCGACCGGTCGGTCGGCTCGATCTCGACGCCGTCGTAGACGTCGGCCTTGATGCCCTCTTCCTCCAGGAGCAGGCGGATCCGGTCGGGAAGCCCGAGCTCACCGATGTGACGGTCGGTCACGATCAGGACGCGCTTGAGCCCGAGCCGGCGGACGTCGTAGGCGATCTCGTCCGTCGCGCCGAGCCCGAACTTGATCGGCGAGGCCTCCATCACGAACACCGTCTCGGTCGGCAGCGTCACGCCCTTCATCTCGTCCCTCTTTTCGTCGCGTCGTTCGTGACCGCGCTACGGCCCCGATTATAATCGTCCCGGTGAGTCGACCGCCGCTCTCCGTCCCCGAGCCCTCACCGGGCACGAAGTTCGGCGCGCTCCACCATCGCGATTACCGGCGCTACTTCCTCCTGGTGCTCCTCAGCGCGACCGCCGACAACATCGAGCACGTCATCAGCTACTGGGTCATCTTCCAGGCGTTCCACTCGCCGACGCTCGCGGGGTTCGCGGTCATCAGCCACTGGGTGCCCTTCCTGCTCTTCTCGGTCTACGCGGGCGCCCTCGCCGACCGCTTCGACTGCCGCAAGCTGATCCAGATCTCGCAGGGACTGTTCGCGCTGGCCTCCCTGTCCTGGGCCGTGCTCTTCCTCACCGGGACGCTCCGCATCTGGCACGCGGCGGTGATCTTGTTGATTCACGGCGGCGCCGGTGTGATCGGGGTGGCGGCCTCGCAGTTGATCATCCACGACATCGTCGGGCCCGAGCGGCTGCCGAGCGCCATCCGCCTCAACGCCACGAGCCGCTATCTGGCCATTCTTCTCGGGCCCGCCGTCGGCGGCGGGATGATGCTGCTGCTCGGCCCGGGCATGGGGCTCCTCGTCAACATCCTGCTCTACGCCCCGTTCACGCTCTTCCTGCTGCGCATCCCGTACACGGGCCATCTGCGAGACCCGGACCGGCGGCGGGCGCCCCGCTTCGGCCTCGCCGACATCCCGCGTCTGCTCGCCGAGGCGCGCGCCGACGCGCGCCTCATCATGATGATCGTGCTGGGCGGGACCACGTCGTTCCTGGTCGGCAACGCGTTCCAGGCTCAGATGCCGGAGTACGCCCACCATCTCGGCACCGACGAGGCGGGCACCTGGTACAGCGTGCTGCTGGCCGCCAACGCCGTCGGCGCCATCATCGGCGCGGTGCTCCTGGAGAGCGCGAGCTTCATCCGGCTGAGCGCGCGCACGGCGATCGGCTGCGCCGCGGTCTGGGGCGTGCTGATGGCGCTGTTTCCGGCGGCGCAGAGCTACCCGGCGGCGGTGACCATCCTCGTGCTGGCGGGCGCCTTCAACATCGCGTTCACGTCGATGGCGCAGACGCTCATCCAGCTCCTGGCTCCGCCGAATATCCGCGGCAGCATGGTGGGGCTCTTCAACACCGCGATGCTCGGTCTGCGCGCGGGCAGCGGCCTGACGGTCGGCGTCCTCGGCGCCGTGATCGGCGTGCAGTGGTCGCTGGCCCTCAGCGCGTCGGCGGTCGTGCTGGTCGCGCTCGGCCTGCTCGTCGTCGATCGGCGAGCGCACCCGCGGCCGGGCCTCTCGGTCTAGCCGCGGTCCCCGCTCGGGCGCCCGTCAGGCCCCCACCGTGGCCTTGATGCTCTTGAGATGCTCGTCGATGTGATTGAGCAGGATCCCGCCGACGATCTGCTCGCCGCTCATGGGCGGCATGCCGGTGAGAACGGTTCCGCTCTTGGTGAGGTCGGCGTCGCTGAGTCCCCGGAGCATCGCGGCTGCCGTGGCGGCGCCCTTCTTGTGCAGCGCGACGGTCTCGGCCTTGGCGGCGTTCGCGTGCTCCTTGGCGTGCTTCGCGTTCATGTCGTGGAGCATGTCCATCGTGAAGTTGGTGGCCTGCCCGGACGCGACGGTCTTGATGATCCCGACGATCGCCTCGTGGGCTCCGGCCAGGTGGTGTGCCACCACGCCGACCGTCCACTTCTCCGACGCCGTCGTCTTCTTCCAGTCGGCGTCGGTCAGGCGCTCGAGCACCGCGGTCGCTTCCTGGGCTTTCGCCTCGAACTGCTTCGCCAGCGCTTCGGCCTTGGCTGCCATGGGGTCCTCCTTCGTGACGGTGGTTCCCGGTTCGGCGTCGTCGGTTTGATGATAGCCTGCCGCTCAAGCTCCGTCATGCCCGTGCCTCGGTGCTGGAGGTGAGTGCGATGCAGGTCTACGCGTTCGACCTGATGCCGTGGCCGCACCTGGCCGACGCGTCGTACTACCCCGACTCGAACCGGCTCTTCGATCCCGCGCTCGGCCGGCAGGTCTACGACGAGCACTTCCGGCAGATGGAGCTGTACGAAGAGTGCGGCTACGACGCGATCTGTATCAACGAGCACCACGCCAAGCCCTACGGGCTCATGCCCTCACCCAACCTGATCGCCGCGGTGCTGACGCAACGCACGAAGAAGATCAAGATCGGGATCTTCGGCAATCTCCCCGCGCTCCACGCCAATCCGGTCCGGCTGGCCGAAGAAGTCGCGATGCTCGACGTCATGTCGGGGGGACGCATCATCTCGGGCTTCGTGCGCGGCGTCCCCCAGGAGTTCCTCGCCTACAGCGTGCCGCTCGCCGAGGCGCGGCCCCGGCTGACCGAGGCATGGGATCTGATCGTGAAAGCGTGGACGGAGCGACAGCCCTTCGAGTGGCGCGGCAAGTACTTCGACTACGACCGGGTGTCCATCTGGCCGCGGCCGCTGCAGCAGCCGCACCCGCCCATCATCCTGCCCGCCGACAGCGACGAGGGGCTCGAGATCGCCGCCAGCCGCCGCGTCCCGACCGGCTCCGCCTACCGGTCGAGCCGCCGGGTCCGCGCCGTCTTCGATCGGTACCGCGAGCTGGCCGGGAAGCACGGCTGGACGCCCGGGCCCGAGCACTGTCACCTCGTGCGCCACGTGTACGTGGCGGAGACGAACGCGCGGGCCCGCGAGGAGGCCGAGCCGCACCTCGACTATTTCTGGCAGAAGCTTCTCAGCTACCACCGCGGCTCCATGGCTCTCATGGGCCAGTCGCCGCCGCCGCGGCCGGCGCGGATCGAGAAGGCCGAGGACGTGCCGCTCTACGAGCTCGACTTCGATTTCTGCCAGAGGGAAGGCCTGACGATCATCGGCGATCCCGACTACGTCGTCCGCGAGATTCAGGCCCAGGCTCGCGAGCTGGGCGTCGGGGTGCTGGTGGGGCTTTTCCAGTTCGGCTCCCTGCCCCACGCGCTCGCGCAGAAGAACATCCGGCTCTTCGGCGAGAAGGTCCTGCCCGCGCTCAAGCGCGCCTGAGCGGGGAGCCGCCCGTCGATACAGGCCGCGCCTCCTATCGGCAATCCCGATTTGCAAAAATGGAAAATGAATATAGGCTCCGCTCTGACCGCCAGGAAGTTCGGTGTCCACAAGGAGACACACACGGTCATGAGATCGGGGCGAGCGAATTGGCTACTGTTGCTTCTCGGCCTGGCGCTCATCGCGGCGAACGGGCTCTCGACCATCGCCGACGCCCAGGGCGGCAAGCTCCGCTTCGGCGTGGGGCCGCTGCAGCCGACGCCGTCGGAGACGAAGAAGGCCTACGAGCCGTTCTTCGCGTACCTGGCGAAGGAGCTCGGGCGAGACTTCGAGCTGACCGCCACGACCGACTGGGCCGGTATCTCCGTCGCGCTCGCCAACAAGCAGGTCGACCTCGCCTGGATGGGTCCGTGGGGCTACGTCCTCGCCAACGACGACTCCGGCGCCCGCGCCATCGCGACCGCCAAGTACGACAGCAAGCCGATCTACCATGCGATCGTCGTGTGCAAGCCCGGCCTCGTGAAGAGCTGGCCGGACGGCGCCAAGGGCAAGCGCGTCTCGTTCGCCGACGTCGGCTCAACCTCGGGCTGGCTCATCCCCACCTCGTGGTTCAAGCGCAAGGGCCTCGACCCCAAGCAGCTCTTCAACTACTCGGACGGCGCCACGCACGCGGCCAACGAGATCGGCGTCGCCAGTGGCCAGGTCGACTGCGCGACCGACTTCGACCGCAACCGGAACGCCATGATCGAGGGCGGCAAGCTCGAGCGGAACGCGACCGAGGTCGTGTGGACCTCCGATCCCCTGCCGAACGACGCTATCGCGGTTCCGAAGGACTTCGACACGGCGCTTGCCGACCGGATCCAGAAGATGCTCGTCGGCATCAGCGAGGCGCAGGCCAAGACGATCCTGCCGAACCACTACACGGGCTTCGTGGCGGCCACCCACGAAAACTACCGGATGATCGAGGATGCCGGGATTCTCGTCGGGCGCCTGAAGAAGAAGTAGATGGCGACGGTCGTCCGACGGGCCGGCGAGTACCCCGAGCCCGTCGTGACGTGGTGGTCCGGACGCCGGCTCCGCTTCGTGGTGGTCCTGGTCCTCCTCGGCGCGTTCTACTCGGCGAGCTGGCATCTGGCCAAGGTGGATCCGGGCCGGCTCCTCACCGGCCTGCCGAAGATGGCCGGCTGGGCGGCGAAGGCGTGGCCGCCCGCCACCGACGAGCTGCCGGTGCTGCTGCTGCGCACGGCCGAGACGATCGCGATGGCGGCGATCGGCACGACGGCGGCCGCCCTGCTCGCGCTTCCCCTCTGCGTCGTGGCGGCGCGCAACGTGACGCCGAGCCTGGCGCTCTATTACCCGGCCCGCTGGTTCCTCAACGCCCTCCGCGGCGTCGACTCGTTCGTGTTCGCGCTGCTCTTCGTCGCCGCGGTGGGACTCGGGCCGTTCGCCGGCGTCCTCGGCATCGCGCTGCACACCTGGGGCAGCACCGCGAAGCTCTGGGCCGAGGCGATCGAGAACATTCCGCCGGGCCCGCTCGAGGCCGCCGCGGCGACCGGCGCCTCGCGCGTCAAGGTGATCGCGTACGCGCTCTTCCCGGACGTGGCGCCGAGCATGGTGTCGGTCGGCCTCTTCTGGTGGGAGTTCAACGTGCGCGCCTCGACGGTACTCGGCGTGGTGGGCGCCGGCGGCATCGGTCAGGAGCTCAAGAACTCGATGGACCTCTTGCTGTTTCCGCGTCTTCTGACCATCATTCTGCTGATCCTGGTGACCGTCACCGTCATCGACCACACGAGCGAATGGCTGCGACGGAAGCTCGAATAGCTCCGGCATCCCGGTCCATCGAGCCGGTCGCCCGCGTCGCGGGGCTGACCAAGCGCTACCCGCCTGCCGTCACCGCGCTCGACGACGTGTCGTTCACCGTCCAGCCCGGCGAGTTCGTGGCTGTGCTCGGACCCAGCGGCGCCGGCAAGACGACGCTCTTCCGGTGCCTCACGGGTCTCACCCGGCCGGATCGCGGCACCGTCGCGGTCGTCGGGCGTGACATCTGGCAGAGCCCCCGCGAGCTCCGGTCGGCCCGCCGCCAGCTCGCGCTGATCTTCCAGCAGTTCAACCTGATCCGCCGGCTGTCCGCCCTCGAGAACGTGCTGGTCGGCCGCCTGGCCCACGTGCCGACGTGGCGCGTCATCCTGCGATGCTTCACGCGAAGCGACCGGCAGCTCGCCCTCGGGTGCCTGGACACGGTTGGTCTCGTCGAGCGCGCCGGGACACGCGCGGACGAGCTCTCGGGCGGCCAGCAGCAGCGGGTGGCCATCGCGCGCGCCCTCGCGCAGAACGCGAAGATCATCCTGGCCGACGAGCCGGTGGCGAGCCTCGACCCCGAGTCCTCGGCCACCGTGCTCGCGTCGCTCCGTTCGGCCGTGTCGACCGGCGTGACCGTGGTCGCGAGCCTGCACCAGGTCCAT
>Ga0099791_10000357_pt1 | contig 16602 bp, 15 predicted proteins | sample Rivendell_Oct201_7_FD_77318 | JGI IMG/M metagenome (GOLD analysis project Ga0099791, IMG submission 77318) | Vadose zone soil and rhizosphere microbial communities from the Eel River Critical Zone Observatory, Northern California to study diel... | ecosystem: Environmental > Terrestrial > Soil... | reverse complement strand
GGGTTGGGCTAAGTGGTATGAGCTGGTCGGAGTGGCAGATTGAACCTGCGACCCCCTCGTGCCGAACGAGGTGCGCGACCGCAGCCAGCGAAATATGGCTCGTGGCTGGACCACGATGCCCAAGTACAAACGCTTGAGATGCTGCGCTGCTGTGCAGCCATGTTTCGTGGCAATCCGCCCCGTAGCGCGATGAGCACTTGACCATTCGGCGCGTCAATGGGACATCTGTTCGGCATGCGAACAGTCGGGCGCAAACCGGCTCTCAGCGCTCAGCGGCTCATGGTACGCCGCGGCCAGCGGGATTTTGTCACCGCTCTCGCACGCGGACTCGACGTGATGCGAGCGTTCTCGAGCCGGCAGGAGGAACAGCTCACTCTCGCGGACATCGCCAAGCTGGTGCAACTGCCGCGCGCCACCGTCCGCCGCAGTCTGATCACATTGTGCGCGCTGGGCTACGTCGAAGAAAGCGGGAAGGTCTTTCGCCTCGCACCGAAGGTCCTGATCCTCGCGCAGGCCTATCTGTCATCGAACCTGCTGCCCCGGGTCGCGCGTCCTTTCGTCGAGCGCGTGAGCTCGGAGTTGGCCGAGTCGTGCTCGGTTTCGATCTTGCATGAAGCGGAGGTCATCTACGTCGCCCGCTCGACCAACAAGCGCCTGTCGGCTCTTCTCGGGGACGTCGGGTCCCGACGGCCAGCCTATTGCACGTCGATGGGGCGCGTGCTGCTGGCGCATCTGTCAGAAGCCTCGCTGGATGAGTATTTCCGCGCCGTCGAGCTCAAGCCGCTGACAGCCCATACGATCACCGACGAATCCGAACTCAGGGCGCTGCTGGTGAAAATCCGCAAGCAGGAGTTCTGCCTCAGCGACCAGCAAACGGAGCTCGATCTGAGGACGATCGCCGTTCCGGTGCGCAACAATTCCGGCCCGGTGGTGGCCGCGATGCATGTGACCACGCAAGCGAGCCGCACGACCAAACGGCAGATGATCCAGAGATTCCTGCCGGTGCTGCGCGAAGCAGCCGCGGAAATCCGCGCGCTGCTGGTTTAGCCTCCGTTGACCTGCGATCCGTCTCGGCGCATCATGTTCGCAAAACGGCAAATGTGTTCGCTGTGCGAACAGAAATCTCGAGAAAGATCCGGAGCTGCCAGTGACCGAAAGGCAATACCACAACGTATCGGTGGAGCGGGAAGGCGGCGTCACGTTCGTCGCGCTCAACCGTCCCGACCAGCGCAATGCGATGAGCCCCGAGCTGCATTACGAAATGGAGGAGGTCATCGATTGGGCGGCGACCGACCAGGAAACGCAAGTCCTCGTGCTGACCGGCGTCGGTGAATCCTGGTGCGCAGGTCAGGACATCCGGCTCTATTTTCGCGCCACGCAGAACAATCCGCAAGAGCGCACCCGGTCCAATGCGGCAAGTCATCGGTGGCGGTGGGAGAAGCTCAAGACGTTCCCCAAGCCGACAATCGCGATGGTGAATGGCTACTGTTATGGGGCTGCGTTCACGCAGCTGTGCGCCGTCGATTTCGTCATCACGGCGGAGGACGCGTCATATGGCCTGTCCGAGGTCAATTGGGGGATCATTCCGGGGGGCATCGTAAGCTGGAATCTGATGGACATGATACTGCCGCGACACGCCCTCTACTACGCGGTGACAGGCGAGCCGTTCGACGGCAAACGCGCTGTCGAGATCGGCCTCGCCAATTTCGCAGTGCCAAAGGACGGGCTGCGCCACGAGACAATCAAGTTCGCCCAGAAGCTCATGAAGCTCAATCCGGGCGTAGTGCGCTACACCAAGGAAGCCATGAGGGCGGTGCGCGGCATGTCGGACGACCAGGCTCGCGACTACCTGCGCGCCAAGCAGGACTCGCTGATGCGCAACGACAAGGAGAGCCTCGACCAGGTTGGCATGAAGCAATTCCTGGACGAAAAGTCATATCGACCAGGTCTGGAGCCCTATCAGCGAGAACGGAATTGACCCGCGCGACGGCCGTTCTTGCGCACAGAATTCGCCTGAACAAATCCAATGCGAACCGACTCGGGCAAGAGAGACATTGAGGGGTTGCTGAATCCCCGGAATGTGGCGCTTGTCGGCGCGTCCGACCGCGACGGACATTGGTCGAAGCGGGTATGGGACAACCTGCGCCGCTTCCGATTCAATGGCGGCGTGTTTCCGATCAACCCCAACCGCGCCGACGTCTGGGGCAGGCCATGCTTCGCCTCCGTCGAGACGCTGCCGGAGCCGCCTGACCACCTCGCCATTTTCACGCCGGCTGACACGGCGCTCGATCTCTTGCGCAGAGGCGCGGCGGCCGGCGCGCGCAGCGCGACAATCTATGCGGCCGGCTTCGGCGAGGGCGGCAGGCGCGACAGGGCTTGTCTTGCCCGTGAATTGCGCGCCTTCTTGAACGACAGCGGCCTGACCGCCGTCGGCCCCAACTGTATGGGCGTCGGTTCGGGAAAATCGGGGTTCACCACGATACCCGACGAGACGCTGCAGGAGTTCGCGCCGAGCCCGATCGCAGTCGTCTCGCAGAGCGGGGCGATGTCCACGTCGATCAACCGCGCCATCAATGCGCTTGGCCACAAGGTGGCGCTCCTCGTGTCGTGCGGCAATCAGATCGGCTGCAAGGCGAGCGACGTTATCGACTATTGCGCCGATCAATCCGACCTGCGGGTGATTCTCTGCTATATCGAATCCGTTCCGGACCCTGATCGATTCCTCGATGCCGCGCGGCACGCGCGCCAGAACGGCAAGGCAGTCGTGGCCGTCAAGATCGGCGGCTCGGAAGCGGCCTGCGCATCCGCGCTCGCACACACCGGCGCCTTGGCCGGGAGCTCCGCGGTCTTTGAGGTCTTCGCATCCGCTGCCGGGATCATTCGACTGAACTCCCTGGAGGACGCCGTCGAGGCCGTAGAATTCCTGGCGCGCAGCCCACTGCCACGCGGGGACGGGATCGCGCTGATGAGCATCTCGGGGGCACTGCGCAGCCTGATGACCGAGGCCGCGGATCGGGCCGGCGCGCGGCTCGCGCGATTCTCGGCTGGAACCCGCAAAGCCCTGGCCGATGTGCTCGGCATCGCCGATGTGGACAATCCGGTCGACACCAAACGGACCCTGCCAAGCGAGCAATATGCGTCGTGCCTGGAGATCCTGACGAACGCGCCCGAGGTCGACATGCTGCTGGTCGCTGAGGAGTTTCCCCTTGTGGAAGGCGTCGAACGGCGCGTCGCGAACCTGGGCGTGCTCCAGGACGTGGCATTGCGCGCACGCGACCTCGGCAAGCCGGTCGCGATATTTACGCCGCTGACCCTCGACCTCAGCGACTGCGGACGTCGTGTGCGAGATGGCATGCCGCATGTCCCGGTGCTGAGGGAGACCGAGAAGGCGCTGCGCGTCGCCCAGGCGATCGGCAAGGCGGCGGCCCGGCCGCTTCATGCGGGGGACTTCTTCGCATCGCGGGCGCACTCCGAACTCGCCCAACGGTGGCGCAAGCGAGCGGCCAGGCTGGCGCGCCCGACCGCGCTCAACGAGGTCGAGTCGAAGCAACTGCTGCACGCCTACGGGATCGCGCTGCCGGGGGAACGCTGCGTCGAGGCGGTAGCCGATGCCGCGCGCGCTGCCCGGGACATCGGATTTCCGGTCGTTCTCAAGGCCGTGTGCGATACGATTCCTCACAAAAGCGATGTTGGACTGGTCATCCTCGACATCCGCGACGTCGATGCGGTCCGGGACGGCGCTGCGAAACTCGCCGCGCGCTGTCGCGCACTCGGCGTACGCCTCGACGGAATCCTCGTCGCACAGCAGATGTCCGACGGTATCGAAACCGCGCTGGGCATCGCCCGCGATCCCGAAATGGGTCCGGTCGTCATGTTCGGGATGGGCGGAACTTGGATTGAACTGTTCAAGGACGTGAGCTTCGCGCCGCCCTTTCTCGATCACGCGCAGGCGGCCGCGATGATCAAGGCAACCCGCGTCGGCTGCCTGCTTGACGGGTACCGGGGCGGCGGCCCCGGCGATTGCGCCGCGCTCGGCGACGCCCTGGTCAAGATCGGCCGTCTCGCCAGCGATCTGGGCGACATCATCGAAGCCGTCGACATCAACCCCTTCCTGGTGCGCAGACGGAGTGAGGGAGCGTTCGCGTTGGACGCGCTGGTCGTGCTGCGGCCACCCGAAGAATCAGCGCCGTCCGGTCCTCGGAGCAACGTGCCATGATCTCGCAGCGGCAATTGATAACGGCTGCTCTGTTCGTGGTCGCCTTCGTGTGTAGCGGCGCGCGGTCGGCCTCGGCATATCCCGACCGAGCGGTCCGGATCATCGTTCCCTATGCGCCCGGCGGGGGCAACGACACGCTCGCACGCATGCTCGGGCGCAAGCTCGAAGAGCTATGGAGAAAGCCCGTCATCATCGAGAACAAGGCCGGGGGGAATACGATCATCGCCACCGAATCCGTCTCGCGCCTGGAGCCGGACGGCTACACCATTCTGATGGTGACGACGATCTTCTCGGTCAATCCGTCGCTGGTGAGCAAGCTTCCTTATGACACGGTCGCCGATTTTACGCCCGTTGTAGCGGCCGGAGTTGCGCCGAGCGTGCTCGTGACCAGGCCGACGCTCCCAGTCAATTCCGTCCAGGAATTGCTGGCCTATGGACGCGCAAATCCCGGCAAGCTGACCTATGGCACGCCAGAGACCGGGACCGCACCCTCACTTGCCGCCGAACTTCTCAAGATCGACGGCCATTTCGACGCGGTCAGGGTGTCGTACCGGGGAACGCAGCAGCAGCTCTTGGCCTTGCTGGCGGGAGATATCGACTATGCCTTCGACGTCGTCAGCTCGCTGGAATACGTCAAGGTCGGAAAGCTGAGGGCTCTGGCGGTGACGATTTCCAAGCGTCTCGACAATTTTCCGGCGGTCCCGACGATGATCGAAGCCGGTCTGCCCGGATACGAGGCGGCGACATGGTACGGCTTCATGGTGCGCAGCGGAACGCCGCCCGCCATCGTCGATCAGATCAACCACGCGTTCAATCAGGCGATCGAAGATCCGGCGGTGCGCGACCGCATGGACGCGCTCGGCATCAAGCTCCTCGGTGGCACGCCCGAGCAATTCGCCAACCGCATCCGCTCTGACATGGACAAGTGGGGAGGGGTTGTTCGCAAGGCGGGAATCAAGGCGGAGATGCGGCGCTAGTATATGTCTGAGCGACGATACAACCTGAGGGGTCCCGCTCTCCTCAAAATCCGGGAGAAACGGAACACCCCTTTCAATTTCGGTCAATGACGCCAATCGTCATCATCGTCGTCGTCGCGCCCATGATCTCGATGATCTCCACGATCGGGTCGGACGCAGACGAAGCTCGAAGCGACATTGGTTGGGCCCGTTCCCTTGTAATGCGTCGTTTGCGGGTATGGACAAAGGGGCCGCGTGCCCCCGGTCGGGAAGTTTGCTGCGACGCGCGGATCGAAGATGCCATCCGCCGGAAATGGCGAGCTTGTATTGGTGTTGGCAGCGATGATCGTGCTGGGCGACTGGTGACGCTCGACCCAGTTGGTGATGGCGGTTAAGAGATTACCGGCGAAATTGGTTGTGGCCGGACCGCCCCCGCAATGCGCCATGTTCGGCACCAGGTAAAGCCGGGCGAACTGCTGGGCTCCGCCAGTCTCGCGCTCCATCTGCCGATACCAACGCGTCAGATACCAGGCGCTGAAGACACCGTCATTGACTGAGTCGAGCAAGATCACCTTGCCTCCGGAGCGCTTGAAGCGACTCAAGTCGTGAGAGCGCAACCCCATGAATTGTATGGCGCTCTGCGGATAATCCGGTGTGCGGGCGAAGATTCTAGGCGCATCGGTGTCAAAGCTAAACTTGAACACCAGTCGCATTTCTTGCGAAACCGGCGTCACGACCGGCGGAGTCGTGAAGATCATCGGAAGAGCGCCGCTGCCAAGCGAGAGAGATATCGAGTTGTTTACGAGTGGTTGGCCCGGAGCCGCTTGCGTACCGACCTTCCATGCGCCAAATCCGCCACCTGGAGCGCCAGGCGGGTCCCAAATCCCCGCATCCCAGAACCACCTCCCATAAAGAGGCTCGCCTTCGGAGTTCACCGGGCTAGCAAAGACACGCTTGAGCGCTGCGACCTGCGCGGACGTAAGACACGTGCCGCCGTGCGGGACATTGCCATGCAGACCGCTGGGGCTGCACGTGAAGTCATCGAGGGCCGCGTAGACGCGGCGGTTGCTGCAGGCGTGGTAGTTGTCAACGATGCCGTCGATGAGGCCGTCGAGCGCGTCGCACGCCTGCAGGATCGCGGCGGACGCAACCATCAGGTCTTGAGGGGGGAGGGTATCGGGGAGGTATGGGTTTCCGTTCACGTCAGTTCGGGTCGCGAGCGGCGCCAGCGACTGCGCAATCCACGCCCCGGCAACGGCCACCTTCGGCAGATCCAGGCCGGGATTGAGTCCAACGACGCCATCAAACAGGTCCGGGTAACGGTCGAGCGCCACCATGGCCTCGCGGCCACCGTTGGAACAGCCCCAGAAATATGATTGCTGCACCTCCCACCCGTAAAAATACGCAACGATCTTCTGGGCGATTTCGGCGGTTAGACCCATGGCGTTGTAGCCATAGTCTTCGCGCGCCTGCTCATCGACACCGAAATGCGCAGTGCCGCCTGCGTTCGTGTCGGTGTCGGTCCAGCCAAATGGGTTTGGCAAGCTGTTCTCGTGGCCACCGTCGTTTGCCGCTACAACCCAACCTTGCGCCAGTTCCGTGCCAGCGCCACCTGTCGGGTTGCGGAGCGAACCGTCCGTGCCACCGCCGCCCATCAACTCAAACCGGCCGGTCCATGTGTTCGGCAGGTTCACTTGAAAGCCGATACCATAGGTGAAGTGATCGGGGTCCTGCGTGCTGACCCGCTGGTTCATCACCCCCACCACCGCGCAATAGTTGATAGGCCCGCTCACTTGTGTCGCGCTTATGATCCGAGCGTTGGGCAGCGATAACGACGTGAGGCCAGCGCAGGAAGACCGCGGCGCCACCCCGGCCGATGGGAACTTGGGTTGTTCCGCATTGGCGGGCGAAATTGAAATTGGCGCAGTCAAGGCGGCGGCTAGAATTGAACCGTACAACTGTACTCTTGCGACCATGGGTCCCCCCTTCACAATTTTTGTGCAGCCATCGAGGGGCCACGCTCTGTTTGTGCGGACCGAGACGTGGCTAGATCTTAGAGACTATGGACGGAGGTAACAATTGACCTAATCAAATGTGTTTGCGGTTGCACAATAGCGGGCGGTGGAAAGCACCCGCGACCTCGTTCCCGCTGTTCGTTGGTCCAAGAGAAAGACCGCACACACGATAATTGATTGTGTTACTTTGCATAATTGATCTTGCCACCCGATCCGGATCGATCATGCCACACGGCCAGAATCTCTCCAGCAGAACCACAGATGCTGCAGCTTTTCTCAAGTATCCTCAGAACATCGACGATTTCCTGCTGTTTCGTTTGTTCAAGCTTTCACGGCTGGCGTTACACGGCGTGGGTCTGTTGCTCCGTCGCGAGGCCGCTATCAGCCGGCGCGACTCGCGCATCCTGGCGTATGTGAGCAAACGCCCAGGTGTGAGTTTGACTCAACTCGCGCAGATTGCAGAACTAGACCCGGTAGTTACCAGCCGGTGCGTGGCCAGCCTCGTCGCGCGAGGCCTGATCGCGAAGACGCGGCTGCGCTCAAACAAGCGCATAGTGGTGCTTACGCTTACGAATATTGGTCGAGCTACCTACGAGCGAGCGCGCAGCGTCGGCCAGAAATACAACATCGATTTTGCAGCCTGCCTCAGCGATGAGGAGGCCACGCAACTCGACGGATTGCTGACGAAGCTAGAGGGCCGAGCGAAGGAGCTCACGGAGCGGGAGATCTCAAAGACCAGAAGTGCTGAACATTGATTTGTCGACGTTCGAAAAGACCTGAACATGACGCCACCAAGAGGAGATTCGCCCCATGACGACATCACCCTTGACGACGCATCGCGCGTCAGCGGCGCCCCGTTTGCTCGCGACGGCCTGCCTGCTTGCAGCCCCGGCGATCGCGCTTGCGGCTAGCGCCAGTACGGCGCGGGCGCAAGGCGTGACGCCGATTCCCGGAGACCCCGTGGCAACCGATAGCGGCAGGGTTGCCGGCAAGCTTTTGCCCTCGGGCGTCAGGGCCTATCTCGGGATTCCCTATGCGGCTGCGCCCGTTCGTGAATTGCGGTGGCGAGCGACCCAGCCGCTGCCGCTCTGGGCGGGCGTCTATAATGCGGACCGCTTTGCGCCGGAATGCATCCAGGTTCTGCGCCGCCATAACCTCAATCATTATTTCGGCGAGGAGCCGACCAGCGAAGATTGTCTGTATCTCAACATCTGGGTCCCGGCCGACGCCGGACCCGACAGCAAGCTATCGGTGCTGGTCTACATCTACGGCGGCGGTTTCACCATCGGGTCCGGCGGCATGGCGCTCTACGGCGGCGAGAACGTCGCCAAGCATGGCGCGATCTTCGTCAACTTCAACTACCGCCTCGGCGCCCTCGGATTCATGGCGCATCCCGAGCTCGCGAAGGAATCGCCGCAGCGCGCCTCCGGCAATTACGGCCTGCTTGATCAGGTGGCCGCTCTCCAGTGGATCAGGTCGACTATCGCGCGCTTCGGCGGCGATCCGACAACGTCACGATTTCCGGTCAATCGGCCGGATCATCTTCGGCCGCCTTTCTGCAGGCGAGCCCGCTCGCCAAGGGCCTTTTCCGGCGCGCCGTCGGCTTCAGTGGCAGTCCGTTCGGCAATGCCGATCCGCTGCCGACGCGCGCCGAGGCCGAAAAGGCTGGCCTTGCCATCCAGGAGACGCTTCAGGCCAAGTCGCTTGGCGAATTGCGCGAACTTCCGGCGGACAAGATCGTCGCAGTCCAGCGCGACTGCCAACTTGGTTGCGCCGGTACCGTCCGGGTCGGGCCCTCGATCGACGGGTACTTTCTGCCCGACTCTCCGGCAGCCATCTTTGCGGCGGGCCGACAGAACGACGTGCCGCTCCTTGTCGGCTTTACCCGTGACGAGAGTTCGAACGATCTGAGCAAGGTAAAGAGCCTTGCGGAGTATCAGGTCGCGGCTAAGCGTCTCTATGGCGATCGGGGCGATGCATTCCTGCGCCTCTATCCGGCTGCGAGCGATGCTGACGCGCCGGAGATGGGTCGCACCGCCGCCCGGGAGGGCATAATGGAGGCGCGCATGCGCGGCTGGGCGAAGGCGCAGAGCAAATGGGGCAAGTCGCCGACCTACATGTACATGTTCTCGCGCGTGCATCCGTTTTCCGCAGGAGCGAAGCTCTATGACGATCCGGCGCGTATCGGCGCCTATCACACGTCTGACGTCCCGTACTGGCTGAAGACCCAGGACGCGTTCAACCGGTTCCGCACGACGCGGGACTGGACCGCCTACGACCGCGAACTTGCGGACAGGATGCTCGGAGCGCTCGTCGCCTTTGCAAAATCCGGCGATCCGTCGACGGCGGCCACCGTGTGGCCCAAATGGAGCGGCGATGCCGAGAGGCTGGTGGATTTCGGCGACGCCGTGTCGATCTTGCCAATGAACAGTGAGCGGCTGGATTTCCACTTGGCCGGCACCCCGTGAGCTACCGGAAGAAGGACGGCAATGTCTTGAAGCCTTCGGCGATGGAAACCGTCCCCTTCGCGCCGGTGAAGAGCTTCGAAAAACGTCCGGTGGGTCTCGCCGATGCGTGGCGGATCGGACCGAAGTAGCGAATGAAAGCGCGGCAGGGACACCGGATCGAGTCATGCGCGGATCGGGCTTCTTGGCTATCTGGAGCGATCTTCCGCCAGAAGATGAGACCGATTGGGCACATTGGATGACACGTGAGCACTCCATTGAGCGGGTCAAGATCGAAGGCTTCTTGTTGTGTCGCATCTTTCGCGCGCTGGATACCGCTGTGAACCGCTACTTCATCCTTTACGATCTGGAGAAGCCCGATATCGTCGGCGGTGCCGAGTACTTGCGTCGGCTGGATGCACCGACACCGTGGTCACAGCGCATAATGCCGCGTTTGCGAAACTTCGCGCGTGGTGGCGGCCGAGTGATCGCTTCAGCGGGCATCGGGCAAGGGGGTCTGATGGCGACCGTACGATTGGACACCAGGCCGGAATGGGAAGCGGATGCATTATGCCGTGAACTGGCGGGCACGGACCGCGTTGCCGCAGCACGGGTCATGGTCACCGATGTCGTGCAGACCTCGATCCAAACGCGCGAGAAGAGTATGCGCAGTAAGGATGGCACTTTCGCCGCTCTTTTAGTGATTGAGGGGTTCGATGAAACGTCCGTCCGCAATGCGCTCCGGCGCCTGCCGTCTTTGGCTCCACAGCTCAACTGCCGCCTGATAGAAGAGCTGCCACTCTACGCCCTCTGTTTCACTCTAGATCGGCGGCTGCTGCCAAGCTAGAGGCGGTTGGCCCTGCGCACGCTGGCGTCTGCGATCAGGCCTGGGGGGCGGCGAATTGACCATGGTGCCGTCACCCTCCATGCCTTGGACGTAGGGACGTGCAGTTTAATGCCGTATGTCGGTGTATGGCCCGACGCTGTCAACTTTTGCGGATCACCAAGTGGGCAGCTATCTGGGGTAGCCCGATCGTGCTGCCAACGTCGTCGCAGCGGCAGCCGTGACCCACCAGCCGATATGGAGATGGTGGGCCACGACAGCAGATCGCGCGTCGCCCGCATCGCTGTCTGGTATCTCTTGGCACCGAGCCCCGCGATCTCCGCCGTCGCGATCTTGGATACCATCGTACCGCTGGTGCTCGGCGAAAGCGGCGGGCCGGATGTCCTCACACCGCTCGTTTCTTCGGCATCAGGACTGAGGCTTCACAATGTAGTCCAATTTGGTAGAATTCCTCAGTCCAAAAGATTTTGCACGCAGCCATGGATTGGTTCCGATCGAATCGAGGCGTAGTGGTGTGGTTGGCGTTTTTTGCGCTGGCCTGTCAGCTTTTGCTTTCGTTCGGCCACGTGCACGTTGGCAAGTTCAGCGGCGGTTCGGCCGCATGGGCAGCGGCTGAGATTGGAGATGCTCCAGCCGAAGTTGCGCCGTCGTCACCGCAAAAGAACGCGGCTGGTCTTGCGGGCGATTTCTGCGCCATTTGCGCAAATATCAATCTGGCCAACACTCTTGTCCTGCCGATCCTGGCGATCATTCTAACACCCAGCTTAGTCTCCGAGATTTTGCACTGGTCGTTGGTGTCCAGTGGACGGGCCTCATTTGACCACCTTCCATTTAGCGCCCGCGGTCCTCCCCCCGCCTGACATGCCGGCCTGAGCCGGTCACCCTGCTCGGTTCCGTTGCGGGGATTTGCCGTGCTGACGGCCGGAGCGCGATCGACTCGCGCAGGAGCGCGACCTCAATCGCGCGGATCTGCAACTGATCTTTGTCCGGCTTTTGGGGGTTCGCATGTTCATGTCAGCGAAGTTTGCCACGCGGATCACCTCGCGGACCAGCCAGGTGGAGTGGCACGCCACCCACATGGGGACTGCGGTCGCACTTGTTGACAGATGATATGTTATAACGTTACAGATAGGGCCGCTCACCTCAATCCGGCCGGCGCAATGCCGAGCCAATGACCCCTAGGGAGAAGTCAATGATCCGATCCTACTTGCTGGCCGCAACTGCGGCTGTTGCCGCCGCTACCGGCACCTCCGCCTTGGCGGCCGACCCGCTGCCGGCGGTGACCTACAAGCTGCTTCCTGCCGCACTGGCCGTCGAAGCCGCGCAAACAGCGATCGCTACCTGCAAGGGGCAGGGTTACAACGTCTCGGTTTCGATCGCCGATCGCACAGGCCTGCCCCAACTCCTTATCGTCGGCGACGGTGCCGGCACATTGAGCAGAGAGGTGGCACGTCGTAAGGCCTACACATCCGCCCAATTGAGAGTTTCGACGGCGGATTTTGCCAAGCGCGTTGCCGGGGGAGGCTTCAATCCCGCCGTCTTTGATACGCAACTCGTAACTGCGATCGGCGGCCTGCCGATCAAGGCTGGCGATGAAACGATCGCCGGCATCGGCGTCAGCGGAGCGCCCGGTGGCGACAAGGATGAAGCTTGCGCGCAAGCGGGCCTCGCTAAGATCAGCGACCGGCTGCAATAGCTTGCGTTTCCCCTCTCCCCCATCGAATGGAGAGGGGAAACGCCATTGCAAGCTTTGCCCCGGCCGGATGGGCGGGGCAGAATCTGCGAGATGGCAACAGGGAGGTGTCATGCCCAAGAATGCTCATCGCACCGGCACACTCATAGTGACTTCGGTGATCGCCTGCTTGTCCGCGGTGGCGGCACATGCACAGTTGAAGACCGAAAAGGTGTTGTCGTACGAAGCGGCGAAAGTCATTGCGACGACCGCCGTCGAAACGTGCCAGGGAAAGGGCTTCCGTGTCTCCGCCACGGTGGTGAATCGTGACGGCGAGACGGTGGTCCAATTGCGCGGGGACGGCGCGAGCCCTCATACCGTGGAGAACAGCAGGCGCAAGGCCTATACGGCGAACACCTTCCGCACGGACACTGCCGTCTATGCCAAACGCCTCAACGACGGAGATCCCGTTGTGCGCCAGCAGGTGACGCTGCCTAGCGTAATTGCAATCGGCGGAGGACTTCCGATCAAAGCGGGAGACGAGGTCATTGGTGGCGCCGCCATTTCGGGCTCTCCGAGCGGCAACGACGAGGTTTGCGTGCAGGCGGGGCTTGATAAGGCGAAAGACTTGCTGAGGTAACCAGATCTCCGACTTGCGCCATCCCGCCGGAGGCGGCGGGATGGCGGTTCCCTCGCAACTGGGGCTTCTGCCGTGCTGAGCGCCGAAGGTCTCATCAAGCGATTCAATGGCATCGCCGCTGTGGACGGTCTTTCGCTCACAGTCGGCCGGGGCGAGATCTTCGCCCTGCTTGGTCCCAACGGGGCCGGGAAAACCACAACGATCAATTGCTTTCTCGGGTTTGTAGCTCCGGACAGGGGACGCGCGACCGTGGGCGGCGTCGATGTGGCGATGTATCCGCGCGAGACCAAGCGCGTGCTTGCCTACATTCCCGAGCAGGTAAATCTCTACAGTCATTTCTCTGGGCTGGAGAATCTCTCCTATTTCAGCGAGCTCGCAGGCGCACGCCACCGCGAGGAGACGCTCCGCGGTTTTCTGGCAGAGGCCGAATTGCAAAAGGAGGCACACGATCGGCGCGTAACCGGGTACTCGAAAGGCATGCGACAGAAGGTCGGCATCGCGATCGCTCTCGCCAAGGATGCGAAGGCATTGCTGCTCGACGAACCCACGAGCGGCCTCGACCCAAGCGCGTCCCATGAATTCAGCGTGCTGCTGCGCCGCTTTGCGATGCGCGGCGCCGCCGTACTGATGGCCACGCACGATCTGTTCCGGGCCAAAGACGTCGCCGCCCGCGTAGGCATCATGCGCCACGGCAGGCTCGCGCATACGTTCACAGCGGCCGAACTGAGCGATACCGATCTGGAGAAGCTTTATCTCGAAACCATGCAGGCCTGATCGCCATGATTGCCACCATTGCCCGCAAGGAATTCATCGAAATGCTCCGCGACGGCCGTTTCCGTTGGGCAGCTTCTATCGTGCTGGCGCTTCTCGCCATCGCGCTCCTCGCGGGCGCCTACTATCAGCGCGAACTCGTCGCGCAGCAGCGCGCCGCCCAGGCTCCCGAACAGGCCCGCTGGTACGCGCAGGAGCCGAAGAACCCGCACGCCGCGGCGCACTACGGACTTTACGCGTTCAAGCCGCGTCTGGCGCCGGCGTTCCTTGATCCCGGGTCGAACCCTATACGGGCGTGGCCGTCTGGCTGGAGGCGCACAAGCAGAATGAAATGCTGTATCGGCCTGGAGAAGACGCGACGCTGGCGCAGCGTTTCGGCGAACTGACCGTGGCCCTGATCCTCCAGGTCGTGCTGCCGCTTGTGGTGATCCTCCTCGCATTCGATGCCTTCGCCGGCGAACGCGAGCGCGGCACACTTCGCCAACTGCTCAGCCTCGGCCTGCGACCGCGCGATCTCATACTCGGCAAAACGCTCGGCCTCGGGGGTGCTCTCAGCCTGATGGCCGCGCCAGCCGTCGTGGTGGGTGTCGCGACCCTCCTGCTCACCGGCCCCGCCGAGGGAGCGCCCCGCTTTGCCCTTCTGACGCTCGTGTACCTCCTTTACATCGGCATATTTGCGCTGCTGGCGCTCGCGGTGTCGGCGCGGGCGCCTTCGGCCCGTTTCGCGCTCGTCGTCCTCATCGGGTTTTGGGGCCTCAATTGTCTCCTAGCGCCGCGCGCTGTCTCCGACCTTGCCGCCGCACTTCATCCGCTGCCCGAACCGATTTCGTTCAAAACGCGGATGCAACAGGCGTTGACAGATCCCGCCCCGACATCCGCCATGCTCAAGGAACGTATGGCCGCCCTCGTGAAGGAATACGCGGCCGCGGGTACCGAGGAATTGCCGGTCAATCTTGCCGGGCTAAGCCTGCAGGTGGGCGAGGAACACGGTTACGAGGTGTTCGACCGCTTCTATGGCGAACTGTTTGCGCCGATGGAGGCGCAAAACCGTGTCCTCCAACGCGGCGCCGCGCTCTTTCCGATGCTTGGCGTCCAAGCAATTTCGATGGGCTTGGCAGGGACCGATCTTGCCCAGCACCGCGATTTCATTCGCGCCGCGGAGGCGCACCGCCGCGCTGAGATCAAGATCATCAACGATGACATTCTCGCCCATCCGGTGAAAGCTGGCGAGGTCCATGATGGCGACCCTGAGCTGTGGGCGAAAGTGCCGCGATTCGACTATGAGCCGCCAACGCTCGGATGGGTGTTGCGCGAGCATGCGACTGCGCTTGCGCTGCTGGTCGCTTGGTTCTTAGGCACCGCGTGGCTCGCGTGGCGCGGCGCCGAGCGACTGCAACCGCTCTGACTTTGCGCATGTTCGGCACCATCTTTCGCTGGGAAATTCGGGCGTTGCGTCGTGACCCCGCCTGCTGGGCAGTGATGGCGTTCGCCGTCGTCGCGATGGTCTTTGCGATGTTCAACGGCGCGCGCTGGCTGGCTCACATCGATGCAGTCGCCGCGGCCGCTGGGGCGCGCGACGTATCGGCGCGCGTGGAAGCCCGGGAGCAAGCGGCGCGTATCGATACTAAAGCCGAGCCGGCGCCCTTCATTACCCGCGATCCTCGCAGCGCGTTTGGCTATGCCAACGGCCTCATGGCCCATTATGCGGTGCTTCCTCCAACGCCGCTCGCAGCCCTCACGGCCGGGCAGAGCGATCTTCTGCCGTCAATCCTGCCGCTTGCCCCCGCAAACCTGCCGTCGCTTACCGGGGGCTCCGAGCCAGAGAATCCGCATCGGCTGCTGATCGGGCGTTTTGACGCCGCTTTTGCCGTCATCTTTCTTTTGCCGCTCGTCATCATTGCCTTGATGTATGCGCTCCTGACGGGCGAGCGCGAACGCGGCACACTGGCGCTGCTGCTCGCGCAACCGGTGACACTGCGCTCGCTGTTCGCGGCCAAGCTTGTGCCTCGCGTGCTGATCATACTTGGACTGCTGGGGCTCCTTGCTGCGTTGTTCATTCTGACTATGCCGGATGGGGCCGGGATGCGGCTCGCGTTGTGGCTCGCGGTGGCGCTGTCTTACACGGCGCTCTGGTTTGCCTTGGCGGCCGCCGTTGTCAGTCGAAGGGGTAGCTCTGCAACGCATGCAGTGACACTGGCCGCTCTCTGGCTGGTACTGGGGATGCTGCTGCCGGCCGGTATCAATCTCGCGGTCAAGACGCTGGCGCCGATGCCGTCGCGAATTGAGCTCATCCTTGCACTGCGTGCTGCCACGGACGCTGCTGCCGCGGAGCGCAGCAAGCTCATGGGCGCGTTTTACGAGGATCATCCCGAGCTTGCGAGTGCCGGCAGTCCCACGGGCGATTTTGTGACGCTGCAGCTGGTCACAAGCCAGCGTGTCGAACATGATCTCGCGCCCATCCTCACCCGCTACCAGAACCAGTTGGCGCACCAGCAGTCGCTGTTGGACAAGCTGCAATTCCTGTCCCCGGCGCTGGTGGCAGAGACGGCCCTTGCCGACAGCGCCGGCACCGGCCTTCCGCGGCAACATTTGTTTTTTGCACAAGCCTTGGCTCACCACGCGGAATTGCGCGCTTTCTTCGATCCCCGCGCTCTGCGCAAGGAGAAGTTCACCGCACGGGACGAGGTGCCGCCGTTTCGGTATGTCGAGGAGCCGATGAGCGATGTGGCGGCTCGCGTCGCCCCAGCGCTTGCGGTCTTTGTCTCTATCGCGCTTGCGCTTGGTTTATGGGCCTGGCGGACGCTACGTCGTCGCCCCTCGGACGCTTGACCAAAAACACCGACCCCGGGTTCGCACCGGGATCGGCCAATGTGGAAAACGACGTGGCCTCACTCTGGCTTCACGAACAGGCCAACGAGGCCGGCGGCGCCTTTGGTGTGCCCGGCGAGCTTGGCCTGCAGTTCCGGCAGGGTCAGACCCGGCGGCAGCTCTTTTGGATCGAGGTCGGTCGCTATCGCCATGTACGTGTAGTGATGCGGCGAGCC
>Ga0099791_10000356_pt1 | contig 16605 bp, 20 predicted proteins | sample Rivendell_Oct201_7_FD_77318 | JGI IMG/M metagenome (GOLD analysis project Ga0099791, IMG submission 77318) | Vadose zone soil and rhizosphere microbial communities from the Eel River Critical Zone Observatory, Northern California to study diel... | ecosystem: Environmental > Terrestrial > Soil... | reverse complement strand
GGGACCGCGGATGATGTTGCCCCCGGTGGCTGCGATGAGCTGATCTCGCAAGGTGGCATCGGCGGCAGCGCGCTTGGCAGCGGCAGCCTCAGCTTCGCGGCGGCGTTCCTGGCGCTTGCGGTTGCGATCGACACCCTTCGCGACGACGCCCGCCGGGATCCGACGACCGGGTTCATCAGGCCGCGGACCGAACCGCTCACGGTCCCACGTTTCCGGGTCGTTGATCCAACCGTCGAGCGCGGTGAACCACGTCGCCTCATCGGTGGGCGTGGGCGGAGGCTGTGGCGTCGGCTTGGCCTCGGGCAGCTTCGGTGGAGCAAGCTTGTAGACGCCCGGTGAGACGCGCTCGATCCTGCCGGCATCAAACTCGCGTTTGATTGCAGACTCGCCGCTGCCGCGGGTTGTTCCGACCGGCATCGCGGCGAGGATCTGGGCGACGCTCTGCGGCTCGTCGGTGTCGACCAAATGATCGAGCACTGCGCGGCGAAGCGGACCCAGGTGCTCGACATCGAACGGGAGGTCGCGCTCGCCGGCAGGCGTGACGGGCTCGTGGGATGGCGCATTTGCGCCAGTCGCGTCATCAGCCTTATTGCCATTGTTGATGTTCTCAGACATGGGCGGCGCATTTGCGCCAGTACCAGCGAGATCCTCGATTGGCGGCATTTCCTCGACGGGATCGGCGGGTGCGGAATTCTCCGCAGCCTCATCACCGCCACCACTGTCATCATTGGTATCTTCAGGTTCCGGTGCGGAATTTTCCGCACGAAGCTTGGCGCGCACGGTACTCTCATCGACGCCAATCACATCCGCCACTTCGCGATTGGAGAGGCCATCCACGGGCGGCGCGGCTGCAGGCTCGATCGGCATATCGCCGGCGCTGACGTCGCTCATCTCACCCTTCCTCCTTGGCAATCTGGTCGAGCACCACGCCCAAGGGCCCGGACGGCTTGCCGCGCGGGTCGCGCATCAGGGCATGGCGCAGCGTCTCAATCAGCGTGCCGTACTGCAGCGCCAGGCTCGCGGCGACAGCGGCATCAGAGGCCATAATGCCGGCCTCGCTGCCCGCTTTGTGATTGGTGATGAAGATCTCGCCAATGCGGCCGTCGGGATATCGACCGATCGTCGCGCGATACCGCAGCCCACCGGCCTCGACATCGAACGTCTCGGCTGGCCGCCGGTTAGGAAGCCGTTCTCGTACCGCTGCGCTCACATAACCCCCTCCGAACGTCGCACACACCGCGCGTGACATCATCTGCACATCGACAATTTAGATGGGACGTGCACCCCGATTCGCGCAAGTAAATCCGCCGGTGCAAAACCTCAGCCAATAACCCGTTCGCTAGGGTACTCCCCAACACCACGATGTTTTCCAAACTAAATGCTGTTCGTTAGCGTTGATTTTAATCAGCGAACATCCATCTCTATGAACATTTGACCTACGAACACTTTAAGGGGGATTTATGCAGTTTCTGTACGCGCGATGCTCAACGTCAGACCAGACAGCAGCACACCAAATTGAACAAGCCAGAGCGGCCGGCTTCGAGATCGACGACGACAGCGTGATCAAGGACGAAGGAGTATCCGGCGTCAGCACTCGCTTTGGGGAGCGGGAAGGCGGCCAGCGCCTGCTCGACAAGCTCCGGGCCGGCGACGTGCTCGTCGTACGGTGGCTCGACCGCCTTGGTCGGAACTACGAGGATGTGGTCGACACAATCCAGGCGCTGATGCGGCGCGGCGTCGTGATCCGGACCGTCATCAACAACATGACCTTCGACGGCGCCACCACCAACCCGATGGAAAAGGCAGTACGGGACGCGCTGATCGCGTTCATGGCGGCGCTCGGGCAAGCGCAGGCCGAGGCGACGAGGCTCGCCCAGCAGGCCGGTATCGCCCACGCGCAAGCCAACGGAAATCGCGTCTATCTGGGGCGAAAGCCATCTTATAGCCGCGAATAACTCGCGCGGATCATGGATCTGCTCAATCATCAGAGCGACATCACGATCGCCCGCGAAGTTGGCCTGGATCGCCTCGCCATCCGCCGAATCCGGCAAGACCCGGCCAAGGCCGAGGCTGTATTGGTGGCCTGGGAAAGCTTGAAGGCACGACCTCGGCGCTGGAAGGCGGCGTAGAAGGGAAATTCCAATGAAATGGTCCTCGGCAGGTGGACGCCGCCAGCAGGACGTAGAGCGCATCAAGGCCGAGCTTGCCGGCGCGGGGTAGGGTGGGGAAGCCTTCTCGAAGGAGCGAGGCGTGGAGGTTCGCCGGACAACAAGCGACCCGCCGAATGGCTCCGTTCTGCCCAAGCTCAAAGCTTTGTTGAATTCATTGCAAATAGTCTAGGTGTGGGAATTTCCCATATCATCAAAACGACGAAAGGGCGCAATGCCGCAACCTGCGCGTCGGCACAACGGCGGTAGGGTTTTGCGCACGCCGCGCGCAAAACTACTTCGCCCACTCCAGCGTGTCGTCCTCCACCGCGTCGTCGTCCAGCCGCTCGCCGCCGGCAAGCTCCCCGCGGCTCACCCCTCCGCCTGCGCAACGCTGACCGACACGGTCTCGCCGCGGTACCATTCCCGGCGCTCTGCCTCGTCCAAGAGGTCACGCGCGGCCGCGAACGCCTCCTTACGCGTTGTCGCTGTCCGGCGCTCCACAGGGCCGTGCTGGTCGGTCCACAACGTGGCGGTGAAACCTCGGCCTACGGCTGTCATGGTGATCCTCCTGGGTCGGCCTCGACCCTCATGCTGACGGTCTCGTTGTGCAGCCAGCCGTGTTCCGCCTCGCGAGCAAGGCACTCGATCGTCAGATCCAGCACTGCTTTGAACGCAGCGGTCCTGGTCGGCGCCTGGCGTCGCTCCAACTCGCCGCGGACCGCGCTCGATAGGGTGGTGATATACTTCGGCATGGTGATCCCCCCCTAGAACGGCGGCGCAGCATCATCGGCGGCCGCACTCATCTGGCGGGCGGCGGCGGATCGGGCAAGCCGGCGGCGGCGCCGGGCACTTCTCCTACCCGCTCACGCGCAATCGCCTCAATGTGGTCTCGCCATTCCCGGTCCGGCTCCTGCCGAAACAGGTGTCGGATCCCTTCCGCAAGATCGGCTGGGCTCGGCTTCTCGATCGCCGCAATAGCGGCCGCGACTTGGTTTTCAAAGCCGGCCTCGCGCAGGATGCGAGCGGTGACAGCGGCGCGGACCTTGGCTTCGACGCTTTTGCTCAGTTCCGCGTCAATCACGTCGGCCGGTGGGATGAGCTTGCCATAGGCCGACATCTTCTCGTCGAGCCACGCGATGAATTCGGGCGTCGACATGGCGTTCAATTCGACGCGATTGATCTGGAGCCATTCCTCCCAGCTCCCCTCCTCCTCAGCGATATAGTCCGCGACGGGCTTGCGCCGATCTCCAGCCGAGACAATCTCAACCTCGAGCCCCATGACGACAGCCTCCCATGGCTCCAGGCCTAGGTTGATGATCTTGATCTTGCGGGCGCCGCGCGCCTTCGTCTCCTCCTGGAAAGTTTGGTAGATCATAGTGCCGAAAGCATCGGCGTCGTGGGCACAGAAGATCGTGACCGGCTCGTCGTGCTCTGCGAGCAGGTCGACCAGGTCGCGCGCCGCGCGCGTCGTGAACCCCTTCGATGACAGCAGCGCGCAATCGTGCCGTTCGGCCCAGCGTTCCGCCTTGAGCGCTTCCGAGAAGCCTTCTTTCTCGATGTAGACCAATTTGTTGAACGTCCACAGAGGGCGCTCGTAATCCTCCACCATCAGCGTACCGAGGGTGATCGTCTCTTCACGGTGAGGGTGATAGATCGTGCCGCGCGGTTCGCGGTACATCCCGTGGATTTCGCCATTCTCGGCCTCATAGTCGGTAACGATGGACGCAAAGTTGGTTGTCGTCAGATCGTCCCCGAGCTCAGTCCGGACGATGGGACGTAGCCTATAGAGCAACTGGCGCTGGTTGAACCGGTACCTCCCGTCGCCGCTGACCTCAGCAACAACGGCGTCAAGATTGTCGAGCACGACGTCCTTTTGGGAAACTCGGCTTCCTCCTTTCGGTCGGTGGGCTTTGTGAACGGCCCTGGACACAGCGGTTTGGATTTCTTTGAGAAAGGGTTTCAGGTCTGGCGCCTTGCCGTCCGACGTGATCGGCATGTATGGCGTCGTCACATTGACCCAGATGTTGAACTGCACCCCGCTCGGCGCCTTCGCAATGGTGTGCACAAGTCCAGAGCCGAAAGCATAAATATCCCGCTTGTTGCGAACGGCATGTAGGTCACCCGTCGCGGGCGTACGGTTCACGCAGGCGCACAGGCATGTATCGCCTTCCGTTTTTTCCTCTGCCCAGGCTTCCACGGCGAACGGAATTTCAGCCATCGGCAATGTGGAACCGAAACTCATCACGCCGTAGATGATGCCATAGGCGCATGAGGTGAACGCCTGCGGTCCCACGACACCGAGACGTTTGGGATTAACTTTTCGTGCATTCACGCGGGCTGCCTTGAGTAGCTCTGTGGCCTGTGCGGCGGTAACGTCTCGGCACATAGCGCGGTCAAGATTTGCCGAGGTGACGATCTCGCCTGCCTTTCCGCCGGTACATCCATCAAGGTTCGCAATCAGATCGCGCACCGGCCTGTTGCCGCTCGCATACAACAGTTCGTGGAATTGCGCGGCGTCGTACCCCCACGGGGATGATTTACCAAGATACTGTATCCCAACCTGCGCCAGGCGGCAGGCCGCCCGTGCCCAGGAAACAGTATCCCGATCACACTCCAGAGCAGGCCCGAACCGGATCTCAACAGTGGTGCCGACCCGGAAGATTGTCTCATCCACGCTGACCACCGTGGTGCTGCCGTCGCGCTCGGGACGGAGACCGATACGGCGATTGCGGGTGGTGACGACAAGGGAGCCACCGGAGGCGAGAACAGCCCCGGCGACCACGCGAAGGCCGTTGCCGAGCGCGCCGCGGGTCGGCAGGCGTAACAGCTTGGTCGAGACCATCGGCCGATTGATGCTGAACAGGCGCGCGATATCTTCCGGCGTGCCGTTGATGCCGGTGCCGTCGTCCTCGACGATGTAGCCGTTCTTGGCCGGGAGCGATTGGACGGTGACCTCGGCGCCGTTGTCGAGACCATTATCGGAAAGCTCTTTGAGCACAAGCCGCGACAGCAGGTTCTTTGGCACGCCGGCACGCTGCTGTAGGCCCTCTATCGTGCGGAACAGCGACCAGTCCTCACGTTCAAATTTTGGAGGCTCTTGGCTTGCCAAAACAGCATTCGATTTTTGAAAAACCGTCATAGTAAAAGTTCAACCCCCATGTTGCCGGCGACCGGCCGGGTGGTGAAACTTGTCACTCTGTTTCTCTTTGTCCCTCCCACATGCACGTCCATCGACGTGAACGCCCTGCCAGTCATACAGGCGCGAGCGACAATGGCGTCCCGAATGGGGGCTGGCGGCAGAAAGGCCTGTCCCATCGACAAAAGTGACGGATGTGATGGGTGCTCCCATTTCGACGGTATACGCGCGCGTATAGGACACGGGGGAAACACCCCCTCACCAGGCGCGCGCGCGTGAATCGCGCCTATACGTCTGAAAAGGGAGTATCCGTCACATCCGTCACTTTTATAGATTTGGCGGGCATTTCTGCGATTTTCCTTCGAGGGCATCAGCGGGGCGTCCGTCAGTCTGGGTAGATGAGTTTAATGCGGAGGCCGTAGAAGCCTTTTCCGGCGTTGGTGGAGTGTTTCATGACCCCTGCCTGGTTCTCTAATTTCTGGCTGAAGACTTTTTGGGAACCGATGCTCTCGCCGGTCTTGGTGGCCCATGCAGACCATGAGCCGAACAGCGCTGTGGAACTCGACCATGCATTCGGATCGCGGGCGCAGCAGTCCGTGATCCAGGCGGCGATGGCGTCCTCGGCCTCGAGGTACGCAGCGGTCGCCTCGCGAACTGCGGCTGGCGGATTGAGGCAATCGCGCTGCCATGCGAGGCAACCGTCTATCATCCATTGCAGGATGCCGGGCCATTCGGCCTTGAGCTTGTTGGGCAGGTCCTTGTCGCGCTCGGCCGGCGGAATGGTGACGGTGAACGGCACGAGATGGAAGCGGCGCCGGATGGCTTCGTCGACTGTGCGTAGCGAGGGCTTGTGGTTGCCGGCAACGATGAGCTTGAACTGCGGTGTGAACGTAAAGAAGTCCTGCCGCATGAAACGAGCCGGGATCGGATCTCCGCCGGTGAGGCTCTTGATCTTGGCTTCGGCCCAGCGCCGACCTTCCTCGGTTTCGATGGCTGTAACGACGCGAGCTCCACGGAGGCCGGCAAGTTCTGTCGGGTGCCGATCGGTTACGCTCGCGGTAAACGTCTCGATCGGGGCCGTGGCGTGGTAGTCGGCGAGGATACTCGATACCGTGTTGAGTAGGACGCTTTTGCCGTTAGCGCCCAGGCCGTATAGGAAAAAGAGGCACTGCTCCCGCGTCGAGCCGGTGAGCGAATAGCCGAGCATCCTCTGAATGAAGGCGGCCAGAGCAGTATCACCGCCGGTGGCGGTCTCGATGAACTTCCGCCACAGATCGCATTTGCCGCCGGGCGAGGTGGTTGCAATCTTGGTGATATAGTCCTCGCGCCGGTGCCCTTGCGTCGCGCCGGTCTTGAGATTGACGGTTCCGGCTGGCGTGTTGAGCAGCCAAGGATCCCGGTACCACTGGTCAACGCTCGCGGCCAGCCGCTGATCGGAGCGGGCGAGGTACTCGACGGCGGCCACCGTGCCTTTGCTGGACAACCGCATACGCGCCTTCGTATCGTTCGCCTGCAACGCCGCGGCCCGACAGATTTTCCTTGCGTCGTCAAATGTCTCCAGCCGCTCGTCTGTCCGCCAGCGGCCATCATCGTTGTTGTACCTGAGCCACCGCGACCAGGGAGCGACAAACCTCAGATCATTGAGATGCTGCCCTGCAAACTGCAGCGCCAATGCATCCTCGGAAGACCATACCGCGTCCTCGCTGGTCGGCAGCCTGTGGTCCTCTGGTTCGGCGGTGGGCAGCGGGTCGACGTTGCGGTCTCGCTGGCGGCGCCGCTTACTGCCGCTCTTGGCCTGGTCGCGTGCGCGCCGCTCCAGCGCATCTTGGGTTCCCGCTGAGATCTGCACCTGGATGTCGTCGACCGACAGCATGTATCGATCACGAGCCACGGCCTGCAGGTGCGCGATTGCAATATCGTAGCCGGGGTCCTGATCGAACTCGGCAAGCGCCGCGGCGCCGGCGCGGACGGCCTTCAGGACTTGGACTGAGTCGCGTTTCGCCACGACCAGCGAGGCAGTAACACGATTGAGCGCCTTGCGCAGTTCGATGCCGAGGTCATCGAGGTTGTAGTTTTCTCGGCTGGACGGCTGCTCGGGCTCGGGCGGCGATGGCTCCAGTTTCGGTGGCGGGTTCGGCTGTGCTGGCGTCTCGACGGCGTGGCCGTTGGTCCTGGCGCCCGCATCCGCCTTGCGAGCGTTGCTGTTCGACCGCAACGGCAGGTGACCAGCCTGCTCCAGCATGTTCGCGAACTGGCCCTTAGGCAGGTCGCCGTTCCGATTCTTCCGATCGAAGAGCGCTACGAGCGCGGCCTTGGCGGTCTGCCATTCCGCAAGGGTCGTAGCCTCTTTTCGAAGCTCGATGATCACGTCGTTGAGAGGGCCCAGCAGCGGCTTACCGCGCGGAATTCCCTCAAGATGCGCGATCGCGGCTGCAATCCGCTCTTGATACATGCCGTCAGCCATCGCGGCGCCTCCTCGGCCAGGTGAGGCGCGCGAACGTGCCCAGCAACTTGCGCCGCGTGAGGGCCGGCAGCGTCTCGATCAGGTCATGCGCGCGGGCGAACGCCATCGGGTCGACCTCGGCGTCTCCCAGGTCGGCAACTAGACGATGATCGGGGCCGAGGTAGACGAGAGCCAGCGCCGCTAGACTGCGTAGCTGCTTGTCGCGCTCGATGCGGTCGATCGTCGGGCACCAGGGCCCGTACGCGCCTGAAGCAACCGCGGGGTTGCGCTCTGCGCCCGGATTGGGTATCGACACTTTGCTGACCTGTGTTGCCCGGATTGCCGTCCGGATTGTTGGTGGAGGTGAAGGGCTTCGAACTCTCGCAGGGCGTTGCTCATCAGGCGGTGCCCCGCGGCCTTCGCGTCACCCCCGAAAAAGAAAGCCGCCCGTCACCGAGGGGCGGTTGTTTTTTATGCGGTGACGGAGGGGGCAGCCGGCGTGGCGGTCGAGGCTGACGGCAAGTTTTGCAGCGAGGAGCGCTCAGACCGAAGGAGCGATTCGGCCCACGCAACGCAGGGGGCAAGCTCATAAAGGGGTCTGCGCCCCAACCAAGCGTCAACTGGCGGGCCCTGATTCACGCTGGGAGCCGCCATTTTGTTGAGCTTGGAATCGGAAATCGGGAAGCCCCTGGCGCGCAGTTCCGCCCCAAGTTCCTTCCTCGTGAAGCGTCTTTTCATAACGTAGCCTCGTCTCTCCGGTTATTGTCCTGAAAGACGGGTAGGATGCGGTTTCGGTGAATATCAACGCTGTGGAAATCTGCTTTTAATTTTCACCACGCTCACTCGTGCGTGGACTGAAACCTAAAGCTATCAGCAATTTATCTGGCAGTGCTACGATGGTCTGCGCTTTCTCGTCATGCTTGATCTTGTTCCACCGTTGCCGGAGCGATTCCTCGTATCGCTCTTGAGGGGTGGACTGTGAGAATCGTCGACCAGTTTCAGATCGGCCAGCTTGAGGCTCATACGGGAATCGGTGTGCTAGAGATGGGTGGTTATCACGCCGCTCCGCGGCGATCCGTTTTATGGCCTCCCGTTCGCTGATGTCTTGCCTCTTCAGGTCGACGACTTCGAGCATCAACGCTATGTCGTGGTCTTGCGTCCATTTCGCCGCGCTGGGGACGGCCCGACGCGGCTGTATCTCGCTGGGGTATCCTTTAAGGCGCACCCTCATGCCGTACCACAGAGAGGCCAGCATCAAGTTCACGAACAGCCGAGCGGTCGGGCTTGCCGGATCAACGCCAACAGCTTGAAAAATTTTCATCAAGGGTGGGAGCCCGTGCAGCCGGTGTTCGAGCTGATCGGTCAGCAGCAGCAGCTCTTGTTCGAGCTGATTGGCCAGCAGCGCCAGCTTTTGTTCGAGCTTATCGGCGGTCGGAGCCGACGGCGCCGACTTCTTGGTGCGGGGCATTGCGTCTCTGCTTGACGCCTGCAAATGGAAGCGGCGGCCACACGGTGCAGTGCCGTGCGTTCGGGAGCTACCCTAGCCGCCGCTGACGTGACGTATAGGCATCCCGGATGCTGGTCAATATTGGGGGCTGTTTTCGAGCCGGATGCTTACATGACGCTGACAGCGATTTTGGATAAACGGCATAAGACATTGAAATAATGCGCAGAGATCAGCTTTTCATTCGTTTCCGGAAATGACGTGGTAGACCTCCGTGATCTGGCTGTGTTCGATGCCGAAGCCGATGTCGCGGCCTTCGGTCTTCGCCCGATGCACGACGCCGACACCGACATTGTATTCGCCGTTGATGCTCACCACCCGGATTTGCTGATCGCTCACCGGCGCCGCCGCGGTCTTCTGCACCGTTGCGAGAATCTCGGCGTTGCTGATGTCCGTTGCGGTCCCTCGCGGCAGATGCTGGGCCGCCGGTGAAGTCTGAGCCTGGACCTGGCCCGCGACAGCGAATCCGAGAAGTAATGCCAGAACGGTCTTCATGGTCCGGTCTCCTTGGTCGTGACGAACAGGTCCTATGAGGGGCTAGACTGGCTACTTGGTATCCATATATTGGGTTAGGATATCCTAATGAGAGCGAAACTATGACCACTACCATTACCGTGAAGGCCGACTGGGACGATGAGGCCCAAGTTTGGTACATCAAAGAAAGCGACTTGCCGGGCCTTCATATTGAGGCCGAGACGCCCGTTGAGCTTTACAGCAAGCTTCCGGGTGCGATTGAAGATTTGCTTGAGGGTACTGGCGAGCAAGAGGTTTCGTTTGATTTCATCACGCCCGGGCGTGTAAAGATCGCCGCGTGAAAGGCTATGGCAAAGCTGTCAGAGACAAGCTGAAAGAGGCCGGTTGGTCATTCCACCATCACGGCAAGGGTGACCATGACGTGGTGGAATCCTGCGACCGGTCAGAAGGTCACGGTGCCGTGGAAGATCATGTCTCGCCACACCGCGAACGGCATCCTGAAAGACGCGGGCCTTGCCAAGGCTTTGTGACGGACAGTGCGGGTCATTTCATCTTGGTCAGTTCAAACCGCACATTGCTCTCGAACTGGTTCGTGGTCTCCTTGCCGGATTGCGGGTCATACTGGCTCTGGCCCGGCTTGCGCAAATGGCGCGTTATCAAGAGGCCGTGCACGCCGGCATCCATGTCCTTCTCGCAGCGCTGCTTGATGAAAATACCGGTGACGGGCGTCTCGCCAGATTCGGCCGCAAGGTCCTCGCACTGCCACCCTTCGCGACCGAGCCGCGCATTGAGAAAGTTGCGCAGCAGGTAGGCCTCCTCGCGGTCGCCGGTCGGATCGCGCGGGTCGGTGACGATGCGGATGCCGCGCACGACGCCAGCCCCTTGGCCATCGTCGCCGATCAGAACCGATACGTTGATCGGAAAGCCGTAGGTCTTGGTGCCGACATACTGCTCCATCTGCGCGGCGAGATTGTTGGCCTTGGCCCAATATTCGAGCTCGTCGTCATAGCGGAAATACACTTCGCGCAGCCCGTTCACATCCGACCGGCAGCGCCGGTAGTCCTTCCAGCCCGTCAGCGGTGTCGACGGCGGACCGCCATTGGTGCCGCAGGCGTAATCGACATAGTCGTCCGGGAGGTCGGCAACCTTGGCGCCAAGCTGGATGTCCCAGACTTCATGCCGGACCGGCCGCTCGTCGGCGCCTTGCCCGAAGAGCATTCCGGGCGCGCCGATGAGGCTCGCGATAGCGACGACAAAACCGAAAAGCCGCACCGGGCAGCTCGACATTTCGAGATTCAGCGAGACAGACTTCATGGCGTACCTGTTTCACGGGGGCAAACGCCGCGCTTTGGCGGCGCATGGAAACATGCCATCATATTGGGCGATGAAACGGAATTAAAGGCCATGTCGAATTCACGATTTCTGGGCCGCGCGCTCGCGGCCGTCCTGGTCGTTGTGCTGGGGAGTACGTTGTCCCGAGCGGATGGCGAGGCCGACTTCCTTGCCGGCAAGACCAAGTCCTGCACCGCATGCGCGCTCGAAAAGGCCCAGCTCAAGCGGCGCGATCTCGCTGGCGTCGATCTTGCCGGCGCGAAGCTGATGCGCGCGGTGTTCCACCGGAGCCGGTTGATCGGCGCCAATTTTGCCGGCGCGGACCTCGCCGGCGCCAACCTCAACAAGACCGATCTTAAGAATGCTTCCTTCGCCAATGCCAATGTGCCGAGCGGGATGTTCTACGAATCGGACTTGAGCGTCGCCAACCTCGCCGGGGCGAACCTCGTCGAAGCAAAGATGGGCAAGGCGCGGCTGGTGCGAACCATCTTCGACAACGCCAAGCTCACCGAGGCGATCTTGACCGGCGCCCGGCTCGACGATGCCTCGCTCAAGGGCGCCGAACTGCAACGCGCCAACCTCATCGGCGTGACGCTGCGCCGCGCCAATCTGGAGGGCGCAAACCTTGAGGATTCCGGCCTCATCGACGCGGTGATGCGTGAAGCCAACCTGAAAGGCGCGAATCTCTCCGGCGCCGATCTGTTCGGCGCCGATCTCACCGGGGCCGATCTCACCGGAGCGGACCTCTCCGAGTCGCGATTGTCGCGCGCGATCCTGACCGACGCCAAGCTCGACGGCGTGAATTTCAAAGGCGCGCTCATGCCGGATGGGACGACGCATGAGTAACATGACGATCGGCGATATCCTGCACAACAACGTCAAGGAGAAGCTTAAGCGTGGCGAGGTGGTGGCGTCGATGACGGTCCGGCTGGTCCGCCAGGTCGAGATCGCTCAGATCGCCAAGACCGCGGGCTTCGATACCATTTACGTGGATATGGAGCACTGCAGCGCCTCGATCGAAACCACCAGCCAGATCTGCATGGCGGCGCTTGCAGCCGGCATCGCGCCGTTCGTGCGGGTGCCCGCCAACACGCCCGAATACATCACGCGGGTGCTGGAAGGCGGCGCGCTCGGCGTGATCGCGCCCCATATCGGCTCGGCCGACGAGGCGCGCGCCGTAGTCCAGGCGGCGAAATTCCTGCCGCTCGGCGCCCGCTCGGTGGCGGGCGGGCTTCCGCACCTGCATTTCCGCACCTTCCCGGCCGCGGAGGCGTACGCTGCGTTCAACGATGCCACCATGGTGATGGTCCAGTTCGAGAATGCCGCCGCGTTGGCCAAGGCTGAGGAGATCGTCGCGGTTGAGGGCATCGACATGGTGATGATCGGCACCAACGATCTCCTGTGCGACTGGGGCATTCCGGAGCAGTACGAGCATCCGAAGGTGCGCCAAGCCTACGAGACGACGATCGCGGCATGCCGCCGCCATGGCAAGCATGTGGGCGTCGGCGGACTTGCGACGCGCCCGCAGCTCGTTGCGGAATACGTGCGGATGGGCGCCCGCTATGTCTCCACCGGGACCGACCTCGCCTTCCTGATGGGCGCGTGCGTAGCGAAGGCGAAGCAGGTGCGGGATATCGCGCTGTGAGTTGGACCGTAGGGAAGCCCATGAGGACGTTTGTATATCATGCCCGGTTCGAGCCCGGTGAAGATCACGGCGTCGTCGTGAGTTTTCCGGATGTGCCCGAGGCGATCACCCAAGGTGATGACGAGGCTGATGCCTACGCACAGGCCGAGGAAGCGCTTGGTTTAGCGTTGCTCACCTATCCTGCTCGGGATTTACCGTTGCCGCGAGCAAAGACGCGTGGCGGCGGTCTGGTGCCGATAGCAGTCGAGCCGGAGGTTGCGGCCAAGCTTGCGGTGATCGAGGCCGTGCGCATGGCGGGCATCACGAAAAGCGAATTTGCACGCCGGATCGGGAAAGACGAGAAAGAGGCTCGCCGCATCCTCGATCCGAGGCATGCGACAAAGCTGACGACTTTGACGGCAGCGCTTCGTGAACTAGGACAGCGATTGGTGATCGGGGTCGAGTCCGTCGCTCATCGATCAGTCGCGTAGCCGAAAGCACGGATGCAGACCGAGCGGCGCTTGGACCGTCCGGATGGACCTGCTCGTGTTCCTATCGTGCGCGCGGGTTCTACCCCCTTGGCTCCGCGTGCCCGATCACGCGCTTGATGGCCGGAAAGCGCCGGCGCAGGCCACGCTCCACCCCATCCACCTGGTTGTGGACGGCGGCGACCGTGCTGGCCGGGTTCACGTCGCAGTGAAAATTCACGATTTCGCCATTGGGGGTTTCACGCACACGCACGTCGTGGACATTGCGCAGCATCCCGCCCGCGCCGGCCAGTTCAGCGAGCGCGTCACGGATCGTGTCGACCTGAGCTGGGGTGGCGTCCCGTCCGGCGAGGCCTGTCATCTGCAGCGGCTCGATGTGAGTTTCGACCTCGACAGTCGGGCCGAACTCGTCGCGGATCGCGGCTTCAAGGTCATCCGCGATGTCGTGGGCGGCGGCCAAAGAAAGTTCCCCGTCGATTTCGAGGTCGAGCGAAATCGAAAGCTTGCCGGTGATCGCATGCACCGTGACGTGATGCACCGCAAGGGCGCGATTGCGCGCGATCACCATCACGCGCTCCATCACCGTCTCGTTGTCGAGCGCACGCGGGATGACGCTGACGCTGATCTGGGCATGGGGCATCGCCGTCGTCACCGCGGTTTCGATGTCGGATTTCAGCCTCTCGACGCGGTCGAGCGGCAAGGTGCGGCTCGCGCCGACCTCGATCTCGCCGAACAGCGTGGCGCCGACCTTCCGCGCCCGCACCCGCTCGACCGACACCACGTTGCGAACCCGTCGGGCGATGGCGCAGATACGTTCGGCGACGCCTACCGGCGCCGTATCCGTCAAGGCGTCGATGGTGCGGCGTCCGAGCCGCCAGCCCGCCAGGCAGACGAACAGCGCCACCACGAGGGCGGCAGCGGAGTCCGCCCAATTGTAGCCGAACCGTATGCCGACGAGCCCGACGAGCACCGCCGCGGACGACCACATGTCGGAGGAAAAATGCAAGGCGTCGGCTTCGAGCGCCTGGCTCGACGTCGTGGCGGCAACGCGCGACAGCGCGCGGGCGCGCCAGAAGTCGATGGCGATCGAGGCGAGGATGATGGCAAACGCCGCCAGCGTGGCCTCGACCGCATGGCCATGGCCGCCGAACAGCCGCTGACCCGCCTCCCACGCGACGACGCCGGAAAGCACAAACAGAAGCACCGTTTCGGCGAGCGCGGAGACGTTCTCGACCTTGCCGTGGCCATAATGGTGCTCCGCGTCGGCCGGCTTGTCGGCGATGCGCACCGCGAAGTAGGTCATCAGCGTGGCGGCGAAATCGATCAGCGAATGCGCCGCCTCCGACAGAATTGCGAGCGAGCCGGTCGAGAGGCCGACGACCCCCTTGGCGATCGTCAACGCCGCCGACGCTCCGACCGAACTGAGCGCGACCCGTTCCTTTTCGTTCATGGTGTCATCCTGTGCCGATCGATATCGGGACGCATCGCCAGCGTCAATGCAACGAGGCCCAATCGCATCAATTCCCAACGTATTGCACAGGCTGCATGAGACCGACCTCGGCGTAAATATTGCCGATGGCGCCGGCCACAACGCCTTGCGCAGCGCTCGAGCGGATGGCCGTTTCAGCCGGATCGGGAATCAGGGTGACGGAATTACTCCGTCATCGGTGAGTACAGTCAGACGACGTAAAGGCTCCCCGGCACTGTGTGCCGGAGAGCCGCTTGGGTGGGCCGCATTTTCCTCGCTCAGTAACAGCGTTACCGGCGTCCGTGTCCATAGGACGGACCGCGTCCATAAGACGGACCATAATGGCCGCCGTACGGACGATGGCCATATCCGCCGTACCGATATGGGTACTTGTAATAGCCGGACCTATAGCCGTAGGACGGGCGCTGGTAGCCGCACACCCACACGCGCCCCTCTGGAGTCCACCGCCAACAAGAGCCACCGTACGAAGGGTACGTCTTGTAATAGCCGTACCGATAGGGGTACTTGTAATGACCGTACCGATACGGGTACGGGCGACGATGCTCATACCCACGGCCGTGGAATGCGTAGGCACGAGGTCCCATGCCGTAGGCGCGGCCAGCTGAGGGCCGCCCGTAGCCTCCCCCGCCGCCGTGCGGCCCGCCACTCATGCCGGGTCCGCCGTGCGGTCCACCGCCGCCTCCGCCTTTAGCGGCCGACGCACTCAACGTCGAGCCACCTATGGCAATCGCCGCAGCGGCCAAACCAATCGCTATCTTGCGCATCATGATGCTCACTCCATTCGTTCTGAGCACCCCAGCCTTCCCGAATCAAACTCGGCGGTTTCCAATGAGTTGCAGCGGTGCGGCACAGTCGCTCGTGTCCGGCCTCAGAATCCAAGTCCCAAAGACATGCTGATGAACGCAAGATGAATAGAATCGGCCCGCACCAGGTGACCGGAACGCGCTGTCGCTCCATTGAGCGAAATCGGCGCACCAAGTTCCGGCGACGACGAACCAGCCCTCCGGTACGGCGTGCCGGAGAGTTGGTTGGCGGCTATCGTTTGTCGTCCGCACTCAGTAGCATGCCCACCGCAGGGCGCCATCCCCCAGCAAATCCACACATGACGATGGCAGGATCCACCATAGCGGCATGCATAAGGGACGCCTGCATAAAATGCCTACCTACGTCCGAAGAACTGGCGATGGAAGGCAAACCGCTGCCTGAAGAATGGGCGGTGGAAACCAAATCGATTGAAGGCGAACCGCTGCCTGAAGAACGGCCGGCGGAAGGCAAATCGATTGGAGGCGAACCGCTGCCTGAAGAATGGGCGGTGGAAACCAAATCGATTGAAGGCGAACCGCTGCCTGAAGAACGGCCGGCGGAAGGCAAACCGATTGGAGGCGAACCGCTGCCTGAAGAATGGGCGGTGGAAACCAAATCGATTACCATGGAACGCGAAGGCGCGGGCTCCCATGAAGCGGCCGGGACCACGAAAGGCGTGGCGAGCAAAGCCACCGCCGCCAAAGGCAGGCCGCGCAAAGCCGCGACCGCCAAAGCCGCCGTGAATGGCCGACGCGCTGAAAGTCGAAGCGGCCGTGGCAATCGCCGCGGCGGCCAATCCAGTCACTATGTTGCGCATCATGATGCTCCTCCTTTTTGTCAGGAGACGCACCCCAGCCTTTAAGTACGAAACTCGGCAGTTCCCACCGGGTTGCAGCGTGCGGCATTGTCGCTCGGCGGGGAACTGCCGGGCGCCATGAAGAGCAATCGGCGAACGGACCCAGTGCGGACGAAAAAACTCTCCGGCACAGCGTGCCGGAGAGCCCGCGCGTAGTGATCGACGTTCACGTTCAGTAGCACACGTACCGCCAGCGCCATCCCCACGGCGTCCATACGCGCGTGTAGCAGCCATCGGCGTAACCGTAAGGGTAGCCCACGCCGAAAAAGGCAAATCTGTTTCTGAAGAACCGATGATGGAAAAAT
>Ga0099791_10000352_pt1 | contig 16655 bp, 16 predicted proteins | sample Rivendell_Oct201_7_FD_77318 | JGI IMG/M metagenome (GOLD analysis project Ga0099791, IMG submission 77318) | Vadose zone soil and rhizosphere microbial communities from the Eel River Critical Zone Observatory, Northern California to study diel... | ecosystem: Environmental > Terrestrial > Soil... | reverse complement strand
TGGCGGAGAGGGAGGGATTCGAACCCCCGATACGGTTGCCCGTATGCCGCATTTCGAGTGCGGTGCATTCAACCACTCTGCCACCTCTCCATTCGATCGTGATCTATCATGGAATCGACCGCGAACCAGCAAAATCCGCCGCTGCGGCTGGATTGTTGCGGTTGTCGCAACGCGTGGCGGCGCCAGGATTTCGGCGCCGCGTTATAGCACCCCGGGAGTTGGCGTCGAGTCGGGGCGCTATCGGATCTCGTCAATCCGCCTTCTTGGCATCCCGGTGAAATGTTAGCCTTGCATTGATCGGCAGCAGCAACATGCCGATTGATGGGAGGATCACCGCATGGAACGTTTCATCGCTGGTCTGGTCAACGATTTTGAGCGCGGCAAGTTGGACCGCCGCGAATTCTGCCAAACCGTCGCGCTAGCCGCGGCCGTTTACGGCGCCGGCGACGCCGCCAATGCCCAGGCGAGCCGCGGCTTCAAGATGATCGGCATCAATCACATCTCCTATGCGTGCCCGGACTATGCCAAGGCGCGCGATTTCTACACCTCGGTGTTCGGCATGGAGAGCACGCCCGGCAAGGACAACGGCAAGCGGGCCAATCTGATGTTCGGTCCCGAGCCCGGCAAGGGCGGTTCGTTCATCGTGGCGCGCACGGCGCCGACCGACGCCAAGCCGTCAAGGGCCGTGGTCGATCATGTCTGCTACACCATCGCCAACTGGGACGACCAGAAGGTGCGGGCCGCCCTCAAGGCGAAGGGCCTCGAAGTGGGCGGCCGGGAAGGCAGCCTGCACGTGTTCGATCCGTTCGGTTACTACGTGCAGATCGCGTCGGCGGAAGCCGAAAACGCGTTCCGGCGCTGAGCGAGAGGGAGGATGGTCATGGAAGGTTTCGTCGCGCATAAGCTCGCCGAGTTCGAGCAGGGCAAGATCAGCCGCCGCAGACTCATCGAGACGCTCACTCTCGCCGCCACCACCGCCTATGCGGCCGACCGCGCCGGCGCGGCCGAGCAGCCGGCCCTCAAGGCCGCGCTGGTCAATCACATCTCCTACACCTGCCCGAACTTCCGGCAGGCTGCCGACTGGTACTCCAAAGTCTTCAACCTCGATCAGATCGGCGCCCGCGACAGGGACGTGGCGCTGCCGTTCGGCAAGAAGGGCGAGCAGCCCTACAACGTCGCCGCCAAGGATGTGCCGCTGACCCACCTCATCTTCCGCACCCGCGATCTCAATCCGGCGCCGGCGGCGGGCGAGGCGCCGCGGCCGAAGGTGCAGGCGGTGATCGACCACGTCGCCTACACGGTGGCGGATTTCGACCGCGAAAAGGCAAAGGCGGAACTCAAGTCGCTCGGCGTCGAAAACGTCCGCGACGGCGGCCTCTACAGCCTGCACATGACCGACGCGTTCGGCTATGACGTGCAGATCAGCGGATTTGCGAATAATGCGCTGACAGACGGGTGATGGGCGCACAAGAGGACTTGCCCCGGGCGCCGCGCGCGGCGCACGGGTAGTCCGCAGGCGCTTATCGGCGGCGCATTCGGGTCAATGTGCATCAGCAATTACCGCAGGCATTACGAGCCGTCCCTCCGGAACGGATCTTCCCCTGACCATAAATGCGGGATTGCCCGGCCACGGGCTTTCAACTCCCGCCGCAGAGGCGGAGCGGAAACCAACTCTCGGATAATAGTCGCGATGACCGAGCACGAAGAACAGCGTCTCGCCGCGCAATTCCAATTCCCTCAGGGCGTATTCCATCAACTGCGTGCCGACTCCGAGGCGCTGATGATCAGGCCGAACCGCCAAAGGCGTGAGCATCGCAGCCTCCAATCGGTTGCCGTCTTTTTGCTCCAACCAGACTCGCGAGAAAACGATGTGCCCAATTGGTCCGCTAAAATCTTCGGCAAGCCACTCCCCCAAAATGCAGCCATCAGCTCGAAGCGAGTCAAGAAACGTGGCCACCTCGGATCCCTCGGATCTGAAGGCGTGATCTACGAGCTTCCGGGTTGACGCATAGTCGCGATTGTCAACTCGGCGAAATTGAACTTCCATCACGCGGTCTCGCGTTTGCCATAGAACCGACTATCGCCGATGGCCGGCATCGCGGCCGAAGTCCTTGAGGTACTCCGGATTCGATGCGAGGTCGGGCATGCCGGAATCGATCACGCCCTGTGCGTGCTTCATCAGTTTCGGCAGGCCCGGATTCCGGCGGGCCTTGGGCGGTGCTGCGAGAACGAGCCGCAGACCCTCCTCGATCAAATCCTTGAGCTTGCAACCGCTCAACGTCATCTCCGCTTGGTCCTAGGGTAGAGATCGTTCAGTACCTCAACGTGTGGTCCTCATATCACGGGTCTCCGATCGCGCAAACGTCCCATCTTGCTCATCCAAAATCGGATGGAAATGGATGGACAAATGGAGGTGGCCGTGCCAAATTAATCGGATGGAAATGGATGGAAAAAAGGTTTCTCCCTTCGATCTCACGACCCTGCGGATCACGCCCGAAATCCTTTCGCTGATTGCCGAGATCGACGAGTTCAAGGGCGCCTGGCGCGCCATCGGCCGCATTGCGCCGGAACGGCTGTCGGCGCTGCGCCGCGTCGCAACCATCGAAAGCGTCGGGTCATCGACCCGGATCGAAGGCGCGAGGCTCGATAATCGCGAGGTCGAGTGGCTGCTGTCCAATCTTCATGCGCATTCATTGGCGACCCGCGACGAGCAGGAGGTGGCGGGCTATGCCGAGGTCATGGCCACGATTTTCCAGCATTGGGACGCCATCCCGCTGACCGAAAACCACATCAAGCAGCTTCACCGCGATCTGCTGGTTCATTCCTCCAAGGACGAGCGCCATCGCGGCGCCTACAAGACCTTGCCCAGTCACATCGAAGCCTTCGACGAGGACGGAAAAAGCCGCGGCGTTGTGTTCGCGACAGCGGCGCCATTCGATGCGCCGCGCTTGATGCCGGAGCTGGTGTCATGGGTGCAGCAATCCGAGCAGAGCAGGGTCGTCCATCCTCTCCTGGTGATCGCGATCTTCGTTGTCGTCTTGCTGGAAATTCATCCTTTTCAGGACGGCAATGGCCGCCTCTCCCGCATCCTGACGACGCTGCTCCTGTTGCGTGCGGGTTATGCCTATGTGCCCTACAGCTCGCTGGAGAGCATCATCGAGCAAAGCAAGGACGGCTACTACCTCGCCTTGCGCCGAACCCAGGTCACGATCCGGACGCGCGAGCCGGATTGGGCGCCCTGGATTGTTTTTTTCCTGCGCGCCTTGCAGCAGCAAAAGCGCAACCTGGAAACGAAGATCGAGCGCGAGCGGATTTTGCTGGGCGATTTGCCGGACCTGTCCGTCAAAATCCTGGAGTTGGCACGCGAACGCGGCCGCGTCACCATCGCGGAAGCCGCCAAGGCGACAGGCGCCAGCCGCAACACTGTCAAAGACCATGTCCGGACGCTGACGGATCGCAAGCATCTGACGCGACATGGCGCCGGCCGGGGAGCGTGGTATGGGCCCGGCTGATCGCGCGCGTAAAAGGATGCGATTAGGGCGTCCCTGGTAGTGACCCCCGCTTGCGCTCATCCTTCACGCGCACCGCCTTGCCCTGGGAGCGCGGCACCTCGCCCGGCGCCTTGACGAGGACCGTACAGGTCACCCCGATCATCGACTTGAGCTGATGCTGGACATCGCCAGCAAGCCTCGCGCATGCGGCCGCATCGCCCGGCGCATCTGCGGTGCGCTCCACCTCGACCGTCATGGCGTCGAGCGGCCCGTCGCGGGTGAGCACGATCTGGTAGTACGGGGCGAGGCCCGGGAAGCCGACCAGCACAGCCTCGACTTGCGAGGGATAGACGTTGACGCCGCGGATGATGAGCATGTCGTCATTGCGGCCGGTGACACGCATGATGCGCACATGGGTGCGCCCGCAGGCGCAGGGCTCGTCGGAAAGCCGGGTGACATCGCGGGTGCGGTAGCGCACCATCGGCAGCGCTTCCTTGGTGAGCGTGGTGATGACGAGTTCGCCGGCTTCTCCCATGGGCAGGGGTTGGAGCGTCTCGGGATCCACGATCTCGAACAGGAAGTGATCCTCCCAGCCGTGCAGACCGCTTTGCGCCACATGGCACTCGGCCGCGACGCCGGGGCCGAGAATTTCCGACAGGCCGTAGATGTCGACCGCCTTGATGCCGAGGCGGACTTCCAGATCGCGCCGCATCGGCTCGCTCCACGGCTCGGCGCCGAATGCGCCGTATCGCAGCGGCAAGCGGGCGATGCCCATGCCGGCCGCCACTTCCGCGATGTTGAGCGCGTAGGACGGCGTTGCGCACAGAACGGCGGCGCCGAAATCGCACATCAGCATCACCTGCCGCTCGGTGCCGCCCCCCGACATCGGCACCACGGTGCAGCCGAGGCGTTCGGCTCCGTAATGGGCGCCGAGCCCGCCGGTGAACAGGCCGTAGCCATAGGCGTTGTGGACGATATCGCCGGGCCGCGCACCCGCGCAGGCAAGCGTGCGGGCCATCAGGTCCGACCACAGGTCAAGATCGGCCCTCGTGTAGCCGACCACGGTGGGTTTGCCGGTGGTTCCCGACGAGGCGTGGAGGCGCAGCACCTGTTCGCGCGGCACCGCCAACAGGCCGAACGGATAGGTGTCACGCAGATCGGCCTTCTCGGTAAACGGAAAATGCGCAATGTCGGCGAGCGACCCCAGCGAGTCCGGCGTGACGCCTGCAGCCTCGAACTTGCGCCGAATGTGCGCGACCTTCTGGTAGGCGTGCGTCAGCGATTTCTTGAGCCGCCGCAACTGCAGCGCCACGAGATTGCGCCGCGGCATGGTTTCGGCGTCGCGGTCGAACATGAACGGCGGCGATTGGTCGGACACGGCGTCCCCCCTATACGGATCGCAGCTTCGCCGCCTTCGCTTTGAGGCGCTCGATGGTCTTGGCCGTGTCGACCACGAAGCGCACATGGGAGCCGGAGCTGATGGTATCGACCTCGTCCTTTGCGGTCACCGCGAAAGTCACCTTGCGGCCCTCGACCGCAGTCACGGTGGCGGCGATCTCGACCGTCGATCCCGGCAAGGTGGGGGCAAGGTGCTTGATCGCCACTTCCATGCCGACCGAATCCTCGTTCGGCTCGGCATGTTCCAGGATCAGGTTGCGGCAGGTGTATTCGATGTCGCCAATCAGGTAAGGCGTGGCGTACACGCGCCCCTCCTCGCCCATGAAGGAGATGGTCTTCTCCTTTCCGACCGGGATGCGGCGTACCAGCGAAATTCCCGGCTGCAAACTCGGTTTCATGCCATCGGCTCCTGTTGAGGTATTATGCAGCTGGCTTATGCTCTGCACACACGAGGGTTGTACTTAAGAAAAAACGGTGGGGACCATGGGTGAGACCTCGGCGTTCTCGGCCGTCAATCCGGCCGCCGCCATTCCGCGCGTCTACAATTTCGCCGACGACATCTTGCGCCGCAACCTGGATGCAGGGCGGGCCAGCAAGCCGGCTTTCATCGATCCGCGCGGAAGCTGGACCTATGGTGAGCTGGCGGAGCGCGTCTTACGCTTCGGCCATATGCTTCGCAACCTCGGTATCGCGCCCGAAGACCGCATCCTGCTTTGCCTCACGGATACCATCGATTGGCCGACCGCGTTCCTTGGCGCCATCAAGGCCGGCGTGGTCGCCGTTCCGGTGAATACGCTGCTCAACGAGAACGACTACCGGTTCATGCTCAATGACAGCCGGGCAAAACTGCTGGTCGTCTCGCAAGAACTCTATGGGCGCTTTGCGCCGTTCATAAAGACATGCCCGCACCTCAAGGCCGTGATCGTATCCGGGGTCGACAGCCACGGCCACGGTCGGCTCGAAGACCTTTTGGAAAGCGCGTCCGGTCCGGACCATACGGCGCCCACCACATGCGACGACATGTGCTTTTGGCTCTACACATCCGGCTCCACCGGTCAGCCCAAAGGCGCTGTGCATGTGCACGCCAACCCGCGGCTCACTTGGGACCTTTATGGCAGGCCGTTGCTTGGCCTGACGGAACACGATTTTGTCTATTCGGTAGGAAAGCTATTTTTTGCCTATGGACTCGGCAATGCCATGACGTTCCCGATGGCGGTCGGCGCCACCGCGGTTTTGCTGCCGGGCCGACCGACTCCGGACGCCGTCGCGGAGTTGCTGCGCAAGAATCCTGTCACGGCGTTCTTCGGCGTGCCGACCTTCTACGCGGCGTTTCTGGCGAGCGCCGCTGCGCCCGCCCGCGACGAACTCAAGCTGCGGGTCTGCGTGTCGGCCGGCGAGGCTTTGCCTAAGGATGTGGGACGGCGGTGGAGCGAACGCTACGGCGTCGATATTCTCGACGGTCTCGGTTCGACCGAAATGCTCCACATCTTCCTTTCTAACCGCATCGGCGACGTGCGCTACGGCACCACCGGCAAGCCGGTGCCGGGCTATGACATCCGGCTTGTGGGCGACGACGGCGACGTGGTCAAACCCGGCGAGCTTGGCGAGTTGCAGGTGCGCGGGCCCACCAGCGCCGTCATGTATTGGAACAACCGCGACCAGTCCCGCACCACGTTTCTTGGCGAATGGACGCGGTCCGGGGACAAGTACATCGAGGACGAGGAGGGCTATTATGTCTACTGTGGGCGGCGCGACGACATGCTCAAGGTCGGCGGCATCTACGTGGCGCCGTTCGAGGTCGAGGGCGCGCTGCTGACCCATCCGGACGTGCTCGAAGCTGCCGTGGTGGCGTGGCCGAACGAGGATCGCCTGATCAAACCGAAGGCCTTCGTGGTCCTCAAGCCCTCCGCCGCGGCCAGCGACAAAACAGCCCAGGCGCTGCAGCAGCATTGCCGGGACCGGCTTGCGCCGTACAAGTATCCGCATTGGATCGAATTCCGGAGCGATCTGCCGAAAACCGCGACCGGCAAGATTCAGCGCTTCAAGTTGCGCGCCGAGGCGCCGGATCGATAGGGTAAACGCGGGATTAGGCTGCGCTGCCGGTGTCATTGCCATCCCGGGGGCGACCACAAGGGTCGCCCCTACACGGCGCTGTAGGGGCGACCCTTGTGGTCGCCCTGAGGAGAGCGATGACAACAGAGTAGAATTTCAAGGGGAGAGAATCACATGAGAAAGACTCTCGTAGCAGCAGGCGTTCTGCTGGCGGCGTTGAGCAGTCCGGCCCTGGCGCAGCAGAAGGGCATCAAGATCGGCTTTATCAGCACATTCAGCGGCCCGCCCGCCGTGATCGGCAACGACATGCGAAACTCCTTCGAACTTGCGCTCGATCATCTCGGCCGCAAGATGGGCTCCCTGCCGATCGAAGTGATCTACGAGGACGATCAGCAAAAGCCGGAAGTGGGCAAGCAGAAGACCGACAAGCTGATCGAATCCGACCACGTCGACTTCATCGTCGGCTACATCTGGTCGAACGTGCTGCTTGCATCGCTCAAGCCGGCGGTCGACTCGAAGACCATCATGATCAGCGCCAACGCCGGGCCGTCGCAGATCGCCGGCGAGCTGTGCTCGCCCTATTTCTTCTCCACGTCGTGGCAGAACGATCAGACCCCCGCGACGGTCGGCCTCTATATGAATCAGAAGGGCGTCAAGAATGCCTATCTGATCGGCCCGAACTATGCGGCCGGCAAAGACATGCTGGCCGGCGTCAAGGCGACCTTCAAGGGCAAGATCGTCGGCGAGGAATACACCCGCTGGCCCGACCAGCTCGATTTCTCTGCCGAGCTTTCCAAGGTTCGCGCCGCGAAACCTGACGCCGCATTCGTGTTCTATCCGGGCGCGGCCGGCGTCCAATTCCTCAATCAATACGTTCAGGCCGGCCTCAAAAGCCAGATTCCGCTCTACACGGCATTCACCATCGATGAGACGACGCTGCCGCGGCAGGGCGAGAACGCCCTCGGCATCCCGGGAGCGCAGCAATGGGTCAACGATCTGCCGAACGACGCCAACAAGAAGTTCGTCGCCGACTATAAAGCCAAGTACAAAGGCTCGCCGTCTTTCTATGGCGCCCAGTCCTACGACGCCGCCCTCCTCGTCAACAGCGCCGTCGTTGCCGTCAAGGGCGATGTCGCCAGGAAAGCCGACATGATCAAGGCGATGGAAAAGGCCGACTTCGCCTCAGTGCGCGGCCCGTTCCGTTACGGCAATAACCATTTCCCGATCCAGAGTTTCTATTTGCAGGACGCGGTCAAAGGGGCCGACGGGACGCTCGCGCTCAAGACCGTCGCTACGATCGTCAAGGACGATCAGGACGTCTTCCACGACAAGTGCGGCATGAAGTAGATCACGGCGCTGCGGGCTAATCGGTGGATGCGGCATGAGTACGGCGGCGCTCAGCCCTTGCGACCTCAATCTCGCACTGGCGACCGCCGCGCGGCCATGCCGGCATCCGACCGCCACGCTCGCCGCTACGATCCTGGGTTCGGGCCTCGCCTTCGTCGACGGCTCCGTCATGAATGTCGCGCTTCCGGCGCTCGACCGCGACCTGCACCCCGGGCCGGACGGGCTTACCTGGCTGATCAACGCCTATCTTCTGGCACTCACGTCGTTGACCCTTTTGGGCGGCGCGGCGGGTGACCATTATGGCCGACGCCGTCTGTTTCTCGCCGGCATCGGCCTGTTCCTCGCCGCGTCACTCGTTTGCGCAGCCGCACCCACACTCCCGATCATCCTCGCCGGCCGCGTCGCGCAAGGAATCGGGGCGGCGATGCTGATGCCGAACAGCCTGGCGCTCCTCGGCGCCGGCTTCGACGGCGAGGCCAAGGGTCAGGCGATCGGCACTTGGGCAGGCGCCGGCGCTCTCGCCGGCGCCATCGGTCCGCTCATCGGCGGCTGGCTCGTGGATGCCGTAGGCTGGCGGACGATTTTTCTCCTCAACCTGCCGGTCGGTCTCGCGGCGGCGTGGATCGCGTGGCGCTTCGTGCCGGAGAGCCGCGACAGCCGGGTTGGCGCGCGCCTGGACTTGCCGGGTGCGCTTCTGGGCGCTGTGGCGCTCGCGCTTTGCACCGTCGCATTGACCGCGGCGGCGAAGCCTGGCGCCGATGTGGCATTGCTGATTGGCGCCGGAGCGGTTGGCTGCGGATTGCTCGCGGCGTTCGTTTGGCTGGAGTTCGAACGCGGCGAGAATGCGCTCATGCCGCTGTTCCTGATGCGAAACGCGACCTTCCTCGGCGTGACGCTCCTGACTCTTTTGCTTTACGCCGCACTCGGCGGGCTCATCGTGCTGCTGCCGTTCGTCCTGATCACCGCCGAAGGCTACAGCGCCGTGCAAGCGGGCGCAGCCATGCTGCCGGTGCCGATCCTGATCGGACTGGGGTCGCGGCTGATGGGGCGGATCGCCACGCGGATCGGCTCCCGATTGCCGATGGGACTCGGCGCGCTCATCGTCGCGGCCGGGCTCGCGCTCTACCTCCGCATGGGCGGGTCCGATGCCAGCTACTGGCGCGAGGTGCTGCCGGCCACGCTGGTGGTCGCGCTCGGCATGGCTGTGTGCGTCGCACCGCTCACGACGACAGTGATGAACTCGGTCGACGCCGATCACGTTGGCGCGGCGTCCGGGTTCAACAGCGCGGTGGCCCGCATGGGCGGTTTGATCGCGACAGCGCTCCTGGGGTTCGTCTTCGTCGATCAGGGTTCGCCCGCCGCACTGGTCGCAAGCACGCACGTTGCCGCACTCGTCGGCGCCGGTCTGGCGGCACTTGCCGGCGCGAGTGCGTTTCTTTTGGTCCGCGATGTGCCCGCCAAGGAGACCGCGCATGGATGAATGCATCCGGCAATGATCAAATCGGCGTCATAAAAAAATCCCCATGCTCCTCCTCCTCGAACAATGTCTGAACGGCCTGCAATTCGGTTTGCTGCTGTTCCTGCTCGCCGCCGGGCTGACGCTGGTGTTCGGCATCATGGACCTCGTCAACCTGGCGCATGGCTCGTTCTACATGGTGGGGGCCTATTTTGCCGCGACCTTCGTGGCGCTCACGGGAAGCTTCGTGCTCGGCGCCATGCTGGCGTTGGCTGCGACCCTCCTGGTCGGAATGGCGGTCGAGCTGATCGCGATCCGCAAGCTTTATGGCCGCGACCACCTCGATCACGTGCTCGGCACCTTCGGGCTGATCCTGTTTTTCAACGAACTGGTGCGGCTCATTTGGGGACCGGCCGGCATGAATCTGCCGCTGCCGCCGTATCTCAGCGGGTCGATCGAGATTCTCCCCGATGTGTACTACCCGGTGTACCGGATCGCGATCATTGCCGCAGCCCTCGCGGTCGCCCTCCTTCTCTACCTCGTGGTGATGCGCACGCGCGTTGGCATGTTGATCCGCGCCGGTGCGTCGAACCGCGAAATGGTCGGTGCGCTCGGCATCAACATCCAATTGCTCTACACGTTTGTGTTCGGCGTCGGGGCGGCGCTCGCGGGTCTCGCCGGACTGATTGAGGCACCTATCCTCACGGCACAGATCGGAATGGGCGAGAACATCCTGATCGTCGCCCTCGTCGTCATCATCATCGGTGGCATCGGTTCAATCCGGGGTGCCTTCATGGCGGCGATTTTCGTCGGCCTCGCCGATACCGTCGGCCGCGCCTTCCTGCCCGAGTTGTTTCGCCTCGTAATGACGCCGGCCGCCGCGTCGGCACTCGCCCCGGCGCTGTCATCCATGCTGATCTACTTGTTGATGGCCATCGTTCTTGTCCTGCGCCCGCAAGGCCTGTTTCCGGTTGACCGGAAATGAGCGCGTTTTTCACCGCCCGCAGTATCGTGATCGGTGCGCTGCTCGTCTTTCTGGCGCTGCTGCCGGTCTATGTGGTCGCCACCGGACAGTTCTTCCCGCTTACTCTGTTCACCCGCATCGTCATCCTGGCCCTCGCCGCCACCAGCCTCAACCTCATTTTGGGTTACGGCGGCATGGTGAGCTTCGGCCATGCGGCCTATCTCGGCCTCGGTGGCTATGTGGTCGGCATCCTGGCGAAGGAAGGCATAACGTCGGGGTTCGTGCAGTGGCCGTTGGCGATTGCGGCGTCGGTGCTGTTCGGGCTCGTCGTCGGTGCGTTGTGTCTCCGCGCCCGCGGCGTCTATTTCATCATGATCACGCTCGCCTTTGCGCAGATGATCTATTACGTCGCGGTCGGACTCGATCGCTACGGCGGCGACGACGGGCTCACGATCTATCGGCGCAGCCAGTTTGCCGGCCTCATCGACCTCTCCGGCAAGGTGCAGTTCTACTATCTGTGCCTTGCCTTGCTCATTGCGGCGATCTTCATCGTCTCCCGCCTCGTCGATTCGCGCTTCGGAATGGTGATCCAGGGCTCGCGATCGAACGACCGCCGCATGCGCGCGATCGGATTTCCGACCTTCCGCTATCGGCTCGCCGGCTTCGTCATCGCCGGCATGATGTGCGGCCTTGCGGGCGCCCTGCTCGCTAACCACACTGATTTCATCAGCCCTGCCGTGATGCATTGGACCCGCTCCGGCGATCTCATCGTGATGATCGTGCTTGGCGGTATGGGTTCGCTGTTCGGCCCGCTGATCGGGGCCGTGACGCTCCTGATGCTTGAGGAGGGGCTGTCGCGGGTGACGGAGTATTGGCAGATCATCGTCGGCCCGTTGCTGCTGTTCATCGTGGTCTATGCCCGCGGCGGCATCGCAGGCGCTCTAGCGGGATTGCACCGTGGCTGATCCGCTTTTGCAGATCCGCGACCTGACCAAGCGGTTCGGCGGCGTGCTCGCCTCCGACGGCATTTCTCTCGATGTGCCGGCGGGCGAATTGCACGCCATCATCGGCCCGAACGGCGCCGGCAAATCGACCCTGATCGGCCAGCTTGCTGGCGAAATCAGCCCCGACGGGGGACGGATTTTCTTCAACGGGCGTGACATTACCCGCCTGCCGACCCATCGCCGCAGCGCGCTCGGTCTGGCGCGCTCGTTTCAGATCACCTCGCTGTTTCTCGATTTCACCGTACTCGACAACGTCGCCTTGGCGGTCCAGGCGCATGCCGGCCATTCGTTCCGCTTCTGGCGGCCGGCCCGTGGCGAGGCGAAATTGCGCCAGCCGGCGCGCGCCGCGCTCGCTCGTGTCGGGCTGGAGAGGCGGGCCGATGTCGTGTGCGCAAATCTCAGCCATGGCGAACACCGGCAGCTTGAAATCGCCATGGCATTGGCCACTGGCCCGCGCATGTTCCTGCTCGACGAGCCCATGGCCGGAATGGGCGCGGACGAATCCGCCCGCATGATCGCGCTCCTTCGCGAACTCAAGCGGGACCAGACCATTCTGCTGATCGAGCACGACATGGACGCCGTGTTCCGGCTGGCCGATCGCATCACGGTGTTGGTTGACGGCAGGGTCACCGCGTCGGGCGCACCGGACGACATCAGGGCCGATGCCGCCGTGCGTCAAGCCTATCTCGGCAGCCAGACGGGGCGCCATCATGGTTAGGCCGGTACCCCAGAAAACCGCGGACCTTCTCGAGGTAGAGAATATCGAAACCTGCTATGGCCGCAGCCAGGTGCTTTTTGGCGTTTCGCTCGCCATCGCGGCGGGCGAAATGGTGAGCCTTCTAGGCCGCAACGGCATGGGCAAGACCACGACGGTGCGCTCCATCATGGGGCTGACGCCGGCCAGCGCGGGTATGATTCGGTTCGAGGGTGCGGACATCCGTCGCCTGCCGCCTTACCGCGTTGCCCGCTATGGCATCGGGCTCGTGCCTGAAGGCCGCCAAGTATTTCCAAACCTGACGACCCGCGAGAATCTGCTCGCCACCGCCTCAAACCGCCGCGGCGCAACCAACCCGTGGACGCTCGAGAAGGTCGAGACGATGTTCCCGCGGCTCGCCGAACGGGCCGCCGCCATGGCGCGTGCGCTATCGGGAGGCGAGCAGCAGATGCTGGCGATCGGCCGTGCGCTCATGACCAATCCCCGCCTTATCATCCTGGACGAAGCGACCGAGGGCTTGGCGCCGCTGATCCGCGACGAAATCTGGCGGTGCCTCACGGCGCTCAAGCGGGCCGGCCAGTCGATCCTGGTCATCGACAAGAACGTCGACGCGCTGATCGAGATCGCTGATCGACACTACGTTATCGAACGCGGCCGCGTCACCTGGACCGGGACATCGCGCGAGCTCGCCGCGGCCCCTGATGTCCAGCATCGCTATCTCGGGATCTAGGCAACATGACATTGGCCGATGAGGGCTTCATCGAAATCGGACCGAGCCGGCTCGAATACCAAATGATCGGGCCCCGTCCTGGTGAAGCCCCGACCCTCGTGCTGCTCCATGAGGGCCTGGGGTCGGTCGGGCTGTGGGGCGAGTTTCCGATGCGCCTTGCAGACGCGACCGGTCTCGGAGTGTTGGCCTATTCGCGCTCCGGCTACGGCCGGTCCAGCCCTTCGGTGTTGCCGCGGCGTGTCACCTTCATGCACGAGGAGGCGCGCGACGTGCTGCCCCGCGTGCTCGACGCCATCGGGTTACGCCGCGGCATTCTGCTTGGCCACAGTGACGGGGCATCGATCGCCGCCATCTACGCGGGCAGCGTAGAGGACCATCGCATCCGTGGCCTGGTGCTGCTCGCGCCCCATTTCTTCACCGAGGAATTCGGCGTCGCCGAGATCGCGCGCATGTGTGAAGCCTACGAGACCACGGATTTGCGGGCGAAGCTCGCAAAGTGGCACCACGATCCCGACAATGCGTTCTACAACTGGAGTGGCCCATGGCTCGAACCGGCTTTTCGCGAGTGGGACATTACTGAGGAGCTCGCCTATATTCGGGTGCCGATCCTCATCATTCAGGGCGAGGACGACCAATACGGCACGCTGCGACAGATCGAGGTCGCCAGGGAGGAGTGCTACTGTCCGGTCGAAGCCGTGGTCATGAAAGGAATCCGTCACGTCCCGCACCGTGAGGCGCCGGAGGCAACGATGGCGGCGATCGTGGATTTTACGCGGCGGTTGCGGATAGAGTGACGAGATCACAAGTTGCAATGAACAAAGTTGCAATGGATGGGCCGTCATTGCTGGGCCTGAGCCGGCAATCCATCCCTTTGCAAGAGCTGTTGTAAGGGGATGGACCCGCGGGTGACGGTTCTACGGGCGGCAGACGGAATGTGCGTCTAGTTGGAGCAGCCAATGGCCGAAGCCGAGCAAAAACTCGCGAACGGAACGGCGCGGATCGACTTTGCCACCGATCCGTCGCGCTATCGGCATTGGAAGCTGACCGTCGACGGCAAGGTCGCAACCCTCCTGCTCGACGTCGACGAGAAGGGCTCCTTGTTCGCGGGCTACGATCTCAAGCTCAATTCCTACGATCTCGGCGTCGATATCGAACTGGCCGACGCTTTCGAACGCATCCGGTTCGAGCATCCGCAGGTGCGCGTGGTGCTGCTGCGGTCCGGCAAGCCCAGGGTCTTCTGCGCCGGCGCCAACATCAGGATGCTGGCTGGCGCAAGCCATGCCCACAAGGTGAATTTCTGCAAGTTCACCAACGAGACCCGCAACGCCATTGAAGACGCCAGCGCGGCATCAGGCGTGCGCACCATCTGCGTGATCAGCGGAACCGCGGCCGGCGGCGGCTACGAACTTGCGCTTGCGGCCGATCACATCATTTTGGTCGACGACGGCTCGTCATCGGTGTCGCTGCCCGAGGTGCCGCTGCTCGCGGTATTGCCGGGGACCGGCGGCCTCACGCGCATCACCGACAAGCGCAAGGTACGGCGCGACCGTGCGGACTCTTTCTGCACCACCGAAGAAGGCATCAAGGGCAAGCGCGCTGCCGAGTGGCGCCTTGTGGACGAGATCGCGCCCCACTCGCAGCTCGAGGCCGTCGTCGCGGCGCGCGCGCGCGAATTCGCTGCTGACGCCGAGCAAATAGTCACCCACGGGGTCGCGCTCACGCCGTTGGCGCGCAACCTCGCTGCGGACCGTCGCGACTACAAATATGTGTCGGTTGCATTCGATCGCGCCGCACGGGTTGCGACCATAATCTTGCGCGGCCCCGATTCTCCGCCTCCGACCTCGGCCGAAGAGATGGTAGGCCACGGGGCGGCATTCTGGCCGCTTCAGGTCGCGCGCGAACTCGACGACGCCATCCTGGATATCCGCCTCAACGAACTCGACATAGCCGCCATCGTGTTCAAATCCGAAGGCGACCCACGGAGCGTCCTCGACTACGACCTCTTTCTCGACGGGCAGGCCCGGCATTGGCTCGCGCGCGAAATCCGCCTCAAATGGAAACGCGTGCTCAAGCGCATCGATCTGACCTCGCGCTCGCTGGTCGCGCTGATCGAGCCCGGTTCCTGCTTTGCCGGCACGCTCGCCGAGATTGTGTTCGCGGCCGACCGTTCCTACATGCTGATCGGCAGCCGCGACGGAGATAACCGGCCGCCCGCCACCATCATTCTGGGAGGCGTCAATCTTTCCGGGACGCTTGCCATGAGCAACGGCCTCGACCGGTTGCGCACCCGCTTTCTCGGCGAGCCCGAGACGCATGACAACGCCCGCCAGGCAATTGGCCAGGCGCTCGACGCCAGGGCCGCGGCAGCCCTCGGCCTCGTCACCTTCGCGCTTGATGACATCGATTGGGATGACGAAATACGGCTCTTTCTCGAGGAGCGCGCCAGTTTTTCGCCGGACAGCCTCACCGGCCTCGAGGCCAATCTGCGCTTCGCCGGCCCGGAAACCATGGAAACCAAGATATTTGCGCGCCTCACCGCATGGCAGAACTGGATATTCCAGCGGTCGAACGCGACCGGCGAGACCGGCGCGCTATCGCGCTACGGCACTGGCCGCAAACCGGAATTCGACACGAGACGGACGTGAGCAAGAAAGAACAATACCAGGAGGCCTCCATGGATCTCGTCAACGTCGACTATTCGACCAGGATCCCGAACAATGTCGGGCTCACCGAGGATCGCCGCATCCTGCGGGCGCTGGAAGGCTGGCACCCCGGCTATCTCGACTGGTGGCGGGACATGGGACCGGAAGGCTTCCAGGAGGCGCTGGTCTATCTGCGCACCGCCGTCTCGGTGGACCCGAAGGGCTGGGCGAAATTCGACTACGTGAAGATGCCCGACTATCGCTGGGGCATTTTGCTCGCGCCCCGCGAGGACGACCGCACCATTCCGTTCGGGCACCACCTCGGTGAGCCGGCGTGGCAGGACGTACCGGGCGAGTCCCGCGCCATGCTGCGCCGCCTGATCGTGATCCAGGGCGATACCGAGCCGGCGTCCGTCGAGCAGCAGCGCCACCTCGGCAAGACCGCGCCGTCGCTCTATGATCTGCGCAACCTGTTCCAGGTCAATGTCGAGGAAGGCCGCCATCTGTGGGCGATGGTGTATCTCCTGCATAAGTATTTCGGCCGCGACGGACGCGAGGAAGCAGACGAACTGCTGCGTCGCCGCTCCGGCAGCGCCGACGCGCCGCGCATGCTGGGCGCTTTCAACGAGCAGACGCCGGATTGGCTGTCGTTCTTCATGTTCACCACCTTCACGGATCGCGACGGCAAGATGCAGCTCGAAAGCCTCGCGCAATCGGGCTTCGATCCGCTGTCACGCACCTGCCGCTTCATGCTGACCGAGGAAGCCCACCACATGTTCGTGGGCGAGACCGGCGTCGGCCGCATCATCCTGCGCACCTGCGAGGCGATGAGGCAGGCCGGCATCGACGACCCGTT
>Ga0099791_10000350_pt1 | contig 16659 bp, 9 predicted proteins | sample Rivendell_Oct201_7_FD_77318 | JGI IMG/M metagenome (GOLD analysis project Ga0099791, IMG submission 77318) | Vadose zone soil and rhizosphere microbial communities from the Eel River Critical Zone Observatory, Northern California to study diel... | ecosystem: Environmental > Terrestrial > Soil >... | reverse complement strand
GCCGTTGTTCTGCCGCATCTGGTTTTGTGGAAGCAGAGGTCACGGCCAAGTTGAGATCCGATGCCCGCTCGAAGGTCAAGCCACAAAGAATCAACCCTGCCAAAAGCGCAACGCGCAACGTTTCATACCTCCACCTATCCAGTATATTTCATCATCATCGATTATTGCTCTGCCTTTTACGGTCCCGCAATAGGCTTCGGCAGAGCCGCTGAATGAGGAGAATGTGAACGGCCCATGATTACTTGTTAGCGAAGGTGGGTGGAGGCATGGAAAAACTTCCCGATGGATTGGCGGTCAGATAGATACTAAAGAAAAGATAAGGGCAAGGCCCGTTCGGTCTAGTTGTTGGGTGCTGCAATCTGCTGGTTCGAGACGATCAACTCGTCATACCACGTATAAGCCGTTGGACCAGCTGAAATCGCGTTGTCGCGCCCCGTCATGTATGGCAGCAAAGTGACCATATCATAGTCTGCTCCCACGGCATCCTCGTGCAAAGTATGATTGGTAATGTTGATCCATTCTTTGTAGGGCCCGCCTCCAACAGAAACCCATGCCTGAATCGTGCTATTGGGCTGTCCCCAATTCCCGATGCTCACCTTGTAGTAGAAAGTGACCCAAGTATTTGCCGGGTACATGAAACACGACGTGGACGTGTTGTTTTGGGTTTGATAGTGGCAGTTGTACCCTGAAGTAAGCGTGTCTCCCTGCTCGTTCAGGAAATCGCTCCCGGCGATTGGAACTTGGAAAACATCCGACCCGCAATGGCTATACATCATTGGATACCCACGACTGAAGTCATTAACAGTAGTGAGTTCTACGTTTCCGCAGGTTGAGCTGTCGTTCGAGAAAATCTCCTGCTTCCAGTAGGTAGTGCCGCCGCCACTCGCAGGCCACACGTTCGTCAGGAATTCCGGTGAGAAGCGCTGCCGAAACTGAACGTAGAACGTAGAGTTCTGAGCAAACATCTGGGCACCACTCGGACCGCTCGACAGGTTCGATGTGAAGAGTTGACGCCAATAACCAGCCGCATTGCCGTCACCCATGGACGGAATTGTGAACTTCAGCGACCCTCCGCCTGAAGCGCTGACCGTGGTATCAAGACTGCCCCTCAGAACGCCATCTCCTCCCGGGTATAGGCCGGATGCGGGCCACGTCGCGGCAGTGAAAATCGCTGGATTGTCGAATCCCTGACAAACGATCACGCCAACCTGTGCGCAACGTGTCTGGAAATCCTGTAGGGCCGTTGACGTGGAATTTGACACAGTGACGCTCACACCGGTCGCATTGCCAACATTGCCCGCTGCATCTCGCGCCTGCGCAGACAGCGTATGCGTTCCGTTGGCGTCGCCCGTCGTATCCCAACTTATAGAATACGGGCTAGTGGTAACCGCGGCACCGAGATTCGCGCCGTCGAGTGTGAATTGCACGCTCGTTACGCCCACATTGTCACTGGCAGTGGCGGAAACGGTAACTATGCTGGAGACTGTGGCACCTGAAGCAGGAGTGGTCACCGAAACCGTAGGTGGCGTGGTGTCCAGGGTGCCATTGGTTGAGAAAATAGCGTCACCGCTGATGGATTCAACCCCGCTTGAGTTTTTGGAACGCACGCGGTAGTGAAAAAGAGTGCCAATGGCCAGACTTGCCAAGGCCTGAGAATGACTTGTAGAAAGGGTGGAATTCAGCGTCGTTAGATTGCCGTATGCGGTTGTTATCCCATATTCCACTTGCGTGGTCGCGGGGACATCCGTTGTCCATGAAATGTTTGAGCTGCTCGTGGTGATCCCACTGACAGTTATCCCTGAGATGACCGGACCGGAGCCGCCTCCTGTCCCGCCTCCAGGAGTTAAGCGGAGCGTATAGGCATTCTCTTGCCAATCATTCACCACCGCGAAGACTCCAAGGCTCGGGAAATAGCGGAATCGGCCGTTCGTTCCAGTGCCCTGCTGCGCTCCAGGCCCATTCGGATACGTAGTCGTTGTACAAGAGTCGGTGTCAGGATTGTACAGGTACACCGTGTCTCCGCCAGCCCAGCCGACAATGAGTTTTTGGGCGGGGTCATAAGCGAGCCCCGGATAGGATGCGCCCAGCATCTGTCCGCAACCAGTCATGTTCAACGTTGAGGTTGGGTAGCCATGGCCCGCCGCAATGTCCATCTTATGGGCCCCACCGTTTCCGGCGGTGATAAAAATCTTGCGCGATGGGTCGATCACGCCTGTAAGGTGGTAATCGTTCTGACGGAAGCTGCCAACAGTCGTGTAGATGTTCGTGGAATAGTTATACGTAAACATCTGATAGTTGTCGGTGACGAAGACAAGACCAGTGTTGGGATCGTAATCGGCGATGTCACCGAAGCCCTCATAGTTGGCTAACTGTGCTGGTGGCGCTCCCGTGGTTGGGTCCATCCGTTGCCACGTCTTATCGGTAAAGTGAAACGTCCAAGTATCAATGCCAGCAGTCCCCGCGGCACAAGCCAGTGAACCAGAAAAAACGTACATGCGGTCTTGATTAGCCATATAGGCTAGCCCGTTGTACGTGTGGCGAGCGTTCGGAGTCCCGTCCGCATTCGCTGGAACGCAGCTATTGATGGGCGTCGACGGATTCGTGATTCGGTTCATTGTGAGAGTGTTTAGGTCGAGCGCGTAAACTTCATTTCCATTGTAATCAGTATGACCGCCACCCCACACAATCAAGCGATTACGGGAAGGATCAGCGATCCCTCCGCTCCATGCAGCGATGACGTACGCACAGGCGCTGCCGGAACCACTTGGGCAAACCGCAGAAAGCTTCGTATTCGGAATCTGGTACCAACCCAGCGCAGAAGGAATGCCCCCTCCGCCCGAGGAAGCTTGGGTTGTCGCAGACGCTCCCGCCGATGGCGCGGAAATATTGCCCGCGGCATCAAAGGCGGCCACCGTGTAGGTGAAACCCGTCGACGCCGGTAGACCGCCATCCTGGTATGACGTGCTGGGCGACGTACTGATCTTCGTTCCGCCACGATAGACATTATATCCCGTCACACCGACGTTGTCGGTTGACGCCGTCCATGACAAATTGATCTGCGAAGAAGAAATCGCCGTGGCCGTCAAGCCCGTTGGGACCGTGGGCGGTGTTGTGTCTGCTTGGACCGTAAAGCTCACGCCGTTGCTGGCGGCGCCTCCAACCGTCACGACCACGTTGCCCGTCGTAGCTCCATTCGGCACGGGCGCGGTAATGCCCGTTGCGCTCCAGTTCGTCGGCGCTGCTGTTGTTCCGTTAAACTTGACCGAGCTCGCTCCCTGCGATGCGCCAAAGTTCGCGCCCGCAATGGTGACCGGAGTGCCCACCAAACCAGAAGTAGGATTCAGGCTCGTGATGCTCGGCGCCGGAACTGGCACCGTGAAGACAACTCCGTTGCTCGCCACGCCGCCAACTGTCACGACCACGTTGCCGGTTGTCGCCCCGCTCGGCACTGTCGCGGTAATGCTAGCCGCACTCCATGCTGTTGCCGCCGCCGCTATTCCGTTGAATGCAACCGTACTCGTTCCCTGCGCTGCCCCAAAATTTGTGCCCGCGATCGTCGCCGAAGTGCCTACAGGTCCTGACGTCGGATTCAGGCTGGTTATGCTGGGAACTGTTGCCACGTTGTTATTGACGTTGACCGCCACTTGAGAGCTCGTCGCGGTAATCCCGGAAGTATCGGCCGCCACTGCCGTAAGCACGTGATTGCCGTTCGATAGGTTCGTGGTGTTCAGCGAATAGCTATAAGGGGTTGCAGTGATTGCCGGCCCGGTGTTCGCGTTGTCTACCTTGAACTGCACGCTCGCGACGGCAACGTTGTCGGTGGCATTTGCGGTAACGGTCACGGAACCGGTAAGCGTCGCGTTGGCCGCTGGAGATGTAATTGAAACTGTCGGGGGAGTGGTATCCCCGGCTGTCGCAAACGTCATATCGCCGCTGGACGCATTGTTGCCCTTCGCGTCGGTGGATCGAACACGGAAGTGATACAGCGTCCCGGTCGCCAAACCGGAGACCGCCACTTGATGGCTGGTGACCATGGTCGAGCTGACCGGCGTGGTTGAGCCGTAGCTGGTGCTCTTGCCGTAGTCGACCGCAGAATTGGCCGCCGCGCTTGTGGACCAGCTCACTTGAAATCCCGATGGTGTCGGCATGGCCGCTTGGACGCCTGAGATTGTGAGAGCAGGCGGTGGCGGATTCCCACCATTAGCAGTTACTAATCCGGAGCAACCCGACAAACCTAGACTGAAAATACAAACCAGTATGAGTGCGTAGGAATAAAGATCCTTGTTTCTACTTTTAGTAGAGCAAACTGCATTCGACATCGTTCTTTCCTCCGGCAGCTTTGAGCCGCCTCACGTGAGTCCCCTACGCTTGGTAAGAGTACTGTGGTACTGGAACTGAGCGTAACTGGACTGTAGGCGCAAAATAGGCCAGTGTTGAGGTCTGGAATTCGACTGTCCTTGAGGGCAATTCTTGTGTTTGATGCGCTTACAAGTGCTTATTTATCAACATCTTAGATGAATCTGCCGTAGCGACTTTGAGCGAAACTGCGTCTCTGGGCCAACCTAGAGCCCTGTGCCGCAGGAATTTCAGATCGATCTTGCTAACTGGGTCGGCAGCCTCCCGGCACACGACACTCAGGGGCCCACTGCGAGTAGAGATTCTCCCGATTTATCGGTCCCTTCGCCGCTTCTGAAATTAGGATGAATGCTGATTTCGCCGTTGGCGGGCTTGAACAAATCGGCCGCCGCTCAAACTCATCCTTAAAAAACTAGGCCGGAAGATCAAACATCGGTCTTCCGGCCCAAGTTGTTCAGTCGGAAGATGGATTAATTATGGCCGGCAGTGTCCACCAGGTAGAGCACGGCATCGCCGCTAAAAGGAGCGCTAAATGTCCGTGTCGCTCCGGCCGCGACCGTCCCGCCCTGGTGGATTGTGCCCGTGCTTGGATCGAGCCATTCTACGTTCAATGTTCGTGACGACGGCATCGCAGTGAGGTCGACAGTAAAGCTGCTTCCGCCCGGCTCGTATACCAGATATTCGGCGCCCGTCGACGGCGTCTGCGCAAGACAGTAGCCCGTCGAGGACAGACTCCCTTGCGGCGTCATCTTCACCAGATCCACTTTGTTTGCGTAGGTAACCGCGTAGCCCATGTTGTACCGCAGGTTGTCCCACTTTGCGGCATCAGGAACGGTGCAAACGCCATGAGCTGGCGCCACTCCTCCGTCACAATTATTGCGATTCGGCCAACCAGACGACGATCCCGCAAAAATCAGGTACGGGTCCATGAACATCACGCCGTTGCCGTTGACAAAATTCTCCCACACAAATTGCCGGTTGGTCTGATCGCTGTTGTTCCACATGCTAAAGTAGCTGTGGTCGCTGTCATCAACCACCACTTTGCACGCAGGCACTCCCGATCCGCAATTTCCATTCACCGTCGGGAACTTGGCATTGGGTGCGATCACATCCGCGTTCGAATTGTAGAGAACTGTGTCTCCATTGTTGTACCAAGCAAGTAGTAAGGGATGCTGGAAAGGTTTGCCTGGATAGCTCGTGCCCTCCCATGTGCCGCCCAGTTCGTAGGTGTGGATAAGCCCGATCATGTGATCTTCCCACCACCCGGAGTTGGAGTCGGCTTCCTCTTGCGGTTCCCAAAGGACGTTCGGTAAATCATTCACCGTATCTATCATCTTCTTCACATAGGCATCCTGAACCGCGGTAACCGCGTTCGGGCTGCTCATGGTCATGGAACCGGAACCCGAACCGCTATCCACGCCATTCACATTGTTTGATCCCGTCAAGGGGAAGCCGTCCTGAGCGCAACGGTAGTGCGTCAGGCCCAGTCCGTCGAACATCTCCACGACAGCATAGATTTTGGCCTGCTGCAGTTGAACGGAACGCGCGCGGATGCGGTCGAAGAACGCCTGGTTAAACTTCGTCAGGTCGAACTTGGGCAATCCGTCGGTGGCCGTCCCTGGCCCCGTCCTCTGCCACGGAAAGCCCGTGGAGGAATCGGTGATCCACGTCCCACCCGCCGCCCAATTGCAGGCTATCGGAAGGTCTTTGTGCCAGAGGATCGTGGCGTTGTGTCCATGCGAAGCCAAGAGGTTTACGTAGGCCGTGAAATCGATAACGGTGAAGGCCCCGTTGTTCCCCATATCCTGCGCGCTATTCCAGGTCTGTGACCCCGCCAACATTACTCCCTTACCCGATTTGTCGACGAACCAGTGCGAATTTGTAGAGCTTTGTTTCAGCGGTCCCATCCCAGAGCTAGTGGCGTTCGAAACCGTGATTGATACCGGTGCGCTGGTACCCTGGTTGGCCGAGGGGTCTTGCGCAATCGCGGTTAGCGTGTGGACTGCGTTGGAAAGCGTGGTCGTATCCAGCGAAATCGAATAAGGTGCCGAAGTCAGCTTTGCCCCTACGTTGGCCCCGTCCACCTGGAACTGCACAAACGAAACCGCACTGTCCGGATCGGTCGCCGTGGCCGTCAAGGTAATCGTGGCGGAGACAGTTGCGTTGCTCGCTGGCGAGGTGATGGTCACTACCGGCGCGGTCGTATCTGCGGTGACCGTAAAGTTCACGCCGTTGCTGGCTACTCCACCAACTGTCACGACCACGCTACCTGTCGTCGCGCCTGCTGGCACCGGCGCGCTAATGCTCGTCGCGCTCCAGCTCGTCGGCGTCGCCGTTGTTCCGTTGAACTTCACTGTGCTCGTTCCCTGCATTGCCCCGAAGTTTGCGCCGGCGATCGTTACTGGCGTGCCGACCAACCCGGACGTCGGATTCAAGCTGGCGATGCTCGGCGCCGGAACCGTAACCGTAAAGCTCACGCCATTGCTCGCCACTCCGCCAACGGTAACGACGACGTTACCTGTCGTCGCTCCGGCTGGGACTGACACAATGATGCTCGGCGCACTCCAACTCGTCGCTGTCGCCGCGATCCCGTTAAACCTCACGGTGCTCGTTCCTTGCGTTGCTCCGAAGTTCGCACCCGCGATCGCTACCGATGTGCCGGCCAACCCCGACGTGGGATTCAAGCTCGTAACGCTCGGTCCCGGAACCGTAACCGTAAAGCTCACGCCATTGCTCGCCGCCCCGCCAACCGTCACCACAACATTGCCCGTCGTCGCACCCGCTGGAACGGTAGCGGTAATGCTCGCGGCGCCCCAGCTCGTCGGCGTGGCAGTGATCCCGTTAAACTTCACTGTGCTCGTTCCCTGCGTCGCTCCGAAGTTCGCACCCGCGATCGTTACCGATGTGCCGGGCAACCCCGACGTGGGATTCAAGCTCGTAATGCTCGGTGCCGGAACCGTGACTGTAAAGCTCACGCCATTGCTCGCCAGTCCGCCAACGGTCACAACAACATTTCCGGACGTCGCACCCGCCGGAACGGCGGCGGTTATGTTCGTCGTGCTCCAGCTCGCCGGTGCTGCGGCTATTCCGTTAAATGTCACCGTGCTTGTTCCCTGCGTTGTTCCGAAGTTTGTGCCGGTGATCGTTACCGACGTGCCGACCAACCCGGACGTCGGATTCAAGCTGGCGATGCTCGGCGCCGGAACCGTAACCGTAAAGCTCACGCCATTGCTCGCCACTCCGCCAACGGTCACCACAACATTGCCGCTCGTCGCTCCCGCCGGCACAGGCGCAGTAATGCTTGTCGCGCTCCAACTCGTCGGCGTCCCCGCAATTCCATTGAACGTCACCGTGCTCGTTCCCTGCGTTGCCCCGAAGTTCGCTCCCACGACCGTTACTGACGTGCCGACCAACCCCGACGTCGGATTCAAGCTCGTAATGCTCGGTCCCGGCGTCGCATTATTCACCTTCACCGCAACTCCCGCGCTCGTGGTCGTGTTCCCGGACGTATCCGTCGCCACAGCCCTCAAAATGTGGTTCCCATCTGACAAAGCGGTCGTATTCAGAGCATAGCTGTAAGGCGCCGCAGTGATTGCCGCCCCGGTATTCGCGCTGTCTACTTTGAACTGCACGCTAGCAACCGCAACGTCGTCACTTGCGTTGGCGTTCAGGGTGGCCGTGCCAGAGATCGTCGCGTTGGCTGCCGGCGACGTGATCGAAACTGTGGGTGGGGTCGTGTCCTTGGATGTTGAGCAGGACAAGTCGCCACTTACTACGGAAACATTCTGAGCATCCGTCGAGTGTACACGGCAGTGGTACGCCGTTCCGGGATTGAGGTTTGAGACCGTCAGTCGATGGCTAGTGACCATCGTGGAATCAACCGCGGTCGTGGATCCGTAGCTGGTCGTTGCCCCGTACTCGACTTGGGAGTTGGCAGGCACATTTGTCTGCCAGTCAATTCCGACGCTCGTCGGAGTTGCATTCGCCGTCGCTATATTCGAGATCGCCAGAGGAGCTGGGTTTCCGCTGCCGCCTGCAGTCACCAGACCCGAACAGCCGCTGCTGAAAAGCAACATGCCTATCGCGAACAGCATCAGGATGTTTGTTGCGAATAGACGGCCCGAAATCTCCCGAGTATTTCCGAAACCCCTCATGATTCTCCTCGACCTCCCAACATCCAAGATTAAGGACGCCATTCCCTCGTCGGCGGCCGGGCAGTCTCCCGATGGAAGGACAGCCCTCTCCCCACTGTCAGGAGACTAGAAGGAGGGGCGCGGGCACTGCTACTGCCCGTAAGGACAATTTTGGGGCAGGGGATTGACTGCCCTTGATTGTACTTCAGGACTTAGGAAATGCCCCCTATTCGCGGCCAAGAAACCCCTGATTTATGTTTCTCAGCTAAGCCACGAGGGACAGGCTTGACTGCGTACTTACGGGATGTCTCGCTGACGGTGCGCCAAACCTCGGCTCCTATTTGATCCGCCACGGAGGGGGGTACCGTGAAAGAGGCGTCGGGTAATTTGACCTTGGATCGCCTGTTCGTCCCGCCTCTGGACTAGAAATACCATGAATTGCCACGATTTTGGAATCTCAATCCAATGTCCATCTTGCCCACGCGCACTTTGTGTTGCACGATGGAGCTACGCCGCGCTGTGGAATGAATCAATCCTAAGGAGTTAGAGGAATGACGGATCCAACGCCCGCGCTCTCCGCCCCGCGTCAACTGCGCTCCGGGCTACTTTCAGGGCAGTGGCCAGTGCTTCTCGTTTGCCTGCTGGCAGCCGCCCTCATATTGCCGGGCTTGGGCAAAGCAAGCTTGAAGGACTGGGACGAAGCCATCTACTCGCAGGTTTCCAAGGAAATCGTGCAATCTGGAGATTGGCTCACGCTTCATTGGGGGCACCAGTTGTGGTTCGAAAAGCCCCCTCTCTTGATTTGGGGAACCGCGGCTTTTTATCGCGTGTTCGGAATCAATGAGTTCTGTTCCCGAATTGTTTCTGCTCTCGCCGGAATTGTTCTTGCGGGCTTGACTTGCGTAATTGGCAGAAGGCTTTACGGAACGACTGTGGGAATTCTTTCTGGTGTGATTCTTATCACGGGATCGGAATTCCTCTTCCGTGCCCGTTTTGGCACCACCGACGTTCTCCTCACTCTCTTCACCTTCCTTGCCATTTATGCCTATCTCCGCCTTGAAGATGGCGATGGCCGCTGGTGGTATCTGGTTTTGTCCGCCGCGGCGCTCGCGGTCATGACCAAGGGTGCAGCGGCCGCGATTGTACCTGCGGTCATTGGACTTTCTGTATTGCTCAATGGAACCTTGTGGCGGGTGTTGCGCTCCAGAAAATTCTGGGAGGGCTTCGCCATTGCCCTTTTGATTGTTGCCCCCTGGCACGTCGCCATGCATCTCAAATACGGCTCGAGGTTTTGGCAGAACTACCTCGGGATTCACGTGCTATCGCGCGCCGTCGCTCCGCTCTCGACGTACTACACCGGAGGTCGTCCTTTTTATTTGTCCGTGTTGCAGAATGAATTCTTTCCGTGGTTTTACCTTGTTCCTTTTGCACTTGCTATCGCCCTGCGGGCGTTGCTTCGAAAAGAAGTGCCGCCATCCAGAATTTTGATCTTGGAAGTGATGGTCGTCTTTGGTCTTTACACCATGGTTCGCACAAAGTTTCCCTGGTACGTCACTCCGCTCTATCCCGCATTGGCCATCCTAACCGCCTGCATGGTGGAGCAGGTCTACAGGAATCTGAGGGACATCGCTTTCACCGGTCTGATCATCGCCTGTTGTTTCTCTGCGCTCTTCGCTTCACCCTGGCTTGTCTTTGCTTTCGGAGGCCTGGCTTTCCTGTGTGCGGTCTGGGCTTACAGGTCTAGTGATTCGGACCGTCCCTTGCGAGCGGTCGCAGTCGTGCTGTCTTTCTTCTTGCTGGCCTCCGCCGTCGAGCTTCTGCCATCCAACTACCGCGATGGAATAGCGCCTGTCGCCGCCCTGGGCCGCATCGCCGCTGCTTCTCCGGAGAGCCGCGAACCCTTGCTGGTGTTGGCTCGGCCCTATGGGGGAACCCCCGGCCCCACTCTGATGTACTACAGCGATCGGCCCGTTGAGTGGGCCCAGACGTACGGAGACCTTCTCCAATTCTTTAAGAATGGAAATTCGAAATCCGTCATCATCGGGCGGAATATTCTAGACACGGTTTCCAGGGACTATCGTGTGGAAGTGCTTGCTGAGTCGGGGCCGCTTCTTTACGTGCGGATGACCCCACTCGTGCCGCCGCACCTCCTTGCAACACCCTAAAAATCTGAAAACTGTTTGGGGTCGACTGGCGATCGCAGCGGGATTAGGAGGCCTTCATCCTTGCGATGAGTTGCTCTTTCGGATACTTTTTTGTGATAAGCCCGCATCGCGGATCTTGTAAATCAGCGCCCGGTAGCTAATGTTCAGGGCTAGCGCCGCCTTTCGGCGGTTCCATTTGTTTTCACGCAGCGCATTGAGTATCAGGTTCCCTTCCATCTCACGGACCGCTTGCTTGGCAATTCGCTTCAGCGGGATGGTACCGTCAAGACCCACTCGGTGAGCGGCCATGAAAGACCGCCTCGGCGGCCGCTCCGGCTCGACCGTATCCAGCGAACCCAGAATCGAATAGCGCGCAACCACATTCTCGAGTTCGCGAATGTTTCCTCGCCATTCCCGGTTCGATAAGCTCTCCATGTTTTCTTCGGAAAATGGCGGCGTGCTCTGCCCGAAGCGGGCGTTCAGTTGTCCCAGAAAGTACTCCGCCAGCTGTACTACGTCTTCGCGGCGTTGGCGCAAGCTTGGCAGATTGATACTGATTACGTTGATCCGGTAGTACAAATCATGCCGGAATCGTCCAGCCTCAATCTCCGCCTGCAAATCTCGATTGGTGGCGCAGATGATTCTGGTTTCCGCTTGTCTTTCTTGTTTGTCCCCGATGCGGCTGAAATGTCCATCTTGGAGTAACTGTAAGACCTTGGCTTGCAGGCTCAAGTCCAGGTCCGCGATCTCGTCCAGAAAGAGTGTCCCCCTGTGCGCCATTTCCACGTAGCCCGGCTTTGATGTATGCGCATCCGTGAAGGATCCCCTTTCGTAGCCGAACAATTCACTTTCGAGTAGCGCTCCTGGGATTGCCGCGCAGTTCACTTTTACGAACGCGCCTGAGGACATTTTCGACCGGGAGTGAATGTACTGTGCAAGTAGCCCTTTCCCTGTTCCGTTCTCTCCTTGAATCAGGATGGGCACGTCGGTCCCCAGCACTTTTTGCACTTTTTGCCGGATCGAAATCATGGGCAGGGAACGGCCGAAAATAATCTGCTCAGGTGGCAGACTTACTGTTCTCGAATCTGCTCCGCCGTTTCTGTTTTCACAGCCAGCCATCGAGAATCCTTAGCATGTCCGGGTGGGAACTTCCCCGCTTCTTCCCGTGCACACAAGGAACCAATTCTGGACTTCCCTTTTTGCAAAGGGCCTGGACGCAGCAATCCTCTTATTGTTATTGTAAATGACTGATTACAAGAACTTTAGATAGGGGGATGCTCTTGCGATATGTATACCGTGAGGGCCCTGAGTTCCGCTTCTGAATTCCCTTCCTCTGCGGAAAATGATTTCGCAAAGATGACAAACTCTTCCCGGACTGGTGCCCCGCTAGAAATGGGTGAAGCGTATAGCCACTCGTCAATAAATTGTTGAACCCACTACCTCGGCGGGAATATGAACGCTTCCAGCAAATCCGCTCGCGCTTTTTCGTCCGACGCTACCACTCGCAAGATATCGCTGACAGAAAGCATGCCGAGGAATCTCTGCTGCCCATCCAGCACGATGAGATGAAAGATCGTGTTCTGTTCCATCAAACGCAGGCAATCTTCCAGTGCTACTTCCGGCGTTACCGTGACCAGTTCGCGCGTCATGATGTCCGCAGCCTTCATCCATGCAGGACACTTGTTCTCCGCGGCAACTTTATCGGAAACATCGCTGTGAGAAATTACGCCCGTAAGCTTGCCGCTTGCATTCGTGACGCCGACCGAGCGCACTTGCTTCTCGCGCAGATATTGCGCGGCCTGGTGAACACTCGTCTCTTCTGTGATGGAAAAAACTTCCTTGCGGGAACCGATCAGATCCGCTACTTTCACTGGACCCTCCGCGGGGACAACCTGGCCGGATAGTAGGCCCAACCTGCCCCCGATTGCAACACGAATTCTAGACAACTCCCGTCACAAAAAAGAAGCAGGACATAAGAATCGTGGCACTCGCAAAAATGGGCACGTTCAAGAGATTTTGGGTCAGGCTCGGACAGCTTCCCCGCGAATGATATCGTAGCGTTCAATCACGGCGGCAACGCCCATTCGTGTGCTGCCGTCTTCCATTCGGCGCTCCACTCTCACCACTCTTCCCAGGGCTCGGACAAAAACCTCGGAACCGTGCGTTATCTCCGCGGGCAGTGTCAGCGTAATGTCCAGATGTGAACCCGACTCCAGGTTCTGATCAACAACAAAATAGAGGCCGCGCGTCGAAATATCGCGGGTCTTTCCCGGCTGCGAATCCGGCTTCCGCTCCGCCGGAACCCGGATGATGATTGGTAAAGACAAGTCATAGCGTCGAGCAGTACGGCGTTCCGTCATTTCCGCATTCCCCCAACTACGGCGCACATATTTTGGCTTACTCGCGCGCAACTCTTGCCCAACTTCAGCAACTTCGACTGCCGGCGGCGTTAGACGCGCCGCGTCCCCACCATAGGGGGCTCGACTCCTATGCCAAGGTTGTCGAAGCTACTTTCCTCGTCCGTGGCGTATCCAGATTAAATTGGCGCATTTTATACAGTAGCGCCTTGTAACTGATCCCCAGCATTTTTGCGGCGTCCTTGCGGCACCAGCGCGTCTTTTCCAGCGCGTCGGCGATCGCCTCCATCTCCGCTTCGTCTTTTAGGCCGCGCACCAACGCCTTCAAGCCCTGCTCCTTCGGCGGCGCGGGTTCCTCCCGAGGCGAAGTACGCTGACGTGTCGAAGACATCTCGACCAATTCCCGTAAGCTGCCCTCATCGTCCTCGAGAATCACATAGCGCTTTACGAAATTCTCCAGTTCGCGCAGGTTGCCGGGCCACGGATAGTTCACCGCTGCGTCCAGGAGATATTTGGAGGGTCCCGGCGGCGTCTTGCCGAATTTCTCGCTGTACTTTTGCAGGAAATGACGGAACAACAGTGGAATCTCCGCCGTACGTTCGCGCAACGGCGGCACGTTGATCGACAGTACGTTCAACCGGTAGTAGAGATCTTCGCGGAAGCGTCCCGTCTTCATCGCTTCATGCACATCCACGTTGGTTGCCGCCAGCACACGCACATCGGTCTCCACCAAGTGCCGCCCGCCTAGTCGCGAATACTGATGATCCTGCAGTACGTGGAGCAGCTTTGCCTGCAGGTGCGTGCTCATTTCCGCGATTTCATCCAGGAAGATCGTGCCCTTGTTGGCCATTTCGAACTTGCCCGGCTTGCTGCGCACCGCGCCCGTGAACGCTCCTTGCTCAAACCCGAAAAGCTCTGATTCCAGAAGCTCCCCCGGCAAAGCAGCGCAATTCACTTTCACGAATGGCTGGTTCCGGCGCTTCGAGCGCAGGTGAATCATTCGCGAAACAACTTCCTTGCCCACGCCGCTCTCGCCACAAATAAAAACTGGTACGTCCACCGGCGCGATCTGCAGGATTTGCTCTCGGATCCGCACCATCTGCGGGCTGGCGGCCAGAAAGCTCAAATCCTCGGTCACTTGATCGCAATAATCGCGTAGCGCCTGGTTCTCCGTTGTCAGCTGCTTTTTTTGCCGCGACTTCAGCATCGCCGCGTCCAACTCCGTTTTCTCGAACGGTTTGGTTAGATAATCATGTGCGCCGATGCGGATGGCTTCGACGACCGTCCCCACCTCGTTCGAGCACGACAGCATGATGACGTTCAGACTGCGGTCGACTTGCATCAATTCCTTCAGCGTTTCCAGTCCATTCATCTCCGGCATCAATACATCCAGGATAATGAAGTCGGGCCGCTCGCCTTTGTTCACTCTTTCGAGCGCCTCTTTCCCGGAACTGACGGTTTCCACCTCGAATCCGTCGACTTCCAGCAAAGTCTGCAAGTACTTTCGAATGCTGGGCTCGTCATCCACAACAAGAATTTTTTCTTTTACAGCCATTAGATTTTCCCTTTCGACCAGAAAGGCTTTGCGTGTCTTAGCCCTGATCCATTGGCAACAAAAACGTAAACTTACTTCCCGTCTGCGACTCGCTCGCTACCCATATCTTTCCGCGATGTGCCTGGATGAGCCGTTTTGCGATCGCCAATCCCAAACCCATCCCAGACGTATTCCTGTCCACGCGCACAAAATCTTCAAATATCTCTTGATGATGCTCGGCCGCGATACCGGGCCCAGAATCCGCCACGCTTACTTCCACACTGTTCGGGCGCGGCAACCGGAACCTGCGCCGTTCTTCCACTGGAGCCAAGGCCGCCACGCGCCGTTCCCAGAAATGCGGCGCGGCGCGCAGCGTTACGCTGCCACCGCTCGGCGTATGCTTCAGGGCGTTATCAAGGAGATTTGCCGCCGCCTGCTGCACCTTCTGATAATCGAATCGGAATGTCGGAATGGACGGGTCAAAGCTCGCGTCCAGCTTGACCCCTTTACGTTGAAACGCCTCTGACCAGCGCTTGGAGAGTTCATCCAGACAATCTCGCAGGTCGTTCTCTCGGAGCTGCAGCACCAGTTTTCCGCTCTCCAAAGCCGAGTAGTTCAAGAACATCGACACCAGGCGCACTAGGCGCTCGCAACTGTCCTTGGACTCTTCCAGAATGTCCCGTTGCTTGTCCGTCAGACGCCCGAGAGAACCGGCCAAGAGAAGATCGTAATAACCCTTGATCACCGCGAGCGGCGTTTTCAATTCGTGCGCCGCTGAAGCCAGAAACACTGTCTTCTGCCGGTTCACTTCCTGCAGTTTCAAGTACGCGGCCAAAAGGTTGCGGTACGTGATTTCGCGTTCTTGCAAGAGCTCTTGTACCGTGAGTTGGGTAGCGGGATCCGGCCCCGGTAGCACTTCTGATTTGTTCTCAATTTCCACCACTAACCAGTCCGACTCCGGCATCCACTGAACCCGTGCAGTAGATTCCTCACCATTTCGCTGGATCTGCAACTCAACTTCGTGTTCACCTTTTTCGACCTCGCCAAAGATCTTCCGTGCATCCACCTTAAGCAGGTCATTAAACAGATTTAAACCTGGAGTTATCGCGTACCCGCTGGATTCCAAGAACTGCCTGGCGCGTGTGTTTACGAGCAGTAGACGACCACTTCGCTCGGCCACGATCAAGGGCTTCTCCATCGAGTCCAGTAGTCCACGAACGAACCCAATGGGAAGAGACGTCCGACTCCCCTCTTCCGCTATGGAAGGAATGACAATCCGTCCCGTCATCAATCGATTCCGCCCTTGTGCAAAGTGGTAAAAATTTTCCCTAGCCCGGCATCGTTACAGAGGGGCCTCAAAGAGTCAATGGTAAAAGCGTTCCATTTGCACATTTGCGGAAAGGAAGTGGAGTTCCCGAGCTATTTGATAGGCCAACTCAATCGCTTCAATCCATATGCACCTGTAATCTTATTAAAATAAACAACTTATTCTATCTCTCCATCTCTTCCTCTGGCACTCCAGATGCTTGTATCCGTACTAGTTCCTTGGTACTAAGCTAGCGAGATCCCTTGGAAACGAATATTCTCAAAAAGAGGCAGCTCTTGGAAACTCCGTCAACCCGGCGCTCGCCACGCATCCGCTTGCAAGTGCCTGTCTTCTTGAGGGGAACAGATGTCTCCGGCGCTGAGTTTATTGAGCTCACCAAGACCCTCAATATCAGCGCCACCGGCGCATGTATTACCTCAGCGCACATTCTCAGGCCGGATCAGACGGTTCATCTCACCATTCCCGCCCCCACGCCTACTTCCTCCAGCTTGGTCCCCAGCGAGACGCCCCCCATTGTGGCCAAGGTTTTGCGTCAGGAGTCGGCTGGGGAAATGCGTCTCTTTGGATTGGAATTCCTCCGGCCGCTTGATTAAATCCAAGTATTTCCCTGGCCGTAACTGCCCTTTACCGGGTGATTTCGTTACATTTACCGTTATTCACGCATCTGCTTTTTTGTACCCGAATATGATGCTTTTGTAATAGGATACCCCCGCAATTTGGGAGGTTTTGTTGTCAGGCGGACTCGCCTGGGTCTAGTACGAATGGCCTCTTGGTTGCTTTACCCAGTTAGAGAAGACTAGAATCGCTT
>Ga0099791_10000349_pt1 | contig 16662 bp, 19 predicted proteins | sample Rivendell_Oct201_7_FD_77318 | JGI IMG/M metagenome (GOLD analysis project Ga0099791, IMG submission 77318) | Vadose zone soil and rhizosphere microbial communities from the Eel River Critical Zone Observatory, Northern California to study diel... | ecosystem: Environmental > Terrestrial > Soil... | reverse complement strand
TCTGGAGCAGCAGCGGCGGCTGACGTCGAATCAGTGGAAGCTGATCATCACCGGCAATCTGGCTGACCTGCTGGATTTCTTCGATTTCTTCCTGATCGGCTACGTGCTGGCCTTCATCACCAAAGAATGGCAGCTGACCTATTGGCAGGGCGCGGTGATCCTGCTGTCGTCCGGCATCGGCGCGGTGCCCGGCGCGTTCTTCTGGGGCTGGGTGGCCGACAAGATCGGCCGCCGCAAGGTGTTCATCCTGACCGCGCTCAACGTGGCGCTGGCCACCGGCATCATGGCGCTCACCCCTGGCCAGAACGGCTGGATCAAGGGCTGGCTGTTCCTGGCGATATTCCGCCTCTTGGTCGGCGTCGGCAATGCCGGGCTCTACGCGGTCGACATGCCGTTGGTGCAGGAATTCATGCCGACCAAGAAGCGCGGCTGGGTCGGCGCGCTGATCACCACATTGCTGCCAGCGGGCAGCATGCTCGGCGGCGTCGCTGGGTGGCTCCTGGCCCCGATCATCGGCTGGCGCGGCATGTTCCTCTTAGGCCTGGTGCCGATCGTGCTCGTGCTGATGGTGCGCTACTGGGTGCCGGAATCGCCGCGCTGGCTGATGCAGAAGGGCCGGCACGAGGAGGCGCGCAAATCGCTGGCCTGGGCGTTGATGGTCGATCCGAAGGAGATCGACCTGCCGACGACCGGTCCCGAGGTCGAGAAGGGGTCGTGGTGGGAATTGTTCAAATATCCACGCAGCGTCATCGCCGGCTGCCTGGTCGGGCTGACCCAGACTGGCGGCGTCGGGCTCGGGCTGTGGGGCGCGACCCTCTTCGTGCTGGTGCTCAGGATCTCGCCGGCCGATGCCGCCTTCCTGATGATCTTCGTCAACATGGCGGCGATCGTCGGACGGTTCAGCGTCACCGCGCTGATCGAGCCGCTGGGGCGCCGTGGGACGGGGACCCTGTACTGTGCCGCGGCCGCGGTGCTGATGGTGCTCGCCGGCTATCTGCACAATGTCGTCCTCGGCAGCGTGTCGCTGTTCTTTGTGCTGGTCATGGCGCAAAACTTCTTTGGCAGCGCCGCCTACTCCGTGGCCGGCCCGTACATGACCGAGATCTGGCCGACCCGGCTGCGCGCCAGCGGCATGGGGCTCGCCTACGGCGTCGGCAATTCCGGCAAGATCGTCGGGCCGCTCGGGCTGGCCTTGATCCTCGGCGCGAAGGACCTGATCAAGCCCGCGGCAAACCTCGACTCGCTGGGCCTGGCGTTCGTGTACTTCGCCTCCTGGTACGTGCTTGGGATCATCGCCTATTGGTTCATCGGCTTCGAGACCAAGGGGCGCTCCTTCGAGGAGATCGACGCCGCGCTCACCGGGCCATCGCCGGTTAAGGCACGGGTGGTGTAACAGTCCGCGGGCGATGGACCGCACGCTATTCGCGGCATCACGGAGCTTCGGGTGTGATGAGCGTCAGGCCGCCGTGATCGCGTTCCCGGCGGATGACGCCATGCGTCTTAGAGGACAGGAGAGAGAACCATGATCCGACTCACGCGAATCGGTCACGTGGCACTACGGGTGGCTGACGTCGAGCGCTCCCGAGCATTCTACTCCACGCTGCTCGGCTTCGAGGTCGTGGAGGAGGACCCCGAACACGGTGGCGTGTTCATGGCGCTCGAGGGATTGAGCCACACTCTCGATCTTTTCCCGGTCGACGGTCCCCCGACGACCTCGGCGCCGACACCCGGCGGGGTGGGTGTTCGCCACATCGCGTTCCTGGTCGACAGCGAGCAGGCGCTCAAGGACGCCTATACCACGCTCCTGGCAAACGGTGTGACGATCGTCCGGGCGGTGGACCACGTGAGCCAGAAGAGCGTCTACTTCCACGACCCGGACGGCACCCTGCTCGAGATCTACTACGAGCTACCCTACGCCCGCGAGCTGTTCCGCCAGGGCCGCCGCGATCGGGACGCTCCACTGGTCTTCGAACCCTAACCGGCGGCGGCCCCCGGTGCAGAGGGTACCCGGTTACGGCTCCGACCTCGTCGTCGACCTGTTGCGCGCCGTCGGCATCGAATACGTCGCGCTGAACCCGGGCGCGACCTACCGCGGGCTGCACGACTCGCTCGTCAACTACGGCGGCAATCGGGCGCCCGAGCTCGTCCTGACCACGCATGAGGAGATCGCCGTGGCCATGGCCCACGGCTACGCCAAGGCCCAGGGCGCCCCGATGGCCGCGGTCGTGCACGACATCGTGGGTCTGCAACACGCGAGCATGGCGATCTTCAACGCGTTCTGTGACCGGGCCCCGGTCCTGGTGCTCGGCGCCACCGGCCCCATGGACGCCACGCGCCGCCGGCCCTGGATCGACTGGATCCACACCGCGCTCGTGCAGGGCACCCAGGTGCGCGACTACGTCAAGCTCGACGACCAGCCGGCCAGCGTTGCTGCCTTGCCCGAGGCATTCCTGCGCGCGTGGCGCGTCGCCCGCGCGGAGCCCATGGGGCCCGTCTATCTCTGTCTCGACGCCGGCCTGCAGGAGCAGGCGCTCGATCATCCGATCGTGCTGCCCGACGCCGGGCGCTTCCAGCCCGCAGCGGGGCCCCATGCCGATCCGCGCGCGCTCGACGAGGCCGCGCGCCGTCTGGCCGAGGCGCGCTCCCCGGTGATCGTCGTGGAGTCGCTCGGGCGCCGGCCAGAGGCGACAGGACCACTCTGTCGGCTCGCCGAGCTGCTCGCCGCGCCGCTCGTCGACCTCGCCGCGGAGTCGCAGGGTCGCCCGAGCGTCCCCGCCGATCACCCACTCGACATGACCGATGCGCGGGACGAAGCCATCCGAGATGCCGACGTTGTCCTGGGCCTGGACGTGTCGAGCTTCCTCACGGCTCTCGGCGAGACGGACCGGACCACGCGGGAGGTGCGCCTGCTCAACGAGCGTACCCACATCATCGCGATCTCACTCGACGACTACGCGTTCCGGAGCTGGGCCCACACATTCCAGTCGTTAGCGCCGGTGGACCTGCCGATCGCGGCCGACGCCGGCCTTGTGCTGCCCGCGCTGGTGGCGGCCGTCGAGGAGCGCCTCAAACGGGATCGGGGCGCGGCCGATCGGCGGGCGCGCGCCAAGCGGATCGGGGCCCGCCACGCCGCCCTCCGCGCCGAGGCGCGGGATGTCGTCACCCTCGAGCGCTCCGCGCGGCCGCTGGCGCCCTCGGTCCTCGCCGCCGAGGTGTGGGACGTCATCAAGGGCGAAGACTGGGCGCTGGCCAACGGCACCGGCAAGGGCTGGGCCCGCCGGCTCTGGGACTGGCGGCCTGAGCGCAGCTACGGCGGCAGCGGCGGCGCCGGCCTCGGCTACGGCCTGCCCGCGGCCCTCGGCGTGGCGCTCGCGCATCGGGGATCGGGCAAGGTCTGCGTGAACCTCCAGGCCGACGGCGACCTCCTCTACGTCGTGAGCGCACTCTACACGGCCGCCCACCACCGCCTGCCGCTGCTGACCGTGATGTTCAATAACCGGACCTACGGCAACGACGAGACGCACCAGGAGGCGGTCGCGAAGGCGCGCGGGCGGCCGATCGAGCAGAAGGTCGTGGGTATCCGTATCGACGATCCGGCGCCCGACTTCGCGCGGCTCGCTCAGGGCTTCGGCGTCTGGGCCGAGGGTCCGATCGACACCGCTGATGCCGTTGGGCCCGCCCTCCGTCGCGCCCTGCGTGTGGTCAAGGACGAGGGCCGCCCCGCGCTGGTCGACGTGATCACCCGGCCCTGAAGGAAGCCCCCGCCGCCGGCGTCGAAAAGTCGTTGCTGGAGGCCCGCCAACGACCAACTCTGGATGGCGACCCGCCAGACCAGCCAACGTAGCGATTGCGGAGGTTGTCGACGGTCACTCCTAGGAGCAGGCGGACCTCGTTCGCCCGGAACCGGTGACAGGAGAGGTGCGTTCTTGAGCATTGGCGGCAAGGCGAACCAGAACAGAACCTGGTCCATGCGGTAGCGATAACGGCGCGAGGCCCGCGTAGGAGGCACACCGAGCGTGACTATGCGTGCTCCGGGTCGCGGCGGCGCGCCGGCGGGCGTATAGTCGCCAGCGCAGGAGCCGGGACCGTCCACACGACCTCAGGGGGTGAACCATGGCGAAGAACGGAACCATCCTGGTGGGGACCATCGGCCAGGGCGTCATGATGAGTCCGGACGACGGCGAGAACTGGACTCGGGCCAGCGTGCGCCAGGGCATGCATTCCGACTGCATCGTCAAGGCCTTGCTCTCCGATCCCTGGCGGCCGGGCGTCATCTATGCCGGGACCGACGTGGGTCTTTACGTCAGCGCCGACGGCGGCGGGAAGTGGCGACGGCTCGACACGCCGATGAGCGGGTCCATGGTCTGGAGCATGGCCATCGACCCTGTCGATCCGCGCGTGATGTTCGCCGGCACCGGCACGCCCAGCACGCCAGGCATTTATCGCTCCACCGACGAAGGAAAGAGCTGGGAGCGCCTGCCCGTGACGATCGCCGCGGAGTGCCCGAACGTGGGGATCCCTCGACCCACGGGGATCGCGATCGATCCTACCGACCACCGGCACGTGCGGGTTGGACTCGAGGTCGACGGCGTGCGCCACAGCGCCGACGGCGGCGAGACGTGGACCACGGTCAACGGGCAGATCCCGAACCAGGACGTGCACAACGTTCTGGTGATCGCGGGCCCGCCGAAAACCGTGTTCACCGTCGTCAACGACGACGTGTGGCGCAGCACTGACGACGGCAAGACCTGGCACTCGGCGCGTGCGCGTGAGGTCTTCCCGTGGCACTATCCCCGCGGCATCGCGGTCAAGCCGAACGATCCGAAGACGGTGTTCGTGACGCTTGGCGATTCGACGCCGGGCCGCGTCGGGACGGTGATGCGCTCGCGGGACGCGGGCGCCACGTGGCAGAGCCTCGGGCTGCCCGTCCCGCCCAACTCGGCCGTCTGGACCGTGAGCGTCTCGGCGTCCGACCCCGACACGGTGTTCGCCGCAAGCCGCTACGGCTATCTCTATCGCAGCGATGACGGCGGGGACTCCTGGCGCAAGTTGTGGCGGGAGTTCGGCGAGGTGTCGTCGATCCTCTGGGTGCCGCGGTCATGAGAGCCGGGCTGCGCGCCTGGGACGCCGATACCCACGTCAATCCCGCCGCGGAAGTGCTCGAGCGGTACGTCGATCCGAGTTTTCGTCCTCGGCTCGCCGAGCTGGCGCTCCACCGCGTCGCCACCGGCCAGATGCTGGGCGGCACGCCCGACACCCATCAATATCGCATTGCCACCAAATTCTATCGGCGCGTGCTGGGTGAGGCAAGCGCGCACGAGACGTTCACCGGCCGGGGCACGCACTGGATGGGGTCGAAGACGCCCAGGGTCGGCGTGCAGGACGATCAGGCCGAGAACCGCGTCAAGGACATGGACGACGAGGGGACCGACGCGCATTTCATGGTCCCGACCCTCTGGGTCAGCGTAGTCGGTCTCCCGGACGTCGAGCTCGAAGTCGGATTGATCCGCGCGTACCATCGCCACGCGGATGCGTTCTGCGGCCAGTTCCCGATGCGGCTCAAGACCGCGATCGTGGCCTCCACGCGCGACGTCGACGAGGCGGTGCGCGAGATCACACACTGGGGCTCGTCGAAGTGGGCGGCGGCAGTCCTGCCCGTATTCGCCAAGGAGATCCCCATCGATCATCCGAACCTGGAACCAATCTGGACGGTGGCGCAGGAATACGACCTTCCCATCGTGCACCACAGCAACACGTGGAACCCACCGTACTTCCCCGGTTACCAGGATCTGTGGGACAACATCTTCCTCGGCCGGCTCGCGTCGCACCCCTGGGGCGGGATGCGGTTCATGGCCGCCTTCATCGGTGCCGGGGTCCTGGATCGCTACCCGCGACTGCGCATGGGCGTCCTCGAATGCGGCTTCGGATGGCTCCCGTTCTGGGCGAAGCGCATGGACGAGCAGGCGGTCTACGTTGGCGGCGTGGCGCCGCTCAAGCAGGCGCCGAGCGCGTACATCACCAGCGGCCGCTTCTTTTGCACCATCGAGCGGCACGAAGGCGAGGACCTGTTCAACTACGTCACCAGCGTGTTCGGCGACGATGTGCTCATGTACGCGTCCGACTATCCCCATTCGGAGTGCCAGTTCCCCGACTCCGTCGACAACATCTTGAAATGGTCGAGCCTCAAGCCGGACACCCGGCGCAAGCTCCTGTGGGACAACGCGGCCCGCTTCTACAAGCAGACGTGAGCGCGGAGCGACACATGCCATTCCACGAGGAGGAGGCGCACCGGATCTCACAGAGGCCGCCTTGCATAGTCGCTCAGGGTATTCGGTCGTAGGGTCGCTGGCTCCTCTTCCGTAGTCACGGTTAGCGCGGGCGCTGCGCGGCTTGGATCGCGTGCCAGACGCGTTCGGGCGTCGCCGGCATCTCGACGTGCTCGACGCCTAGCTCGGCCAGCGCGTCGCAGATGGCGTTCACCACCGCGCCGAGCGCGGGCGTCGTCCCCCCCTCGCCCCCGCCACGCAGCCCGAGGGGATGGGACGTCGACGGCACCTCACTGATCTCCGTCGTGAACGACGGGAGCATGTCCGCGCGGGGTAGCGCATACTCCATCAGCGTGGAGGACAGGAGCTGGCCGCTCTCCGCGTCGTACGCGCACGTCTCCCAGAGTGCCTGCCCCACCCCCTGCGCGATGCCGCCGTGCGTCTGGCCGTGCAGGATCATCGGATTGACGGCACGGCCGCAGTCGTCCACGCTCGTGTAGCGAACGATCTCGACCACGCCCGTCTCGGGATCCACCTCGACCTCGCACACCGCGGTGCCATAGGGAAAGGACGGCATGGGCATCGTCTCGTCGCTCAGGCCGTCGAGCGGCCCCCGGGAGCTCTCGGGCACATCATGCCGTCGCGCTGCGGCGGCCACCTCGAACAGGTCGACCGAGCGGTCGGTGCCTTTCACCCTGAACCGGCGTGCCGAGAAGTCGACGTCGGCCTCCGCGGCCTCCAGCAGCCAGGCGGCGAGCCGCCGGCCCTTGGCCACGATCTGATCCGACGCCGTCGCCATCACCACCGCGGCAAGTCGCAGAGCGCGCGCGGAATGCGCGCCACCACCTACGACGGTGACGTCGGTATCGCCGGTGACCAGGTGCACCTGGGACAGTTCCACGCCGAGCCATTCCACGACGAGCTGCGCGAAGCTGGTCGCGTGCCCCTGACCGGACGAAAGCGTCCCCAGAACGACGTCGACTGATCCCTCCGGCCGCACCGTGATATGCGCCCGCTCCCGGGGAAAGCCGGTGTTCAGCTCGATGTAGCTCGCCACGCCGACCCCGCGATAGCGACCGCGCCGGCGCGCCTCGGCTCGACGCAATTCGACCCCCGCCCAATCCGCGAGGGCCACCGCCCGATCGAAGGCGGCCAGGTAGTCGCCACTGTCGTAGAGCGTGCCGACAGCGTTTCGGTACGGCATGGCGCTCGCCGGCACGAGGTTCTTCCGCCGCAGCTCGAGCCGATCGAAACCGTGCCGGCGCGCGGCGAGGTCGATCAACCGCTCCGTGACGAACATGATCTCGGGCCGTCCCGCGCTTCGGTACGGCGTCGTCGGGGAGGTGTTGGTGACCACGGCCCGACCGCGGATCGAGACAGTTGGCACGCGGTAGACGGTGCCCGTCAGCGCCATGCCCTTGTTAAGCGGGTGGAACGAGACGGCGTGTGCGCCGACATTGCTGGTGTTGGCGGCGCGAAGCGCGAGGAAGTGGCCCTCGGTGTCCAGCGCCAGCTCGGCACGGACCGCGAGGTCACGGCCGTGGTAGTCGGCGAGGAACGCTTCCCGGCGTTCACTCGTCCACTTCACTGGGCGCCCGACGCGGCGCGCCGCCCAGGCCACCAGCGCAAACTCGGGATAGCAGCTGTTGCGCGTCCCGAAATTCCCGCCGACGTCGCGCGCCGTTACGCGCACCGCGCGCTCCGGGACGCCGAGGGCTCCGGCTACGCCGGTCTGGGTGCGCCCGAGACCGCCGGCGCCCGCATGGACGGTGTAGCGGCCACTCGCCGGATCCCAGACCCCGACCGCTGCGCGCGGTTCCATCGGCACGCCGGTGATGCGGTGCACCCACGTCTCGAGTCGTACGACGTGGGCCGCACGCCCGAACGCGGCGTCCACGGCCGCGTCATCGCCGGCCTTGGCATCCACGCAGACGTTGGACGGGGTATCCTCATAGAGGACGGGTGCGTCGAGCGCGGCCGCGGCCGTGCTTCCCGTCACCGCTCGCAGCGGCTCCCAGTCAACGGCGATGCGTTCCGCGCCGTCTCGCGCGGCAGCGGGCGTCTCGGCGATGACCATGGCCACCACCTCCCCCACGAAGCGCACGCGGTCGGCCGGGATCGGCGGGTGCGGGGCAATAAAGGACACGTCGCCGGGCCGGATCATCTCCTCGTAGGGATTCCCCGGCATCGGGCTATGGGTGAGTGGCTTTATCCCGTCGGCGGCGGCGTTCTCACCGGTGAGCGCCGCGATCACCCCCGGCGTGGCGAGGGCCGCCGCGGTGCCGATGCTCCCGATCCGCGCGTGGGCGTGCGGCGAGCGCACGAAGCACGCGTGGGCCTGGCCGGGCAGGTTGACGTCGTCGCTGTAGCAGCCCGCACCGGCCAGGAGGCGCTCGTCCTCCTTGCGCAGAACCGGCTTACCGAATCCTTCGCGGGCCGAACGGGCTCGAGACTGGAGGAAGGACACGCGAGCTCTGAGTCAGGAGGGCTGGTGGAGCTGGATCCCGTGCATGACCAGCTCGCGGGACACGGCCGGGCCGTCAGGTGTCCTCCGCTTCGCAGCCGTCAGGACGATCTCGTCGGTAGGTTGGCGAAGGGAACTGCCGCGCGCCAGTGACCCGAAACGCCAGCCCTCCCGCCCCCCGGCACGCCGAGCGACGAGCAGCATGATCATCTATCGCAGGTCGGCGAGCGCGTGCTCTCGGTCAAGAACGGCACGCCGAACGAACTCGATAGCTTGCTCAGCATAGCCACTTTTGGGACCAGTATACAGAAACACTCTCTTACAGCCTCAAGGACATGACGATTCAGCCACTGCGTCCGCACCCAGTACGCCAAGGGGCTGGCGTAGAGACCGGCCGTAACCACTACGACAGGCTGCGCCCACAGGAGGCGAGAAGGCCGGGCCATTCATGCGACACCTGGTTCGGCGTCTTCGCGAAGCGATTGGACACTCGTGTGAATGGGGAGAACAGCGCGGAGCGGCACCCGGTACGGGTAGGGCATAGACGTAAACTGTCTGAGTGGATCGCCTCGCGCAGGTCGTCTTCGTTGCCGTATGAATGGCGCGCGCGCACCCCCGTGCCGCTATGAGTTATCTCTCCGCCCACCGCTGGATCAGATCGCCCGCCGAGACAACCTCACGCGAGGATCCGACGGGTGCTCAAGCGATTCTGCACCGCCGGCCAAATGGTCAGCCCCAGTCGGATTGGTCAGCTAGGGCCCGAAAGGGGCAGTCTCAAGAGAGCGACTTATCCACTTCGGGCGAGTGCCGGGTGTGCCGGCCGGCACCCAGGTAGCACCAAGGTCCAATAGGCCCCGCTGCTGGCGAATGCTACGCTGACCTTGCCTCCCCACGCGTTTCTCTGGTTGACGCACCCGGCGTCCTTACTCGTGGCACCTGGCTCGGCCTGCCTCGATTCGAGGTCGAATGCGCGATGGAGTCCAGTCCGATGCCAGGCGAGCCCCTTCTCCGCGACGGAGCCCGCGAAGCCGTCGAACAGTGCAAGCTCTCGAACCGCCAGCACGACCGACTGCGGGGCGGGCCAGGAGTCGGTGCCCCCTGCCGAGTGTGCGACCGCCCTGTGGAGAAAGACGAGATGGAGTTTGAGGTTGAGTTTGCTAGGGACGGAGGCGCGCCTCATTTCCACGGGTATCACGTCCACGTCCGGTGCTTCGCAGCCTGGGAGCTGGCGCGCATGGACGGCCACGCTCCGAGTTAGCTCCTATGCTCTTCGGCTCTTCTCTGCTGCTCGTGGTGTGGATCATCGGATGGGGAGTCTTGGAGATTCCGGGCCGCTGGATTCACGTGTTGCCCGTACTGGCGGTCGTTCCGATGATCGTCCACGTCATGCGGACAGTCCCGTCGAAGCCGTCCCGTCGTCATGGTAGATGAAGCCGCCGACGACGTAGGGCGCCCGCCCGCTGGCGGCTTGTGGCGCGTCACCTGCAGCTGCAGGGAACGGATCGGTTACGCCGCCTCGCTCGCCGAAGCAGAGGCGCTCGAGCGCGACCACGTCGCGGTCTCGCCCAAGACGCGCCGCCACGTGATCACCATCGCGAGGAAGTAGCGCGCGAGTGGAACCAGAGGACAAGCCCTGCATCATCTGTCGTGGTCGAGCCGTCTACGGTGTCGCCGTGTCGGCCGATGAGGAGGGACTCTTCTGGATGGCAGATGTCTGTGTCGCCTGCTCGGAATTCCACGACGAGATCGCCCAGCGCATTCGGGCGCAGCTTAAGCGGTAGGAGTCACCGCCGAGCGCGCCCACCGTAGGGCCCGCGCCAGCGTGAGCTGATCCGGCACGCTCCCACCCACCACCACCGACGCGCTCACCGCCACCCCGAGCCGCCGGGCCGCTTCGACGAATAGATCGGGATCCGGCTTCGCGTGCTCCAGCTGATTGCGCGTGACGACTGGCACATCGGGTCCCAGCCCGAGCATCGTGAGCGCTAAGCGCGCAGTATCGGCCCGGCCACTCGTCGCGACAGCCCAGGGCGCCCCGACGTCGCTCAGATAGGCCAGGAGCTCGCGCGCGCCGGGCAGCGGGCGCACCTGCGACGCCTGGCGTATGTACGCTTCCGCGTGCCGAACTCTACTTGGACCGAATCATATGTCGCCATCCGTCAAGGTCAAACCGAATAGGATGGGGCCGACGCGCCTAAAGTTCGGCATCATAACGTATGCCAACAAATCACTCGTCCGGACCGGGATGTGGGGGCGGGTCTGAAAATCCTCGATCCCCAGACATCAGCCCCCTTCGTCTGGGGTGCCCTGGCGGGAATGTTGCGGCTTGGTGACGTTGCTCTGAACCCGGAGAGATCAATCGGTCATCCACCTGAGGCGGTGCCGAATCGTTAGGCGCACGCCCACCGAAACAGCAGACCGGATCGCACTCGCTTAGGAAAAGGCCGCGGACACGATACCGGCGACGCGTGGCGCTATCCGTGCATCTAAACAGTTGGAGGACTGCACACATGCCCACGAGAAGAGCAGCGGCCGGACACTACCTCATCGCCAGCGACTTCGACCAGACCTTGAGCTTCAATGACTCCGGCATTGTCCTCAGCGAACTCATTGGGGCCTCGAATTTTCGAGAGAAGGTTAGAGGTCTCTCGGACATCCATCTGGTCCAGCAGGGTGCTGAGCTCTCGTATCTCCTTCGTCACGATCCCGAGTTCCGATGCGTACGCCGCGAGCATTTGATCGACGCGGGAAAGCAGGTACGGCTGAAGAAGGACATTAGGCGCTTCGTAGAGTGCCTCAACGCCGGCGTTGCGGGGTATCAATTCTCGTTCCATGTCATTTCGGCCGCGCCCAGAGCGGTCGTTCAATCTGCGCTCGAGGGCATCGTTCCCGCCTCCCATATTTACGGCGCGGAGTGTGAGTTTGATGCTCTCTCCGGCGAGATCTGCGCCATCACGAGGGTCCCAGCTGGTTATGGGAAGGTCGCGATCCTGGAGGAACTCGCGAGCGAGCTACAGGTGAGCCCGGACCGGACGATCTATGTGGGAGATGGTAGCTCCGATCTCCACGTCATGCTGCACGTCAACAGCGGCGATGGCGTTACGATCGCGGTTTCTGAGGCCAAGCACATCACCCGGGTCGCACGACGGACCGTCATCAGTGACAATGCCCTAAGCGTCCTCGTGCCCATCCTAGAGGAGGTGGTGGGCTGGGACGCTGCGCGGATTCGCCAACTCTTCGCCTCCCACGGGCTGGTCTTGCAGGAGTGGGACAAGGCGCGAACGGACTGGGTGACCGTGCGTGCATATCCCCTAGTGGGCGCCGATGTCGCGCGGTGAAAACAGCGCCGCGTTCTGAAGTCGGCGGGAATGGACACCGTGGAGAGGGTCGGATGGGACGCGAGAACCTGAGGGAGACACGATGACGACCGCGGCATTCCAGAAAGGTGATCGGATCGAGTTCAAGGAGTTCCCTGAGGCCGCAGAGGGTAAGATTGTTGCGTTGTGGAAGCGCGGCTTCTATAAAGTCGCGTGGGAGAGCGGGCTCACATACCAGGGCAAAACCACCATCGTGAGCGGGAACGTCATTCGAAAGAAAGCGTGCTGAGCCCACGTCGCATCCGACCCCGTGACTCTTGATTCCGAGTGTTTGATCCCGGATCTGTCGGAGCAAAGCGCTTATGGTCTGATATCGGTGGTTTCGGGCTCCCGCGACGGTCCCGTTGAGCCTTGCTCTCGTCACCACAGTGGCGCACCTTCCCGGCGCAAATCTATCACCGCACCCGGTCGTGCGAGAGCCGGGAAGGTGCGCTAACTGTTAGATTGCGGCATGGGACTACGCTGGCCGCACGTAGCTCCGCTACTATCTTGGGTGGATGGCCTACGTCTGTGATCCCGTCAGCTCGCCCAGGCGACTCGCCAGCATGACTCGACCGGCCGCTCTCTCCGTCATCGCCGGCCTGCTGTTCGGCGGCTGTGCCTCGACCGCCTGCGGCACCGGCCGGACCGGCGGATGGTTCTCGGGGTGGGGCACCGGCGGGGCCAATGCGTTCACGGTCGGTCTGCACCGGACCTGGCGGGAGTGCGCAGACAGCACGCCGGGGGCCTCTCAGCGCCCCCCGAACTCCGGCCCGGCCCCGTCCGCGGAGTCGGCGTCAGAGCTGCCGATGGCGCCCTCGGGTGCGCCCCGGTGAGGGCGACCAGGACGCGTTTGTGATTTAGGTCCGGCCCGCGTCCAGTTGGCGCGGTGCCTGGAGACCCTTGAAAGATCACATCAGCACGAAGACATGGAACCCCAGGCCGATCCAGTTGCGCGCGGCCAGGAAGACGAGCCCGTCGAGGGCACACACGGCGAAGCCTACGGCGAACGCCCAGAGCTGCCGCTGGAGCGCGAGATAGCCAAGGAGCATGAAACCACCGATCAGGACCAGGACCAGGTCCAGGAGGATTGCCGGCGTCCACCCGCGGCCAGTACGCACAGCCAGGCCAGTGGCCATTTGGGTAGCGCCGAGTCCGATGATGAAACGCCAATGCTGATCGGCGAGCGTGATCACGGCATTGATGAGGGAGATGCCCGCCACCCAGTAGAACCAGCCGGCGCCAAGCCGGCGCCGCCGCTCGAGCTACCGCGAGCATCGGGGCGGGTCCCACTGGCGCCTTACTGGACTATGCTCTCGATATTCTCCGACTCCGCTCGCGCGGCGAGGTGACTGGCGTTTGTCCAACAAGGCGGCCCGCCGTGACGTCGTGTAAGGGAGCGTGGGTCGTAGAGAGCCGTTGACAGGACTGATTCGAGAAGTCAGCGACACGGGAGGACACGCAATGGTCGGACTTCACGACGGCTTGGGAGTGAATCTGGAGTCGCTCACGGTCTGGCAGATTGTCGCGCGGGCCGTGATCATCTACCTTGCCGGCGTGCTGCTCGTTCGGATCGGCGACCGCCGCTTCCTGGGCAAGAGCGCCGCCTTTGACGTGATCTTCGGCGTTATCCTCGGGTCAGTTCTCGGCCGGGCGGTTGCTCCCTCGCTATCGGTGTTCGGGGCTCTGATCGCCGGAATGGTTCTCGTGGGCCTCCACTGGGGTTTCGCCGTGATCGCGTTCCATCTGGACTGGTTCGGCCGGTTGATCAAAGGCGATGCCCATACTCTGGTGGAAGACGGGGCCATTTCCTGGGACACCATGCGCCGTCATCACATCTCCGAGAAGGACTTGCTCAGTGCGCTTCGGATCAACGCCAAGACGACCGACCTGCGCCATGTCGGCCTTGCGTGTCTGGAGCGCAGCGGAGATGTGAGTGTGATTCCACCCAATCGTAGCCTTCGGGTCCTCGACATCCACGTCGAGGCTGGCGTCCAGACGATAAGAATCGAGTTGACGTAATGCTGGCGACTTCGATCTGCCGCGTCCGTGCTGTACGCCAAGTTCGCGGAGATCCAGAGTCGGCCGCTGTGTTCACGGCCCTTGTAGCGCACTCTCAGCGCGAGGGAATCTTCTAACCGCTCTATTGGCACGCATGGAGGGCCACTCATGACGGCGACCCGTCATGCCCGGCTCATCTCAGGGCCTCAGTCTGGATCGCAGTAGCCGCCATCCCACGAGGCCGGCGATGCCGAGGATGACCGCGATCAGCACCGCGCGCTCTACGGACCGAATCTCCGCGACGTAGCGGGCCAGCCCGTAGCCGAGGGCATACCCGAGGCCGACGCCGTACGGCACAAATACCACCGCCCCGAGGATGTTGGCCACGAAGAATGACCGAAACTCCAACCCCGCGGCTCCAGCCAGGGGGCCTGCCATGAACCGCAGGCCGGGGAAGAAGCGGCCGAGGAATACGGCGAGGGCACCGTGGCGCAACATGAAACGTCGCATTGATTCCATGCGTTCGGCGTTCACCGCCGCCCACCGGGCAACGCGTGCCACGGCCGCGGGGCCATACCGTCGTCCCAGCCAGTAGCCGATGTTGTCGCCCGCTACGGCACTGATCACGCCGACCGCGAGCACGATGGTGAGCCGAAAGTAGCCCTGCCAGACGAGATAGCCCGCGACAATGAGGGTTGTCTCCTCTGGCACCGGCAGTCCGACATTGCCCAACACGACCACGACGAAGATGGCCGGGTAGCCCCAATAGGCGATGAGTTGGCCGAGATCCGACATACTGCACCAATGTCGCACATTGGGAAGCGGACACGTCGACGGAGACTTTCGTGGCCGGGCCCCCGATCGAACGGACGCCGCGCATTGCCTGAGTCGCGACAGACCTTGGTAGGCTCGGGCCGAATCCAGTGCCGTCATCGCTTGAGCCCCTGGCCATGCGACTCATGGGTTTATCGTAGTCGAACCCTCTTGCGTAGAATCGCGGACGGCTCGCCACGTGCTTGGCGAGATCAGCGTGAAACGCTGGGCCACGACGTCAATGGGAGCTTGACCTTGTCGCCGCCCAGACCGACTGCTTCCAGGGGCGTCGTCGCAGCCCGAGTTCCTCGGTCACTCGATCACCTGATCCGAGGCGCCCGGCCCCGCAGCTAGAAGCCTGCCAGGATCGCCAGAATACCGATGATGACCCCAACTTCCTGTACCCATCCGAAGCCCGGATAGCGCGTGAGACCCAAGGGATCGGCGAGGAGCGAGACAGCGGCAACGAGTGCGCCAACGCCGATCAGGGCCGGTGCGGACGTCCTGGTCACCGCAACAAGCCCTCTATTCGATCACCTGATCCGCCGCTGCAGGAGCGAGGGCGGGATCGTCAAGCCGAGGGACTTCGCGGCTTTAAGGTTGATGACCAGTTCGAACTTTGTGGGCTGCTCGATGGGCAGGTCACCGGGCTTGGCATCCTTACGGATGCGATCGACGTAGCTCGCCGCTCGGCGGACAACCACGCGGAGCGCCATCGTAGTTGGGGAAACCAGGGGTGAAGGCGAGGTAGGTCTAAGTTCATTGGTGCCGTGGGAGGCCTAGATTAGAATGGCTCCGAGCCAAGTAAGCGACAGGTCACGGAATGCTCTGACGCCCCGCAATTAACCGGGGGAAGGAGGATGAGCATGGAAGGACACGTGAGCGGTCCTAGTAGTGAGGACATCGCGAGACTGGCCTACCAGATCTGGGAAGAACGCGGGCGGCCTGTCGGATCCGCAGAGGTTGACTGGTATGAGGCCGAGCGCCAGTTACAGACGCGGAGCGGTGAGATGCCTCCTCCGCCGACGGGCCCAGCGCTTGCACCTCGCCGGACACGCACGGGAGACCGGACGAAGCGCCGTCGTTCAGTGTAGAACGTCCTGGCTGCTACCGTTTCGAGGGTCCGTGTGCGGGCTGAGGCTGCCGACTTCCTGCCGTTTCTCGTCGAGCATCTCCTCCAGTTTCGTGCGCTTCACGCCCCAAGCCATATGCGCCTCCGCGGGGCAAGGTTGACGGCATCTCTTCAGGGCACGTCTCGGCCTCGGGTGATCGGCCGGAGAGGGGGCGTCACTCCACCCCGACGAGCCGGAGTTCATCGGCGCGGTGACAGGCAACGAAATGGGCGGGAGAGGTTTCTCGCCAGCCCGGCGACTGCGTCCGGCATACGTCGACCGCGTACGAACAACGGGGGTGGAAGTAGCAGCCACTGGGCGGAGAGGCAGGGTTCGCCACTTCTCCTTCAAGTACGACGTCCCGTGAGCGTACCCGAGGATCCGGTTCTGGAACAGCGGACAGGAGGGCCGCAGTGTACGGGTGCTTGGGGGCGGCAAAGAGCTCGGCGGTCGTACCCAGCTCCACCATGCGCCCCACGTACATCACGGCCACGCGTTTGCTTATGTGTCTCACGACACTCAGGTCGTGAGCCACGAAGAGATAGGTCAGTCGAAACTCGGCCTGCAGGTCGATCAAGAGATTCAGGATCTGCGCTTGTACCGAGACGTCCAGTGCCGAGACGGGCTCGTCGGCCACCACCAGGCGAGGG
>Ga0099791_10000348_pt1 | contig 16664 bp, 14 predicted proteins | sample Rivendell_Oct201_7_FD_77318 | JGI IMG/M metagenome (GOLD analysis project Ga0099791, IMG submission 77318) | Vadose zone soil and rhizosphere microbial communities from the Eel River Critical Zone Observatory, Northern California to study diel... | ecosystem: Environmental > Terrestrial > Soil... | reverse complement strand
GCTCGACGAGCTGATGGGTCAGATTGGCCGTGGTGGTCGCGGTGGAGGCATCGTCGAGGATCTTGAGCGTGATCCTGCGACCGTCGATCCCGCCGCTGCCGTTAACGTGGTTGAAGTACGCGTTGGCGGCGTAGGAGATGGTCTTGTTCGCGGACGCGGGACCCGACAGGGCGGTGGTGTTGCCAAGCAGGATCGTGTCGGTAGTGATGCCGATATCGGTCTGGGGAGGCGGGCCGGCAGAGCCGCCGCAGGCGGCCATGGTGATTAGCAAGGCTGCGAACGCGGCGAAGCGCTTGACCAAGGGGGGCCATGGTACCCGAGAAGAAGAAAGGGGCCGGATTCGATCCGGCCCCTTCGGTTTTTGCTGGTGGAGTTACGGGCGGCCTTCCGTGATGGTGCCGAAGGGCTCCCAGTGGTCGGTCGTCCATTTGATTGTCTGCAGCTGGGAGATGGGGAAGTGGTGTGTCTTCGAGGTGCGCACCTTGATCCCCGGCAGGAGCAGGAAGTTGTCTGACTCGTTCATCTGGTTGGCGGCGATGTCGACGATGTTCGCGCGGGTCAGGTTGGTGCCGGCCTTCTTCAGCACGTCCACGACGGAGAAGGCGAAGGCCATGCCGGCGACGCAGAAGTTATCGGCGAACAGGCATCCGTTCCCGTACTTGTCCAGGATCGTCTTGTACTGGGCGATCCCGGCGTCGCTCGTAAATTCAGTGCTGTTCGGGTCTTTCAGGTATCGCGCCGAGATCATGCCGTCGACCGGCGACGAGTTGCCGACGTTCTTGATCACCGACCGCCAGGTCGTGGTGCTGGCGGCGACCTGGTTCATGTAGAGCTTCGGTTTCCAGCCGCTGATGTAGGCATTGGTGACGGCGCTGGCGGCGTAACCCGGTGTGGCGATGACGAAGAAGGTGTCGGCGCCGCTGGCCTTCATCACGTTGACCTGCGAGCGCATGTCGGTGGGGTCGCCGGCGTTGTACTTCGTCTCGCTGACGACCATGGAAACGTTGCTGCCCAGTGCGTTCTTGAAGCCGTTCCAGCCGTCCTGGCCGTACGCGTCATTCTGGTAGAGGATCGCGATCTTCGAGCTGGGCGCGTTCGCCACTATGTACTTGGCGTAGATCGTGGCTTCGGTCACGTAGTCGGGCTGCCAGCCGATGGTGTAGGGATACTTGTCGTAATCGGCTCCCCAGGTGCTGGCGCCGGTGAACACGAACAGCTGAGGGATCTTCTGCGCGTTGTAGTAGTCGCGTACGGCTTTGTTGTTCGGGGTGCCCAGATCGCCGAACGTGGCGAAGACCTTCTCGTCCTGGACTAGCTCGCGGGCCTTGTCGGGTGTCTTGGAGGGGTCATAGCCGTCGTCTTTGATGACGTAGGTGACCTGGCGTCCGTTGACGCCTCCCTTTTCCTTGTTGATGTACGTGAAGTAAGCGGTGGCGCCTTTGGCGACCGCGTAATAGAAGGACGCGGTGCCACTCAAAGGAAAGGTCGCCCCGATCTTGATCTCGGTGGCGGTAACGCCGGGATCGGTGGCGGTGATCCCGGGGGAGGCCTGGCTCCCACAGGCGCCAAGGACGACGAGAAAGGCTGCGACCGCAGCGATGCGAGACCCGGTCTTTGGCATAGAACTTCCTCCCAATTTCATGAAGATGTATTTAAACAGTCTTGAGCCGGAGATCAAGGGACGATCTCAGTGGGCTCCCGCTCCGGCACCGGCTCGGCTGCCGGCAGGCGCGCCGCCCCGCGCAGAGAGAGATACCAAAGCCACCCCCGGCGCAGGAAACCGGCGGCGCCATTGGGCGCGAAGAACAGGATCAGGATCAACAGCGCGCCGTAGAAGATGTCCGGCTTGCCGGCAAATGAGAAAGCCCCGATCTGCACGCCCGACGCTTTCTCCGCGAAGTAGGGCAGCCAGACCACGAACAGCCCCCCCAGCACGGCGCCAAAGTCAAGGCCCAGCCCGCCGATCACAATCCCTACCAGGAGCGCCAGGGACAGGCCGAGGCCGAAGCTGTCGGGGTTGAGATAGCTGGTCGCGATGGCAAGGAGCGAGCCGGCCACGCCCGCATAGAAGGCTGAAAGTCCAAACGCGAGGGTCTTGTAGTACGCGAGGTTGATCCCGCTGGCGACGGCCGCCGTCTCGCTGTCACGGATGGCCATGAAAGCGCGGCCGGTCCGGCTGCGGACGATGCCCCAGGCGAACGCGAAGAGCGCGAGCGCGATCCCCGCGTTCAGGTAGTAGAGCCACTGCTCCTGGCTGAGATCAAGACCAAAGGGCGCCAGGACCGGCGGCATCACGATGCCGGAATGCCCGCCGGTGAACGCGTCGAAATGGTTGAGGACCGGCGGGATCGAGAGAGCGAGGGCAAACGTGGCGAGCGCCAGGTAGATGCCGGCCAGCCGAAGCGCGGGGATGCCGATCAGAACCCCGCCCAACCCGGCCAGGAGACCGGCCGCCGGGATGGTCGCCCAGTATGGGACGCCCGGACCGTGGACAAGGATCGCTGTCGTGTAGCCGCCGACGGCCATGAATGCGCCGTTGCCCAGCGAGATCTGGCCGCTGTACCCGGTCAGGATGTTGAGTCCGAGCAGCGCGATGACGAAGATGGCGACTTTCGCGAACTCGAACGTATAGAACTGGTTGGTGACCGTGGGCAGGCCGATCAGAACGACGCCCCCGACCACTACCAGACCCACGATCTCCGGGCGGATCGCGGGCAGCCGCCTCATACCCGCCTCACCGCTGCCCGTCCGAACAGCCCCGCCGGCCGCAGAAGCAGTACGACCACGATGACGATCAGCCCGAAGGCGAGCCGTAGATCCTGCCCGCCCGGGATGTAGGTCCCGACCAGGGCCATGACGATGCCGATCGCAACACCGCCCACCACGGAGCCGAGCGGGCTCTCGATCCCCCCCAGGACGGCGGCGGCGAAGGCGAACAGGAGGATCGACTGCATCATGTTCGGGTCGAGGAAGATGATCGGCGCGACCATCATCCCGGAGACCGCTCCCACCGCGGCGGCCAGGCCCCACCCGAGGGCCAGCATCCACCCCACCCGCACGCCCAGGAGGCGGCTGCTGTCCGGATAGAGCGACGCCGCCCGCATCGCCAGGCCGATCTTGGTGCGCGAGAAGAACAGGTAGAGGAGAAGCAGCATCACAAGGACCACCGTCAACACGCCCAGGTCCTGGGTATCGAGGTATAGGCCGCCGAATCGCACCGGCTGGCTTATGAATGCGCCGCGATATTCCTTGAAGACGTAGCCCCAGACCAACCCGGTGACGCCGTTGATGATCGTGAAGAGGCCCAGGGTCACGATCACCAGCGTCAGCACGGGCGCGCCCTCGAACGGCCTGATCAGCAGCCGTTCGATCCCGATGCCCAGGGCGAAGGAGACCAGGATCGTGATTACAAAAGCGGTCCAGAAGTCGAGGTGTGCGTACTCGATGAGCGAGTAGCTGATGAAAGTCGAGAAGGTGGCCATCTCGCCCTGGGCGAAGTTGGCCACGTCCATTGCCCGGTAAACGAGGACAAGGGCCAGCGCCAGGCTGGCGTAGATGCCTCCGCTGGCGATGCCCGAGAGGATCTGCTGAATGAAGGCGAGCATCAGAAGTGCCTCGACCCCGAGGTCCGCCGCATATTTCGTGGCATCGGCGGCCGGAGCCAAGGAGACGACGAGCACGCGAGGGAGCGCATCGCGTAGATGCGTGACCGAGCGCGCACAGGAGGCGACGCAGGCTTCAGCGCCCCTCTCGGGGCCCCAGCTGAATCGCTAGATTCCGCGGGGTGGGCGGGCGCCCGGCCGCCTAGGCCGCGAAGATGCAAGGAACTTCGGGGGCGAGACACTTAGTAACCCAGATAGGACCTGCGCACGGCTTCGTCCTTCTGCAGCTCGGCGCTGGTGCCCGAGACCGCCACCTTGCCCGCCTCGAGGACGTAAGCGTGGGCGGCCGCTTCGAGGGCGATGCTGGCGTTCTGCTCGACCACCAGGACGGTCACCTTGTCCCGCTCGTTGACGGCGCGGACGATCCGGAAGATCTCTCGCACGACGATCGGCGCCAGGCCGAGCGAGGGCTCGTCGAGCAGGAGCAGGCGGGGCCGCATCATCAGCGCTCGGGCGATGGCGAGCATCTGCTGCTCCCCTCCTGAGAGCGTGGCGGCCAGCTGCTTGCGGCGCGCCGGGATCCAGGCGAAGTACTCGCACACGCGGTCGTAGTCGGCCTTGATGCCTTTGCTGTCGCGCCGGATGTAGGCGCCCATCTGGAGGTTCTCCCACACGGTCAGCTGGCCGAGCGTGCCGCGTCCCTCGGGCACGTGGGCGATGCCAAGGCGCGCGATGTGCTCAGGCGCGCGCTTGGAGATGTCGTGGCCGTCGAAGACCACGCTGCCGGTTTTGCGGACCGTTCCCGATATGGCTCGAAGAGTGGTTGTCTTGCCGGCGCCGTTGGCGCCCAGCAGCGCGACGATTCCGCCCGCGCCGACGTTGAGCGAGACCCCGTGGAGCGCGCTGATGGGCCCGTAGCCGGCGACCACGCCTTTCAGCTCAAGCTGCGCCATTCTGCTGCGTCCCCAGGTAGGCCTCAATCACGCGCGGGTTGGTCTGCACTTCGCGCGGGGTGCCTTCGGCGATCACGCGGCCGAAGTCGAGCACGACGACGCGATCGCTGACTCTCATGACCAGATTCATGTGGTGCTCGACAACGAGCAGAGTCAGGTTGAAGTCGGCGTGAAGGCGGCGCAGCTCCTGCGCCAGCCGGTCGACCTCCTCATGAGTCAACCCTCCGGCGGGCTCGTCCAGGAGCAGGAGGCTGGGCGCCGAGACCAGCGCCCGGGCGAGCTCGATTTTCTTGAGCACGCCGAACGGATGGCCGCGAGCCGGCTGGTTGGCCAGGTTCTCGAGCCCGAGATAGCGGAGCGCCTCGAGCGCTTTGCTCTTGGCCTCACGCTCGATGCGGCGAGTCCCCGGCAGCCTGAGTCCGGCGCGCAGGAAGTGGAGGTAATCGGTTTGGAACTGGCTGTGATAGCCGGTGAGTACGTTCTCCATGACGGTCATCCGCGGCCAGAGCTCGACGTTCTGAAAGGTGCGTGCGATGCCGCGGCGGACGATGTTGTGAGGGGCTTCGCCCAGGAGGCTCTTGTCCCGGAACACGAGGTCGCCGCTGTTCAGGCGGTACAGGCCGCTGATGGTGTTGAACAGCGTCGTCTTGCCGGCGCCGTTGGGTCCGATGAGGCCGACGACGGCTCCTTCGGGGACGTTGAAGGAGACCGAGTCGAGCGCGACGATGCCGCCGAAGCGGACGTTGACGTCCCGGACTTCGAGCAAGCCCTCCATCAGCGCGCAAGTCTATAAGCGAACTTCCCCGCGTGGCTATTAGGCAGGCGGCTCGGGCGGCGCGGATGGCTCGGGCGGCTCGGACGCCAGTGGCGGTGGCGGCGCGGGCGGGGCGGGTGGCGGCGCCACCGGCCCGATTTCCGGACGGGCGCTCCGGTGGACGACGGACGCCGAAGGGAGCACAGGCGTGCGGTCCCCGCGCATCAGCACCCAGTACGCGAGGGTCGCCAGCAGCGCGAGCAGCGCGATGATCGGTAGGAAGACCAATGGCGGCTTCGTGATCACGTCCAACCCGCTGCGCCCGCCGTTGACCGTCAACGTCAGCGGTGATGCGCTGGGACTCGGGCTCCCGCTCGGGGACGCCGACGGCGTGGGGGCGGGGGAGGGCGATGGCGCGGCCGGGGGCGTCGGCGTGGGTGCTCCTTGCAACGTGAAGGTGGCGCACGGACGTGGCGGCACGGTGGCACAGAGGCGGTGCACCCCGGGGCTGTCCCCAGGGAACGGGACCACCGGTATCGCGAAGCCGCCGCTGGAGTCGGCCTGGGCGTTCCCCGCGACGCGCGACTCTGAATCCCAATAGAGGCTCATCGATTCACCGGGAAGGAAGGACGAGCCTGTAACGGTGATCCGGGTGCTGGGGCCGCCCGCGGCGATGTCGAGGACGATGTTGGCCCCGAGTGGAGTCGGTGTCGGCACGGGTGTCGGGGAGGGCGCGTGGCTTGGCGCTGGCGATGGGCTCGGCGAAGGTGTGGGAGTTGATGTCGGGATCGCTGCGGCGAGAACAAACCAGACAGGGATGATGACCAGGGCCTTCAGCGACTTCACTCGAAGGCCGAAGGTTACCTCAGATCGGCGGCCAGGGGATCGACCAGGCGGACGTCGGCTCCGGAAACCGCCACCGCGGATCGAGCACGCCGCGGAGCCTGCGTCGCAGCATGTCAACCTCCGCCGGGCTGAGCAGCCTGTCCATTGCGCGCGACAGGACGCCCGACTGCAGGCTGGTGAGCGCTCGTTCAACGTCGCCGCAGAGGTCGCCCGGCAACGGCTCGCCCGCGAAATCCCAGATCACGGTCCTCAGCTTGTGATCCGTGTGGAACGTGAGCCCGTGGTCGATGACCCAGACGCGGTCGTCGGCGTCGAACAGGCAGTGCCCCGACTTGCGGTCGGCATTGTTGGTGATGACGTCGAACAGGGCGACCTTGACCCAGGTGTCGCGGAACAACGATTGCTCGCCGAGGAAGTGCCGCTGGTCGGCGTCGACGAACAGCTGGACCATGCCGACGCCGTGCGGGCCGCGCCGCCGCACCACGGTGGGCGGGATGCTCGGCCAGCCGATCACCTTGCTCAGCTGGTAGGCCGCGACCTCTCTCTTGTAAAGGGTCCCTGCCTGGAAGTCCCACAGCGGCGACTCGCCACGTGCGGGCTTGTAAACGACGCGCAGGCCGGCTGGCGGATGCGGCACCAGGGTCGCGAGGAAGGTGTAGTTAGAGGCTCCATGCAAGACGCCCGCCAGCCGCATCTCAGGCAGCCGGGCCAGCAGGTGCTCGGTCGCCTCGGCCGGGGACTCAGAAGATCGGTCGGGCACCGTTTTTGACCGGGCAGGGATGGCCGGCGGGATCCATGGGGAGGCCGCAGCGTGGGCAAAGGGGACGGCCCGCGCCCAGCACGGTCTCGGCCTGCTTCGAGAAGGCAACGACCTGCTTGTGGCTGAGCCAGAACCGGACGCTCGGCGCGTCATCGCCGGCGCCTTCCTCGCCGGCCGCCCCCTGGCTCGCGACCAGAACGAACATGCGGCGGTCCTCGTGGTACCCGAGACCCATTTCGCCGACCTGCCACTCCGGCTCGCCGGGCTTCAGGCCGGACTCACCCGCTGCAGGTGCGACCGCTTCGAGACCCTGCGCCTCGATCATCTGCTGGAGCCGGACGAGGAGCGCCTGGATCTGCGATTTCTCGCAACTCAAAGTGAGCGTCCGCCCCGCGCCGCTGGCGAGCAGGAAAAACTGGCGCTGCCCCGGCTCGCCGACCGCCGCGACGGCGATCTGCTCCGTCGGGTCGAGCTCGAAGATGGGCATCTCCCAAAGCCTACCGGCTCAGGGTTTCGAGGCCCAAGGCATGGGGAAGAAGATCAGGAGTTGAAAATCGAAATACGCGCAGACAACCGCGCGTGGAGGAATCACAGATGCCGAAAACCGTAGGAATCGACCTGGGGACGACCAACTCGGTCATCGCCGTCATGGAAGGCGGCGAGCCCGTCGTCATCCCGAACGCGGAAGGTTCCCGCACCACCCCGTCGGTGGTCGCATTCACGAAGTCGGGTGAGAGGCTCGTCGGAACGCTCGCGCGCCGGCAGGCCGCCGTGAACCCGGAGAACACCGTCTACTCGATCAAGCGTTTCATGGGCCGCAAGTTCGGCGAGGTGGAGTCCGAGCGGAAGATCGTCCCGTACCAGGTCAAGGCGGGCAAGGACGACCGCGTCGTCGTGCACGTGCCGGCCGTGGACAAGGACTTCACGCCCGAAGAGATCTCGGCCATGATCCTGCAGAAGCTGAAGACCGACGCCGAGGCATACCTTGGCGAGAAGGTCACAGACGCGGTCATCACCGTGCCCGCGTACTTCAACGACTCGCAGCGCCAGGCGACCAAGAACGCAGGCCAGATCGCGGGCCTGAACGTGCTCCGCATCATCAACGAGCCCACTGCCGCCTCGCTCGCGTACGGCCTCGACAAGAAGGCCAACGAAACGATCCTGGTCTTCGACCTGGGTGGCGGGACCTTTGACGTTTCCGTCCTCGACGTCGGCGACGGGGTCTTCGAGGTCAAGGCCACCAACGGCGACACCCACCTGGGTGGCGACGACTACGACCGGCGGATCGTGGACTGGCTCGCCGAAGAGTTCAAGAAGCAGAACGGAATCGACCTGAAGTCCGACCGCCAGGCCCTGCAGCGCCTCACCGAGGCCGCCGAGCGGGCCAAGATCGAGCTGTCTTCACGGCTCGAAACGACCGTCAACCTGCCGTTCATCACCGCCGACCAGACCGGCCCGAAGCACCTCGAGATGACGCTGACACGCGCCAAGTTCGAATCGCTGACCACCGACCTCACCGAGCGGTGCCGCGGGCCATTCCTGGCCGCGCTCAAGGATGCCAACCTGACCCCACAGCAGATCGACGAGGTCGTGCTCGTGGGTGGGTCGACCCGCATGCCGGTCATCCAGCAGCTGGTCAAGAACCTGCTCGGCGGCAAGGAGGCCCACAAGGGCGTCAACCCCGACGAGGTGGTGGCCGTGGGGGCTGCCATCCAGGCCGGCGTGCTCAAGGGCGAGGTCAAGGACATCCTTCTCCTCGACGTCACCCCGCTGTCGCTCGGTGTCGAAACTCTGGGCGGCGTCGCGACCAAGGTGATCGAGCGCAACACCACCATCCCGACCTCGCGGTCGCAGGTGTTCTCCACCGCGGCGGACAACCAGACGTCGGTCGAGGTCCACGTGCTCCAGGGTGAGCGCGAGATGGCGCGGGACAACCGCACCCTCGGACGCTTCCACCTCGATGGGATTCCGCCTTCACCGCGCGGCATGCCGCAGATCGAGGTCACGTTCGACATCGACGCCAACGGAATCCTGAACGTCAAGGCCCAGGACAAGGGCACCGGTCGCGAGCAGTCCGTGACGATCACGGCGTCTTCGACCCTGGCCAAGGATGAGGTCGAGCGAATGGTCAAGGAGGCCGAGCTGCACTCGTCCGAGGACCGCGCCAAGAGGGAAGAGGTGGAGCTCCGCAACCAGGCGGACCACATGATCCACCAGGCCGAGAAGATCATCAAGGACAACGCCGACAAGATCCCCGACGACGTCAAGACCGAGGTCAACGCAAAGCTGGAGGCGCTGAAGAGCGCGGCCAAAGGCTCGGACACCAACGCCCTCAAGAGGCAGATGGACGAGTTCAACGAGGCGCTCCAGAAGATCGGCCAGCACATCTACCAGGGCGCCGGCGCCGGGGGCGGAGCATCTTCCGCATCGGCTGACTCGGACGGCCACGATGGTGGCGAGAAGAAGAAAGACGAGGACGTGGTGGACGCCGATTACCGCGAAGTCAACTAACCAACACTTCGTTTAGCCCGCCAAAAGGGCTCCGGCTTCGGTCGGAGCCCTTTACTTTTACGCCGACGATGATCGCCTACGTCCAGGCACGGCGCCGGCTCTGGCCCGGGGTGGGTCTGGTCGTGGGACTGATCCTGGTCGCCTGGGATCTGTGGGCGGCGGCGGGCACGTTCGTGTCGCAGTACGCGGTGCGCAATGACTTCCGGCTCGACTATGGCGCGGCCACGGTGGGGATCAAGGACGGATACAGCCACCTCTACGACCTTGCCGCCCAGAGCTCCGCCATCGAAAGCCTCGGCCGCGGCTTCAACCCTCAACCGTTCATTTCGCCGCCGCCGCTGGCCTGGCTGGTGACGCCGCTGCTGGTGCTTCCGTTCGTGGCCGCGCTGATCGTATGGACGCTCCTGCTGCTCGCGGCGCTGGGCTGGACCTGGTACCTGCTGGCCCCATCGGGAGGGGTGGCCAAAGCAGCTCACCTGGCCCTGCTCCTGGGGGTTTTTCCAGTTGCGTTCGGCGTGATGGTCGGCCAGCCTGGGGCGTTGGTCGCGGCGGCCGTCGCTACGGCCTGGTGGTTGCTCCGGCACGACCATCCGGTTTGGGCCGGCGTGGCGCTCAGCCTCATCGTCCTGAAACCGCAGCTGGCTTTACTGGTCCCGATCTGCCTGCTCGCCTCGGGCCGCACGCGAACTTTCGGCGCCTGGCTGGTAGCGACGCTCTTCGTCGGCCTGGTCGCACTGGCCCTGCTGGGACCGGACGGATTGGCGCGCTACCGCGACGTGCTCGCGCAGACGCAGACACCCGCGTGGGATATCACCCGGCGCTACTCGATTTCGGGTCCGCTGGGGCTGGGGTCGGTCCTGAACATCACCCAGGTCCTGGTTGTGGCGGTGGCTTTGCTCGCCGCGTGGCGGCACCGAGGACAAGGTGCGGAGCTGCCGATCGCGGCGGGGATCGTCGGCTCGCTGCTGGCCACGCCATACCTCGGCTTTCAGGACTTCGTGATGCTCATGGTCGCGGGTTGGTTGATCCTTCGGGCCGGAGCGAGCCAGGGGCAGGTCGTGCTGATGGTCCTGGGCTACGCGTTGTTGGAGCTCGCGATCGTGGTCCTGGCCATACCGATTTTGGCGGCGGAGGCCGTGCTCCTGATTTCTCTCTTGTGGGCTGTTCCCACGGCTAAAAAAAGTAGCCAGCTCGGACCAGCCAAGTGACGCCCCACTCCAGACCTCTCCCCGGAGGGGAGAGGGTATGTGAGCCGACGATGAGATTCGAACTCACGACCTGCCACTTACGAGGCGGCTGCTCTGCCAGCTGAGCTACGTCGGCATTTTGGTGGTTGAATGCGCGCGTTTTCTGTGGGCGCCTAGGCTACCATCGAGACGATGAGGACACTTGACGTGGAGCGCCTCGCCGAGGGCGATTACGACCTCATCAAACCCCTGCTGGTTGAGCTCCACATGGGTGAGCAGGTCCACTACTCAGACCATCCCCAGCTCCGGCGCGAAGAGATCGAAAACCACCTCGCGACGGTGCCCTCGTACTTTCGGGGAGAGAACGTCGTCTTCGGCGTGCGCGACGAGATCGGCGACGTGATCGGCTTCTGCTGGCTCGTCCTCTTCGACCCGGGCACGGGCCTGGAGGGCGAGGTCGCGGAGGTCTACGTGGCGCCCGACCACCGCGGCCGGGGCGTCGGCGAGATGCTCATGGACCAGGCTGTCCGGCTCTTCCGCGAGCGCCGCGTCACGCTTGGTTATGTCTGGACCCGGCCCGACAACGAGGCCGCCGTCAGGCTCTACCGTTCCGCCGGTTTCGAGGCCAACAGGCAGCTCGTGCTGACCTGGTACCCGAGCGAGCAGCCGGGGTCGATTCTTCCCGAAACCTAAACTCGCAGGGTGCGACCGGAGACTCAGGCCCCGGGCGAGGCGCGCCCGACCAACGCGAACGCGGCCATAACCGATGTGAAAGCGGCCGGTCACGGCGAGCGGCCCGCCGGCGGCCGCTGGAAGCCGGTCATGGTCGTGGCAGGCGTCGTGGTGCTCGCGGCGCTCGTCGCGGGAGGCGTGAGCCTTGGTGTGCTGCAGCTGCAGTCGCGCACCAACCCGCAGTCGGTGAACCTTCGGTCTGGGGTCACGATCTCGGAGGATTCCGCCATCGTCCAGGCCGCCGCCCGAGCCAAGCCGGCGGTCGTGAGCGTGGTCACGCAGATGCAGCCGTCCGTGAGCGGCGGGTCGGGGTATCTGGCGACCAGCGACGGCTTCATCGTCACCAACGTTCAGGTGATCGCCCACTCGAGCACCCTGACCGTGCTGCTGCTCGGCGACACCAAGCCGCACAGGGCTCGACTGGTCGACTACGACTGCCAGACGGGGGTGGCCGTGCTCAAGGTCGACCAGGTCAGCGGGCTGCCCACCCTGGCCTTCGCCGACCCGACCTCGCTCGTCCAGGGCCAGGTCGTGGTGGCGGTGGCCGGCCCTCTGACGGGAACTGCTCTGCCCGGTCACGTCAGCGCGCTCCACCGGCCTGTGACTGTGACCGACTCGGTGGCTCCGGACCGGACCGTAGAGATCAGCGACACCATCCAGACCGACGCTGTCATCGACTCGAGCACCGCGGGCGGCCCCCTGCTGAACGTGGGCGGCCAGGTGATCGCGGTCTCGATGGCCGCGCAGGGATCCAACGGCGGTTTCGGCCTCAACCCGGCCGACATCCAGGACGAGGTGCAGCAGATGATCTCGAGCGGCCAGCTGGTCGTGTCCTCGCTTGGCGGGACGAGCACGGTCCTCACAGAGCAGGCGGCCGCGCTCGCCGGCACCCCGGAGGGCGCCCGGCTCGTGGCCGTCGACAGGATCGGGCCTGCGGCCACGGCCGGGCTGCAGCCCGGCGACGTCATCACGCAGCTGGATGACGTCACGGTTGACGCGGCCCACCCGCTGGCGTTGCTGCTGCGTTCACGCTTCCATCCGAACCAGCGCGTGACGGTCAGTTACACGCGCGGGAGCACCTCGACGCAGGTGCTCTTGACGCTGGCGGGGGCGCACCCTTCCTGTTGACGGCTGAAAGCTCGGGGATGGGAATCCGCAGCCGCATCGGCGAGGCGCTCGTCGAGGCGGTGCGCTCGATTGGTGTCGAGGGCAACCTGCCCGACCTGGAGCTCGGGCGGGCCACGGGCGCCGGCCACGGGGACTACGCAAGCCCCGCGGGCCTGAAGCTCGCGCGGATCCTGCGCCAGCCGCCGCCTCAGATCGCGGCGCGGATCGCGGAGACGATTGTGATGCCGGACGGATCGGCTACAGCCGAGGCCTCGGGCGGCTACGTGAACCTCACGCTGAAACCGGAGTGGCTGCAGCGGCTGGTCGCCGAGGTTGCCTTGCGTGGCCAGAGCTACGGCGCGACCGACCTCGGCCGCGGGGAGCGCGTGCAGGTGGAGTTCGGCAGCATCAACCCGACCGGACCGCTGCACATCGGTCACGGCCGGGGAGTCGTCCTTGGCGATTCGATGTCCCGGCTGCTCGAGTTCACGGGTCACGGAGTCAGTCGCGAGTACTACGTCAACGACCAGAACACGCAAGCGCGCAGGTTCGGCGCTTCGGTGTGGGCGCGGATGCACGGCGAAGAGCCACCCGAGGGCGGCTACACCGGCGCCTACGTCATCGAGCTCGCCGAGATGGCGAAGCAGGAGCTTGGCGATATCGACTCGCTGCCCACGGAGGAGGCGGAGGCCAAGGTGCGCGAGTTCGCCGTCGGCGTGATCGTGTACCGCATCCGCGCCAGCGTCGCCCGCTTGAACGTGCGTTACGACGAGTGGTTCCCCGAATCGCGGTTGTGGCAGGAGGGCCTGCCGCAGCTTGCGATCGAAAGGTTGCGCGAATCCGCGTTCCTCAAGGAGCGCGACGGCGCGCTGTGGTTCGGGCCGGCTCTCGAAGAGGAGGACGGGTTGGGCGAGCAGGTCGTATCCGAAAAGGAGGACCGGGTTGTCATCCGCTCGAACGGTGAGCCCACTTACTTCGCTTCCGACCTCGGGTACCTGCTCAGCCGGTTCGATCGCAGGCGTTTCAACCGGGTGGTCGAGGTCTGGGCCGCCGATCATCACGGTTACGTCGTACGGCTGAAGTCCGCCGCCGCCGCGCTCGGGATCGACCCCGCTCGGCTCGTGATCATCATCCACCAGATGGTCAATCTCAAGGAAGGCGCCGCGCGCAGCGCATCGATGAAGATGTCCAAGCGCGCTGGGCGCTTCGTCGAGCTGGACGAGCTGTTAGACAAGGTCGGTTCGGACGCCGTGCGCTACTTCTATCTGCTCCGCTCGCCCGACACGACGATCGAGTTCGACCTCGAGCTTGCGCTCACGCAGAGCAGCGAGAACCCCGTCTACTACGCGCAGTACGCGCACGCTCGCCTTGCCAACGTCGAGGCGACCGCGCGCGAGCGGCACCCGACCCTTCCTGAAAAAGTCGACGTCTCGATGCTGGTCCAGCCATGGGAGCTCGACGTCGCGCGCCAGCTCGCGTTCTGGCCCGAGGTCGTGGAGGATGCGACCCGCCTGCTCGAGCCCCATCGCATTCCTTATTACGTGCACGACCTCGCGACCGCCGTGCATCGCTTCTATCACGCCGGCAACGAGGCGGGTGAGCACCGGGTCGTGGTCGATGATCCAACGCTGACCCGCGCGCGGCTCGAGCTATGTCGCGCGGCGCGTCACACTTTGAAGACGGCGCTCGACCTCATCGGCGTCACCGCCCCCGACCGCATGTAGGCACTCAGATAAGGAGATTAAGTGTCCCGTCCCCGAGGCTCCTCGCATCTTCGCGTCCTAGACGGCCGGGCGCCGTCTCACCCCGCGGAATCTAGCGACTCGGCGGGGACCCCGAGAGAGGCGCTGAAGCCGTCGTCGCCTCCTGCGCGCGCTCGGTCACGCATCTACGCGATGCGCTCCCTCGCGTGCTCGTCGTCTCCTTGGCTCCGGCCGTCGATGCCGCGAAATATGCTTCGGATCTCGGGGCCGAGACACTGATGGACGTCACCTGGCTTGGACACGGCTGCTTTCGGCTCCGCGGCCGCAACGCCGCCGTCGTCACCGACCCCTATCCGCCGGCAATCGGGCTCAAGCTGCAGCGGCTGGACGCCGACCTCGTGACCATCAGCCACGAGCACGAGAACCACAGCTACGTGCAGGCCGTGCGCGAGCCTTACGAGATTCGTGGGCCGGGCGAGTACGAGGTGGCCGGCGTCTCGGTCATCGGCGTCCCCACCTATCACGACGCGGAGAAGGGAGCCAAGCACGGCCGGAACACGGTCTACCTGATCGAGATCGACGACATCCGGGTGTGCCACCTCGGCGACCTTGGTCACAGCCTCGACGACGCCGAGGCCGAAACGCTTTCCTCCGCCGACGTCCTGCTCGTCCCGGTCGGCGGGCGTAGCACGATCAACGCCACCCAGGCGGCCGAGGTGGTGAGGCAGCTCGAGCCGCGGTACGTGGTGCCCATGCACTACGCGATCCCGGGCCTGAAGCTCCAGCTCGACCCGATCGACAGGTTCCTCAAGGAGATGGGTCTGACCGCGGGGGAGCCGGTCCCCAAGCTTTCGGTCCAGAGGTCCTCCGGCGACTACGAGACCAAGCTCGTGGTGCTGGAGCCGAAGGCAGAGCCCAAGCCCTAATTGCTAGCGTGGCCAGGGCGGCTGGGCTTGCCCCAGCCGCGATTTGTCTCAGTCGTCGCCAAATGTGGCCTGGAGCAATAAATTCGAAAATCCAATCCCGGGAGGGTAGAGCAGGGGCGCGAATCCGGCCGAGTTAGCGCTTTCGAGCACTTCACTCTTCCGGCGGCCGTTGAGCGCCCCGATGAGGGGGAACCGGGCCCGGTTCCCCCTCATATGTTTACCGGGGGGTCCGACCCGGTAAGATTTGAAAAACCGCCCTGGAGGTCTCTATGTCGAAGTACGTTTTCGTGACCGGCGGTGTCGTCTCCTCGCTCGGCAAGGGGATCACTGCGGCGTCCATCGGGAACATCCTGAAGGCCCGCAACCTCACCGTCTCCCTGCAGAAGCTGGACCCGTACCTCAACGTCGACCCCGGGACCATGAGCCCCTACCAGCACGGCGAGGTATTCGTCACCGACGACGGCGCGGAAACCGACCTCGACCTCGGCCACTACGAGCGATTCGTCGACGAGAGCCTGACCCTCGCCTCGAACGTGACGACCGGGAAGATCTATCAAGAGGTGATCGCGCGCGAGCGCCGCGGCGACTACCTGGGCGCCACCGTGCAGGTCATCCCGCACGTGACCAACGCGATCAAGGAGAAGATCCTTCGCGCCTCGCGCGACCCCCAGGCCGACGCTGTCGTCGTCGAGGTGGGCGGGACCGTCGGCGACATCGAGAGCCTCCCGTTCCTTGAGGCGATCAGGCAGCTGAAGAACGACGTGGGTCGCCAGAACGTCTTCTACGTCCATTGCTCGTTGGTTCCCGTGATCCGCGGCGAAGAGGCGAAGACCAAGCCCACTCAGCACTCGGTGCACGCGCTTCGCGCGATTGGAATCCAGCCCGACGCGATCATCTGCCGTTCGGAGATGCCGATCGGCGCCGACCTCAAAGAGAAGATCTCGCTGTTCTGTGACGTGCCGCGCGAGGCCGTGGTCTCGGTGCCCGACGTGGATTCCATCTACGAGGTGCCACTCCTCCTCGAGGCGGCCGGCTTCGGCAAGGTGATGGCGAAGCACTTCGAGCTCGACGAGGTCGCGAATGCGCCGGACAACGGCCCATGGGTTCAGATGGTCGATCGCATCAAGCATCCGCGGGCGACAGTGCCCATCGCGCTGGTCGGCAAGTACGTGGCGCTGCCGGATGCTTACCTCAGCGTCATTGAGTCCTTGAAGCATGCAGGCATCCATCACGGTCTTGCCATCGACATCCGTTGGGTTTCATCGGAGAAGCTGGACGAGGGCGACACGTCGCCATTGATGGGCGTCGCCGGCATCGTCGTGCCCGGCGGGTTCGGCTATCGCGGCATCGAGGGTAAGGTGCAGGCGTCGCGCTACGCCCGCCACAACCGCATCCCTTACCTCGGCCTGTGCCTCGGCATGCAGTGCGCGGTCATCGACTTCGCGCGTGAGGCGCTCGATGCACCGGACGCCAACTCGACGGAGTTCGCCGCGTTCACATCGACACCGGTGATCGACCTCATGCCCGAGCAGAGGAACATCGACCAGATGGGCGCCACGATGCGCCTGGGCCTGTATCCATGC
>Ga0099791_10000345_pt1 | contig 16698 bp, 14 predicted proteins | sample Rivendell_Oct201_7_FD_77318 | JGI IMG/M metagenome (GOLD analysis project Ga0099791, IMG submission 77318) | Vadose zone soil and rhizosphere microbial communities from the Eel River Critical Zone Observatory, Northern California to study diel... | ecosystem: Environmental > Terrestrial > Soil... | reverse complement strand
GGAAGCTGATGGCCGAGGCCGGCTACCCGAACGGATTCTCGGCCACGGTCGACTTCACCACCTACGGATCCCAGGTACTCACCGATATGGTCCAGCTCGTGCTCAAGGACCTGAAGGACATCGGCATCGAAGCCAAGCTCGTCACCAAGGAGTACGGCTCGTACATCGCGACCACGTTCTACGGCAAGTACGACTCGATGGCCTTCGGCCCCCAGACCGGCTTCCAGGAGCCCGACAACTTCCTCTACGGCCAGTACTACCCGGGCGAGCTCAAGAACCACGGGCACATCAACGATCCGGTCGTGGCCGACATGCTGATCCGCCAGCGGCGCACCACGGATCCGGTGAAGCGCCGCGAGGTCATCTGGGACATCCAGCGCTACCTGGCCCAGCAGCAGTACTACGTGCAGATGCCGTCCGCGATCCAGATCGCGGTGTGGGACGCCGCGGTCAAGAATTACGCACCCAACGTGAGCTACGACTACGGCGGGCGGCTGATGGCCGCCTGGCTCGAGCGGTAGGCGCAAAAACCTTGACATCGGGCGCGTTTGCCGCCAGATTGTCGCAACGCTCAGGCCCCCGCTGTCCGTCTCAACGTCAACGACGACTGGAGGAAAACGGATGACGCCGGACCCTACCCGCCTCCCGCTGAGCCGCCGTGACCTGCTGAAGCTCAGCGTGGGCGCCGCCGGCGTCCTGGCCGTCCCCTCCATCGCCCGCGCCCAGACCCCCAAGCGGGGCGGCACGCTCAGCCTGCGGTTGTGGGACCCGCCCCACTGGGATCCGCACCTGACCGTCTCCTACAAGACCCACGTCCTCCACACCTTCAGCCACAGCCGGCTGCTCAAGCACCGGGCGGGGCCGTCGGTGGCGCCGGGCGTCTTCACCCTCGAGGGTGACCTGGCCGAGTCGTGGAGCCAGCCCAGCGAGACGACCTACGTGTTCAAGCTGCGCCGCGGCGTGCGATGGCAGAACAAGCCGCCGCTCAACGGCCGCGAGCTCACCTCCGACGACGTCAAGTACAGCCTCGAGCGGTTCATCAACGAGAAGGGCAACGCCAACCGTTACATGCTGGCGTCGGTGGACCGGGTGGAGGCGCCCGACAAGTACACGGTGCGCGTGGTCCTCAAGGAGCCCTTCGCCTGGTTCCTCGACATGATCGCCAACCCGATGGCGGTCTGCATCGTGGCCCGCGAGTGCGTCGAGAAGTTCGGCGATCTCAAGAAGTGGGAGGCGGTGGTCGGGACCGGGCCGTGGATGCTCGACAGCTACCGTCCCAACGTGGGCGTGACCTACGTGCGCAACCCCACCTACTTCCAGAGCGGGCTCCCCTACATCGATCGCGTCGAGGTCACGGTGGACGAGGACAACGCCTCGCGCATGGCCGCCTTCATCTCTGGCAAGTACGACATCGGCTGGGAGAACCCGGGCACCATCAACCGGACCGACTGGGTGCAGCTGAAGGACGTGATGAAACAGAAGCGCCCGCGCCTGCAGACGATGGAGTACGCGGCCAACCAGATGAGCCACATCTACATGCGGGCGGACAAGCCCCCGTTCAACGACGTGCGGGTGCGGCGCGCCATCTCGATGGCGCTCGACCGCCAGGGCATGATCGACGCGACCTACGAAGGCGTCGGCACCTTGAACCCGGCGGTGCCGACGGGGCTCAAGGAGTGGGCGCTGCCCATCGAGCAGCTCGGCGAGGGCGCCCAGTACTACAAGTTCGACCCCTCGCGGGCCAAGCGGCTGCTCGCGGAGGCGGGCTTCCCGAACGGATTCCCGGCCACCATCAGCTACGCGACCTACGGCTCCACCATCGTGGTGGACCAGCTCCAGCTCATCCTGAAATATCTCAAGGACGTGGGCATCGACGCCAAACCGAACCAGCAGGAGTACGGCGCGTACATCTCCACCACGTTCTACGGCAAGTACGAGTCGATGGCCTTCGGTCCCCAGACCCCGTTCCTCGATCCGGACAACTTCCTGTACGGACCCCACGTGGCCAACGAGCTGAAGAACCAGAGCCACGTCGACGACCCGGTGGTGACCGATCTGCTCGTGCGCCAGCGCCGCACCATGGACGCGGGCAAGCGACGGGACGTCCTCTTCGATATCCAGCGGCACCTCGCCAAGCAGCAGTGGTACGTGTACATGCCGTCCGGCGTCTACATCGGCGTGTGGGACGGGGCCCTCAAGAACTTCGGACCGAACCTCGGGTACGACTGGGGCGGGCGCGTGACCGCGGCCTGGCTCGACCGGTAGCCCGCTTCAAGGAGAGCGATCATGGACCAGCCGACTTCCTCCCTCACCCGTCGGGACCTGCTCAAGCTCGGCGGCACCGCCCTCGCGGTCGGGGCCACCGCGGCCGCCGCCACGCCGGGAACCGCCTCGGCCCAGACCCCGAAGCACGGCGGCACGTTCCGGCTGCGCTCCCACGTCGCCCCGGTCCACTTCGATCCGCACCAGACCATCGCCTTCTCCACCATGATCCCGCTGTCCTTCGCCTACAGCCGGCTGGTCAAGGTCAAGGGCGGCTCGGCGGTGGTCCCGGGCACCCAGCCGGTCGAGAACGACCTCGCGGAGTCCTGGGAGCGGCAGGGCGACACGGTCTACGTGTTCAAGCTCAAGAAGGGCGTGCGCTGGCACAACAAGCCGCCGGTCAACGGGCGCGAGCTGACCGCGGAGGACATCAAGTACACCTACGAGCGCTTCCTCACCATCAAGGGCAACGGCAACAAGACGGTGCTCGAGATGATCGACAAGATCGAGGCGGTCGACAAGTACACCGTGAAGTTCACCCTGCGCGAGCCCAACGCGTGGTTCATCGACCGGCTCGCCTCGACGACCACCTGGATCGTCGCGCGCGAGTCCGTCGAGCAGCACGGCGACCTCCGCAAGCCGGAGAGCGTGATCGGCACCGGGCCGTGGATGCTCCAGCGGTACGAGCCGAACGTGCGCATCTCCTTCACCCGGCACCCGAACTACTTCGTGCCGGGCCTGCCTCACGCCGACGGAGTGGAGATCATCCTCTCCTCCGACCCGGCCGCCGGCTTCGCGGCATTCCTGGCCGGGGAGTACGACTTCGGCCCGGAGTACGGGATGGTGATCCGCCGCAGCGATCTGGACGTGGCCCAGGGCCGCATCAAGGGCCTCGGCACCCGCGACTACATCGTGCTGTTCGGCGGCATCACCGCGATGAAGATCGACCAGGAGCCGTTCAAGGACGTGCGGGTGCGCCGCGCCTTCGCGATGGCCGACAACTGGCACGAGACCCTCGAGACCAACGCGTGGTCCATGGGCAAGGGGCTGCCCAACCCGCTCATCCCGGCCACCCTCAAGGAATGGAGCATCCCGATCGGCCAGCTCCCGCCCGAAGGGCGCGCGCTCTACGAGTTCGATCCCAAGGCGGCCAAGAAACTGCTCGCCGAGGCGGGCTATCCCAACGGGCTCAAGGTCCCGATCGAGACAACCCCCGGCTACGGCCCCGACTGGATGGACGCGGTCCAGGTCGCGCTGCGGAACTGGAAGCTCGCGGGCATCGAGGGCGACCTCAAGCTCAAGGAGTACGGGGCCTTCGTGACGAGCGCGGTCTTCGGCAAGTTCGACAAGATGATGCTCACTCTCCGCGGCCTCACCACCGATCCCGACAACTACTTCGTGAACTACATGCCCGGCGAGCCGCTCAACTCCGCCGGGGTCAACGACCCCAAGCTCACCGAGATGATCAAGCTACAGCGCCGGACCTTCGACGAGAAGAAGCGGCGCGACATCGTGTGGGACATCCAGCGCTATGCCTCCCAGACCGTCTACTACGCCTACGGCCCCTCGGTGAGCGCGGTCGGCGCCTGGATGCCCTACGTCAAGAACTTCGGCCCCAACATCGGCCACGACTACGGCGGCCGCCTCATGGTCGCCTGGCTCGACAAATAATCCCCGACTCGTGAGGCGCTATGTCTTCCGCCGCCTGCTGGTGGCGATCCCCTCGCTGCTCATCGCGTCGCTGATCGTCTTCAGCCTGCCGCGCCTGCTCCCGGGCGACGTGGTGCAGCTCATGCTCGAGGAGAAGGCCTACGGCAAGGATCTCGAGGACCTGCGCGCCAAGCTCGGGCTGAACCGCCCGATGTACATCCAGTACGTGGAGTGGCTCGGTCAGGTGGCCCGCGGCGACCTGGGCGAGTCACTCTGGACCCGGCGCCCGGTGCTCGAGGAGCTGACCCGGCGGCTGCCCATCAGCCTCGAGCTGGGGGTGCTCGCGCTCGCCTTCGCGATCGTGATCGCGGTGCCGATCGGCGTGCTCGCCGCTATCCGCCAGGACACTCTCGCGGACTACGCGATGCGCAGCATGGCCATCCTCGGGCTCTCGGTGCCCGGCTTCTGGATCGCCACCCTCTGCGTGCTCCTGCCCGCGATCTGGTGGGGCTGGAGCCCGCCCATCCAGTTCACCGCGTTCACCGTCAACCCCTGGGCCCACTTCGCCCAGTTCCTGCTGCCCGCGTTCATCCTGGGCATCGCCTCCGCCGCGGCCATCATGCGCCTCACCCGCGGCACCCTGCTCGAGGTCCTGCGCCAGGACTATGTGCGCACCGCCTGGGCCAAGGGCCTCCGCGAGCGCGTGGTGGTGGTCAAGCACAGCCTGAAGAACGCGATGATCCCGGTGATCACGGTGCTGGGCATCCAGGTCGCCCAGATCCTGGGCGGGACCGTGATCTTCGAGAGCATCTTCGGCCTGCCCGGCATGGGCCGCTTCCTCTTCGACGCGATCAACCAGCGCGACTACCCGGTCATCCAGGGCGTTAATCTATTGATCGTGAGCGTGGTCGTGCTCATGAACCTGATCGTCGACGCGTTCTACGCCTTCCTCGACCCCCGGATCCGCTACTAGCCCTCCCACCGCGCGACCGCCCTGAACACTCTCTGGCAGTTCGCGAAGACCAAGCCACTCGGCGCCCTGGGCGCCTTCATCGTGCTGGTGCTGCTGACCATGGCCCTCTTCGCGCCGTGGATCGCGCCCTACAAGTACGACGAGACCATCCCGGGGGGACGCATGAAGGCGCCCGGGGCCCAGTTCTGGATGGGCACCGACAACCTCGGGCGCGACGTGTACAGCCGCGTGGTCTACGGGGCGAGCGTCTCGGTCACGGTGGGCTTCGGCGCGGTGCTGCTCGCCAACGTGGTGGCCACCCTGATCGGCATCACCAGCGGCTACTTCGGGGGTGCCTACGACATCTGCGTGCAGCGCGTGGTGGACGCGTGGCAGTCGTTTCCGTTCCTGGTGGTCATCCTCTCGATGATGGCGGTGCTCGGCCCCGGGATGCTCAACCTGGTTCTCGCCCTGGGCGTGCTGGGCGCGGCGGCCGGCTCGCGGGTGATTCGCGGGGCGACGATCAGCGTGATGCAGAACGCCTACGTGGAGGCGGCGCGCGCGCTCGGCGCCGGCCACCTGCGCATCATGCTGCGCTACCTGCTGCCCAACGTGGCCGCCACCATCATCATCCTGGCCACCATCGGCCTCGGCGCCGCGATCCTCGCGGAGTCCGCGCTGTCGTTCCTGGGCTTCGGGGTACCGCCACCCTACCCGTCGTGGGGCGCGATGCTCTCGGGGTCGGGGCGCTCCTTCATGTACCGCGCGCCGTGGATGGCGATCTGGCCGGGGGCCGCCATCTCGCTGGCCGTCTTCGGCTTCAACATGCTGGGCGACGCGCTGCGCGACGTGCTCGACCCGCGCCTCCGCGGCGGAGGCGGGCGGCCGGCCAGCTAGGAGGGAGGCGCGGGCGAAAGCGCCCGGCCGGGAACGTCCGACCCGGTAACTTCGAGCGATCGGACACTTCGGCGGCCGGGGCCGCTCCCGCTCCGGAGCCGCTCAGCTCGCCTTCTTCATCGGCTCACCACAGCAGGTGCCCGGCGTCGACGACGTGTGGCCGCACTTGGAGCACTTGTACTGGTCCGCCATCGTGGTCACCTCCTCTCGCGATCGATCACCAGCCGCTGGCGGGAGCAAGACGTGTGCCGCGAGGATAGAAAGAAAAGGGGCAGCGGCGATCGCCGCTGCCCCGGGGAACAACCCCTCACCCTGCCCTCTCCCCTTCGGTGAGAGGGAGAAGAGAGCTAGACGAACTTGGCGTAGATGGCCTTGATCTTCTCCTCGGCCCACTTGACCGTCTGCTCGAGATCCATCTTGTCGGTCGCGAACTGGGCGAGCGCGTCCACCATCACGAACTGCTGGTAGACCTCGTCCGCGGCCGGAGTGAGCGGCCCGGGGTAGCCGGTAGTGAAATGGTACTCGGCGTCCTGCTCGAGCGGCTTCAGCTTCGGGTCCTCGCTGATGATCGGGAACGGCGGCTTCGCGTAGTTCTTGAGGAACGGCATGTTGTAGCCGGTGCTGGCCTTGGCCGCGTCGCGGTAGCTGTCCGCCAGCGCCTCGAGGAACGCCTTGGCGCCGTCCGCGTTCTTGCTGAACTTGGTGACGCCGTAGGCGCGGCAGTTGGCGAAGGAGCGCCGGGTCACCGGCCCCTTGGGCGAGAGCGACACGTAGATCTTGTCGGCCAGCTCCTTGTTGGAGCCCTCGATCGTCCGATACGCGCTGATCGGGTTGTGGATCCAGGAGCCGCGGCCCGACGCGAGCAGCCGGTTGTTGGACGCGTCGTCCCAGGCGAGCACCTCGGGGGTCATGCAGTCCTTGTAGAGCGCCTTGTTGAACTTGAGCGCCTCGCGGACTTCCTTGGAGTTGTAGGTGATGGTCTTGCCGTCCTTGGCCACCTCGGAGCCGCCGTAGGACCACATGATCGCCCGCCAGGAGGCGCGGGAGTCGTCGTGGTGGGCGAGGCCGATGCCGATCGGGAAGCCCTTGGCCTTGAGCTTCATGCCGCCCTTGTGCAGGTCTTCCCAGGTGTCGGGCCCGTTGGGATAGCCGACCTCGGTCCACAGGTCCTTGCGGTAGAGCCCGGGGAAGTCGATGAAGAAATCGGGAATCGAGTGGTAGTGCCCGTCGGCGGCCACCTTGCAGTAATTGTCGGCGAGCGGGGTGAAACCGCCGTACTTCTTGCCGATCCGGTCCGCCGCGTCCTGCACGTCCAGCAGGGCATTGGACCACTTCTCGGTACCGGTGCCCACGAGCTGGACGATGTCGTGACCCGACTGGGTCGCGACCTCGGCCGCGATCTTGGCCGGGATCTGCAGGTGCGGGATGTGGTCGATGGTGACCTTGATCCCGGTCTTGGTGCTCCACTGCTCGGCGAAGGAGTCGTACCACTTGTCGTACGCGGGCACGAAGTGGGTCCAGGCCAGAATCCGGACCTCCTTCGTCTGCGCCCACGCGGGGCGAATCCAGACGTGTGGGAACGCGGAGACGGCGGTCGCACCAGCCGCGGTTCCGAGGAACTTCCGTCGCGAGATCTTGGTCATGCGGTTGACCTCCTTGGTCGTGAGTTCCGGCATCACTTCAGGGCACCTGCGGTGAGACCGTGGATGAAGTGGTCGAGGCTGAAGGCGTACACGATGGCCACCGGCACCGCGCCGATGAGCGCGCCCGACATGAGCGAGCCCCAGTAGTAGACGTCGCCCCGGACGAGATCGCTGGTGACCCCGTAGGAGATGGTCTTGTTGGCCGAGGCGGAGATGAAGGTCAGCGCGTAGATGAACTCCTGGTACGTCAGGGTGAACGCGAAGATCCCCGCGGTGATGATGCCCGGCACGATGACCGGGATGATGATCATGCGGAACGCCTGGAAGCGCGTGCACCCGTCGATCTGGGCGCTCTCCTCGATCTCCTTCGGGACCGTCCGCACGAAGCCCATCAGGAGCCAGGTGCAGAACGGCAGGGTGAAGGAGGGATAGACGATCACGAGCGCCCACACCGAGTCGATGAAGCCGAGGCCGCGCACCACCTGGGAGAGCGGGATGAACAGCAGCGTCGACGGGATCAGGTAGGACAGGAACATCGCGGTGGAGAGCGGCTGCGCCCCCGGGAAGCGCATGCGGGCCAGCGCGTAGGCCGCGGGCAGCGCGAGCAGGAGGGTGATGATCACCACCAGCACCCCGATCATGAGGCTGTTCTGCAGCCACTTGAGGAACAGCGTCCCCTCGAGCAGGAGCCTGACGTGGTCGAGGGTGGGAGGCTCCTTGAACCAGAACGGGGCGGTCTCCAGGTTGTAGAGGTCGCGGTCGCGCTTGAAGGCAGTGATGACCATCCAGTAGAACGGGAAGAGCACCACGAAGAGGTACGGGGAGAGCGGAAGGTACGGCCCGTAGTCACGCTTGATCCGTCGCCAGGCCATCCGGGCGTCCATGCCCTATTCTCTCCGCAGAAACCGTAGCATGAAGATCACGATCAGGGCCAGAAACGGGAAGATGAACAGGGTGATCGCGGCGCCCATGCCGAGGTCGCCCGCGTTGATGCCGATGTTGTAGGCGTAGGTCCCGAAGACGTGGGTGGTGTTGTAGGGTCCGCCCTGGGTGAGCAGCCAGACCGCCGAGAAGTCGGTGAACGAGAACACCACCGAGTAGAGCAGGCCGACCAGGAGGATCGGGCGCACGATCGGCACGATCACATAATGGAACCGGCGGAGGGGACCGGCCCCGTCGATCTTGGCCGCCTCGATGACCTCCTGGGGCACCGCGGTCAGCCCGGCCAGCAGGATGACCGCCGAGAACGGGAAGCCGCGCCACACGTTCATGATGATGACCGACCACATCGCGAGGCCGGGCTCGCCGAGCCACTGCCACGGGTAGTCGATGACGTGGGCGTGGATCAGCATCCAGTTGATGACGCTGTAGAGCGAGTCGAACATCCACTTCCAGGCCAGAGAGGAGAGCGCGATCGGGATGACGAACGGGATCAGGATGATCCCCTGCACCACGCGCTTGCCCTTGAAGGACCGGTTCAGCGCGAAGGCCAGCGGCAGTCCGATCACGAGCCGGATCAGCTCGGAGCCCAGGGTGAAGACGAATGAATTGCGCACCGTCTGCCAGAAGGTCGGGTCGGCGAACAGACGCGTGTAGTTCTGAAGCCCGACGAAGTGGCTCTCGGGCGAGCCCACGCGGGCGCTCGAGACCGAGAGGTAGAGCGACATGAAGAACGGGTAGGCGATGAAGAAGGCGAGGTAGAGGAAGGCGGGCGCGATCCAGAGGAAGCCCTGGAAGGACTCGTGGTGGCTCCACCCGCCCGAGGTGGCGGCGGGCACGGTGGAAACGGCGGCCCGGCGGGCGCCGACCAGCTCCTTGCTGCCGCCGTTGCTCACCGTGAAGCCTCCTCCGACCGGCCGGGCCAGGCCGCTGACGCACTGCGGCTCCTATTCTGTTGCACGATCCCGTGTCTCTCCTTCGAGATGGATCGGTGAGGAAGCGAGCGGCATCGATGCGAGGTTGACGGGTTATACCACTGGCTCCCGAGGAGTGTCAACCTCGCGGACCGTCGTTTTCTGATAGGGTATCGCGGTGATCATCCTCGGCGTGATCCCCGCGCGCCTGCATTCTTCACGGCTGGCGCGCAAGGTCCTGCGGGAGATCCGCGGCGTCCCCATGGTGGTCCACGTCTTCCGGCAGGCTCGCACCTCCTCCGTGCTCTCCGACGTGCTGGTGGCCACCGACAGCGAGGAAGTCGTGGAGACCTGCCACGCCCACCACGTGCCCGCGGTCATGACCCGGGCCGACCACGCTTCGGGCACCGACCGGCTGTGGGAGGTCTCGCGAGCCCGGAGCGCCGACGTCTATGTCAACATCCAGGGCGATGAGCCCCTGATCACCGCCGCCCACATCGAGTGCCTGGTCCGGCCCTTCCTGGCCGAGCCGGAAGTCCAGGTGACCACGCTCAAGATCCGGGCCACCGCGGCGGAGGTGCCGTCGCGCACCGCCAACAAGGTGGTCACCAACGTGCACGGCGACGCGCTCTACTTCTCGCGCCTGCCGATCCCTTTCGACCGGGACGGGCGCAACGACGTCGTCTACTGGAAGCACATCGGCCTCTACGCCTATCGGCGCGCGGTTCTCGACACGTACCACACGCTGCCCCCGTCATCGCTCGAGCGCGCGGAGCAGCTCGAGCAGCTTCGCCTGCTGGAGGCCGGCATTCCCATCCGGGTCCTCGAGACCGACCAGCCCACGATCGGAGTGGACACCGAGGAGGACCTCCGGGCCGTCGAGGCCCTGTTGTCGGCACGCGGCCGGTGACCAATCGCTGGGGCGTCCTGGCCCTCATCATGGCCGCGCAGACGATGGCCAATGTGGGCCCGCTCGGCATCCCGTCGATCGCCCCGCTGATCCGGGAGAGCCTCGGGCTATCCGTGACGCAGGCCGGCTCCTTCCTCTCGGCCTATTACATCGGGCCGGTCCTGATGTCGCTGCCCGCCGGGTGGCTGGCGGACCGGTGGGGCGTGCGCGGGGCGATGATCCTGGGTCAGGCCTTGATCGCGGTCGGTCTCGGCGCGGTCGCGGTGGCGCCCTCCTTCTCCTTCATCGTCGCCATCCTGGTGGTGGCCGGCGCCGGCTACGGCGTGCTGAACCCCACCACCACCAAGGCGGGCATGGCCTGGTTCCCGCCGCGGCAGCGGGCAACCGTGGTCGGCCTCAAACAGGTCGGCCTGCCGTTCGGCGGCGCGCTGGGCGCCCTGATCATGCCTCCGGTGGCGCTCGCCTTCGGATGGCGGGCCGCGGTCGGGTGCTCGGCCGCGGCGGTCGGGGCGCTCGCCATCCTGACCTGGGCGCTCTACCGGGACCTGCCCGAGCCCGAGACGAAAGGGCCTGCCCCGGCGCGTCCCCGCTTCTGGGCCGTGATGGCCAACCGCGACCTGTGGCTGGTGGGCGTGAGCACCCTCATCTTCGCGGGCGTGCAGACGGTGTTCCTGGCGTTCCTCGTCCTCTACCTCCGCGACGTCGTGCACATCGCCCTCGTGGTGGCCGCCAAGTACCTGGTGACCGCTCAAGTCAGCGGCGCGATCGGGCGCATCGGGTTCGGGCTGCTCTCCGACCGCCTCTTCGGCGGCCGCCGCCGCATCGTGCTGGCCATCGCGGGCCTGGGGTCGATCGGCTGCGCCCTCGCCCTCTCGGCGACTGCGCCGGGGACGGGGCCCTGGCTGCTCGCGCCGCTCGCGGTCGGCATCGGCTTCTTCGGCGTCGGCTGGAACGGCGTGCAGCACACCCTGATGGCCGAGCTGGCCGGGCCGCGCGCGGCCGGTACCGCGGTGGGCCTCGGCCTCGCGATCTCCTCGGTGGGCGTCGCGGTATGTCCGCCGGTCTTCGGGCTGGTGGTGGAGCGCCTGGGCGGCTTCGGCGCGGGGTGGGTCACGCTGGCCGTCGGGACGGTGCTCGCCCTCGCGCTGCTCGTCCCAGTGCGCGAGCGGGTCCTGGCTCCCACCTCGTGACCGGGTAACCGTCCGGCCGGCGCCTGGTCGCCCGGCCGAGCCTCCGCGAGGGGGGCTGACCGGGGCCGTTTCCCCGGTTTCCCGTTGACAGGCCCATGGTTCTTTGTTAAGAATCGGCCACCATTTAGGGCCTATCTCACCACTCGACTCGCATCCCAGTGACGACGTTCTCGAGGTCCCAGCCTCGCGGCCGGGGCTCCTACCCCGATGGGGAAAGCACGCGCGGCGCAGCCGCCACGGAACGACAGCCCGGTACCGCCGGTTGACCCGGTCAAGGAGGACCACGCGCCCATGAAGAATCCGGACATCAAGGACACCGCGCTTTCGCCGCTCGACCGCCGCACGTTCATCAAGACCGCGGGTACGGCCGCGGCCGCGATGGGGGGCATCGAGGGCATCCTCGCGGCGCGCCGCGCGCCCGCTTTCGCGCAGGGGACCAAGCTCCACTGGGTCCGCTGGGTGGACTTCATCCCCGAGTCCGACGTGGAGCTGAAGCGGCAGATGCCGGAGGCGTCCAAGGCGCTCGGAGCGGAGGTGACGCTCGAGACCATCAACGCCAACGACCTGCAGCCGCGCATCACCGCGGCCATCCAGTCCGGCGCGGGCGCCGACATCTTCAACTTCCAGTACAACTGGGCCCACCTCTATCAGAATGCGGTCGTGGATGTGAGCGATGTGGCGGGCGACATCGGAAAGGCCGAAGGCGGCTTCTACGAGATCTATCCGCCCTCCTGCCAGGTCGGCGGCAAGTGGCTCGCGGTTCCCCACTCGATCGTCGGCAACGCGGTGTCCTACCGGAAGTCGTGGCTCAAGGAGGCGGGCGCCAGCCAGTATCCCAAGACCTGGGAGGAGGCCCACAAGCTCTTCACCGGGCTCAAGAAGAAGGGCAAGCCCTACGGGCAGACCCTCGGTCACACCTTCGGCGACGCCCCCACCTTCACCTACACCATGCTGTGGGCCTTCGGGGGAGCCGAGACTGACAAGAGCGGCAAGAAGGTCGTCCTCGACAGCAAGGGAGCGCTCGATTCGGTCAAGTTCATGCAGAGCTTCTGGAAGGACTGCTGCGACGAGGGCGGCCTCGCCTGGGACGACACCAACAACAACCGGGCCTTCCACGCCGGTGAGATCTCGGCCACCCTCAACGGGGCGAGCATCTACATCGTGGCCAAGCGGCAGAAGGACAAGATCAAGGACGACAAGGGGGAGCCCCTGTTCCAGGACATCGACCACGCTCCTCTGCCGGCCGGCCCGGCGGGCGCGTACCTCCTCTTCCTCAATCAGTCCAATGCGATCATGAAGTACTCGAAGAACCCCAAGCTGGCCAAGGACCTCCTGCGCTGGGTCCACAAGAAGGAGAATTACGGGAAGTGGTTCACCAGCCAGGAAGGCTACAGCGTGGGCGGCAGCAAGGCGTGGGAGAACGAGCCCATGTGGGGCAAGCTCGACGAGCCCCTCAAGATGTTCCGGACCGCCGCACGAAACACGCGCCTGTTCGGGTTCGCCGGCCCGTCCACCGCGAAGGCCACGGAGGCCTTCACCAAGTACATCGTCACCGACATGTATGCCAAGGCCGTTCAGGGCATGAAGGCCGAGGACGCGGTCAAGTGGGCGGACGGCGAGCTCAAGAAGATCTACGAGGCCTGATCGGAAGGGCCCCATCGACGGGTCCAAGGAGGGGTCGATGACGACTCCGGATCACGAGACGAGCACCGTCGCAACACCCAAGCACGCGGGCGTCAGCCGCCGCACGTTCCTGGCCGGATCCGCCGCCGCGGGCATCGCGGTGGCGGGCCTGGAGGGCATCCTGGCCGCGCGGCGCGCCCCGGCCTACGCCCAGGGCACGCGCCTCAACATCGTTCGCTGGGTGGACTTCATCCCCGCGTGCGACGTGGAGCTCAAGCGCCAGGCGGTTGACGCGAGCAAGGCGCTCGGGGCCGAGGTGGTGTTCGAGTTCATCAACGCCAACGACCTGCAGGCGCGGATCACCGCGGCCATGCAGTCGGGCGCGGGTCCGGACATCATCCAGATGCTCCACAACTGGCCGCACCTCTACGCGAACGGGCTCGTCGACGTGAGCGATCTCGTCGCGTGGCAGGTGAAGGAGCAGGGCGCGCTCTACCCCCTGTCCGAGGCCAACGTCAAGGTGGGCGGCAAGTTCCTGGCTCTGCCGCACGGCATCGTTCCCGGCCTCATCGCCTACCGGAAGTCGTGGTTCGACGAGATCGGAGCCACCACGTTCCCCAAGACCTACGAGGAGCTGCGCCAGGTTTCCGCGAAGCTCAAGAAGAAGGGCAAGCCCTACGGCCAGACCCTCGGCCACACCTTTGGCGACGCCCCGGGCTGGGCGTACCCCCTGATGTGGAACTACGGCGGGATGGAGGTCGACAAGAGCGGCAAGACCGCGATCGACAGCAAGGGGACGGTGGACGCGGTGAAGTTCATGACCGCGTTCTGGAAGGACGGCTGCGACGAGGGCGGCCTGGCCTGGGACGACACCAATAACAACCGCGCCTTCCTGGCCGGCGAGATCTGCGCCACGCTGAACGGGGCCTCGATCTACATCGCGGCCAAGCGTGGGCAGGACAAGATCAAGGACGAGAAGGGCGAGCCGATGGTGCGTGACATCCAGCACGCGCGGCTGCCCGCGGGTCCCGCCGCCTCGTCGAGCTACCAGGCCTCGTTCCACCACGGGGTCATGAAGTACGGGAAGAACCAGAAGCTGGCCAAGGACTTCCTCCAGTGGCTCCACGGCAAGGAGCAGTTCGGGAAGTGGTTCCAGGTGGCTGAAGGCTTCTCGATCGGTTCGACCAAGTTCTGGGAGCAGCATCCGCTCTGGAGCACGATCGACGAGCCGATGAAGGGCTTCCGCACCGCCGCCGACAACTCCCGGGTCTTCGGGTACGCGGGGGCGCCGTCGGCGAAGGCCACCGAGGTCTACTCGAAGTACGTCATCGTGGATATGTTCGCCAAGGGCGTCCAGGGCACGAAGCCGGAGGACGCCGCCAAGTGGGCGGCCGAGGAGCTCAAGAAGATCTACGGATGAGGATTGCATGAAGAAATCCATCGCGGGAGGATCGGGGAGCGCGGCCGGGCTCGAGGCCGTGCTGTCCCATCCGGGCACCTCCCGGCCCAGCGGGCTGACGCGCTTCCTCGAGAGCGAGCGGCTGCTCGCCGGGATCCTGCTCGCCCCCACCGTGGTGCTGCTCGGCATGTTCATCGCCTACCCGTTCGTGATGGGGGTGTGGCTCTCCCTCAGCAGCGTGAGCGTGGGGAATCCGGGCGAGTTCGTCGGGCTCAAGAACTTCATCAAGGCGTGGAACGACTCGATCTTCCGGACCGCCTTCTACAACACGTTCTTCTACACGTTCTGGGCGACGATCTTCAAGCTCGCGCTCGGGATGTGGCTGGCCCTCCTGCTGAACCGCCACTTCCGGGGCCAGCGCATCGTGCGCGCGGCGATGCTGCTGCCGTTCATCGTGCCCACCGTCCTCTCGACCTTCGCGTGGCGCTGGATGTTCGATCCCACCTTCAGCGTGCTGAACTGGCTGCTCTACCAGACCGGCTTCATCACCACCAAGCTGCCGTTCCTCTCCGACGGCACCTACGGCATGTGGTGCGCGATCGTGGTGAACACCTGGCGCGGCATGCCGTTCTTCGCGATCTCGCTGCTCGCCGGGCTCCAGACCATCAGCCCCGATCTCCAGGAGGCCGCCTCGCTCGACGGGGCCAACGGCTGGCACCGCTTCTGGCACGTGACCTGGCCCCTGCTCAAGCCGGTGACCCTGGTGGTGGTGGTCTTCTCGATCATCCAGACCTTCTCCGACTTCCAGCTCATCTACGTGCTGACCGGCGGCGGCCCCGCCAACGCCACCCACCTGCTCGCCACCTACGCCTACCAGATCGGCGTGGCCACCGGCCTGCTCGGCGAGGGCGCCGCGATCTCGCTCTTCATGCTGCCCGTCCTGTTCATCGTGGTCTGGCTCCAGCTCCGCTACCTGCGCCGCCTGGAAGGCGCCTAGGCTAGCCATGCATTCTGCGACGCCGGGAATCGGGCTGACGAGGATCGAGCCGGTAGAGACCGAGCCGGCGGAGACCGACCTGGAGGGGACCGAGCCGGCGGGAATCGACCTGGTGGGAATCGAGCTGGTGGGGGGGCTTGGGGGAGGAGCGGCAGCATGCGCTCCCCCCCAATTAGAACAATGGTTATAGAGCGCAAGTGGAAGCGCTGGGTGTACTTCTACATCCCGATGACGATCTTCGTGATCGGCACGCTGTTCCCGTTCTACTGGATGCTGATCACCTCGATCCGACCGGACGCCGAGCTCTACCGCTCGTGGCGGGCGGTGAACAACGCGCCCTTCTGGACGACGCACCCGACGATCGAGCACTTCCGCGACTTGATGGCCAAGACCACGTTCCCGAAGTGGTTGTGGAACACGTTCTTCATCGCCTGCATATCCACCGGAATCTCGCTGTTTTGCGGGCTCCTCGCCGGCTACGCGCTCGGACGGCTCAAGTTCCCGATGGCGGGCACGCTGGGCACCAGCATCTTCGTCACCTACCTGGTGCCTCCGACCCTGCTCTTCATCCCGCTCGCCAACATCATCCGCACGTTCCAGCTCGGCGACACCCCGTGGGCGCTGATCCTCACCTACCCCACCTTCCTGATCCCGTTCTGCACCTGGCTCCTGATGGGCTACTTCAAGACCATTCCCAAGGAGCTCGAGGAGTGCGCGCGGATCGACGGCGCCACCCGCTTCGGAGCCATGGTGCGCATCATCTTCCCGATCGCGGTGCCCGGCATCCTGTCCGCGGGCATCTTCGCGTTCACCCTGTCCTGGAACGAGTTCATCTACGCGCTGGTCTTCCTCTCCTCGCCGGAGAAGAAGACGGTCCCGGTGGGCGTCGTCTCCGAGCTGATCCGGGGCGACATCTACTTCTGGGGACAGCTCATGGCGGGCGCGCTGCTGGGGTCGATCCCGGTGGCGATCGTCTATTCGTTCTTCGTGGAGTACTACGTCACCGGCCTCACGGGCTCCGTGAAGGGGTGACGACAGAGCCCGGGGCACCCGACCCCGGGGAACCTATTTGAGGGAGAGTGACCAATGGCACAGGTAGTCCTCAAGGACCTCAACAAGAAGTACGACGAGGTGCACGCCGTCAAGGACGTGAACCTCACGATCCGCGACAAGGAGTTCATGGTCTTCGTCGGGCCCTCGGGCTGCGGCAAGACCACGACCCTCCGCATGGTCGCGGGTCTCGAGGAGATCACCGCCGGGGAGATCTCGATCGGCGACCGGGTCGTCAACGACCTGCCGCCCAAGGATCGGGACATCGCGAT
>Ga0099791_10000344_pt1 | contig 16706 bp, 15 predicted proteins | sample Rivendell_Oct201_7_FD_77318 | JGI IMG/M metagenome (GOLD analysis project Ga0099791, IMG submission 77318) | Vadose zone soil and rhizosphere microbial communities from the Eel River Critical Zone Observatory, Northern California to study diel... | ecosystem: Environmental > Terrestrial > Soil... | reverse complement strand
CGGCGACGGCTCCGGTGAGTAATCTTTTCGTCCGATTCATTTGGGTCCTCCATGAGGGCACGCAGCACCAGACGTGCCAGAAGTGAAAGGGCGCGCAAATAGGAGATTCCTTGCGCCGCCCGGACCGTCCGACGTCGGGACCGGGGAATTCCTGCACGGTAAGGCGTACCGGTCCGCTGGAACGCGGCTCGTGTCACCCGATTGACGGATGGGGACCGGAGCCCGCGACGGGGATCCCCGCGCCGGTTAAGGCTCCGTGTCCGCCGCGAACTCGACCAGCCGGCACAGGGCGTTTACCAGCTGCATCTCCTCGATGGACTGACACCGGGCTTCCAGCAGACGCGGGGAGCAGACCAACACCGCGAGGCACTGCGCGCGGGAGATCGCGACGTTGAGACGGTTCCGGGAGAAAAGGAAGGAGAGGCTGCGTGGCACGTCCTCTCCGCTGGAGGTCGCCATGGAGAAGAAGACGATGGGCGCCTCCTGGCCCTGGAACTTGTCGACGGTGCCCACCCGGACGCCGGTCGGCAGGCCGGCGCGGAGCCGGAGCACTTGGGCGTTGTAGGGTGCGACGACCATGAAGTCGTCGTCGCCCAGCGGGCGGGTGGCGCCGTCGGCGTCGGTGAAGGTGCCTCCGCGCATGCCCGCGATCATCGTGGCGACCCGGACGACCTCCTCGTCGGAATGGGAGCGGTTGCCTTCGTGCTCGACCGGGGCGAACCGGATGCCGGTGCCGAAGGACGTCGTCCGGCGCGCCGCCGAGTCGTCCGAGTGCAGGCGCCCCGCGTAGACGATCTCCGAGATGAAGGCCGAGACGGCGGGATGCATGCGGAAGCTCTGCTCGAGGAACACGCCGCGATCTTCCGGGATCGTCGGGGCGTCTCCCAGGAGGTGCTCCAGGACGGAGGCGCCGGTGCCCGTCGGGTGGACGCCCTGCGAGACCTGCGCGAGCTGGAGCGGATCGCCCAGGAGGATCAGGTTGCGGGCGGCCGTGCCCATCGCCAGGGTGTCCGCGAGCGAGACCTGCCCGGCCTCATCGATCACCAGGTCGTCCAGCCGGCGGTCGAGGCCGGGGCGGGAGAAGAGCCAGGCCGTCCCGGCGAGCAGCTGAACGTCGGGGCCGGCCTTCTCGAACCGGTCGTTGTCGGGATCGCTCTGGATGAACTCCCCGTGGTACTCGGACTCCGGGTTGCCGGCGGATGCCTTCTTGAGCCCCTCGAAGCGCAGCCCGGTCGCGCGCGCCACCTTCTCGATCTCGGCGAGCAGGTTGTGGATGGCCTTGTGGCTCTGCGCGGCGATGCCGATGCGCCGGCCGTGGGCGAGCAGGTGCACGACGATCCGGGCTCCGGTCCACGTCTTGCCGGTGCCGGGAGGCCCCTGGAGAAACAGGTAGCTCGCGTCGAGGCCGAGGGCCAGCGCCTGCATCGCCGCGAGGTCGGTGGTCTGGATCCTCGCGCCGGGGGCCAGGCCGCGGATGCGCGGGTGCTCGCGGGCGAGGATGGCTCGGAGCGCCGGATAGCGACCATCGCCGGCGCGCATCGAGTCGGCGAGGCGCAGCACCGCCGCGCGCTGGGTCCGGTCCTCGAGGGGGCCGCCCGCGACGATCGCCTCCGGGAGCGGGCGCGAGCCGAACTTCGGCCCCCGCAGGAGCCGGAGCCGTCCCACCGCGCCACTCGTGTCGTCGATCTCGACGATGTCGCCCGCACTCCTCCCGGTGGCCGGGTCCTGGACCGTGAGGCCGGCGCGGAGCTTGTGGTCCTGGATCGGGAAGATGAGGGTGTGGACGAGGGATTTCCTGCGTGCCTCGGGCGGCGTGCCGCGATCGACGTCGAGGTAGGCGATCGCCTCCGTGTCCTCCAGCAGCTCCTCCGGCGACTTGGCGAGACGATCGAAGTACGCCCACCACGCGGGCCGGGCCTCGCGCCGGTGGTATTCGAGCAGCTCGCCCGCGAGCCAGCGCGGTGTCCCGGGCTCCGCGCCGTCGATGAGCTCCTGACGGAGCAGGTGTCGCGCGTCCTGCGCCTCGGTGGCCTCGGGTGAGAGCGCGTGGGCCTCCGGCGCCTCCGGCCAGGGCAGGTCGGGCGGGCGGACCCGATGGAGCCATTCGAGCAGGCCCAGCGTGGAGCGACAGTCTTCTAGGTTGTAGGCCGCGATCTCGTCGAGCAGCGTCGGGGCGCGCCGGTCGAGCCAGCGCTCGTAGTGCAGGATGGCCTGCGTGCCCGACTGCACGGCGCCGCCCCGGCTGAAGCCGAAGAGCGCCTCGACGTCCTTGAGCGAGTAGCTGGGCACTCCCGCCCGGAGGGCCCGGCGGACGATCGTGTGCAGGTCGACGAAGACCTGGCGCCGGAGGAGGTCGTCCACCTGGGCCTCTCGCGTGGAGTGCTCGGCCATGAGCCGCTTGAGCGTGCTCGGCTCCGAGCCGGTGAAGTGATAGACGTGCATGTCGGGATACCGCTCGAGCTGCGCGTGGACCAGGTCCACCAGGCCCTCGAACGCCCGCCGCTCGCCGTCGCGATCGTGGGCCCAGAACGGCTGGTACCGAGGCTCGGCGCCGTCGAGCAGGAGCACGCCGAAGAGGTACTCGAGCCCGCGTGCGGGCTCGAAGAACGGGTGACCCTCGAGATCGAAGACGACGTCACCGGGTGATCGCGGGGGCAGGGAGGCGAAGCCGCGCCCCGGCTCGACGTCGAGCGCCCGCCATTCGAGCGTGCCCGAGCGCTGCCGGATCAGCTGCAGCCCCGCCTGCTCGCGCAGGCCTTCGAAGGTCGACGCCGCGATCCGGGGGATCGCAGTTTCGGGGTGCGTCTCGGCCAGCGCGGTCAGGGTGTTGATTCCCCCGACGAAGAGCCGTTTCACCTGGCTCCGCTGGATGCCGGCCACGCGAACGACGTGGTCCTCCCGCTCCAGCTGGTCCGCGCAGAGCCCCCGGAAGTCGCAGAACGAGCAGTGGTGGCAAGGGTAGGGGCCGGTGGCGGCACGGGCGGCCACCGCGGTCCCGAAGCGCTGGCGCACCCGCCGGAAGTAGGCGGTCACGTCGGCGAGGCGGATGGGGACGCGCTCGCGGGTCCCGAGGACGACGTACGCGAGGTCGGGCGCGAGCCGCTGGGTCTGTTCGAGCGCCTGGCTGTAGAAGGAGAGCTGGAGCGCGTGCTCCGGGCGCGGATGCCGCGCCAGCTTCGTGTCCAGCACCTGGTAGCTCCACGCGCCGAGCGCCGAGGGCCGGTCGATCCGCTCCAGGAAGTCCGCGATCCCCCGCCAGCCGTCCGAGAAGAACACGGCCTGGTAGACGTAGTCCGCGCCCCCCCGCATCGCCTCCGCGGTGCGGCGCGTGCCGGCCTCGAAGTCGCGCCGGGCGTTCAGACGCACCTCGACGACGGTGCGGCCCGCATCGTGGAGTGTCGCGAGGAACGCCCGTTCGTGCTCCTGGCCCTTGCGCCGGAGGAGCTCGGCATAGGCGTTCTCGTAGCTCGGCCGCCGGCCTTCTCGCAGGGCCACCGCCAGCTCCAGCTGGGTCAGGTGCTCGCAGGCCAGGAAGCTGCCCAGGTCCGACGGTGAGAAGAGGAACTGGTCGTTCAGATGCTGCATGGTATTGCCGGGCATTGTAACCGCGAGTCGGCTAGCGGGTCCTCGGGACGCGACGGTTCCATCGCCCCGCGTAGACGACCAGGCCGCCGGTGAGCACGACGAGCCCGACGAGCGCCAGCCAGCGCTCGACGCGGTGCACGTCGGCCAGGATGGCGCCGATCTGCTGCGTGAAGAAGTAGGCGAGTCCAAAGACGAGCGGGACGCTCACCGCCGCCGCGGCCGCGTCGGCCAGGATGAACTTCCAGAACGGCACCCGCGCGATGCCCGCGGTCAGGAACGCCGCCGCGCGCAGCCCGGTCACGTGGCGCGCCATCGCCACCGTCTTCATGGCGTGCTCGCGGTACGCGGCCTTCAGCCACTTCGCGCGCGGCGGGGTCAGCACCCGGCGCACCACGCGCCAGCCCAGCACGCGCTCCCCCCAGCGCCGGCCGACCCAGTAGAGGACCATGTCGCCGGACAGCACTCCGAGCACGCAGACCGGCAGCGCCAGCCACCACCAGGCGAGCCCCTCGTGGCTCAGGATGCCGGCGGCGACGATCGGCATCTCCTCGGGGATCGGCACGCCCAGGCTGCCGAGCAGCAGGGCGGCCAGGATGCCGAGATACGTGAAGCGCTGGAGCAGCTCCTGGAGGATGGCCATGGCTCCGGCATCCGCGGGAGCTAGGTCCCCGCTGGACCGACCTCCACGTAGAGCTCGACCTCGTGGCCGTCGGGATCGCGCACGCAGAAGCACGGCGTGCGGGCGCCCTCCTGGTCCCCGAACGGCACCAGGCCGCGCGTCAGGCACTCGTCCCGGGCCGACTGGAGAGCCTCGCGGGAGCGGCCGATGCAGAACGCGATGTGGTAGAGGCCCGGTGCGCCCTTCGGCGGGATCCCGCCGCCGCTGCGGGCGACCTCCAGTGACACGTCATGGTGGTGAGCGCCCGCGGAGAGGAAGGCCATGCGGCCGCCTTTGCCCCGTCCGGTCTCCCGCAGGCCGAGCAGGTCGCGGTAGAACCCGACCGAAGCGTCGAGGTCGCGGACGAAGATGGAGACGTGGCCCAGCTCGGTCACCCGCATGACGTGTCCCACCAGTATAAGCACCGCCACGGCGGAGCCCCGCCCTAGAATGGTCACGACCCACCCTCGTGGCTGGAGGCCGGGAATGACGCGGTGGCCGGGAATTCCGGCGGTCGGCTTGCTTCTCGCGGGAACCCTGTGCCTCGCGTCGGGCCCGGCCGCCCTCGCGCCGTCCGTGGGTGCCGCCGTCCTGCGCGGCGACTGCCAGGATCGCCTCGCCGAGTACTTGAAGAAGCCCAACCCCGGCTACTTCTTCTACGTCGAGGCCCCCGGCTCGAGGAAGTACGCGTGCGACGGGAGCGTCGAGGAGCGGGGCGAGTTCGACCGCTACCCCGGGTCGGCCCAGCGCGCGTTCACCGCGTGCCAGAACGCGGCCGACGACGGCGGCATCAAGGCGCGGTGCGAGGCGATCGCGCGCGGAGCCGCGATCGTGGCCCGGTCGTACGCCGAGGCGCAGGCGCGAGACGATGCGGCCGGCCTGGTCCGGGACGCGATGCGCTGCGGCCAGCTGCCGCTCGGCCGGTGGTTCTGGGTCGAGCGCGCGTTCTGCGATATGCCGTGGCGCGGCACCGCGGCCGCCAAGGGGGTGGTGATCTGGAACCACGGCATTCACGGGACGGTGGCGCAGCACGCGGCGCCCGTGCCGCCGGTCCTCCGGCTCTTGCAGGCGCGCGGCTGGGACGTGGTGAAGATCGCGCGCAACAATCTCGGGGAGACCACCGGCGAGCAATCCCTCTCCCGGGCCGTCCGGCGGACCCAGGAGGAGATCGCGGCGCGCCGCCGCGAGGGATACGGCAAGGTCATCCTGGCCGGGCAGTCCTTCGGCGGCTACATCACGCTGGACACGGCGGAATCCTCCAAGGATGTCTACGGCGTCGTCGCGATGGCTCCGGGCATCCGGTTCGGCGGCACGGGTAACCTCGATGCGTCGGTGACGGAGCGGACGCTGGGCGCCCTCACCGTCGATCGCCTGGCGCTCGTGTTTCCGCGCCACGACACGCTCTTCGGGAGCCAGGAGCGCGGGCCCGGCGCGGCCAGGGTCCTGGCGCGCCGCGACGGCTCCTTCCTGCTGCTCGACGAGACGTACGACATCGTCGACCACGGCGGGGGGACGACCGGCAAGTTCGCGGTGCGGTACGGGCCGTGCCTCGTTCGCTACCTGACGAGCCCCGAGGTGGGGAAGGGCGCCGTGCCCTGCCCCGAGGGCGCGGCCGAGCAGCGCCGCGCGGCCGAGGAGCTGCTGCCCCGGCTCCCCGGCACGGTGAAGCTCGCGCCGGCGTCCGACCGCGCGGCCGAGGAGGGGGGCGTGCTTCTCGGCACGCAGTGGTACGGCATCCTGGAGCCGACCGCGGAGGTCGTGTCCTTCGCCATCGTGGACGTGGACGGCGTGGGCCGGCGCGCGATGTTCGGCGTCGCCTCGGGCGCGCGGCGCGGTGGGCTCTACCCGCTCTCCACCGGAGAGCCGGGCGTGACGTTCCGCGTGGCGGACCGGGCGATCGTCACCGTGAAGGGGACGACGCTCACCTGGACTGCGCCGGGCGGCCGGGCCTCGCACGCGGCGAGGCTCCATCCGCTGACCGAGCCCTAGACCAGCGCGCCGGCGGCGGCGCGCCGCCCGCCGTCGCCTTGACAGGGCCGAGCGGGCCAAGCAGTATCCGGGCGTGAGCGGTCCGGCCCTGATCCACGTCGTCGTCAGCGGGCTCGCGACGGGCTGCATCTACGCGCTGGTCGCGCTCAGCCTCGTGATCGTCTACAACGCCACCCGCACCGTGAACTTCGCCCAGGGGGAGATGCTCATGGTCTCGGCGTTCGTGGCGTGGTCCGCGCAGCACACCGCCGGCCTCCCGCTGCTGGCCGCGGTGGCCTGCGGGGTGGCGGCGGGCGGGCTCCTCGCATTCCTGGTGGAGCGCGCGATCGTCCGGCGCGCCCTCTCGGCCACCCACTGGGACGTGCTGATCATCACGCTCGGGCTCTCGCTCGCGCTGCGGGCCGCGGCCGGCATCGTGTGGACGAACGAGGAGCTGCCGTTCCCCGCGCTGTTCTCGAACCAGCCCGTCGCGATCGGCCCGGTGCGCGTCGCGCCGGTGTCCCTGGGCGTCATCGGCGCCTCGCTGATCCTGATGCTGGCCCTCGTCGCGCTCTTCCGCGCCACCCGCTTCGGCCGGGCCATGCGCGCGGTCGCGCAGAACCAGACCGCGGCGCGGCTCATGGGCATCAGCGTGGAGCGGGTGTACTCGGGCGCGTGGGTGCTCGCGGCGGTGGTGGGCGGGGTGGCCGGCGTGCTCATCGCCCCGGTGACGTTCCTCTCGACCAAGATGGGGCTGATCGCGATCAACGGCTTCACCGCCGCGGTGCTGGGCGGCTTCGGCTCGCTGCCCGGCGCGGTGGCGGGCGGCATGCTCCTCGGGGTGATCGAGAACCTGGCCCCGCTCTACCTGCCGACCGGCATCCGCTACTCGGTGCCCTTCCTCGTGATGATCGCCATCCTGGTCGCGCGCCCGCGCGGCCTCTTCGGCTCGCTCGAGCGGCGGAAGGTCTAGTGCGCGTCGCGGCGTGGGCGCTGGGCGGGATGGCCGCGCTCGGGTGGCCGCTCGTGGCGCCGCGGTACTTCGTGTTCCTGGCCACCCTGGTGGCGGTGAACGCGGTCGTCGCGATCGGGCTCAACCTCCTCTCGGGCTACACCAACCAGCTCTCGTTCGGTCACGCGGGCTTCCTCGCCATCGGGGCCTACACCGCCGCGCTCCTCACCCTGCGGGCGCCCGCGCTGCCGGTGCCCCTGACCCTGCTCGCGGCCGGGCTCGTCACCGCCCTCGTCGGCCTGGCGCTCGGCATCCCGTGCCTCCGGCTCGACGGCCTCTACCTGGCCATGGCCACGCTCGCCTTCGGCTTCGTGGTCACGGAGGCGATCACGAATCTGGACTGGCTCACCCGCGGCAACGACGGCCTGCGCGTGCCGCTCGCGCATCTCGGCCCGTGGGCGCTCGACACCGACCGCTCGCGCTACTACCTGGCCCTCGCGGTGGCCGCGGCGATGATCCTGGCCGCGCTCAACGTGGCGGCCACCCGCACCGGCCGCGCCTTCCTCGCCATCCGCGCCAGCGAGATCGCGGCCCAGGCGAGCGGGATCAACGCGGCCGCGTACAAGACGGTGGCCTTCGTGCTGTCAGCCTTCTACACCGGGGTGGCGGGCGGGCTCTTCGCCTTCGTGGTGGGCTTCCTCTCCCCGGACGCGTTCGACGTGTTCCTCTCGGTGGACTTCCTGGTGATGATCATCCTGGGCGGGCTCGGCTCCGTCTGGGGTGGGGTGGCGGGCGCGGCGATCGTCACCGTGCTCAACGACTCGCTGGCCGGGTTCCAGGCCTACCGGCCGCTCATCTTCGGCGCGATCATGATCGCGTGCATGCTGTTCGCACCCGGCGGTCTGGCCGCGATGACAAGGAGGCAGTCATGAGGCAACGCTACGCGGTGGTCGTGTTGGTGGCGGCGATGGTCGTGGCGATGCTCGCGGGCCTGGCGGGCCGGCCCGCGGTCGCGGCCGAGCCCGGCGTGACCGACAACGAGATCCTGCTCGGCGGCTCGAACTCCTTCTCGGGTCCGCTCGCCTTCACCGGCACCCAGCTCACCAAGGTCGGCGTCGATCTCTACTTCCGCGTGCTCAACGACGCGGGCGGGGTCCACGGACGCAAGATCCGCACCGTCTACTACGACGACGGTTACCGGCCGCAGGACGCGGTGGCCAACACGAAGAAGCTGGTGGAGCAGGACGGGATCTTCGCGGTGATCGCGCCCCAGGGCTCGCCGCCGGTGGTGGCCACGCTGGACTACCTCGAGCAGGGCAAGGTGCCGATGCTATTCCCGTTCCAGAGCTCGACCGCGACCCGGAACAAGAAGTACGTCTTCAGCGGGCTCGTGCTGAGCGACCGCCAGTCGCGGATGATGATCGACTACCTGGCCGGCCCGCGGAAGTTCAAGCGGTTCGCCGCCCTCTACCAGGACGACGAGTACGGCAAGTCGTTCCTGACCGCGTTCGAGGTCGATCTCGGCCGCCACAACCTCAAGCTGACCGCGACCGAGCCGGTGAAGCGCGGGGTCACCGACGTGAGCGCGCAGATCGCCAAGCTCCAGGCCGCGAAGCCCGAGGTCACCTTCCTGGTCCTGACTCCCGGTCCGGCCGCCCAGGCGCTCAAGGAGCGGCAGAAGATCGGCTGGAGCGATACCTTGATGGTCTCGACGGGCCCGCTGACCGACGAGACCTACCTGGGCCTGGCCGGCGATGCCTCCGACGGGGTGGAGGGGCTGGCGACCCTGCCCGATCCGCTGCGCGCCGATCAGCCGGGGGTGAAGCTCTACCGGGAGCAGCTGCAGAAGTACTTCCCGAAGAACGAGCCGAACCGCTACTCGCTCGCCGGCTACGTGGCCGGCATGCTCTTCGCCGAGGGCGCCAAGCGGGCGGGGCGCAATCTCACCCGCGACGGGCTCGTGACCGCGCTCGAGTCGCTCAAGGGCTTCGACACCGGGATCCTGCCGCCGGTCACGATCGGGGCCGACCACGACACCCAGAAGCAGGGATTCTGGGTCCGGGTGGAGAACGGGCGCTTCAAGCCGCTCTCGGACTGGCTGAAGTCGGAGCCGTGACGCGGCCGCCCGCGCCGCTGCTCGAGATCGAAGGGCTCTCGATCCGCTTCGGCGGGCTCGCCGCGCTGAGCGAGGTGGATCTGGCCGTCGGGGCGGGGGAGATCTTCGCGCTCATCGGCCCGAACGGGGCCGGGAAGACCACCGTGTTCAATGTCCTGACCGGACTCTACCGGGCGGCGAGCGGGCGCGTGCGCTTCGACGGCCACGATCTGCTGACCCGCGCCCCCCACGCGGTGGCGCGCCTCGGGGTGGCGCGGACCTTCCAGAACACGGAGGTGTTCCGCGGGCTCTCCGCGCTCGACAACGTGCTGATCGGCGCGCACGCGCGGCTGCGGGGGCACGTGATCGCGGCCGCGCTCGGGCTGCCCGGGGTGCGCCGGGAGGAGGCGCGCGCCCGCGATCGGGCGCGGGCGCTCCTGGCGCGGGTGGGGCTCGGCGATGTCGCGGGCCGCGACGCGGCGGGGCTGCCGCTCGGGCTCCAGAAGCGCGTGGAGCTGGCGCGGGCGCTGGCCCTCGAGCCGCGCCTGCTCCTGCTCGACGAGCCAGCGGGCGGGCTCAACCCCACCGAGACCCTGGAGCTGATGCGCCTGATCCGGAGCCTCCGCGACGACGACCGCCTGACGATCCTGCTCGTCGAGCACAACATGGAGCTGGTGATGGGCGTCTCCGACCGGGTGGCGGTGCTCCAGCACGGGCGACGGCTCGCCGAGGGGACGCCCGCCGAGGTGAGCCGGGATCCCACGGTGGTGGCGGCCTACCTGGGCACCGACCAATGAGCGTGCTGCTCGGGCTCGACGGCGTCTCGGTGGCCTACGGCAAGCGCCGCGCGCTGGACGGCGTGTCGCTCACCGTCGCGGCGGGCGAGATCGTGACCCTGCTCGGCGCCAACGGCAGCGGCAAGAGCACCACGCTGCGGGCGATCTCGGGACTGGTGCGCCCGAGCGCGGGCCGCGTCGTCTTCGACGGCCGCGACATCACCCGCGCGGCCCCCGACGCCATCGTCGCCGCCGGCGTCGGCCACGTGCCGGAGGGACGCGAGATCTTCCCCGAGTTCACGGTGCGCGAGAATCTCCTGGTGGGCGGCCACACCGCCCCGCGCGCCGCGGTGACGGAGGGAACCGAGCGCGCCTTCGCGCTCTTCCCGGTGCTCGGCCAGCGCGCGCGCCAGCTCGCGGGGACGCTGTCGGGGGGCGAGCAGCAGATGCTCGCGATCGCGCGGGCCCTGATGATCCGGCCGCGATTGCTGCTGCTCGACGAGCCGTCCCTGGGGCTGTCGCCGCGGCTGGCCCGCGAGATCTTCGACGTCATCGCCCGGCTCAACGCCGAGGGTACGACCATCCTGCTGGTCGAGCAGAACGCGCGGCGCGCCCTGGCCCTGGCCTCGCGCGCCTACGTGCTCGAGACCGGGCGCGTGGTGGTCAGCGGGCCGGCTCGCGAGCTGGCGGCCGACCCGCGCATCCGCGCCGCCTACCTGGGCCTCGCCGAGCCGGCCGCCCCTGGAGCCGGTCGGGTCTGAAGGCCCCGCCCGAAGGAGGAAGACATGCCGTTCGTCGCGTCGAATGGGCTCACCGAGGAGGGCACCAGCCGGACCATTTCAGTCGGGGGCCAAGCCGGGGACCAGGCCGGGAAGATGACGGTCCACTATCACGACGTGGGCGCGGGCGATCCGGTGCTGTTCCTGCACTCCTACGGCCCCGGCACCACCGCGTGGATCACGTTCCACAAGGCGATCGGCGCGCTCGCGCCGCACTTCCGCTGCATCCTCATGGACCTCCCGAACTTCAGCAAGACCGGCCCCATCGTCTACCGGGAAGGGGTGCACGCGGTCCAGGCGCGGACCGCGGTCGCGCTGCTGGACGCCCTCGGCATCGAGCGAGCGCACTGGGTCGGCAGCTCGCAGGGCGGCCAGTCGTCGATGGTGGCGGCCATCACGTACCCGCAGCGGGTGCGGAGGTTCGTGATGGGCGGCTCGCACATCGGCACCGGGGGCGACCGCTACCTGATGGCCAATCGCCCCTCCGAGGGCAGCCGGGCCACCCGCCAAGCCCTGGACGACCCGAGCCGCGAGAACATCCGGCGTTACCTGCGCGTGCACATCGACGACGAGAGCCTGGTGACCGACGAGCTGGTGGACTACATCCACCGCGCGCACACCTGGTCGCCCGAATTCATGGAGGCGCGCCGGCAGTCGGTCAGCACGCCGCACGACTACACCCCGGACCTGGCCTCCATCCAGGCGCCGGTGCTGCTGGTCCACGGGCGCTACGATCGCATGGTCGCCTTCGAGGTCAGCATCGCGATCCTGAACCACATCGCGGACTCGCGCCTGGTGCTGCTCAACAACTGCGGGCACTGGCCGCCCTTCGAGAAGCCGGCCGAGTGGGCCGCGCAGGTGCTGGCGTTCCTGCGGGGCTACTGAGGGCGAGGGTGTCGCCGGGCCGGCTGCTCTTCACCGCGGGGTACCTGCTCGTCTGGCCCGCGCTCGTGCTGTTCCTGGCTGGCGACTGGACCTGGCCCGAGGGCTGGATCTTCGGCGGGTGGTTCGTGGCGGTCGGCGCCAGCACCGTGGCGTGGCTGTCTCGCCGGGACCCGGGGCTGCTCGCCGAGCGCTACCGGCTGCCCGGCACCGGCGGACAGAGCCGTCGCGATCGGATCATCGTCTATGTCCTGACGGTGGGTTTCATCATCTGGATCGCGCTGATGCCGCTCGACGCGCGCCGCTTCCACTGGACCCCGCGGCTGCCCCTGGCCGTCGAGCTGGTCGGCGACGCGCTCCTGGCCCTGTCGTGGCTCCTCCTGTTTCGCTCGTTCGCCGGCAATACGTTCGGGTCGGCGCTGGTGCGCGTGCAGAGCGAGCGCGGCCACCGCGTGGTCTCGACCGGCGTGTACGGCTGGGTGCGCCACCCGATGTACCTCGGGGCCACCCTCATGTTCGTGGGCGGGCCGCTCGTCACCGGCGCGATCTCGGCGCTGGTCGTGGGCCTGGCGCTGGCGGTGCTGCTGGCGGTGCGCAGCCTGGACGAGGAGGCGCTGCTCGCGCGCGAGCTGCCCGGCTACGCCGAGTACCGGCGGCGAGTGCGCTACCGCCTCGTCCCGTTCGTGTGGTGACGCGCTATTGCCGCACGAGCGACAGGAGCATCATCAGGCCGGCCACGAGGAGGAGAAACAGCACGAGGCGCTGGAAGTTGTGATGGCTGAAGCGCCGGTAGACTCGCACCCCGGCCAGCGTGGGAATGATCGCGGTCGGGACGATCATGGCAAAAGCGGGCAACATCGCCGCCGTCACGGTGCCGTTCAGCAGATAGATCGTCAGGGTAAGAGAGTGCATGGCGAGGTTGAAAGCCTGAAACATCCCGCGTTGCGCGTCGCGGTCCCAGCCTCGCAGCAGGCACCAGAGGGTCGGGGCGGGGCCGGTGAGTCCCGCGAGTCCGCCCATCACTCCACCGACCGCGCCGACCACCCCGTCCAGCCAGCGCCCACCGTGCGTGAGCACCGGCAGGCTTCCGGCGCGCAGCATGATCGAGCAGTAGATGACGAGCAGCGTACCGACCCCGGCTCGAAAGACGTACAGGTCGACGTGGGGCAATAGCCAGGTTCCCAGCGGGACCCCGGCCACCCCTCCGATCAGAAACGGTATGGTGCGCCGCCAGACGAAGCCGCGGCGGACGGTGCCGATGGACAGGATCTGCCCGAACCACGAACCCCATACCACCAACGGCCCCGCGAGCTGCGGCTCGATCGTCCATGCCCACACGCTCACGGCTACCAGCCCAAACGCGAAGCCGGACACGCCTTGCACGAAGCCGCCCAGACACGTGCCGCCGACCAACGCGACCATCATGGTCGCCGTCATCAGCGCGGAGATCCCATCCGATGGATGGCCTACAGAAAGACGCTGAGGTTCTTGTCGAGCAGGACGTTGGCGTCGAGCACGATCGTGCGCCGGGCGATCTTCCACCCGCCCTTCACCCGGCGCAGCACGTCCTCGCGGCAGCCGGAGAGGATCTGGTGGTCGGTCTCCAGATGTGAGCGATAGACCAGGAACGCGGTCTTGGCCTGCACCTCGCCCCGGGCGAGCGGCGCCACCTCGAGGTTGCCGACCAGGTGACGGGTGCGCGAGGGCGGATCCTCGGCCCAGGCCATGCCGGTGTCGAGGCGGGCCACCCGCATCTGGAGGTACCGCTTGTCCTCCTCGAGGATCGCGAGATCGCCGAGCGCGGTCAGCTCGCGATGAGCCTCCCGGCGCGGGACGTTCTTGCGGCGGGGCATGAAGTAGAGGACGTCGTCGGTGAAGAGGTCGAGCCACTCCTCGAGCCTCCGCTCGTCGAGCAGCCAGGCCTCGCGGATGTAGAACGGCATCAGCTCGAGCCAGAGCGCCTGCTGGGCGGTCAGGGTCCGGGACCGGGGCGCCGGGCGGGCGGCGCGGCGCGCGCGCTTTCTCATGCCTCGGCTAGCCGCGCAGGGTCGCGGTGCCCTCGAAGCGGGCCTTGATCGGGTCGAGGGTGATGTCGGCCCAGCTCTCCGCGTTCATGAACTCCTCCCAGCGCCGGTAGAAGAGGCGCTGGTTGTTCTCCGAGATGTAGCGCTCGGAGACGAGCCCCGGGTAATCCGGATGCGGCCCCGCGTGCCCCAGCCCCATCGACAGGTCTTGCGGATACCGGCGGCCGAGGCGGCTCGCGCTCGCGGCGGTCACCTGGCGCCAGTTGTCGACGTCGTCCTGCTCGAACATGCCGGCGGCGCCGTTGTTGGCCTGGCTCCCGACGCGGATCGCCCGCTTGAGGGCCTCCGGCGCCCCCTTGTCCAGGAGCACGAAGTGCCAGAACTCGGTCTTGAGCGGACCCCGGGGCAGGGCGAGCCGGAGGCCGAGGATCCCGTTGGGGAAGATCGAGTGGTTGCCGAGTTGCACGCGGCGCGCGCGGAGCGTGCCGAGCCGCCGCTCGACCTCGGGCATCGTGGCGTCGTGGTAGTCCTGGAACATCTGGGCGATCTCGCTCGAGACGCCGTGCACGTAGCGGGGGACGTCATCGTCCGCGTCGCGGAAGGTGATCGAGTGGCCGTTGACGAAGGCGTGCTTGTTCGGGCTCTCGAACTGGTCCTTGTGCGAGAGCCGGGGGCGCCCGAGGAACTTGGTCTGCACGCGGGCGCTGGAGAGGTGAGTGGTCGGCACGTGGTAGTTGTCCGAGCAGTTGTCCACCATGGTCTTCCAGTTGACCGGCTCGAGCCACTTCATCGGGCCGAGGGCCTGCATGCCGCCGTCGCGCCGGTTGAACACGGTGTCGAGGTACCAGCGCGCGTCGCCCAGGTAGGCCTCGAGGCTCGGGGCGTCCTTGGCCCAGGTCGCGAACACGATCCCGGCGTAGGTCTCTACGCGGGCCTGGACGAGGCCGAGGGAGTCCCGGTCGAGCGCGTCGTAGTAGGCCTCGGCCTTGCCCGGGACGTGGTCGAGCGAGCCGTCGTTCTTGTAGGTCCACCCGTGGTAGGTGCACATGAAGCGGTTGGCGCTGCCGTCGTCGCAGCGCACCACCCGGTTGCCGCGATGCCGGCACATGTTGAGCAGCGCGTGGAGCCGCCCCTGGCCGTCGCGGGTCAGGATGACCGGGTCCTCGCCCATGTAGGTGTGGAAGAAGTCGTCGGCCGCGGGCACCAGGCTCTCGTGCCCGATCATCAGCCACGCGCGCCCGAAGATCCTCTCCATCTCGTCGTCGTAGACCGCCGGGTCGCTGAAGATGCGGCGGTCGATCTTGCCGGTGGCGGGGTCGATCACGACGTACCTCTGGGTGGCGCCCATGCCGCGCTCCTCCTTGTCGCGCTCATTATAGGCCGAACCCGCCGCGGATCTTCACCGGCGTTTCGGCGTGCTATCATCCGCGACAGGACACCACTCGCGCGGAGGCAGCCCCCATGACGACATCGCCACCCGTCTCGTTCAGCCACTTCGGGATCTACGTGACCGACCTCGCGCGGATGGAGGACTTCTACACGCGCGTGCTCGGGCTCCTCGTGAGCGACCGCGGCCAGGTGCCCGGCGGGTCGAATCTGGTCTTCCTCTCCCGCGACCCGGACGAGCACCACCAGATCGTGCTGGCCACCGGCCGCCCGCCCGGGGTCGAGTTCAACGTGGTGAACCAGATGTCGTTCAAGGTGCCGGGCCTCGTCGACCTCAAGGCCATGCACGCGCGGGCGCGCGAGGGAGGCATCAACCAGTTCCGCGTCGTGACCCACGGCAACGCGTGGTCGGTCTACTTCGCCGATCCGGAGGGCAACCGGCTCGAGGTCTTCGTCGACACGCCCTGGCACACCCCGCAGCCGGTGGTCGAGCCCTTCGACATCGAGGCGCCGGTGGAGACCATCGAGCGGGAGACGGAGGCGCTCTGCCGCAACCGCCCCGGATTCATGTCCCGCGCCGAGTGGCGGGCGGCGCAGGTGACGCGGATGGCCACGGCGCGCTAGCCGGCCGCGAGCCTCCGGAGCGCGTCGGCGGTGAGCTTCAGCGTCATCGGCAAGGACACCCCGAAGCGCGACGGGGCCGAGAAGGTCACCGGCCACACGCAGTTCCTCCACGACCTGACCCTCCCGCGCCTGGCCCACGGGGCGATTCTCCGCACCCGCCACCCGCACGCGCGCGTGCGGTGCATCGACACGAGCGCGGCCGAGGCGCTGCCCGGGGTGGTCGCGGTGATCACCGCCGACCGCGTGGAGCAGCACCCGTTCGGCTTCGCCAAGGACCACTGGGCCCTCAAGGGCGGCGCGGCGGACGGCGGCAAGGTGCGCTGCATTCGCGACGAGATCGCCGCGGTGGCCGCGCTGACCGAGGAGATCGCCCAGGAGGCGGTGCGGCTCATCCGGGTCGACTACGAGGAGCTGCCCGCGGTCTTCGACCCGGCGTCGGCGCTGCGGCCGGGCGCCCCCCTCGTCCACGAGGAGCGCGGCGGCAACCTGGTCAACCTCCGCTACCAGTTCGCCCACGGCGACGTGGAGTCGGCCTTCGCGCGGGCCCACGTGGTGGTGGAGGGCGAGTACCGCCTCAACTACGTCACCACCGCGTGCATGGGCACGATGGTGGCGATCGCGTCCTGGAGCCCGCCGGAGAGCCCCGACGCGGCGCTGACCATGTGGAGCACGACCCAGGTGCCGTTCCTCTACCAGCGCGATCTCGCCGAGGCGCTCGGCATCACCGGCGATCGGGTCCGCGTGATGCAGCCGCCGGTCGGCGGCAACTTCGGCCGCGGGCTCGATCTCTACCCGATCGACATCATCGCCGCGCTGCTGGCCCGCCGCGCCGGGCGGCCGGTGAAGATCGCCTTCGAGCGCATCAAGGAGTTCATCGCGAGCCCGACCCGCGAGCCGTGCGTCATCCATCTCCGGACCGCGGCGGATCGCGACGGCCGGCTGCTGGCCCGCGACGCCCGCGTGGTGATCGACAACGG
>Ga0099791_10000343_pt1 | contig 16708 bp, 15 predicted proteins | sample Rivendell_Oct201_7_FD_77318 | JGI IMG/M metagenome (GOLD analysis project Ga0099791, IMG submission 77318) | Vadose zone soil and rhizosphere microbial communities from the Eel River Critical Zone Observatory, Northern California to study diel... | ecosystem: Environmental > Terrestrial > Soil... | reverse complement strand
GGTCACGATCCTCACCGGGCAGGCCGAAGTCCGACCCGAGCTGGCGCTGGCCATTCTCGAGCGGAAGTTCCCGCAGCGCTGGGCAAAAGTCACGGTGGTGGCGGCACCGCCTCACCATCTGACCTTCAACGTGGCCGACATCCTCCAGAAAGTTCAAGAACGGATCGCGCAAGGCCGCGCTCAAGGTCAGCTTCCACATGCCACAATCATCAATGCACCCGTGAAGGCCGCCAAGCCGCATGATCCACGTCCGCCACGGCTTACGGTCGTGGCGGACCTGGCCGAAGACAACGAGTCCCGTCCGAGATAGCAGCACGGGCTGCAGGCGCCCAGAGGCCGCCTGCTGAAGCCGCTGAGCCCAGGTTGAAGATTGGACTCGGACCCCCTTAGGAGACCCACTCCTTCGCCCCGGCTTCAGCCTGGGGTCATTCTGGTCAGCCGGCGGGGCTCCTGTGTCACAAACCCTTGTCACACGCTCGGTCTTCGAGCCCAACAAGTGAGCCGTGGCAGGGGGTTGGATCACACGGGGCTCAGGACTAAGAATCCTGGTGCCCGTCGGAAGCAACGAGGATAACTAGTCCTGGGCCATCTCGATCCGCCCCACGCCTGGAGCGTCGGCGGCGAGCGGTCGCTGGGTTCCCTGGTTCAAATCGGGGCCCCGCAACTACCGATACGAAAGATGTTCAGCTACGCGGTGGATTTGATCTAGACACGTTGCGCGGGCCCGCACCCTACGTCGTCTTCGGGAGCGATCTGCTCTAGTATCGACGTGATCGACATGCACTCATAAAGGCAAGGAGGTTCTTTGCTCATGCGAACCGTGTCCTTCCTTTCGCTCCTGCTGCTACTGGTCGCGGCTGCCGCGGCTCAGGACCGGCTGATCTCGCCCTACCAGCCTCAAGCGCAGTCCGGGCTTCGCGGGCTCAGCGAGAATGAGATCGCCGAGCTCCGCGCAGGAACCGGCATGGGGCTCGCTCGCGCCGCCGAGCTGAACAGCTACCCGGGGCCCCGCCACGTCCTCGACGCCGTCGCGACGGGCCGGCTCCAGGCGAGTCCCCTTCAGGTCCAGCAGGTTCGGCTGATCTTCGACGGGATGAAGGGCGATGCGCAGCGGATCGGTGCCGAGATCCTCAAGGAGGAGCAGCGTCTCGAGGCTGCGTTCCGTGCGGGTACGATCACGGATCCCGACCTTCGCTTACGAGTGACGCGCATCGCTGCGCTCCAAGGTGAGCTCCGCGCGATCCATCTCCGGGCCCACTTGGCGACGCACGCCATGCTTTCAGCGGCTCAGCTCGCCCCGCTACAATGAACTCCGCGGCTACACGACGGGCTCGGTCGACCACCCACGGCCGCCGCACACGCATTGAGCCACGCGTGATCACTCGGCCTTGAGACCTTTCATTCGCGCCAAATAGATCAGTCGCTTCCCGTAACCGCTGGCTGGCGCACTGCAAGCATAGGGGTTTGCGATTGCTCTTGGTTATGTCTATAGTCCTGCCCGATGAGTGAGAGGCGGCTTGTGGGGGTGACCCGATGGTCCAAGTCCCTAGCGCCCGTTCCCTAGAGCTTCGAAGTGCCGTCCAGACCGCGTATTCCCTGGCCGCCGAACGGCCTGCTGAGAAACACGCCTTCCCCGTCGGCCGCATCTTGGCCGAGCGGCTTGGCTATTCCGCCGACCTGCTCGACACCTTGCCACTAGCGTCCGTCGAAGCGTTTGCCGGGGTGTCCAATCTAGCCGTCGCGGCCGCAATCCCCGCCGGAGCCATCGTGCTCGACCTCGGATGCGGGGCAGGCCTCGACAGCCTGATCGCGGCCAGGCTGGTCGGAGCGACCGGACACGTGTTCGGGATCGACTTCAGCGGCTCGATGCTCGCGCGCGCCCGGCAGGCCGCCACCGCATACGGAACTCGTGTCACGTTTTGCCGTGGCGATGCGGAACAACTTCCGCTGGCGGAGGCGTCGGTTGACATGGCCCTGGTCAACGGAATCTTCAACCTAAACCCCGCCCGCGGTCAGATATTCCGAGAGCTCGCCCGGGTTGTGCGACCCGGCGGATGTGTCTTTGCTGCGGAACTCGTCTTGCGGGAGGCGGTGGCGAAACCTACCGAGTTTACCGAAGCGGAATGGTTTGCTTGAATCGCCGGCGCGAAGGAAGGCGGCGCCTTCCTGGACGAGTTCCGAGAGGCGGGATTCCATGAGGTCGTCATTTTACGGGCGACCCGTAACGCGCGTTGCAAGGATCCGCGAGTCATCGCCGCCGAGGTGTGTGCCACGCGGTAGGACGCAAGGGCATCTAGGGAGCCGCCCCGCGTGCTGGGCTTGCTCGTTGCCACGACCCGGCAGAACCGCCGCGAACGCCGCAGGCGTGTGAGGGTCGTTGGCGTCCAATGACCCAGACGCGAGGTAAATATGGCAGAAACTGTCCGAGAGGCAATCCGCGAGCTGATGACGCAGACCATGGCGACCATCGATACCCTGCTAGAGGCCTCCGACCGCGAGCTGACGATGGCGTCGTCGCACGCGTGTGCGCAGGGAAAGGACCTTTGGACCCTCATCACGAACGACATCGATCACGAAAAGATCCACACCGGGCAGATCCTCGAAGCCCGCTACGAATCGCGCTTGACCGCTTCAGCTCAGAACGAGCACTAAGTGATGCCTCGGCCACAAGCTGGTGTTCGTCTCTGCGAAGTCCTTGAAGCTTTCGTTTTAGAGATCCTCGTAGATCCGGCAAGACTCCCCGTCATGCCAGTGGCCGGCCGCTCACGTATCGCGAGCGGCCGACCCGGCCCCTCTTCATACCTTCGTCAACTCGCCCGACTGAATCAGGTCGACGAGCACGTTCCACTCGTCCTTGGTCAGGACCGCCAGATTGCCGGCCTCACCAACTTTCACCTGCTCTCCAGCGAACTCCACTTCGGGGCACGCGCCGCACCCGGCTGGGCACAACAGCACCTTCCGATTCTCCATTCTGCTCGCCTCCTTCCTCTTATGAGCGTAAGTCGTTCGATGTGATGGCAGACCGCAGCCTCGCCACGTCGTGCTGATCGTGAGGACGCCTTGAGAAGCTCGTGTAGCCCGCGGCGCACGTCGGTGAGATCAGCCAGTGTGCGATCCAGATCCTCAATTTTTCGACGTACCAGCTCGAGAACGTGGGGGCATGGGCAGCGCCCTGATCGTCTCATCCCCACCACTTCCTTGATCTCGTTGAGGTGAAAGCCGAGACGCCGGGCTCGGGCAACGAACGCGAGGATTGCCAGCGTCTCTGGCCCGTACGTCCGGTAGCCGGAGGCGGTGCGACGCGGGGGCGGAAGGATGCCGGCCGTCTCGTACAGGCGCAGGGCCTTTCGGCTCACGCCACTCTTTGCTGCGACTTCACCGATCAGCAAACCGTCTCGGGTCATGCCGGAAGCCTAAACCTTTCCCCCTGGGGCAAGGTCAAGCGGAAAGTATCGGCGGGCGGCTTGGCCCTTATAGCTCGACCCGCCGCAGCCGCAGGGCGTTGGCGATCACCGACACCGAGCTGAGGCTCATCGCCCCGCTCGCGATCATCGGGCTCAGCAGGGTCCGGACGAACGGGTAGAGCACGCCCGCCGCGACTGGCACGCCCAGCACATTGTAGATGAACGCCCAGACCAGGTTTTGGCGGATGTTGCGCATGGTCGCGCGCGATAGCCGCCGCGCCCGCACGATGCCACGCAGGTCGCCCTTGACCAGGGTGATCCCCGCGCTCTCCATGGCCACGTCCGTGCCGGTACCCATCGCGATGCCCACGTCGGCCGCGGCCAGGGCCGGCGCGTCGTTGACGCCGTCCCCCGCCATGGCCACCACGTGGCCGTCGGCCTGCAGGCGACGCACCACCTCGGCTTTCTGCTCCGGGAGCACCTCCGCGACGACGTCGTCGAGGCCGAGGGAGCGGGCCACCGCCTGCGCAGTGACCCGGCTGTCGCCGGTGAGCATGATCACGCGCAGCCCCTCAGCGTGCAGCAGGCGAATCGCCTCCGGTGTGCTCGGCTTGATCGGATCGGCCACGCCGAGCAGGCCGACCGCTTCGTCGCCGACCACCAGGAACATCACGGTCTGGCCTTCGGCCCGCCGCGCCTCCACCCGCGCCGCCAGCTGTCCCGCGTCGACGCCCAGCTCCTGGAGCAGGCGCGGGTTGCCGAGGGCCACCTGCTTGCCCGCGACCGTGCCGATCACGCCTCGCCCCGTCAGCGAGCGGAAGTCGGTCACCTCCGCCGGCGACACTCCCCGCTCGGCGGCTCCGGCCAGGATCGCGGCCGCCAGCGGATGCTCGCTGCCGCGCTCGAGACCCGCAACGAGTGCCAGCATCTGGGTCTCGGGGATACCTTCCGCCGCCATGACGGAGACAAGCCGAGGCTTGCCCTCGGTCAGCGTGCCGGTCTTGTCCACAACCAAGGTGTCCACCTTCTCCATCGTCTCGAGCGCCTCGGCGCTCTTGATGAGCACACCGGCCTGCGCGCCGCGCCCGGTGGCTACCATGATCGAGATGGGGGTGGCTAACCCGAGCGCGCACGGACAGGCGATGATCAGCACCGCGACCGCATTGACCAGCGCGTAGGCGAGCCGCGGCTCGGGCCCGAAGAGGCCCCACCCGACCGCGGTGACGATCGCGATCAGCACGACCGCGGGCACGAACCACGCCGACACCACGTCAGCCAGCCGTTGGATGGGCGCACGGCTTCGCTGGGCCTGGGAGACCATCCGAACGATCTGCGCCAGCAGCGTGTCCGCGCCGACCCGCTCCGCCCGCATCACGAAGCTGCCCGTTGCGTTGACGGTGCCGCCGGTGACACGCGAGCCCGGCGTCTTCTCGACCGGAATGGACTCGCCGGTCACCATCGACTCGTCGACCGCGCTCGCACCCTCGAGCACGGTCCCGTCCACTGGGACACGCTCGCCTGGGCGCACGCGCAGCCGATCGCCTACCTGGACGTGGCCGAGTGGGACGTCCTCCTCGCTGCCGTCGTCGCGGAGCCGTCGTGCCGTTTTCGGGGCCAGGCGGAGCAAGGCCCGGATCGCCCCGGACGTGGCGCTGCGGGCGCGGAGCTCCAGCACCTGGCCGAGCAGGACCAGCGTGGTGATCACCGCGGCCGCCTCGAAATATACGGGTGGCACGCCACCGTGTCGCATCTCGGGGGGCAGCACCTCCGGCATGAGCACAGCGAATACGCTGTAGCCGAACGCCGTCCCCGTCCCCAGCGCGATCAGCGTGAACATGTTCAGGTTGCGGGTGACGATCGACTGCCACCCGCGGACGAAGAATGGCCACCCGCCCCAGAGGACGACCGGCGCCGAAAACACAAGCTGGACCCAGAGGCGCACCGTCGGGCTCACCCGGTCGGCCAGGGGGGGCGCCACCATCTCGGACATCGCCACAGCGAGGACGGGAACGGTAAGCGCCAGGCTTACCCAGAAGCGCCAGGTCATATCGACCAGCTCGGCGCCGGGTCCTTCGTCGGCCGCAGCCACCTCGAGCGGCTCAAGGGCCATGCCGCACTTCGGGCAGTTGCCCGGGCCGATCTGACGCACCTCCGGGTGCATTGGGCACGTGTAGATCCGAGTGTCCGCGGCCCGGCTCACGTCGGTCCGAGCCTCGAGATAGCGCCCCGGATCGGCAAGGAACTTCTCCCTACAGGCTGGGTTGCAGAACCAGTATGCCCTGCCGTGGCGCTCAGCGCTGCCGCCCGCCGCGTGGCCCGGCTCCACACCCATCCCGCAGACCGGGTCTTTCATGTCCGCTCTCTCCGGCACTTGGTGCATGGTCAGAACCCGAAGGAGAAACCCGTCGTCATGAACAAGTCGGAGCGATGGGCCGGCCCGGCGAACTCGGTCCCGATGCCTACGTCCCAGACCACCCGAGGGGTCAGTTGGTATCGTACGCCCACCTCGATGCCGACGGCGGTCGGCTCGCCGCGCCGCGTGGACTGCTCGGCGAAGACGTCACCCACGAGCGTGGCTCGGGTGAATTGTGGGGCGCCGATCGGATAACTCGCGCCCAATGCAAGATGGTAGCGCCCGTCCCGATCACGCGCGCCTGTCGCGACGAGGAACTCGTATCCGGCGTTGAGATGCAAGCTGAGCCGCTCGACAGACTTTGTGATGATCCATTTCAGCTCGACGCCGTATCCGCGCGCCCCGATCCCCGTCGGCGTATCGACGCCGACCTTCAGGGCGAAGGCCGGGAGGCTAATCGTTTCCTGATTGAAGTTGTAGAGCGCGCTGACTTGCAGATCCCCGGATTTCGGGCCGTCGCCGATCTCCCGCGGGGACGTCGACACGGTAGTCCCGAGACCCAACTGGAGGTTCGGATAGGCTCCGTAGAGGACCTCGGCCGGGAAGACGCCCCGATTCGAGCCTCGCCGCTGCAGCGTGAAGCCTCCGCCGGCTTCGAGGGCGATCTCGCCATCCGCAAGCGCATAGGCGTCTTCGAGCCGCAGGGGCCGGCCCTCGTCGAGGTTCGTGTGGTCGATCGCGTAGACTTCGCCGGTCGCCATCGCGACGACGAGCACCGACATGAGCAGACGCTTGATCATACGGGTCCTCCCGTCAGTGCTTGTGCTCAGGGCCGGGGGTTGACCGCTCGGATGGCTGCGGCTGACCCCTCGGCGGGGCGCTCTCGGCGAGGACATCCTCCACCGATGGCGGTCGCGGGCCCATGTCCGTCATCGCCGCGTGTCCGCCCATCTGCATCTCGGCCTTCTCGTGAAAGTCGACGTACAGATCGTTCACGCCGTGGCTACGGTGGAGATAGATCGGCAGGATCTTCAGGATCGCTCCGCGTTTCACCTGAAGCGTCGGGTAGAGATCGGGGCGGGCCAGGATGTCGTCGAAGTTGTCGTGCAGCATGTGGAGATTGTCGAAGATCGCGGCGGCCTCCGGGAACCGCCGCGCGAACTCCGGGGCCGCCTCCGGCATCATGGCCATGTACTGCCACTCCTCTGGGGGCCGGCGCAGGTAACCGTGATAAAAGCCGATCACCCTCGGCATCAGCTCCTGTTGCTTCTTCACGTCGCCCATGAGCTGCACGTCGTAGACGGCCGCCTGCAGCCAGTGGTACGCCCAGATTTGGGTATTGAACGTCCGGAATCGGTCCCGGAACGACTTCGACTCCGGAAAGCCCCAGAGGGCCCCGTGGTGATCGAGGCGGTGCGGCGTGATCGCTTCGGGCTTTTCCAGGTAGTCGGCCAGGAGCTTCCGGTACACGGTCTCCTTGTTCGTGACCTGGTCGCTGGCGAAGAGATCGTAGAGGCTCCGGTGGAAGAGGTGGGTCCAGTCGAAGGTCTTCGCCACCTCCCAAGCCATCCGGTTGAATGTCGGGGCAATCTGCTCCTCGTCCGGGGGGACACCAGGCGCGTTGAAGATGAAGGCCAGGACCTCGAGCCGCGCCGTCTCGACCTCGTGGGGATTCTGCGTGCGGAGGAGCGTCTCGGCGAGGTGCGCGTGGCCGAAGTCGATCCCGTTGAACTCCCGGTAGAGCTGGGGCAGCTCGCGCATCACGGCCCACTTCCACGGCCCTCGCGGCTGCCATCGGTGGTCCCGGGTCACCCATTGGCTGCTGAAGGCGATGCCGCGTGGCTCCGGGTGCGGCCGCGGCCCGGCCTCCATCTTCGGATGCTCGCTCGCGATATGCGGCCCGGCGTGTTCGGACTGCGCGTGCTGATAGGCGATCACCGCCCAGCGATCCTCGACCGACAGCGCGTCCTTGTAGGCGGGCATGACCGACCCCTTCGATTTGTACGGCTCGGCCAGGCCGCCTTCACTGACCCGCCAGAACCAGAAGGCGTCGCTCATTTCGGCGACCATCGCCCGGTCGCGGAACGACCCCGCCCTCGGTCCCAGCCACGTCGCATCGGGACCATCACCCGCGCCTTCGTTGCCATGGCACACGGCGCACTTCGCCTTGTAGATCACCTCTCCTCTGGCGAGAACGGCCGGGTCAGTCCAGATGTGAGAGGGGGCCATTACAGTGGCGTAGTCCGCAGGAACGGGCGCATGGATATGCTCACTTTCGCGCTTAGCCGCATGCGGCTTGTCATCGTGAGCTCTACTGTGTGAGACGGCAACCAGCCAGACCATTGCCACCACCCCGACGACCAACAAGCCGAGACGTCGCCAACCCTTAAGACGCATGTCGGAGCCCTCCGTTCTTCGACCTCCTCGGCAGGACGCAGACAGCAGCCAGCCTTCGGAGGGAACGAAATCGTGACGCTTGGCCAGAACAGACCCCGGCCCAAGCCGCGTGCGAGATAGGTGGAGGCGGAGGGAAAGACTAAATCAGGAGGGCTGCGTGAAGCAGGAAGAGAGGCGGCGATCCTGTCGGCAGGGGTGACGTGCCACCGCGGCCGCTCAATTGCTTCAGCGGTTCGCCGGGGGTCATCACGATGAACTCCGAAACCGCTAGGACTGCTGGGCAGGCGATCCCGGACGACCGCAGTGCTTCGCAAGAACCCGCGTGGACCGCCACGCCGGCGTCGTGTGGCTGCGCCTCATCGACGTGCCACGGCGCCGTTTCGACATGACGATGGGTCGGCAAAATGCAGATGTGGCCCAACAGCATCACCACGGCGAGAACAACGACACTTAACCGGGCCACCACGAAGCAGTCAGTTGGCAGCCTCATTGAAAGGAACTCTACACGGTTCCCTATCGCCGTCAACCGAACAGGCACTGGCGCGCCGTACCACTAGAAGCAATCGGCCATGGGAACCATATCCGGCGTCGTAGGTCGTCCCGCGACCATTTCTACGGAAGACCTTCGAAGCGCTGGCCATTCTCGAGCGAAAGTTCCCGCAGCGCTGGGCCAAGGTCACGGTGGTGGCGGCCCCGCCTCACCATCTGACCTTCAACGTCGCCGACATCCTCCAGAAGGTCCAAGAGCGGATCGCTCAAGGCCGCGCGCAAGGTCAGCTTCCCCGGGCCACCATCATCAATGCACCCGTGAAGACCGCCAAGCCACATGACCCACGGCCGCCAAGGTTTACAGTCGTATCGACCGAGACCGAGGACACTGAGTCCCAGCCGACATAAGACCCTGGGCTCCAGGCGCTCACGGGTCGCCTGCTGAAGCCGCTGAGCCCAGGTTGAAGATTCGGCTTGGACCCCCTTAGAGACCCCATTCCTTCAATCCGCCTTCAACGTGGGCCATCCTGGTCAGCCGTCGGGGGCCCGTTTGTCACAAATGGCTGTCACACACTGGCTCTTCGCTCCTAACAAGTGAGCCGTGGCAGGGAGTTGGATCACACGGGGCTCAGGATAAAGAGTCCTGGTGCCGGTCAGAAGCGACGAGGATAACTAGTCCTGGGCATCTCGATCCGCCCCACGCCTGGAGCGTCGACGGCGAGCGGGTTCGCGGGTTCAAATCGGGGGCCCGCAACCACCTGCAGGCGAACTACCGATCGGTCGCCTTCCGTTTCGAGATTCAGGCCTAGGACTAGGCTCTATGCTCTCACTCCCCATCCGTCGTCCCGGGCACAAGACCCCGGGGCGTTATTCCAAGGGTTGGAACGCGTCGCTAGCGTTTAGCATCGAGGGCGTTGCGCTCGCGGCCTGGGCACCACGGGTTCCCCCCAACGGGCTACAACCGCCTTTGGCACGTGCAAGTGTTCGGAATTCTGAGGGCGGCATGACGCTACTGCATCCCGCTGAGCGGGGCTACTGCCAACAGGTCTGGTTGCGGCGACCCGCAACGGACGACAGGCAGGCACGTAGCCCCTGGCCGTCTGCTTCGAAAAGATACCGTGTAAGCTCAGATCTCTTCCTCCTCCTTCCGTGTAGTTGGAGCGTCCTGGTGTGGTTCAGAAATGCCGCTGTCGCAAGGGCCAGTTGGCCCTGAGTGCGAGCTCACGTACACTATGGCTGCAGCGTGACCGACCCGCCGGGAGGCAAGGCATGAGTGAAGAGCTGATGACGAAGGTGCAGGAGCTGATCGACAATAGCATCAATCCGGCTGTGGCCGGCCACGGCGGCTTCGTTCAGCTGGTTGACGTGAAGGACAACAGGGTCTATCTCCAGATGGGCGGCGGCTGCCAGGGCTGCGGGGCGGCGGACATCACCCTCAAGGCCGGGATCGAGCGGATGATCAAGGAAGAGATCCCCGAAATCGAGGAAGTGCTGGATACCACCGATCACGCCTCAGGCGAGAATCCCTACTACACGCCCGGCAAGTAACGATTGAGCCGCACCGCACGACGCCGAAGCCAGTCTCGCGCCCGGACACCCATGAGCAGCACCAGCTCGTAAGTCGTCGGCCCGCACGAGGCAGCCCGTCCTTGAAGGAACTGGGCACCGGACAGCGCCCCCAGTTGGGTAGGCCGCTCGCGCGCAGGCTCGGGTTACAGAAGGCCGAGCTGGAGCTTGGCGGCCTCGGACATCATGCTGCTGTCCCACGGGGGATCGAAGACGACCTCGACCTTGGCGTCGGTCACGTCTGGGACGGTCCGGACCTTGGCCTCCGCCTCGATCGGTAATTCCTGGGCCGAGGGGCAGGCGGGCGACGTGAGAGTCATCCGGACGTTGACCACGCCATTCGGGGCCACCTTGACCTCGTAGATCAGTCCGAGCTCGTAGATGTTGACCGGGATCTCGGGGTCGTAGCACGTTCGCAGCGCGTCGATCACCTGCTTCTCGATCACCGCCGAATCACTCATGGTGTTCGCTCTCCTACTCTGTCGAGACCGGCTCGTCCTTGCCGGCAAGCGCAGCGTGCAGGGTGTGCCACGGCAGGCTCGCGCACTTGACCCGACTCGGGAATTCACTTACGCCGGAGAAGACCGCGAGCTTGCCGAGCTCCGCGGCGTCAGAGCCGGTTCCGCTGGCCGTCAGCATGTGATGGAAGCGCTCGAAGAGCTGCTCGGCCTCGTCGAGGGTCTTCCCCTTAAGGCTCGTGGTCATCATCGAAGCCGCGGCCCTGGAGATGGCGCAGCCCGAACCCTCGAAGCCGATATCACAGATCACCCCGTTCTCGATGTCCAGGTAGACCCGGACCTGATCGCCGCAGAGCGGGTTGTAGCCCGTGGCGGTCCGGTTGGCCCGCTCGAGCTTCTTGAAATTGCGGGGCTTCCGGTTATGGTCGAGGATGACCTCCTGATAGAGGTCCCGCAGCTCGGACATCAGCGGAAGATCTCCCGCACGTCGTGGAGCCCTGCGACGAGCACGTCCAGCTCCTCGTGGGTGTTGTAGAACGCGAGCGAGGCACGGACGGTGGCCGGCACGCCGAAGCGCTGCATGACCGGCATGGCGCAGTGGTGGCCCGCGCGGACCGCAACACCCGCCTGGTCGAGGATCGTGCCCACGTCGTGCGCGTGCACGCCGTCGACGATGAAGGACAACACGCTCGCCTTCTCCTTGGCGGTGCCGATGATCCGTACGCCGGGGACGGCGTCGAGCGCCGCAGTCCCGTACGCGAGCAGCTCCCGCTCATAGGCGACGACGCGGTCCAGTCCGAGGCCGCTCAGGTAGTCGAGCGCCACGCCGAGCCCGATGACGCCGGCGATGTGGGGCGTCCCCGCCTCGAACTTGTACGGGAGCGCGTTGTACGTGGTCTTCTCGAAGCTGACCGAGGCGATCATGTCCCCGCCGCTCTGGTAGGGCGGCATGCGCTCGAGCCACTCCGCCTTGCCATACAGCACGCCGATCCCGGTCGGGCCCAGGATCTTGTGCCCGGAGAACACGTAGAAGTCGCAGTCAAGCGCTCGGACGTCCACGCGCAGGTGGGGCACCGCCTGGGAGCCGTCGATCAACACGGGCACGCCCTGCCGGTGCGCCATCCCGATCATTTGCGCGATCGGATTGATGGTGCCGAGCGCGTTGGAGATGTGCCCGACGGCCACCAGCTTAGTCCGCGGGCCGAGAAGCCGAGCGTACTCGTCGAGGAGCAGCTCACCGTTGTCGTTGACGGGAATCACGCACAGCACGGCGCCCTTCTCCTCGCACAGGATCTGCCAGGGCACGATGTTCGAGTGATGTTCGATGGTGGAAATGATGATCTCGTCGCCCGCCCCCACCCACGTCCGGCCGTAGCTCGCGGCCACCAGGTTGATGCCTTCGGTCGCGCCCCGCACGAACACGATCTCGCGCGTGTCGGCGGCGTTGAGAAAGCGCTGGACGCGGGCGCGCCCGGCCTCATAGGCTTGGGTGGCCTTCTCGCTCAGCAGGTGCACGCCGCGGTGCACGTTCGAGTTCTCCCGCGCGTAGTAGGCCATGAGCGCGTCGATCACCACTTGGGGCTTCTGGCTCGTCGCCGCGTTGTCGAGGTAGATGAGCGGCTTGCCGTGGACCTGCTGGTGGAGCGCAGGGAAATCCCTCCGGACGCGCTCGACATCCCACTGGGCGGGCGGGGCGGGGCGGGTACTCGCGTCTCGGGCCGTGATCATCGTGTCTCCCTTGCGGCCTGGCCAGCTCGCAGCCGCGCCAGCAGCAGGCCGTCCAGTTCTTCGCGGATCGACGCGACCGTGATCCGATTGATGACGTCGCTCATGAAGCCAGAGGTCAAGAGCATGCGGGCGGCCTGCGTGTCGAGGCCCCGGCTCCGGATGTAGAAGACCGCGTCCTCATCGAGCTGGCCCACCGCCGCCCCGTGCGTGCACCGCACGTCATCGGCGAAGATCTCGAGTTGGGGCTTGGTGTCGACCTCCGCCCCCTCGGAGAGGAGGAGGTTCTTGTTCGTCTGGTGGGCGTCGGTGTGCTGCGCGTCCTGGCGCACGATGACGCGCCCATTGAAAACCGCGTGCGCGCCGCCGTCGAGGACACCCTTGTAGAGCTGGCGGCTCGTGCAGCGGGGCTGGGCGTGCTCGATGAGCGTGTGATTGTCGACGTGCTGGCCCCCATGGGGCACATAGAGGCCATTCAAGGCACACGTCCCGCCGGCGCCGGCGAAGCGCACACGCAAATTGTTACGGGTCAGCCGACCACCAAACGCAATCGAGCCGGAGGTGAACGTGCTATCGCGCGCCTGGACCACTTGGGTCGTGCCCACGTGGAACGCCAGCTCCCCCTCCTGCTCGATCTTATCGTGCTCGAGCGCGGCGCCCTCGCCGAGGACGATCTCCGTGACGGCGTTCGTGCAGTAGGGGTCGTCGCCGAGACCGGCGTAGCGCTCGATGATCGTGGCCTCGCTCCCGCGATCGGCGACGATCAGGTTCCGAGGCTGGGCCAACACCGGAGTCGTCAGCGAGGTCGCGAGGAAGAGCAGATGGATCGGCTCCGTTACTCGCACACCCGACGGGAGGTGCACGAAGGCGCCGTCCTGGGCGAAGGCGGTGTTCAGGGCGGTGAACCCGTAGCCGATGCCCTCGGACCCCGCGTAGCGGGCAAGATGCCGCTCGAGCACCGCCGCGTCGGTGATGAGCGCTTCCGCGAGGCTCGCCACCCGCGCACCGGCCGGCAGAGGGGCCAGCGAGGAGAGCTTGGCGGAGTAGCGCCCGTTGACGAAGACGAGCCGGTGAGCGACCGGCTCGCGCACGACGAGGGCCTCGATCGCCTCCGCGGGCAGGCTGTCGAACGCCCCATCGGCCAACCGGAAGGCCGTCGCGGCGATCGGCGCGACGCTCGTGTACTTCCAGTCCTCGAGCCGCACCGTGGGGAAGCCCTGCTCGGCAAAGCGGGCGATCGCCTCGCGCCGGAGCCCAAGCAGCCAGCCCGGGCTCCCACCCGCTCCCCCGCGCTCGAATGCCTCAAAGGCGGCCAGATACGTGTCCTTCACTGTCGCGACCTCAGTCATCACTCCGGGTCCTTCAGGCGGCGCCGAGCGGCTCGACGGCGCCGACCTCGTCCCTGATCCAGTCATAGCCCTTGGCCTCGAGTTCGAGGGCCAGCTCCTTGCCGCCCGACTTGACGATGCGGCCATTGAACAGCACGTGCACGTAGTCCGGCGTGATGTAGTTGAGGAGCCGCTGGTAGTGGGTGACGAGGATCATGGCGTTGTCGGGCGTCCGGAGAGCGTTGACGCCGTGCGCGACGATCCTGAGCGCGTCGATGTCGAGGCCGGAGTCGGTCTCGTCCAGAATGGCGAGCTTGGGCTTGAGCACGGCCAGCTGGAGGATTTCGTTTCGTTTCTTCTCACCGCCCGAGAAGCCCTCGTTCACGGCGCGACTGATGAAGCTCTGGTCCATCTCCACGAGCGCGAGCTTCTCTCGCAGGATCGCGAGGAACTCGATCGCGTCGAGCTCCTCCTGACCCTGGCGCGTCCGGATCTCGTTCACCGCGGCCTTCAGGAACTGCGCGGTGCTCACGCCGGGGATCTCAACCGGGTACTGGAACGCCAGAAACACCCCGGCGCGGGCGCGGTCCTCGGGCGACAGCTCGAGCAGGTTCTGGCCGTCGTAGCGCACCTCGCCCGCGGTGACGGCGTACGCCGAGTGCCCCGCCAATACCTGGGCCAACGTGCTCTTCCCCGAGCCGTTCGGGCCCATCACGGCGTGGACCTCGCCGGCCTTCACCTCGAGGTCGATCCCTCGGAGGATCTCATGCCCCTCAACGCCGGCGTGCAGGTTCCGGATGCTCAGCATGTCGCGTCCTGTCATCACCTACCCCACGCCCCCTTCGAGGCTCACGCCGAGCAGCTTGGACGCCTCCACGGCGAACTCCATCGGCAGGTTCTTGAAGACGTCCTTGCAGAAGCCGTTGACGATCATCGAGACCGCGTTCTCGGCCGAGATCCCGCGTTGCTTGCAGTAGAACAACTGGTCCTCGCTAATCTTCGCAGTCGAGGCCTCGTGCTCCACGCTCGCGGTCGGGTTGGCCACCTCGATGTACGGCGTGGTGTGCGCGCCGCACCGGTCGCCGAGCAACAGTGAGTCGCACTGGGTACGGTTGCGGGCGTGCGCGGCCCGCGGCAGCACCTTCACCAGGCCCCGGTAGGTGTTGTTGCCGTGGCCCGCGGAGATGCCCTTCGAGAGGATCGTGCTCCGGGTGTTCTTCCCGATGTGGATCATCTTCGTGCCGGTGTCGGCCTGCTGGTAGTTATTGACGAGCGCGACCGAATAGAACTCGCCGACCGAGTCGTCGCCCTGCAGGATCACGCTCGGGTACTTCCAGGTGATGGCCGAGCCCGTCTCGACTTGCGTCCACGAGATCTTCGAGCGGCGCCCGACGCACTTGCCACGCTTGGTCACGAAGTTGTAGATCCCACCCCGACCCTCCTGGTCCCCCGCGTACCAATTCTGGATCGTCGCGTACTTGATCTGCGCGTTCTCGAGCGCGACCAGCTCGACCACGGCCGCATGCAGCTGGTTCTCATCGCGCATCGGGGCCGTGCAGCCCTCGAGGTAGCTCACGTAGCTGCCCTCGTCAGCGACGATGAGCGTGCGCTCGAACTGCCCCGACCCGGCGGCGTTGATCCGGAAATACGTGGATAGCTCCATCGGGCAGCGGACGCCCTTGGGGATATAGCAGAACGATCCGTCCGTGAAGACGGCGGAGTTGAGCGAGGCGAAGAAGTTGTCCGTGTACGGCACCACGGAGCCGAGATACGTCTCGATGAGGTCGGGGTGGTGCTGCACCGCCTCCGAGAACGAGCAGAAGATGATGCCGAGCTCAGCCAGCTTCCCTTTGAAGGTCGTCGCCACCGAGACGCTGTCGAAAACCGCGTCGACCGCAACGCCAGTCAGGCGCTTCTGCTCCCCGAGCGGAATCCCGAGCTTCTCGAAGGTCTGCAGGAGCTTCGGATCGACCTCCTCGAGACTGCCGGGCACCATGCTCTGCTTGGGCGCCGAGTAGTAGACGATCGACTGGTAGTCGATCGGCGGGTGCGTGACGTTCGCCCACCGAGGCTCGCCCGCGCCCTTGTCCATCTTCACCCAGTGCCGGTAGGCCCGGAGCCGCCACTCGAGCATGAACTCGGGCTCGTTCTTCTTCGAGGAGATCAGCCGGATGATGTCCTCGTTGAGGCCCGGCGCAAGGGCGTCCGCCTCGATGTCGGTGACGAATCCCCACTCGTACTCGCGGTTGACTGCGGCCTCGACCGTCTTCGCTGTCGTGCTCATCGTGACTCCTTGAAGCGGAGCATCAGGCCCTCCTCACTCTCTCGCCGCTAAGCGTACACCTCCTATCCACTAATGGCGACCCTGATGGTCGCCAACTATAACTCCATAATAATCAGATAGTTGTCCGACATATATGATCGGAAGCCAGCAGCGCCACCCGGCTCCGTGCCAAGGGCAGGTCATCTCGGCTCCCGCCAACTCCCCTTAACTCTTCGTGGTACAGGGCTGCACCCTGGGGTTGTCGACGAAGAACTCGTTGTTGAGCTCGATGAACTGCTTCGACTGCTCCGGGGTTTCGTCCTCTGTGAAGATCGCCTTCACAGGACACACCGGCTCGCACGCTCCGCAGTCGATACACTCGTCGGGGTGTATGAAGATACGAGGCCCGTGATGCCATCCTCTTGACCCGGTGTAGCAACTCCTTCAGCTCCCGCTTGCTCATGTTCCGTATGGCCCCAGGGTCACCCGGGCCAGCCGCGAGTACGATGAGGGGCTATAATCGGCCAGGAGGGGAATGCTATGCGGATTCGCCTGTCGTCGGACCTCGAAGAAAGGGCTCGCTCAGCCCGGGCGCCCATGTCGGTGGACGAATTCCTGGCCCGGTTTCCTGAGGTGCCTCGGGATGTGCGCGACGAGCCCACACTCCAGGAATACACGCGGGCCTTCGGTCCTCTCCTGCGCGTGGCCCAGAAGCCCACGCCCTG
>Ga0099791_10000341_pt1 | contig 16719 bp, 16 predicted proteins | sample Rivendell_Oct201_7_FD_77318 | JGI IMG/M metagenome (GOLD analysis project Ga0099791, IMG submission 77318) | Vadose zone soil and rhizosphere microbial communities from the Eel River Critical Zone Observatory, Northern California to study diel... | ecosystem: Environmental > Terrestrial > Soil... | reverse complement strand
GCCGGCGCGGGGACGGGGGCGCGGGGGGTGGCAGGGGGTCCGCTGACCACGGCCCGCCCTGCTCCGGCCACCTTTGGCAGGATTTCCCAACCTGGGCGGATGGAGCCTTCGGTGACGGTTGGCGGGAACGGGTCAGTCGGACCCCCTGCCACCCCCCGCGCCCCCGGCCCCTCGCCGGCCCGTGTTCAAACCTCCAGCCTCGGCCTTCAATCTGATTTCTGAAGCTCGCTCCAGATTTTGATTGGTCTGAAGTCGAAGGCTTGGTGGTGATCAAGCTCGCGGCACGCGGGCGGGGTGGGCGGGGGAGGGGGTCGAACTGACCCGTTCCCGCCGACCATTATCGAAGCCGCCAACCGCCCAGGTTGGGAAATCCTGCCAAAGGCGGCCGGAGCGAAGCGGGCCGTGGTCAGTCGACCCCCTCCCCCGCCCACCCCGTCCGCGTGTTACGACGCCTACGAAGAGTGCGCCGCGGCGACGGAAGAAGGCTGGCGGAGCGGCAGCGTGAACGGCAGCGTGAGGAAGACGACGAGGCCCACGACGGTGAGCGTCAGCCGCACCCCGCCCCAGTCGCTCAGCAGGCCGTAGGCGAAGGGCGACAGCGCGGAGGCGCCGATGCCGAGCGTGTAGAAGATCGCGTAGCTCCGCGCGCGGCGATCGCTCGAGACCAGGTCGGCGACCGTGCCGTAGAGGACCGAGGAGGTCCCGTTGAGCGCGATGCCGAGCGGCGGCAGCGCGAGCAGGCAGGCGCCGAGCGGCAGGGTCAGCAGGAGCAGGATGCCGACGCCGGTCGCGGCCTCGGTGATGACCACGGTGCGGATCACGCCCACCCGGTCGGCCAGGGCCCCGCACGCGAACTTCCCGATGGCGCCGCCGATGAAGACCAGCATCAGGGCGAGCCCCACCGACGGCACGGTGGCGCCCTTGGCGATCAGCAGGAAGGGCAGGAAGGTGAGGAAGCCGGTGCGCGTCGAGTTGTCGATGACGTGGATCGCGGAGAGCGCGCGGTACGCGCGCGGATCGCGGATGCCCCAGCCGGCGGCGCGCGGGGCCCCGGCGCTCGCGGGGGCCGGCGCCTCCGCCCGCCCGGCGCCCAGGCGTCCGAGCAGCGCGAGAATCGCGGCGGCGGCCAGCAGGCCGATCACCGCATAGACCTCGACCGCGCGCCGCCAGCCGAGCCACGGCAGCGCCAGCGCCACCGCGGCCGGGACCGCGACCTTGCCGAGGTCGCCCGAGAAGTTGTAGGTGCCGAGCGCGGTGCGGCGCCGCCCGGTCTCGTAGGCCCGCGACACGAGCGATGACGACAGCGGGTGCTGGCAGCCCGAGCCGAGCCCGCCCACCGCGAGGCAGACGAGGAGGGCGAGGAAGCCGCCGGTGAGCCCGGCGGCCAGGAAGCCGAGCGCGGTCACCGCGGTGCCCGCTGCGAGCAGGCGCGCCTCGCCGCGGCGCTCCGCGAGGATGCCGGCCGGCACCTGGAAGCTCGCCATCCCGCCGGTGTAGAGGGTCTTGAGCAGCCCGACCTGGGCGAAGCTCAGGCCGAACTCGGTGGCCCACACCGGCAGCAGGATATAGAGGATGTCGGAGAAGCCGTCGTGGACGAAGTGCGCCCCGCAGGCGGTCGCGAGGATGGCGCGGGCGCGGCGACTCATCGCCCGCGATTGTTTCACATCCGCGCGGACGCGGGCAAATCGAGGCGGGCCGGCGTCGGGTGCCCCAGCAGCATGCGGAACATCATGACGTGGGAGACCACCAGGGCCGGCACGATGAACGTCGGGATGTAGTAGGCGGCGCCGAGCTGCACGTTGTGAGTGAGCCCCTGGTAGAACGCATTGACCAGGTCGAGCAGGCCGATCACGTTGAAGAGCCAGGTCAGCGGGATCGCGACGCTCGCGCGGGCGCGCAGCGCCACGAGCGCGGCCAACGCGAGGAGGCCGGCCAGGAGGTCGCCGTAGCCGGCGCCGGCTGCGAAGGCGGCCGGGAGCGTGCCGCCGACCATCGTCGGCACCAGGAACACGAGTCCCATGTGGCGGGAGGCGTGAAGGACCAGCAGGGGCTGGAGCGCGCGGTCCACCGGCAGCGCGGCGAGGCGCGGGCTCACGTACCACCGTGCGATCAGGGTGAACAGGACGAAGCTCAGGAGCACCTGGAGGCCGAAGATCTGCTGGATCGTCATGGACTCCTCCTGGCGGTGGCCGGGCCGGGCGTTCGCCACGCTCCGAAGTGGACCGCCGCGACGTTGATGATCCCCATCGCCACCAGCGCAGTCGCCATCGCGGCGAACAGCCCGGAGAGACCGGTCCCGAGCCACCGGGTGGCGAGCCATCCGCCCGCCGCCGCGATCGCCAGGCGGACGACCGCGGAGAGGAGCGGCCACAGCAGGCGGCCCGCCCCCTGCGAAGCGAATTACAGCGCGAGGCCGGCGCCGAAGAAGCCGTAGCACGGCCCGACGATGCGCAGGTAGCGCGCCCCGGCGGCGAGCACCGCGGAATCGCTCGTGAAGAGGCCGAGCCACGCGTGCGGGAACAGCGCGGCGAGGATCCCGATCGCGCCGGTGACGCCGGCCGCCATCGCCGCGCCGACCCACGCCACTCGCTGGGCCCGCGCCCGGTGGCCCGCGCCCATGCTGGTGCCGACCATGGTGACGAGCCCCGAGCCCAGACCGAACACGATCGGGATCTGAAGATACTCGAGCCGCGCGCCCAGGCCGTAGCCGGCGAGCGCGGTGGCGCCGAAGGGCCCGACCAGCCCGGTGAGGAGCACCACGGTCAGGTTCGTGAGGATCGTGTTCAGCGAGCCCGGGGCGCCCACGCGGAGGATCTCCCAGAAGAGCGCCCACCGCAGGCGCAGGCCGCGCCGTGTCGGCCGCACCAGGCTCCGCCCGGAGAGGAGGAAGCCGAGCAGCGCGAGGCTGCCCAGGCTGAACGAGGTGACGCTGGCCGCGGCCGCGCCCGCGATGCCGAGCCGCGGCAGCGGGCCCCAGCCGAGGATGAGGGCGGGCGAGAGCGCGAGGTAGAGGCACCCGCTGCCCACCATCACCGACGCGGGCAACGCCATGTTGCCGGTGCCGCGGATCACGCTGCCGAGCGTGTTGAAGAGCCAGTAGGCGAGCGCGCCGCCGAAGAGCACCCGCGAGTACAGCGTGGCCGCGGCCAGCACCGCCCCGTCGCCGCCCATCGCCTGGTAGAGCGCGGGGCCGCCCAGCTCGAGGAGCAGGGTGAACGCGGCGGCCATGATCACCGCGATCACGAGGGCGTGGACCACCAGCGCGTCGGCCTCGGCCCGGCGGCCGCCGCCGAGGGCCCGGGCCACCGCGGAGGCGACGCCGCCGCCCATGCCGCCCGCGGACATCGTCTGCATGAGCATGACGAGCGGGAAGACGAGCGAGACCCCGGCCAGCGCGTCCGAGCCGAGCCAGCCCACGAACACCGCGTCGAGCGTGCTGACCGCGGCCTGCAGCACCATGACCAGCACGTTGGGCGCGGCGAGCCGCAGCAGGGTCGGAGCCACCGGTCCCTCGAGCAGCCGGCGGGTGCGGGGCGACAGCGCGGGCGCGGCGGCGACCGCCACCCCGGCCGTGGCGACGGCGCTCACCTAGCGGCCCACCGCCTGCTCGCCGCGCAGGGTCATGCAGGTGCTGGAGGCGCGCGCGACCAGGCGCTCCTTGTCGTCCACCACGTCGCACTCGACGAGGCCCACCGTGTGCCCGCCCTTCACGACCCGGCCGGTGGCCACGAGCCGCCCGGTGCGCACCGGCTTCAGGAAGTTGATCTTGAGCTCGAGGGTGGTGAAGGTCTCGCCCTCGTCGAGGGTGGCCGCGTAGGCGATGCCCATCGCCGCGTCCGCGATGTCGCACAGGATCCCGCCGTGGACGGTGCCCATGGGGTTGGCGTGGCGCCGGTCCGCCTCGAGGGCGACGGCCGCGCGTCCGGGCTCGACCTCGGTGAGGGTGAACCCGATCAGGGTGGCGACCGGCGGGGGCACCGCCTCGCCGCACTGTATCTGGTGGAGCAGGTCGATGTGCTTCGGCATCGTGTCGTCCTCCAGTGGCTATTAAAATAATAGTGACTTGCTCCCTTGTCAAGCGGGCCGGTATACTGAGCGCATGCCGAAGCGTTACAACCAGCCCTGCCCGGTGGCGAAGTCCCTGGAGGTCCTCGGGGACCGCTGGACCTTGCTGGTGGTCCGCGACCTGCTGCGGGGCACCCAGCGCTTCCAGGATCTCCTCACCACGCTGCCCGGCATCGCCCCCAACATCCTCTCCGCTCGCCTCAAGCTGATGGAGGAGCACGGGCTCATCGTGCGGGAGTTCTACTCGGAGCACCCGCCGCGCGCCCAGTACGCGCTCAGCGACAAGGGTCGCGAGCTGGGCATGGTGGTGGGCGCGCTCGCCGCGTGGGGCGGTCGTCACGTGCACAAGCAGACCAAGCTCGTGCACGCCGGGTGCGGGCACCCGATCTCGGTCGGCTACTACTGTGGGGACTGCGGGGAAGGGGTGCGGGGCGCGGACGTCACCGTCACGCGGGCCCGATCTCGTCCAGGAACTCGAGCACGGCGCGGTTGAAGGCCCCCGGCTGGTCCCGGTTGGCGAAGTGGCCGGCCGGGGAGAGCAGCACGAAGCGCGCCTGCTTGATCTTCTTCTCCATCACCCGCATCGGGGCGAGCGACGGATCCTCGTCGCCGCAGACCAGGAGGGTGGGCGCCGAGATCTCGGGAAGCCGCTCCGTGATGTAGTCCATCTGGAGCAGGGATCGCAGCGCGTTGGCGTACCCGATGGGGGTCAGCATCCGGTAGTAGTCGAAGATCTCCTGCCGGGCCCCCGGGTCGAGCTTGAGCCGCCCCGCCACGTTCGGGTTCGACGCGATGGCGAACTCGGCCATGGCGTCCATGCCGCCCTTGAGCGTGACCTCGATCGAGCGGGCCCGCATCACCACGTTCTCGACCGACAGCGGCAGGCCCACCGCGGAGGACGAGTCCACCACCACCAGGGCCCGCACCCGCTCGGGGTGGGCCAGCGCGAACCGGGTGGCGATGCCGCCCCCCAGCGAGAGGCCCCCCACCACCGCGTGGGTCACCCCCAGATGCTCGAGCAGGTCGCGGAGGTCGAGCACCCAGTGGCCGAAGGTGACCCGGGTGGGGTCGGCCGGGCTCTCCGATCGGGCGTGGCCGCGGGGCTCCCAGAGCACCAGCCGGTGCCGGTCGGCGAGGGCGTGGATGTTGGGCTGCCACATCCCCGCGTTGCCGCCGATGCCGTAGGCCAGGAACAGCGGGTCGCCGGTTCCGTGGGACTCGTAGTAGATGCGGACGCCGTCGCTCGTCGTGAAGTGCGCCACGGGCTCCTCCCCCGAGGGTTGTGGTACAAGAGGGTTCTATGGAACGGTCCTTCGCCGAGGAAGTCAAGCAGCTGGCGCTGGGAGAGGGGCAGGTGCTGCGGGGCGAGGGCATCCTGGCCATCACCAAGGCCCTGCTGCAGGCCGGTGTCTCCTACGTGGGCGGCTACCCCGGCGCGCCGGTCTCCCACCTGCTCGACGTCCTGGCCGACGCCAACGAGTCGCTGCTGAAGCCGATGGGCGTCTATCTGGACGCCTCCGCCAACGAGGCGGCGGCCGCCGCCCTGCTCGGCGCGTCCATCAACTACCCGATGCGCGGCGCGGTGACCTGGAAGTCGATCGTGGGCACCAACGTGGCCGCGGACGCGCTCTCCAACCTGGCCTCGGCCGGGGTGATCGGGGGCGCGCTCATCGTGGTCGGGGAGGACTACGGGGCGGGGGCCAGCGTGATCCAGGAGCGCACGCACTCCTTCGCGCTCAAGTCGTCGCTGATCCTGATCGATCCACAGCCGACCCTGCAGAACCTGGCCCGCATGGTCGAGGAGGGCTTCGGCATCTCCGAGGCCTCGAATCTTCCAACGGTTATTAGCCTACGTATACGTGCTGCGCACATGCGCGGGAGCATGGTCTGCCGCGACAACGTCCGCCCGGCGGTGGGCATGAACTCTCCGCTCGAGCGGCACTCGTTCGACTATTCTCGCCTGAGCCATCCGCCGTCGACCTACGCGCAGGAGGCCCAGAAGTTCGAGCGCCGCCTCCCCGCCGCGCAGCGCTATATCGTCGAGCGCGGGCTGAACGAGGTACGACCGGGAGAGGAAAAGGGCCTCGGCATCATCCTGCAGGGCGGGCTCACCCCGACCGCGCTGCGGGCGCTCGAGCTGCTGGGCGCGGCCGACGCCTACGGGCAGAGCCGCGTCCCGATGCTGGTGCTGAACGTGATCCACCCGCTGGTGCCGGATCAGCTCCTGGCCTTCCTCGAGGGCAAGCAGCGGGTGCTGGTGCTGGAAGAAGGCATGCCGAGCTTCATCGAGCAGGAGCTCAAGGCGCTCGCCTACGATCACGGGATCACCACCCGCATCCACGGCAAGGACGTGGTGGCGGCGCAGGGCGAGTACGTGCCCGAGGTGGTGCTGGGCGCGCTCGCGCGCTTTCTCGGCGGCGACGCGGAGCGGCGGCGGCAGGCCCTCACCGCGCACGTGGGGCAGGGACGGGCGCAGCTGCGGACGCCGCTGCCCAAGCGGCCGCCCGCCTTCTGCACCGGCTGCCCGGAGCGGCCGGTGTTCAGCGCGCTCAAGATCGCGCAGCGGGAGCTGGGCGAGACTCACGTGGCGGCCGACATCGGCTGCCACGCCTTCGCCACCCTCCCGCCGTTCAACCAGGGCAACACGATCCTGGGCTACGGCATGAGCGTGGCCTCCGCGAGCGCGGTGGCCCCCAGCTTCGACAAGCGGGTCATCTCGATCCTGGGCGACGGCGGCTTCTGGCACTCCGGCCTCACGGCAGGGGTGGCCAACGCGGTCTTCAACAAGCAGGACTCGATCGTGGTGGTGCTGGAGAACTTCTACACCTCGGCCACCGGCCAGCAGGCGAATCCCTCGTCAGGCAAGAACCCCCGCGGCGACGCGGTGAAGATGTCGATCGCGGACACCATCCGGAGCCTCGGGGTGTCCTGGATCAAGACCGTGAACCCATACCGGGTCGGCGATACCTTGAAGGTGATCAAGGACGCGATGACCACCGCGACCGGCGGGCTCAAGGTGATCATCGCGCGCGCGGAGTGCCAGCTCGAGCGCCAGCGGCGGGTGAAGCCGGAGACCGCGGCGCGGCTGAAGGCGGGCGGGCGCGTCGAGGCGCCGCGCTTCGGGGTCGATCCCGACGTGTGCACCGGCGACAAGTCGTGCATGCGCTTCAACGGCTGCCCGTCACTCACCCTCAAGGAGAGCCAGGATCCCCTGCGCGACGACCCGGTGGCCCACGTGGACGCGACCTGCGTCGGCTGCGGGCTCTGCGGAGAGGTGGCGCACGCCGCGGTCCTCTGCCCCTCGTTCTACGAGGCGCGCGTCGTCCACAACCCGGGCGCCTGGAGCCGCGGCGTCGCGACGGCGCGGCGCCGGGTGATCGGCTGGCTCCAGCCGGCGTGATGGCGTCTCGCCGCCCGGTCTCGATCCTGAGCGCCGCCCTCGGCGGGCAGGGCGGGGGCGTGCTCACCGAGTGGATCGTGGGGGCGGCGGCCCACGCGGGCTACCCGGTCCAGGCGACCTCGATCCCGGGCGTGGCCCAGCGCACCGGCGCTACCACGTACTACGTCGAGGTCTTCCCCGAGCGCGCCGCGCCGGGAGGCCCCGAGCCCGTCTTCTCGCTCTATCCCACGCCGGGCGACGTGGACGTGATCATCGCCTCCGAGCTGCTCGAGGCGGGGCGCACCATCGAGACGGACTATGCCTCCCCGGGCCGGACCACCGTGATCGCGAGCACGCACCGGCTCTTCTCGATCGCCGAGAAGTCGGCGCCCGGCGACGGCGTGTTCCCGCGCGAGGCGCTCGAGGCCGCGGCCCGCGCGCTGAGCCGGCGCTTCGTGGGCTTCGACGGGCTGGCCCTCGCGCGCCGGCACCAGACCGAGGTCAACGCGCTGCTCCTGGGCGCCCTCGCGGCCAGCGAGATCGTGCCGATGACCGCGGCCGACTTCGAGGCCGCGATCCGCGAAGGCGGTGTCGCGGTGGACCGCAACGTCCGCGGGCTCAAGGCAGGCGTCGAGCTGGTCGCGGCGGGCCCCGAGAACGGGGAGGAGCCGCGCCGAGATCGGCCCTGGCCGGACGTGAGAGCCGAGCGCGCGAGCGGCCTCGGGGCCCGCGGCGCGGCGTTCCTGGCCCTGGCCGCCGGGGCCGAGGCCGAGTTCCGCGCGCCGCTCCACGCGGTGCTGGGCGAGGCGCTCGCGCGGCTGGTGGACTACCAGGACGCGCGCTACGCGGAGCTGTTCCTCGAGCGGGTGCGGCGGGTGCGCGCGCTCGACCCGGGCGACCGACTCACGCGGGTCTTCGCGCGACGGCTCGCGGTGTGGATGACCTACGAGGACGCGATCCGCGTGGCCGACCTCAAGACCCGCCGCGGGCGGTTCGAGCGGATCCGCCGGGAGAACGCGGCGCCCGAGGGCTCGGTCCTGGTGGTCACGGACTACCTCAAGCCCGATCTCGACGAGCTGTACGGCATCCTGCCCGCCGCCATCGGCGGCCCGATCGCCCGCTGGGCCGAGCGGCGCTGGCCCGACGGCCGTCCCACCATCGGCCAGCACGTCCGCACCACCACGGTGCTCGGCTTCCTGCGCGTCTGGCTGCTGGCCCGCCTCCGCGCGCTGCGGCCGTCGTCGCTGCGGCGCCAGCGCGAGTTCGCCCTGATGGGCCGCTGGGAGGAGACGGTGCTCGCGGCCGCCCCCCTCGACGAGAGCCTGGCGTGCGAGGTGGCCGAGCTGGGCAACGTGGTCAAGGGCTACGGGGACGTCCGGCGGCGTCTCTCGGGCGCGCTCGCGCGCTTCCTCGACGACACCGCGCGCCCCGCCATCGAGGCCGACCGACGCGCGGGCGCGGGCTTCACCCGCTCTACCGACCTGATCCGCGCCGGCCGTCTCCATCTCCTCTCCGACGAGAAGGGCTGAGTCGTGACCAATGTCCTCCTGACTCGCTCGGGCCCGATCGCCACCGTCACGCTGAATCGTCCCGACCGCCGCAACTCGCTGAGCGACGACATGCTCACCGAGCTGGGCGTCGCCTTCGCGGAGCTGCGCGACGACGCCGAGACCCGTGTGGTGATCGTGACCGGCGCCCCGCCCGTCTTCTCGGCCGGCGCCGACGCGGGCCACGCCAAGGCGGCCACGCCGGAGGAGCGGCGACGCCTCTTCCTCTCGCGCAAGAGCCAGTTCCGGCGGCTCTTCGAGCGCGCCAACGCCGTCCTCGAGAACCTCGAGCAGGCCACCATCGCAGCGGTGAACGGACACGCGGTGGGAGGCGGGTGGGGCCTGGCCCTCGCCTGCGATTTCCGCATCGCGGCCGCCGAGGCCCAGTTCTGGATCCCGGAGGTGGACCTGGGCGTCCCGCTCGGGGTGGGCACCACGACCCGCTTCGTCCGGATGGTCGGTCCCGCGCGCGCGAAGGAGATCATCATGGGCTGCGCGCGCTACTCCGCCGCCGACGCCCAGGCGTGGGGCCTGGTCCACCGGGTGGTGCCGGGCGCCGGGCTCGCCGCCGCGGTCGCCGACTACGCGGGGCTGCTCGCGAAGAAGCCGTTCCGGCCGATGGCCGAGGTGAAGGCGCGCATCAACGCGATCGCGCGCACCGGCATCCCCGAGATCAACGCGATGACCGAGGGGTTCCTCGAGCGCGAGTGAGCGCGGCGGCCCAGCGCGCCGACCAGGCGACCAGCGGCAGCACCTGATCGATCAGCTCGCGCCCGAGCGGCGTGAGCCCGTAGCCAGCGGCGCCCTCCGCCTCGAGCAGACCGCTCTCCCGCAGCTCGCGCACCCGCTGGTTCAGCACGGTGGGGCTCAGCCCGCCGCAGGCCTCCTGCAGGGCCCGGAAGGTGAGCCGGCCGTCCCGCAGCTCCCAGATCACCCGCAGGGTCCAGCGCCGGCCGAGCAGGTCCATGAGGGCCATGATCGGCCGCCCGGTCTGCGAGCCTCGCACCGGCCGACCCGGCCGGGGAGTCGTGGCCATCGGGTCTGGTCCTCCTTGCGCTATGGAAAGAGTAGCGGTAGCCTGGTCGCTACTGAAATGATAGCACCAGCGCCCGGAGGATCCACGCCATGAGTGCCACTCGTATCGCCCCCCTCGAGCCGCCGTACCCGGCGCCGGTCCAGGCCGCCCTCGACCGCATCATGCCCGAGGGCGTCCCCCCGCTCGCCCTCTTCCGGACCCTGGCCCGCAACGAGCGCGTGTTCCTGCGCCTGATGGCGGGCGGCCTCCTCGATCGCGGCTCCATCAGCCTGCGCGAGCGCGAGATCGTCATCGACCGGACCTGCGCCCGCTGCGGTTCCGAGTACGAGTGGGGCGTGCACGTGGCGTTCTTCGCCGGGCGGGTGGGGTTCAGCCCGGAGCAGGTGGCCGCCACCGCGGGCGGCGACCCCGCCGCCTTCCCGGAGCGGGAGCGCCTGCTCCTCCGGCTGGCGGACGAGCTGCACGACCGGGCGCAGGTGAGCGACGAGCTGTGGGCGGCGCTGCGGGAGCACTTCGCCGAGGAGCAGCTCATCGAGCTGGTGGCGCTGGCCGGCTTCTACCACCTCATCTCGTTCCTCACCAACGCGCTCAGGATTCCCCTCGAGGCCTACGGGGCTCGCTTCCCGCGCTAGCCCGCGCCGGCCGGAGACGGTGGTGGACGTTCGCCCCGCGCGTCTCGTGGAGCAGGCAGGTGATCGCGGCCCCGATCAGGACGAAGAGCGCGCAGAGGGCGAAGCCGCCGCGGTAGGCCGCGACCGGGTAGACGCGCGCTCCCTCGGCCATCGCGCCCGTCCAGCCGGCGTCGAGCACCGCCCCGATGGGGCCCTGGGTGAGGGCGGCGCCCACGAAGCCGCCGAGGTTGGTCACCGCGACCGCGATGCCGGCGAGGCCGGGCGGGTTCACCTCGGCCCCGAGCGGCCAGGTGAGGACGAAGGCGCCGCCCATCACGCCCAGCAGGAGGAAGAGGAGGCAGACCCCGGGGAGCGGCAGCGTGCCGAGGGTCAGCACGAACGCGAGCCACACGAGGAACTGGCCGGAGGCCAGCACGGTGTACGGGAGCTTCCGGCGGCGCAGGACCCGATCGGAGAGGTAGCCGGTGAACGGGGCGGAGGCGAGCAGCGCCATCGACGGCAGCGAGGCGTAGAGGGCGGCCTTGGTGGTGGTGAGGCCGTAGACGTCGCGCAGGAACGGCACGCTCCAGAGGAAGAAGTTCCCCATCGCGGCGTAGAGGAAGAAGAAGCAGAGGAACGGCGGCCAGGTGTAGGGGTTCCGGAGCACCTGGACCATGCCGACCATCATGTCCCGGAGGGAGCCGCCCCGCGGCCCGGCGTCGCGCCCGCTCGCGGGCCGGTCGCGGACCAGCGCGGCGCAGAGCAGGGCGCCCGCCACCGTGACCGCGCCGACGATGATCAGCGCGCCCCGCCAGGAGAGGCCGGCGGCCAGCGCGGCGAGCGGCGCGCTGCCGATGAGCGCGCCGAGGATGCCGACCGTCGCGGTGAGCGCGGACATCATGCCGAACTGGGACGGCGGGAACCAGTTCGCCGCGATCTTGAGCGCCCCGGTGAAGGTCACGGTGGCGCCCAGCCCGACCAGCAGGCGCCCGACGAAGAGGATGAGCGGCGTGCCCGCGAGCCCCATGGCCAGGGAGCCCAGCCCCATCACCGCGCCCCCGCCCGCGATCACCCAGCGCGGGCCGACACTGTCGATCAAGAGGCCGCCCGGCACCATGAAGCCCGCGTAGGAGTAGAAGTACATCGCGGAGAGCAGGCCCACCGCCGCGCCGGTCATGCCGAAGGCCTGCATGAGGTCCTTGGCGATGACGCCGGGCGCCGCCCGATGGAGGAAGGCGATCAGGAAGACGAGGGCCGGGATGCCCCACATCAGCCACCGTCGCCCCGCCCCGGCCACGCCGTCGGACACGGATCAGCGCGTCCAGAAGCCCGCGGGATCGCACGCGCGCACGATGGCGAGCTCCTGGCCGCTCGGGGTGGGCGTGGGCGCGACGTCGGGCGCCACCGCCAGGTCGAAGCCGGTGGAGGCCCGCACGCTCTCCACGCTCTGCCCCGGATGATACGAGGCGAGGTACATCTGGCAGGTGTCGGGATCGAAGCGGAAGACGCCGAGGGTGGTGACCACCGCGGTCGGGCCGCCGCCGCTCAGGCCGACGCGCTCGCGCCAGCCCGGGCCCTCACCGAAGCCGGGCGAGGTGATGAAGTCGACCCGCTCGCGGAAGCGGTGCTTCTCCTGCGGCATGATCACCACGAAGCGGCGCGCCAGGCTCGCGATGTCGCCGCCGCCCCCGCTGCCGGGCAGGCGCACCTTCGGCTGCCGCCAGTCGCCGATGTAGGAGGTGTTGAGGTTGCCGAAGCGATCGATCTCGGCGCCCCCGATGAAGCCCAGGTCGACCAGGCCCTGCTGGAGCAGCGCCATGATCTCGAGGGTGCCGGTGCACCAGAGCGCCCCCAGGATGTTGGGGGTGTCGCTCATCGTGAGCAGCGTCTCGGGCGAGGGCTGGTCGCGCACGATGCCGTTCTCGAAGAGCCCGGTCGCCCCGGGCGCGTGGGTGCGCTTGGCGTAGGCGAAGGCGATCAGCGGCAGGCGCATGCCGACGAAGACCAGATCGTCGTCGCGGATCTCCCGCGCGGCGGCGATGACCATGAGCTCGCGCTCCGTGAAGTCCACGCGGCGCGCTATCTGAGCACGAAGGGCTGGGCCGCGTTCTTGACGAACGGGTGGCGGCGCAGGGCTTCCTCGTTGATCTCGACGCCCAGGCCGGGGCCGCTCGGCAGCTCGAGCCAGCCGTCGCGGGCCTGGATGGGGCGGGTGAGGAACGGGGTCTCCTGGTCGCCGGTCGGGAACTCGACCGGTAGCGGGCCGCCGAACGTCGCGGCCACGTGCAGGGTGGCGGCCAGCCCGGGCCCGAAGTAGAAGGAGTGCGGGGCGATCGGCAGGTTGGCGGCCTGGGCGAGCGCGGCGATCTTCTTGAACTCGGAGATGCCGCCCACCTTGGTGATGCTCGGCTGCAGGATGTCGCCGGCTCCCTGGCGCACGATCTCGTTGAAGCCGTGCACGGTGGACTCGTTCTCGCCCAGCGCGATCGGAGTCTCGGTGGCGGCGGCCACCCGCGCGAGTCCCGCGTAGTCCTCCGGCGGCCACACCGGCTCTTCCAGCCAGAACAGGCGATAGGGCGCGAGCGCCCGCGCCATCGCGATGGCCTCGAAGGGCGTCCACGGGCAGTTGGTGTCGAGCATCAGCTCCACGTCGGGGCCCACCGCCTCCCGCGCCGCGCGGACGGAGGCCACGTCGGTCTGGTGGAGCTTGAGCATCCGGAAGCCCTGCGCCACGAAGTGGCGGCAGGCGCCCGCCACCGCCTCCGGCGTCTCGTAGCGCAGGAGGCTCGCATAGGCGGGGAGGCGCGGGCGCAGGGCGCCGCCCAGGAGCTCGTAGACCGGCGCGCCGCGCACCTTGCCGAGCAGGTCCCACAGCGCGATCTCGATCCCGCTGATCGCGAACATCCCGAGCCCGCGCCGCCCGTAGATCATGGTCCCGCGGTGCATGAGATCGACCACCGCCTCGATGCGCAGGGGGTCCTGGCCGACGATCAGGGGCGCGAGGCTCTCCTCGATGACGCTCACCACCGCGAGGGGCGCGCCGTAGGCGAAGGCCTCGCCGAGCCCGCTGACGCCCTCGTCGGTGTGCACCCGCACGAAGATCTGCTTGCGGGTGCCGCCCGTCCACGGAGAGGGCGGGTTCATCGGCCGGAGTGGGATCGCGAGTGGCACGGCCTCGATGGCGGTGATCTTCATGGCGGTCAGGCTCCGTAGTCGAGCGGCTCGGAAAGCTGCGGGCGCTTCACGCGCAGGCCGTCGAGGACGCCCGCGTCGAGGCGGGAGAGGAAGCCGGTCCAGTCCGGGACCTCGTGCACCCAGTGCGCGAGCCAGCGCTGGAATCCTGCCACCGTCCGGCTCTCGTCGTGGAAGCGGTGGTAGAAGTCGTGGTGACGCCGGTAGTGGCCCTGCACCGGCGAGGGAAAGGCGCCGAACGGCTGGTGCACCACCGCGGCGACCTTGAGCGCGGGAGTGAGCACGAGGCCCGGGTCGCTCAGGATGCGCTCGCGCGGGCGGATCTCCTCCGCGACCAGGATCACCTGCCGGGCCGCGAAGGCGGCTGGGCGCGTGACGCCGAGGGTGCCCCAGACGTGCGCGTGGCCCTCCTCGTCGGCGCGCTGCACGTGGAGGATGGCCACGTCGGGGGCGATCGCGGGCACGAGCAGGAGCGGGGCGCCCGACCACGGATCGGCCGCCTCCTTGAAGGTCGGGTTCGCGCGCGGGAGATCGGTGCCGAGCAGCGAGCGCGTGGGCAGGTAGGGCACGCCGAGGGCGGCGGCCTGCAGCGCGAAGGCGATGGTCAGGTTGGAGTGGTCCTGCACCTCGAGCGGAGCCGGGATCCGCTGCTCGACCGCGCGCCGGTAGTTGTAGCCGAGGCCGGCGCTCACGTTGCCGACCCACGCCGCGATCACCCGCCGCACGCAGCCGGCACCGATGAGCTGGTCGAAGAGGATGTCCGAGATGGGCCCGATGAGGGTGAGGTCGCGTCGCCGCTGGCGGATCAGCTCGTGGCCCGCCGCGAAGGGGATGAGCGCTTCGAGCGCGGCACCCATGCAGATCGAGGCGCCGTCCGGCACGAGGCGGGCGACGGCCTCCCGCATGGACATGAGCTTGGGCCGAGGCACCCGGGTATCTTACTCCACGCCGGACGCGAGGCCGCTTCGAGGGAGCGGGTGGTCAGCCGGCGAGCGCCGCCGCGTAGCGCGCGGGCTCGGCGTCGAAGGTCTCCTTGCAATGGCGGCAGCAGAAGTAGACGGAGCGGCCGGCCCAGTCCGACTGATGACGGGCGGTGGCGACCTCGACGGTCATGCCGCAGATCGGATCCTTGGCTTCTGCGAGTGCGGTTGCGAGCATGGCCGGCTCGGCCGGGCGATGATGCCGAGCCTGGATGATCTCGGCCAGGATGCTCACCGCGATCTCCTCGGGCGTGACCGCGCCGATGTCGAGCCCGGCGGGGGCCTTGAGCCGCGCGAGCTGCTCGGCCGGCACGCCGCGCTGGCGGAGAGTCTCCACGATGGCGCTCGCACGCTTGCGGCTCGCCACCAGGCTCACGTAGCCCGCGGGGGTGGCGAGCACTCGCGTCAGGGCCTGCTCGTCGTCGTCGCCGTGGGTGGCGACCACCACCGACGAGGTCGAGCCGAGCGAGAGGCCGCGCAGGGCCGCCGTCGCGTCTCCGGTCAGCACGCTCACCGCGTGCCCCGCGGTCTCTCCGAGGGTGGCGAGGGTCTCGATCACGGGGCCGTGGCCCACCAGCACCAGCAACGCCTTCGGCAGGAAGGGCTCCACGTAGATCTCCAGCGTGCCGCCGCTGTGGCACGTCATCGGGAAGTGCACGATCCCCTCGGTGCGGGCCGGGTCGCGCCCGCCGTCGCCGACCAGGACCACAAGCCGCGGCTGACCATCCCGCAGCGCGGCCAGCGCCTCGCGGGCCACCACCGGCTCCGCGCACGCGCCGCCGACCCAGCCCGCGACGCGGCCGTCGGGCCGGATCAGCGCCTTCGCGCCCGGCTTGGCCGACGTCGGCCGCTCGCACCGCACCACTGTGGCGAGCGCGAACGGCTCGCCACGTTCGCGAAGCCCGGCGGCCAGCATCAAGATGTCTTGCAAGCGGACTCTCCCCCGACGCCAACGAGTTGGACAAGGTGGTGGGGGGGCTTGGGGGAGGAGCGGCGCCGCTCCCCCCCAACTAGAACAAGAAGTCCCGGTGTCAGCCCACGCGCGATCACGGGCCGCGACTACTCCGTGATGCCCTTCTCGCGGAGGAGGCGCCAGATCTTGGGTGGGGTGATGGGGATGTCGACGTGGCGGACGCCCAGGTGCCAGAGGGCGTCGACCACCGCGTTGGCGATGGCGGCGGGGGCCCCGACGGTGGCGGACTCGCCCACGCCCTTGGCGCCCAGGGGGTGATGCGGCGACGGGGTGATGGTGTGACCGGTCTCCCACTTCGGGGTCTCCACCGCGGTGGGCACGAGATAGTCGATGAAGCTGCCGCCCTGGACGTTGCCGATCTCGTCGTAGGAGATCTCCTCGTAGAGCGCGGGGGCGAACCCCATGCTGAGCCCGCCGTGCACCTGCCCCTGGACGATCATCGGGTTGATGATGTTGCCGCAGTCGTCGATGGCCACGAACCGGCGTACCTTCACCTCGCCGGTGCCCTTGTCGATGTCGACCACGCAGATGTAGCTGCCGAACGGGTAGGTGAGGTTCGGCGGATCGTAGTAGCTGACCGCTTCGAGCCCCGCCTCCATGCCCTGCGGGTGGTTGGTGTAGGCTGCGAACGCGATGTCCTGGATGGTCTTCGCGCGATCGGGCGCGCCCTTGACGGAGAACTTGCCCGGTTCGTAGACGAGATCCTCGGGTGCGGCCTCGAGCAGGTGCGCGGCGATCTTGCGCGCCTTGTCGAGGATCTTGCGCGAGGCGACGGCGGCCGCCGCCCCCGCCACCGGGGTGGAGCGGCTCGCGTAGGTGCCGAGCCCGTAGGGCGCGGTGTCGGTGTCGCCCTCCTCGACCTTGATGTCCTTGGCCGGGATGCCCAGCTCCTCGGCCAGGATCTGGGCGTAGGTCGTCTCGTGCCCCTGGCCCTGT